>Ga0335076_10002751_pt1 | contig 17523 bp, 23 predicted proteins | sample Lox_Sample_25_FD_206717 | JGI IMG/M metagenome (GOLD analysis project Ga0335076, IMG submission 206717) | Soil microbial communities from Loxahatchee National Wildlife Refuge, Florida, United States - Lox_Sample_2.5 | ecosystem: Environmental > Terrestrial > Soil > Wetlands | place: USA... | reverse complement strand
GCATGTGCAAAGCAATGGGTCGATCACCGGCGCGCGATGTGGGTTACGGCCGAGATGATGGCAGATCTCTACAACCAGGATGCGTATTCCCGCGAGATCGCCCAGGAAGCAATTGAGCGATTCAACGAGCACATCGAGCGCTGTAACCGTGCCATCGAGCAAGTGGAAACGAACGCAGGTGCGGCCGCAGGTAACAACGAGGCGGAGCAGCTACGCACCGAGTTGATGCGCGTTGCCGAAGAAAGGGATCGGGCAATCAGAGATCGGGATGTCGCGCGAGAAGAACTGCGCCGCAAATCCGAGATCTTGGCCGACATGTCGGTCCGTTTGGAGTCAGCAGGGAGTAAAGGTGGGCCGCATAGTGCAAGCCAGACTGCCGCGGATCCGCGTCCTGCTGATGTCAAGCTGGTGAACCACATCAACAATCTGCAGGAACAGTTGTACGCCGAGCGAAAAGGCAACCGAAGGCTGAGAGGTGCGTAGGCATGCGCGTTGCGGTCCTTGGTTTCGGCAGCATATGGCGGCATAGGCTGGGGCGAACAGAGAGCCGTGATCGCTTCGCTCAGGCCGTGTACTACAACACGACCGGCATAACCGTGAACGGAAATGTTCGCCAGCGCCCCCAGATTTGCGGATATGCCCGATTCGATGTTGTTGGCGGCTTCGACCCCAATCACCCGTCCAAAATGATCGGGTGCGTATTCGAGTGCGCCGAACCGACGGTCTGGCTGGGCTCGAACAAGCTGCTCTTCAGGAGAATTCTGCCAAAGCACCAACACCCCGATTGCTTCCTGACGGTTGCAAGATCGCAGTGGATGGGCCAACTCGCAGTCGGAAACGAAGGTTGGAGATCTCCAGACACTTGGCTTCTTTCCTTGAGCGAGTCCGATGGGCAGCAGGAGGCGCTGTTGCTGATGTCGGTCGGCCAGTGGATCCGAACCAGTCTCGGGAATTTCGTCCTCGAGCCTTCGATAACAGGACATCCGACGGCGCGCTTGGTGCTGCACGCTAATGGGTAAGGGTTGGTATTCGATGCGCTATTGGAAAGGTTCGATTGCGTTGAGTCCCACGCGGGATTATCCGCTCTTGCGCCAAGTCCTCCACTCCGGCTTTATCACTCACAGACAGCTGTTCGAATTCTTGAAACTCGACTACTGTGCCTCGTCGCGCAACGCCTTCAGCAATCGCGTTCTCCGTTTGGTGAAGCACGGCCTCGTGGTCCGGCACGAACGTCGGCCGTCCACCCGTGGCGACATTGTCTATTCGATCTCTGAGACTGGAGCGTCGGAATTGGTCGCCCAAGGCGAATGTCTTGTGTGGACCGATCAACGCAACGCTCGGAACGGCCGGATGCAGCTTGCACACTTTCTCGAACTGAATCAGATCCATCTTGCCCTTAAGCGCACTGGCCTGCTGGTTTACTGGACTCCAGAAACCGAGGTCCGTTCACAAAGCGATCTGACTTCTAGCGGATATGCAAAATACTATGACGCGGTCGTCATGATTCGTCTCGCCGGACGAGACTGCAAGTTCGCTCTGGAGTACGAGCGCACACCGAAAGCGATGCACTATTACGACAGCATCCGCCAGAGAATTGAAATGGAGACGTCGCTGACGCGGTTCCTGTACTTGGCACCTAACTACGACTTGCTGCACTTTGTCGCGGAGAAGCTCGAACGCTGCAAGCGTAGGCTTTACTTTGGGCTTCTAAGGGACTTCCTAGAGCAGACGCTGGCTCTGCCCGTCAAAACCAACGCGTCTCCTGTTTCGTTGCCCCTGAGCTCCGCGTTACTGGAGGGCAAAGACGCGCAGCACACCGGCACGCTCTTTCCTCGCATTGCCGTGTGATTGTGGTGACATTGCGATGTCTTTGTGGTGGCGAAGGTGGGCGCAGCTCCTTGCGGAGTAATGACTTGCGCTTTGACTATAGCGAATTCAGCGCGGGATAAGAGCTACTTGGGTACCACGGCGTAGACGGCGAGGGTCGGAGGTTTGGCTTGTTGGTCTATTTGGATGGCCGTGAACCGCTGATGAGAATATCGACGAGCCTCCTCGCGCTTTGCTGCCAGTCGGGGGTGGAGGCCACATTGGATACGCCGATCAGCGCGCGAAGCAGGTCGAATGGTTCGAGGTCCTTGCGAATATCGCCGCTCTGGATGGCGCGTTTCACTAGCGCATCGATTGCTCCCTGGACCTGAGTCCGGGAACCTTCGTAAAGCTTCGCGGCGCCGCCAACGATCGTATTCAGCGCAGGCGCAATGATGTGCTTGGCCGCAATGTAATCAACGAACAGGAGCATCCATGCCCGTAACGCTTCGATCGGAGGCATGGTTTCCGCGAACTTGCGTTGGGCTTCCGCCAGCCTCTCAACCTCACTCCGATAGACTGCCTCGATCAAGGCATCGCGCTTCGGAAAGTGGCGGTACAACGTTCCGGGTCCCACGCCAGCATCTTTTGCAATGTCGTCGAGGCTGGCATTGGCGCCGTGGCGGGTGAATGCCTCCTTCGCCACTCCGAGGATGCGTTCGCGATTGCGCAGCGCGTCGGTGCGCGGCTTCCGCTCGGCTTGTTTTGTACCCTTTTTGGCCATCTCAAAATATTTGCAACCGGAGATCGTCTCCGGTTATCTTATCAGGTAATTCGGAGATGTTCTCCGTTTTATTCGAATTTGGCACCTTCGTCAACGACAGAAAGGAACAGCAGCCTGGAATGAATCAAGGCCCGACAAAGCAAGACACGAAAAATCCGGATTGCACCGGATCGATGAACCTGGCGGAACGAGAGCTGACGGCATTCTTCCGTGCAGTAGCAGATCTGTTCGGAACAGAAGTGGCGGAACTCTCCGCAAAACAATGGTTGTGTGAGTTAGAAGCCACCGAGGATTTACCCGCTTCGACGCGCGAATGGCGATGGGTGACGGTGAAGGCCTCGGCATGGCTCGCAAATCGCATGAAGGTCTTGTCGCCATCAACTGAATTCGCAACTACGTAGGAGGAAACATGCGTGTTTTCGTAACCGGCGCCACCGGTTTCATAGGCTCTGCAATTGTTCGGGAACTCATCGATCGAGATCATGAGGTGCTCGGACTTGCACGCTCCGATAAGAGCGCAGCATCTCTCGCCAGGACGGGAGCGAAGGTGCATCGCGGCTCACTCGAAGATCTCGAGAGTCTTCGCAGCGGAGCGGCCGCATCCGATGGAGTCATTCACACTGCATTTATACATAACTTCAACAATTACGGACCTTCGGTGGAAGCGGATCGGCGTGCGATCGACGCACTTGGTACTGCACTTGAAGGGTCCAATCGCCCCTTAATTGTCACCTCGGGACTTGCACTCCTGGCTCCTGGCCGGGTCGCGACCGAAGAAGATGCGCCTAGCCCAGACTTTCCGCGCAAATCAGAACAGACGGCGATGGAGTTCGCCTCCCGCGGCGTGCGGGCGTCGGTAGTGCGCCTGCCTTTCTCGGTTCATGGCGACGGCGATCACGGATTCGTTCCCAGGTTGATCCAGGTCGCGCGCGAGAAAGGCGTTTCGGCTTATATCGGGGAGGGGCTCAATCGCTGGCCCGCCGTACACCGGCTCGATGCGGCCCGTCTCTACAGGCTCGTGCTGGAGAAGGGTGTAGCCGGAGGTATCTATCACGGCATTGGGGACGAAGGAGTGCCCACGCGAGAGATCGCGGAAGTGATCGGCCGCCGCCTGAACTTGGCAATGGCCAGCAAATCGCAGGAGCAGGCAACCGAGCATTTTGGCTGGATCGGGCTGTTCTTTGGAATGGGTGTCGTGGCCTCAAGCGCCGTGACGAGAGAAAAATTGGGATGGCTACCGGCGCATGTCGGATTGGTTGACGACATCGAACGTGGAACATATTTCGAAACGGAAAAGACCACTGCGGTTCTCCAGAGTTAAGACATTCCGCCAACTGCGGACGCATGCAATGTCAGGGTACAGAAGGAAGAAATGGCAAGCACAATGACGAACATATTTGGATCGACATCAACCACAGAAGAGGTTTTGTCCGGGATCGATCTGCGGGACAAACGGATCCTTGTAACTGGCGTCTCGGCTGGCCTTGGAGTTGAGACGGCACGCTCCTTGGCCGCCCACGGCGCCCAGGTGATAGGCGCGGCTCGCGATCTGGTCAAGGCGGAAAAGGCCAGCGCTCAGGTGCGCAAGGACGCCATCGCTGGCGGCGGCAGCCTCGAACTGATCGAGCTCGATCTGGCCAGCCTTAAGAGCGTGCGCGTCTGCGCCGATCGGTTGCTGGCGAAGGGGGAATCGCTCGACGTGATTATCGCAAACGCTGGAGTTATGGCCACTCCATTTGGCCACACTGTTGATGGATTTGAGACTCAATTCGGCACCAATCACCTAGGCCACTTTGTTCTGGTCAACCGGATCGCCTCACTGATAAGCGCCGGTGGTCGCTTAATCAACCTGTCATCTGCAGGTCATCGCTATTCCAACGTGAACCTGGAAGACCCAAACTTCGAACGGACACAGTACGAGCCGTTTGTTGCCTATGGGCGATCGAAGACTGCGAACATCTTGTTCGCCGTAGCTTTCGATCGGCGACATCGAGATCGTGGCGTGCGGGCAGCGGCGGTGCATCCCGGAGGCATTCAAACGGAACTTGGGCGTTACAGCGAACCGGGCAGAATCGAGAAGCTCATGGCGCAGATCAATCAGCAACTCGCGGCGGAAGGTAAAGGCCCGTTCCAATGGAAAAGCGTGCCTCAAGGCGCTGCCACTTCTGTGTGGGCCGCTGTCGTTGCTCCTGCCGATGAGGTCGGGGGGCAGTACTGCGAAAATTGCCACGTGGGCAGAATCGTGCCGGATGCCACGCCCATCACCGTCATCAGCGAAGGTGTACGCGCGTATGCGCTTGATCCAAATAATGCTGAGGCGCTCTGGAAGAAGAGTGAAGAACTGGTCGGAGAGTTTTTCCAACCTTTTGAGTGAGTGAGAGAGCAGAAATTAGGAGAACAGAGATGACTGAACGGACTGATCTAGCAGGCAGCTTCACCCTGCCTGGCACATCGTTGACCGTTAACCGCATGGGCTACGGCGCCATGCAACTCGCCGGCCCGCACGTCTTTGGGCCGCCACGCGATAGCGACGAGGCCATTGCAGTTCTGCGGGAGGCGGTAGAGTCCGGGGTGAACCACATCGATACCAGCGACTACTACGGTCCGCACGTCACCAATCAGATTATTCGGCAAGCGCTTCATCCTTATCCGAAAGGTCTGGTGATCGTTACCAAGCTGGGCGCACGGCGGGGCGCAGACGCCTCCTGGATTCCTGCTCTCTCCCGGCAGGAACTGATTGACGGCACTCACGACAACCTGAAGAACCTCGGCCTCGACGTTCTGGATGTCGTCAATCTTCGTGTCGGTGGATTTACAGAACCATCTGAGGGATCGATCGAGGAACCGCTAACCGTTCTTGCTGAACTCAAGCGGCAAGGTTTGATACGTCATATCGGTCTCAGCAACGTAACTGCGAAGCAGGTGGCCGAGGCGCAAACGATTACCGAGATCGTCTGTGTGCAGAACTTCTTCAACGTGGCACAAAGGAAGGACGACGCCTTCATCGACAATCTGGCCTCTCAAGGGATCGCTTATGTTCCGTTTTTCCCATTGGGAGGCTTCACTCCATTGCAATCGTCGGTACTCGACACGGCCGCAGCATCACTCAACGTAACGCCCATGCAGCTCGCGCTTGCCTGGCTTCTCCATCGCTCGCCCAACATCCTCCTGATTCCGGGGACATCTTCCCGCAAGCATCTCCGCGAGAATTTGAAGGCCGCATCGCTGCAGATTCCTGCTGAGTTGATTGCCGACCTTGATTCAATCGTCCGACTGTAACCAAGTGCGAGGCGCGTTTGCGAGTGCCGTTTGAAACGATGATGCATCTCAACCGGTTTTCTGTACAGCTCTTGCCGGCACGCAACCGTGTCCTCCACTCTCTCGTGGGGATTACAACCTATCGCATAAACGTCTCTGCTCGACGACGCCCGGATTCGTTCGTCCCGCTTCGGCGTGTCAGCTTCCGCATCTCCTCGTTATAGGTGCGCGGAGGTCTCGTTCGGCTGTCGCAAACGATCAATCCAATATGCCCAACCGAACACGATCGGAAAGAGGATGAGATCGACCGTCACGAGAACGTGGATGCTTGGTGGTGGCGCGCCGTTGAAGCTGATTAACCAAAGCGCAGTGAACACCACAATGAATGTCCAGAGTACGGGATGACCAGCGAAGCGGCGCGCGTGCGTCGCGCGCAGATACAGAATGATCCCGATCACCCAGAGTCCGCCTTCGACGATCAGTAGTCCGAGTGGCGAGTTATAGAGGCCGAGACCGTAATAACGATGAAGGCCAGGTGCCAGAGGCATGTCCGGCCTGTGGCTGGCCCAATCGAGGACCCAATGGCTCAGTACAGCTGCAAACAGGACCCACGCGCCGCGCCCGTAGCGGCGAGTTAGAAAATAAGCAGCGGCGAGGAGCGCGCCCCAAACAACGTCCATCACCAGGCTGTGGCTCCAGGCAATGTCATAGAGGTTCAGCGCGTTGACGCGGGTGATGCCGGGTTGAATGCTGATGTGCTCGATGCCGACAGCGACGAAGACGAAGAGCAACAGATCGGCCAACAGGGCAGCGAACATGAGGGTGCCGACGGAAGTTTTTGGCGCCCAGCGTTTAGCTCCGAAACCGATGGCAAAGTGCCCGACGAACATGCGTTTTCTCTGCTCGCGCCATGGTAAGACAAAACGTCTGGTCCGTATAGTCGGCAATCGGAACTCAGTTGCACCGATCGTTTCCACGGCATTTTATGAGAGGGATCCTAGTTGATGCCCGCGCGAGTATTCGCCATTTTTTGAAAGGAAGTTCCTGCTAGGCGACCCACTCCGCTAATTTCCAGCTGACCTATCAACAATCCAGCGTCATTCACCACTGCTCACAACTTGGCAACACTCGCCAGAAAGGAAAACTTATGTTTGGCCACATGAAAGCACAGCCCATGCTCGCAATCGGAACGTCTTCGATTGATGCGGCGGTAGCTGCCCTGCTCGCAATTACCGATGACGCCCACCCAGTACGTTGGATCGAGTTCCGTTCAGCAATTCTGTTGTTCGTAACAGTTCAAGGCGATTCAGAGTCGGGAGCCTTTTATGTCCTGGATCGCAGGACGGGCACATGGCTCTGGATTGACTTCGACGACCAGCAGTACGGGGGCTACAGCACCAGCGATTTCGATCTACTCGTTCACGAATACGACTTCCTGAGCTTGGTCGAACGTCCAGGCCTGCTCCGGGCGACTCCGGGGTGGCTGCTGGAGCCACGAAAGCCGGCTGAAATGGCGGCTCCTTCGAAATGAGTCGTTTTGCGTCGCCGTTTGACGGAAACCCTATTCAGACATATCTACACGTAGCGCCTGATACTCGGCGCTTAGGCGGAAAGGAGGAGGACCGTGCAGCGACGATTGAAGGCAACGCCAGTGCTGGTGAGAACGTACACCGATCTTTTCGTCAATCGGCGCGCGTACACTCTTCAATCCATGCGGCCGCATCCGGAGAGCGGCCGTCATTATTACTACCGCCCCAAGGAGCGCGAAACGGGCGCTCCATGGCTGTTGACCGAGAACACGATCAGCGACCACCTGGAGGGAAAGCTCACTATAGGTCTCTACGCCATCAACCCTCTGAACCAACGGTGCAAGTGGGTCGCGATTGATGCCGACTATACGAACTCCATGGATGACCTGATCAAGCTTCAGTACCAATTGACCGAGGATGGTGTGGAATCCGCACTTGAGATGAGTAAAAGGGGAGGGCACCTCTGGATATTCCTGGCGGTTCCGCTGCTTGCCAAGAAGTGCCGCATTTACATCTACGACTTGGCACAGAAGTTGGGCGTGCCGGTAAAGGGATCTGGTCTGGCTGAGGGGATCGAGGTATTCCCCAAGCATGACGAGATTCAAGAGGGAGCGTTTGGGAACGCAATACGGGGACCGCTGGGCATCCATCGGGGAGCAAAACGTCGCTTCTGGTTTTACGGCGCCGATTACACCCTGGAAGCGCAGATCGAATTTCTCACCCGGGTGCGCAAAGTGACGGAAGAGGAACTGGATCGGTTCACCGCGGGCAAGGAGCTTCCACCCAACATTGCAAAGGTCCGACCGGAAACCGAAGCTCTGAACGCACACGAGACTCGGAGAAGCCGGAGGGGATTTTGCATCCTCGACTATGTGACTGAGACCAGAGTGGTGGGGCGAAACTACGTGGCTCGCTGTCCGTCGTGTGCGCTTGCCGGTCGCGACCGCGGCCGGGACAACCTGGCGATTCTGGTCTCCAATCCCCGCTTCTATCAGTGCTGGGCGGGTTGTTCCAAGGAAAACATTCGGGCGGCGCTGGGGTGTCCCATCCCCGTCCGGCAAACCATATAAGAAGGAGGCGATGCCCGATGCCTAAACAGAAGTTTACCGGAATAGCGGGTCTGCCACTGCCACGGCGGGCGGTGAGAGTACTGCGGGAGCGGGGAATCTTCGCACACGCAATCGTGAGCGTCGAACGCCAACACTTGGCAGAACGTTATGTTCTGCGGGGTCTCGAATCGGGAGGCTCGACCGGAGACATTGGCCGCTACGTGACATTCGCAGGAACCAACGGCCTGCCGCTCGAATGTCTCCATCCCGTTGAATCCATCGCGGTGAACGGGTTGCACGCGATCGTCATTGCCCCCGAGGTTGTCAGGGTGGATATGGTGCGAAAAGGCCGCACATACGAACTGCTCATCACCGAGCACCGGCTAAGTTCAGCTGAGAACGGGACCCGCCCTCGGCTCGAAACGGAGATTCTCTTCCGGGGCGTTCACGGGCGCCTTGAACTGGACCTGTATGGGCGAGATAAGGCACAGGCAGGCAAGGTCACCCCTTCGTTCTACACCTTCTCCGGAGAACTGTTGACAATCCCTGAGAAATTCATGTCTGTGATACGGGCTGCCACGCACGGTGCCAACTGCATCGGTTGCGCTCATTCACATTATCTGCGCAAATCAAGTGCCCACCAATTCACCGAAGCTTCGAGCATGTGTCCCCGGTCGGCGATCGAAGTTCAGCCGGCCTAAACCAAGAAGGATGTCTCGACGAGAGTCTTTGAGGAGCAACATGCAGCAGCGGACGAAAGAAACCTTATTGATGATTTGCCTTTTCCTGTTCCTGCTCGTTGTTCTTGGAGGCGGCCTGCACCTAAGCCCATCCGGTGCGTTGCTTGCTGCCGTGACCGGGACTCCTCTCATCGTTCATGTGTTCAATGCGTGGAGCCGCAGATCTTGTGAAGGCGCTCCTTCGTCGCACCGGATCATGACGTTACATGCTCGGGATGCTTCGTCTGCCGAAGGGGCGAATCTGGTGCGGCGCTAGACCCGAGCTTCGTCCCGGGCGCGCGCAACATTGAGGTTCAGTTGTGTCGTTCATGGGTATGGGGGAACAATCGCATCTCACAACTCCGGTCCTGAGGCTTGAACGTTTTGCCACGCTAATTCCAACCCTGTCTGATCTGGCCTTTCTGCTCCCCATTCTCGTTCTGTTCTGGTCCACGACCGGCGTGGGTTGGCTGCTGACCGATTCCGATACTGGCTGGCACATTCGCACTGGGGAAGTCATCTTGCAGAACGGTCGCGTTCCGGCCGTCGACTCGTTTTCGTTCACGATGAGCGGCCAATCTTGGCTTGCGTGGGAATGGCTCTCGGACGTAATCATGGCGCTCGCCCACCACATAGGGGGGTTAGCCGGTGTGGTCTGGGTTGCAATGCTCTTGCTAGGGATGACCTCAGTCGTTGTTTACAAAGAGGCCGTGGCGGAAAGGGGTCACCGCCTGATCGCAATTTCTCTGACATGGTTGGCTATGTCGGCAAGCACGATTCACTGGCTCGCCCGCCCACATCTTGTGACTCCCCTCATGGCCGCGGTGTTCTGCCGGGTCCTCAACTCTGTCGAGAAAAAGCAAGATCCGGCCAGACTGTGGAGCTTGCCTTTACTGACGATCCTTTGGGCAAATCTGCATGGAGGATTTTTCGTAGGGATCGCACTGATAAGTACGTACGCCGTAGGAGCCGGCGCGGAGGAACTTCTTCTCGGCTCAAGGAAAAATCTGTGGGTTCGATCGCGAAAGTATCTACTTGCTGCGGCAGCGTGTGCCCTGGCTAGCCTCGTCAATCCCTATGGCTATCGTCTCCATCTTCATATCGCGCAATATCTGGGAACGTCCTTTTACTTTGCACGGATCAGCGAATTCCAATCGGTCGACTTTCACTCGTTCACAGCCGCCTATTTCGAAACTCTGTTGATCCTGGCGATCGCGGCCGCCGTGTGGCACCTCCACTCGCGGAGATTGACTCACGCGCTCATGCTGCTGAGTTGGTCTCATCTGGCCCTGTTCTCGGCAAGAAATATACCCATCTTTGCCGTGGTCGCCGTTCCCGGCGTCTGTGTGGCAATGCGTGAATGGCTCGACAGCGAAATGTGGTCGTGCACATTCAAGGAAACTCTTTGGGAGTTTGAGAGGGGTGTCCAGTTGATCGGCGAGCGGTGCCACAGCAAAGGCCGGCATCTCGCGCCCTGTTTCGCCGTCCTCGTGCTGGCCGTGTTTCTCAGCCATCCCGGCCACCCGAAGGTCTTGCGGGCCGAGTTCGACAAAAGTCGTTTCCCGGTCGATGCGGCAGTCTTTCTTTCGCAGCAACATTTGGTTTCGCCCATAAGGCTGTACTCAAGTTGGCAGTGGGGCGGATATCTGATCTACCGACTATGGCCTTCGTTAAGAGTGTTCGATGACGGCCGGACGGATTTCTATGGACCTGATTTTGTGAACAAGGGACTTCGGGCATGGGATGCGGATCCTGACTGGAGCAGGGTTCTGGATCGATACAAAGTAAACGCAGCACTGCTCCCGGTTGATTCAGCTTTGGCAAGCGTTATGAGGGAAACAGATGATTGGAAGCCTGTCTACCAGGACGGCGTCGCCGTGCTTTTCGCCAAAGCGGAAACGGGGAGACAGATCTGTCGTTGCGGAGGGCAATATGTCGGGAAGTAGCGAAATTAAGGTGGTTGATGCCAAGCAAGTCGTCGCGAATCCGAGCCCTGAAACGACCGATCGCAATGCAAACGGCTCCGTTGAAACCGCTAAGAACAACGGAAGTTATCCGGCAATCCGGCGGCGCCTTCCAGACGAGCGCCACAGCTTGACTCATCACTTTTCGATCGGCGGGCAGGAGGGGTACGTCACCGTAGGCCTCTACGAAGACGGTGCTCCGGGAGAGATGTTCATCAGAATGGCGAAAGAAGGCTCGACGGTTTCCGGGCTCATGGACTCGTTCGCCACGGCTGTGTCGCTCGCTTTGCAATACGGTGTCCCGTTGAAGGTTCTCTGTGACAAATTCAGCCATACGCGCTTTGAGCCCAGCGGATGGTCGGGCAATCCCAAGATCGGCTACGCCAAGTCACTCATGGATTACTTATTTCGCTGGCTGGAACTTCGATTCCTGAAGGGCGAGCAAGGAATCCTTTTCGAATTGTCGAACGGGAAACAGCCACAGACTGAGGCTGGCAATGCAGCGAAGGCTCTCAGCGAAATCGTCAATCTGGGGGATGCACCGACCTGCCAATTCTGCGGCTCACTGATGGTCAGAAACGGCTCCTGTTATCGCTGCATGGAGTGCGGCGGCACAAGCGGCTGCTCGTAGAAGAAGCACGCTGGCAGACAGGATGGCTTCCGACATTTACGGATCTGTGGAACTCTCTGCGATATTGGCAGAGCCACGGACAGGGACTGGGCACTCATCGATCCTACTCACCCCATCTCCCGATCGAGTGCCCGTCCCGGCGCTTTTCGCTACTGGATTTCCAGGTCCCAAACAGCAAATTAACGCGAGTTCAAAGGAGGAACGAACTTGTTTGTCGAACTGATGCCATTGCTCAAGCAACGCACGCTGCTGATCACAGTCGCGCGAGTTGACGAAAGGCTGAAAGTAAACGTGATTCCCGTGAGAGCGAAGGAAGGGGAAGACGAGGCTCTTACCACGCCCCTCAGCTACACAGGATCCCCAGAGGAACTGGACAGAGAGCTTGGCCAGCATCTCGCCGGCTACGTTGACTCGTATCTCGCGCTCGGAAGCACATTGGCGGAAGCCAAGGCCGAGATGGACGCGGGGCCAAAGCCGCGCGGCAGAGGGCAAAGACCGCGCAACAGACCTCAAAACCCGATACAGGCATCAGGAAAGAGGAAAGCGCAACACCAGTCGCTGCTCCGGCGGACACCACGCCGAGTCTGTTTCCTGCACAAACCCAAACTGAGAAACCTGGCACAGAGACGAGTGCGCCCGAAAGGACTACGCCATGATCGACGCGAAACCGTTATCTCGCAGCTTCACCTACAACGGTGTCAAACTTCCGGATCCAGATCCACGAATGACGCCAGAAGAAGTGAAGAGCCTCTACAGCCACCAATACCCCGAACTCGCCACAGCCGCGATATCCGGACCAGAGGCGTCCGGAGACCAGATGCAGTACAGCTTCGTGAGGGCGATCGGGACGAAGGGCTAGCCGCAACGCAATCGAAGACAAGTGATTGTTGTCACTGCTCACTCTCCAGAATCACCGGATACTGAATCATCAGGTTCGTTGAGGAGTGATGTCGATGACAGCCAAGTTGAAATCTGCAAAGTTTCCTGCGCCAAACAGCACCAACCGCACGGACATCGCCGAACGCATTCGTCGACGCGCCTACGAAATATACGAACAGCGCGACCGAATTGACGGCCTGGACTTGGACGACTGGCTGCAAGCGGAAAGTGAAATTATGGGAGCGATCCAGCCACGAAAGAGCAAAGCTGCGAAAGTATCCGGGTGTTGACGGCAATCAAGCTTCTGCATACGGCCATTTGGGCATTTCTGGCGGCGAGCATCCTGGCGTTACCCCTTGTAGGTGTGTTACGCCGGTTCCGTTTGGCCATGATCCTCAGCGTCATCGTTCTGCTGGAGTGCGGAGTGTTAGCGCTGAACGGAGGCAGATGTCCATTGACCGATCTAGCAGCCCGATACACTCTTGATCGAGGCTCCAACCTCGACATTTATCTGCCCGCCTGGTTAGCCAGATACAACAAAATCATTTTCGGCTCGCTCTTCGTCTTTGGCGAGTTGGTTCTAATCTGGTGCTGGAATACCTCAGCTGTGAAGCAGGTCCTAAAGGCGGGCTCGCTCTATTTCGCACTCGTCTTTGCCGTGGGTTTTGTTTTGGGCACGATCCGGACGCTCTGGGTCGTTCCGATATTGGGTGCCAGGACCGCGGAGCTGATCGAAGAGCCCATCATGTTCGGCGTGTCCATCCTCGCCGCCCGCTGGGCAGTGACAAAACTGCGGTTTCCAATCGACCGCGGCAGGCGACTCGCACTCGGATGCGTAGCGCTTGGATTCATGCTTCTGGTCGAATTCACCTTCGTTCTCTGGATTCGGGGGTTGACGTTGCGCGAATATTTCGCTGCCCGCGATCCAATCTCGGTCACTGCCTACTTCCTGACCCTTGCGGCCTTTGCCGCCATGCCGTTTTTCGTTGGAAGGAAATCCGCGCAGATCGCGCCGGGCGAAGTTCCAGTGAAGCACTGATTTTATGCGTGTGTTTGTGGCGAAGGACGAGTGAGTGACAAAAAGGCTAAGGGAGATGGTGACACCAACAGGCCTTCCCCGAGCGGCCGAATACACGCTCGGGGCAACCGCCTGCACCCCCTCGAACCACGGTGAAGCTACGAGGCCCTGGCCAATCGCAGAAGGGGAGAGATGCGACTTCTCACGATGCGATCGTGCTCTTGGTAGAGATCGGAAATCCTTCCCGAGCGTAGGCGGAACTGATCCAAATCAGTATCAGTCAAGTGCCCCTCTCGTCTTAGGGTTTCAATCTGCTGGTCAATCAAGTGAAAGACTTCGCTTTTGATAGCGGTGGCTGGGTCCGTCATCATAGAAATTCTCCGCGCGAAAATTGTAGCCAATCGACGACCGGTGCGCCAGCCTGCAATGCATACTCTGACGGCGATCTGTGGAAATCATGGCCCAAAATGCTAGGAAGGTCCCCACGACTCACTCTCCCGCCAAGCGCGTTAGGACGGCAATCCTGCTTGACCTGCACGCGTTGAAGCAGGAGCGGAAATCGCGGCTCGAAACCGTACTTGGGAGATTTCTGGAATGTCAGGAACTGCAAATGTCCTCGGCGCTGGTGGCGAGGGCCGTCGAGCAATGCTCACGGTGGCGAGCGGGGAGACGCCTCTTGCTGCCAGGAGGATCTTTGCCGCCGACAAGTTGATGGCGGCGCCCTGCGGAATTGGACTGCCTTCTTTGGCGAACGTTCCGCCTGAACAGCGCTTCTCGGCCGATGATCGGGAGGTAATCGCGCTAGCGGAGATTCTGGTGAAATCCGATATTGCGGCAGCAGAGGACTGGTCGAAGAGCGAACGCGACGCGACGAAGTACCTATTGCTGAGTCTCGAACGACGGATTCGGATGCATGGCGGCTCAGCAATTGACCGCCGCTTCGATCTGGATCTCACACTGAGTGATCGCCTGGTGGATTATTCGGACGAGCGAGGACCAGAAGGCACGCTCTACCTTGTCCTTGACCCCGAGAGCGCAGCCTTCGTTCTGCTGAGTCCGACCCTTGAGCTTCTGGAGAACGTACATCCGTATCTGCCAGCGACGTTCTACAGCCATTTTGCTGGAGCACTCAACCGATGGGTCCGAGTGTACGACTATCACGACGCCGAAGAGCGAGTCGAGATGTTGCGTGAGTGGTACGAAGGTGAGGAGAATGCGGATCAGTACGAGATACCGGACGTTGAAGGGTGTACTCCGAAGTCCCTAAAAGAAACGCGTCTGAATCTGTGCGAGCTGAAGAAACTTAACGAAGAGGTTCGGGACCCTCGAATGAAAGCTCTGATCACAGGTCTACTGGAATTGTGTCGGATTTCGAAACAGGCCACACGGCCAGAGTTCACCGAGGACATGGGAGAACAACTCATGGACTCGAACCCTGCATTGCCCTGCTTGCTTGCAGCATTTTCATCGGGCGACGCAGTGGTTGGGTGCTTTGACGATGAGGCGCAGACGGCGATGGAGGTGACGCCTCAACCGAACGTCATTATCCCTCTCAGACTGAGCGATGGAAAGAGTGTGCGCGATGGCTTTAGGACCCTTGCAGTCGTCTGCGAGACTTTGGCTGCGGCCAGCCGATTGATTGACCTGATGCCAGGGAACGAAGAGGGCGTGATCACTCACGAGGGAGAACGATGAATGTCCACGTGCGAATTGGCGATAACCGAATCTTCGCCTTGAAACAAGCCGTGCTTGTCTATCAGGAGGGCAATCGAGCATTCGCCACGCTACACGAAGTGAAGAGCCGGCCTGACGGACCATCGTATTTGTGCGCTGGCCAGTCGGTCACGACAGGGTTTCTCGAAACGCTGGCGAAAGGCCTGGGCGCAAGCATGGCAGCCGAAGTTCTGCCCGAAAATGTTCTGGCCAGAACACCTGCACTGATCGCCTGGTGGAGTCCGGCGCAAGCGCGGCTGATGTTCTTCGGCGACAGTGATCCGAAGACCAGACACCTGAATGGGAAGATGTATCCCCATCCCGCACTCGTGTTCATGATTCATGGCCGGGAACTGTTCGTCCGCGCACTCAGAGAGAATCGCCGACCGAAATCTAACACACGCCTCATGAACGCGCCCTACTGGAACACGGATGCGGAGGGTCGAGTCTGTCTCGGCAGCATGCGCGTGCCGGAGGAGGTGAGCGCTTCATCCCTGCGAGGCTGGGAAGAAGCTTATTTCGCCAGCGAATTCACGCACCCAAGTGGGGCGGTGCGATTGACGAGTCATCGCGGTGGATTCGTTGGTCTCTGGTCGAGCTTGGTGGAACGCAAGCACTTTCCAGTGAGATTTCTCGCGGACTCGAAGCGGACGCTTGAGGAGTTCCTGCAATCCGCAGTCAAAGACTAAGGCTCGCACGAGGTTGGGGGTGACGCCTCATGCGATGGTGCAAGGCGACGTTGACAACACGCGCTGCACGTGCTACACGTATTATACGTGATGAGGCTCTCTAGATGGCTATTTCAGGAAAAGAACAAAAGCAGAACGTCACCATAAGTCTTAGCCGGCAGATACTCAAGAAGGCCAAGATTCTCGCGGCGCGCCGGGAAACCTCAATCAGCGGACTCCTTGCCCAAGAAATCGAGTCCCTGGTCGGCGAGGAAGAGGCATATGAACGGGCTGAACGGCAGGCGTTAGCTCTTCTCGACAAGGGCTTCCACCTCGGAGGAGTGATTCGAGCTACGCGGGACGAACTGCATGAGCGATAGGACATTTGTCGACACCAACGTGCTGATTTATGCGCACGACATGGATGCCAAAACAAAGCACGAAGCGGCAAAGCAAGTCCTTCAAGAACTTTGGAACGAACGAGCGGGGATACTCAGCACGCAGGTACTTCAAGAGTTCTACGTGAATGTCACGCGAAAAATTTCGCGCCCTCTATCCAAGGAATCTGCCCGACTTGTAGTGAACACCTACTCGGCCTGGTGCATCGACACCACACCCGCAGAAGTCTCGAGTGCATTCCGAATTGAGGATGAAGCGCACATTGGATTCTGGGATGCTCTCATTATGGCTTCTGCCATCAAGAGTGGTGCCACCCGCCTTCTATCAGAGGATTTGAACGCAGGACAGACCATTGCTGGGGTGAAGATCGAGAATCCGTTTGCCCGCGTTCGCTAACGCCTGACCACTCAACGTCCCCGATGACCCCGGTGCCGATGGCTTTTTCCGTGCAAGCGCACGTTCACCGTTCGCACCACTAGACCTTCCGCACAAGACTAGGATCCTGCCTTCTGAGGTCCCACCCAAGGAAACGGGAGAGCAATCGTCATGGAATTGCACCACCTTCATCCGGAATTGCTGAAGCATCGAGTGCGGGTGCTGGTTGTGGGATGCGGCGGTAACGGAAGCGCCATCGCCGCGGGATTGCCGTATCTGCATCAGGCACTCCTGGCATACGGACATCCAGAAGGCCTCCACGTCACCCTGCTCGACCCGGACGCCGTCTCACCAACAAATTGCGTACGGCAGCCCTTCAGTCAATCTGAGATCGGACTGTATAAATCTGTGGTTCTGGCCAATCGATTGAATCTGTTCTGGGGACTCGACTGGGAAGGAATTCCGGAACGTCTCGACGGCAAACGGAAGATAACCGGCGTCGATATCGTGATCGGCTGTGTCGACACGCGGGCGGCGCGGGCAGCCATCGCAAAGTGCGTAGAAGACTGGAGCGAGGTCGATTATTGGTTAGACGTGGGCAACGATGCGGATGGCGGGCAGTTCGTTCTGGGCGAACCTTTGAACCGGAGGAACCGCCGGAAGAAACTACGATTACGGACAATCTCGGAACTTTTCCCGGAAGTGATCCAAGGTGAACTCGACCGAGATGG
>Ga0335076_10002750_pt1 | contig 17532 bp, 15 predicted proteins | sample Lox_Sample_25_FD_206717 | JGI IMG/M metagenome (GOLD analysis project Ga0335076, IMG submission 206717) | Soil microbial communities from Loxahatchee National Wildlife Refuge, Florida, United States - Lox_Sample_2.5 | ecosystem: Environmental > Terrestrial > Soil > Wetlands | place: USA... | reverse complement strand
GCATTCTCTCGCGCACCGGCGGCGCGCCGACCCTGGCGGTGGGAATGGCGACCATCCTGTCGCAGTTCCTCGGCGGCCGGGCGCTGATGGGCATCTGGTATCACTTCGCGATCCTGTTCGAGGCGCTGTTCATCCTGACGACCGTGGATGCCGGCACCCGCGTTTGCCGCTTCATGATTCAGGACCTGCTCGGCAACGCCGTTCCCGCTTTCCGCGAGACCAAGTCCTGGACCAACAACGTGCTCGGCTCGGCGCTGGCCTGCGTCCTGTGGGGTTACCTACTCTATGCTGGCGTCGTCGATCCGCTCGGCGGGATCTGGAGCATGTGGCCGCTGTTCGGCTCGACCAACCAGATGCTGGCGGCCATCGCGCTCACGCTCTGCACGGTGGTGCTCTTCAAGATGAAGCGCCAGCGCTTCGCCTGGGTCACGGTCGTGCCGACGGTCTGGCTGGTGGTCTGCACGGTGACCGCCGGGCTCGAGAAGGTGTTCAGCCCGGATCCGGCGGTTGGCTTCCTCGCCCATGCGGCCAAGTTCGCCGGTGCGGCGGCGGTGCAGAAGGTGCTCGCGCCCGCCAAGTCGCTCGCGGACATGAGCCGCATCGTCTTCAACGACCGGCTGGATGCGACGCTCGCGGCCTTGTCGGTGGCGATCGTGCTGGCGATGGTAATCTACGCCCTGTTCGACATCCGCAAGGCGCTCGGCAACCCGTCCGGTACCGCCATCGAGATCGGTGGCGCCCCGGGTGCCGCCGGCGCGGGAGGCACGAGTGCGTAGGGTGAGGATCGCGTGGCGCTGGACCGTGCAGACGGCGCGTCTCATGGTGGGGGTGCCGGACTACGACACTTATGTGGCGCATCGCCGGGCGCACCACCCCGACCAGCCCGTCATGAGCTATGCGGAGTTCTTCCGCGAGCGGCAGATGGCGCGTTACGCCTGCGAGAAGGGACGCTTCAAGGGCTGTTGCTGAAGAGCATGAGGCGTGACGGAATCGAACGGTCGACCAGCGGATCGAGAGTGACGACCGCGCACCGGGACTAGAAAGGCTCGAAGTCGCGCCTGATCCTGCTCGCCGCGGCAAAGAAAAGTGCGGCGGCCAGGATATAGAAAATCGTGCCGCCGAGAATTGCGTAGCGGAGCGATGCGCTGCCGAACCTCGAAGCCAGCTGATCCGAGGCAAAGCCGATGAGGAGTGCGCCCAACCCGAGGCCGAGCAGATTGTTGATGAAAAGGAAGATGGCGGAGGCCAGCGAGCGCATGGTGGGCGGCACGAGGTGCTGGACGGCCGTGATGACGGGCCCGAGCCAGACCAGCTGCAGCGCGGCGGGTATGAGGAAGAACACCACCGCGGCCGGTCCCATCGGCAGCGCAGTGCCGATGACGTAACAGGGAAGGACGCACAGAAAGGCCACTGCCGGGACGATGGCGTAGGCGCGGCGGTCGCGAGCACCGATGCGATCGGCGATATAACTCCCGAGAACGATCCCGGGAATTCCGCCGAAAATGAGCAGCGCGCCCAGGAGCCGCGACACGGCCAGCAGACTCATGCCGTCGCTCCGCATGAAGAACGACGGAAGCCAGAAGAGCAGCCCGTATCCCATGATGGAGCCGCAGCCGGCGCCAAGCGACAGGAGCCAGAACGCCGGCTTGGCGGAGAGCAGCCGCCAGACGCTCGCAAGCGGCGGGGCCCTGCGGGCATCCGGAGCGGCGTCGCGTGCGCCGCGTTCGGGCTCGCGGATCGTGAGGAGGAAAACTGGGGCCAGCAGTACCCCGATGCCACCCAATAGCATGAAGGCCGTGCGCCAGGTGAACGCGGTCGTGAGATAGCCGCCGAGCAAGTACCCGAGGGCGCTCCCGATCGGGATGCCGAGCGAATAGAACCCGAGCACGCGCGCCCGGGAGGCGGGGCGAAAGTAATCGGCGATGAGCGCATAGGCCGGCGCCACCCCTCCCGCCTCCCCTACTCCGACCCCGAGCCGCGCGAGGAACAGGACCAGGAAACTGTGGGCAAAGCCGGTGAGCGCCGTGAACAGACTCCAGCAGAGCAGCGCCATCGTCATGATGCGCACGCGATTGCCACGGTCCGCCCACCAGCCGACCGGGATCCCGAGGGCTGTATAAAAGAGTGCGAAGGCCGTGCCTCCGAGTAGCCCGAGCTGACTGTCGCTCAGGTGGAGCTCCGCCTTGATCGGCCCCGCCAGGATTCCGAGTACGATCCGGTCGATGAAATTCGTTATATAGACGAGGGTCAGGAACCCGAGCACATAGAGCGCGTAAGCGCCGCGGCGCTCGCTCGCGGATGTCTGCGCGGATAAGGCTGTCGGCGGTTGAATCATGGCGGGCGGCACGCAATTCTACCCACCCTTCTCGGATCGCGGCTGGTAGACATGGGGCGTGACGGAATCGAACCGTCGACCAGCGGATTAAAAGACGCCCTTCCTCCTCTTCACGACTCTAAGCGACACATCGACCCTCAAACTAACTCATTGATTTCGGAAACTGCTGACGCAGGCAACACTGCGTCAAGAGGTGTGTCATGGTGCCGCTGCGAGTGAGCCAGTGCACTGAATTTGCACTGAGCGACAAGCGGATCTTCGTTCTCGACATGCATTTGGTCCGAGCCGCTTTGCGACAGTCCGTGGTGTGTGACCAGCAGACTTTCGATTAGCCCGTGGCTCTCGCGGAACGATATTTCATCACCGAGAAGAACAGTTGCCGGTGTTTGCCTGCCCGCGCGATGCTCGCCGATCCAAGAGCGACCAGTATGTACAGCACATTGAGAGCCGCGAGCGTGTTGGGGATGTGCCGCGTCCGTCGTGCTGCGGCCACGACGTCTTTTGCCGTCACCCCGCGCGTTCCGCCCATGCGCTGCCGCACGTAGTCCACAGCGTCCGTGTCGATCACATTGAAGTAACCGGAGCTGCGCCGTGCCTTCGAGAGTGCAAAAGAAAGCACGAAGAAATAGCGTTGGGCCTCGAACACATGGTAGGTCTGACGGACCGCCTTCACGCGGCCACGGTATTTGAGGCCGCGCTGCAGTGTTCGGATGTTCATAGTACCCCCTCGTTCTTGTCAGCAGCTCGTTTGCTGACTTGAGCGGACTCTACTCCTCAGCGGTACGATTCGCGTTCCCTTCGGTCTGTCGACCTAAGACAGGTATCCGCGAATGCCGATAATCCCTAATTCTCTCTTAAATTGCGTTTTCTACTTATACCGAAACAAGGCTGATGCGAGCGCAGGCATCAACGCTGGAGGAACTGGCTTCTTCCTCGCGCTCCCCACAGAGGATCGCCTCGGTCACTACTACGGAGTAACCAACTGCACGTTGCGGTGAGAGATGGATTCCTTTGCTTTCGCGTTAACACGACGAGTGGTACCGACGTACTTGAATTTGATCCTGCTGACTGGGTTTTTGAACCGCACAAGGATGAGGTTGCTATCGTTCCCCTAGACATCAGACAGCCCTTGCAGGTTGCAATGTTCATAGGCGCCACAGCCAGCAAGAGCATAAAGTTGTACGATGAATACATCGAGGGCATGAGCGCCATGACGTGTGTAGTTCCAGCTTGGCGGATCGCCGAGCTGTTGAATCACCGGGCCCTGAAGAAGCAACGTGATGATGAAGCGGCCGCGAGAGCCAAGAGCATCGCCCTGCGCACCGTTAGCAGCGCAGTTCGCCTGAGTGCCTCCTCATCCATGCCGCCAGCGTGACGTAAATCGCCACGGGTGACATCAGCCATTTCCAGTGCGATCACGCAGAAATTGCCCCTTGGACCGAACTGACTCATCCAGTACCGACGCAATCTATGAACTGCATGGACGCGCGGACTAGGCCATCCGCACCACTTGCGCGTGCGGGTGCTCGCTCACGTCAAGAAGCTAGACGATTGCTTCGGGCACTTCCTGGTGAGAGTGAGTTGCGTCTGCGGTGCCTCCTGGCACATCGAGCCCGAGAGGCGCTGGCGCGCCTAGTCGGCTGGTCAACGACTGTCAATCAGGGGGCGCACCAGATGCGGTGGTCACGGTGCGGAAAGAAGGCCGCGGAGGTTGTGGCTGTGGCGAAGCCCCGGCTGCGTAGCATCCCAAAGAGCACGAGCGGATCCAGCCCGTCAGGCACCTTGTGACTTAGAGAAAGCAATCGACCCAAAACGCGCCTTCCTCGAAGCGGAAACCCTGGCCACCCTTGGGTAGCGCGGCCGTGACGGCCGGCTTGACGATATTGTTGGTTAGCTGCGCCTCAATCTGGTCGCTGCGCACCAGCGCAGCCTCAGAGGCGAGCTTCTGCAGCAGCGGGATGCGCGGCACCTCCGTGCCCTTCGTCGGGTCGTCTGGATCCTCCGTTCCGTAGACCCCAGCCTCGGTCGAGCACATCGCCGCAAAGGCGCGCGCATGGTCACCCATGGCGGCGAGCGCCGCCTTCGGCGTCGCATTGCCACTGCCGTGATGCCCGACCTTGTAGAAACTGATGCTCGAGAGGATGCTGGCGGCATCACTCACGACGGTGCCCGTACCTTGCTTATCGGGTTTGTCCGTATCAAAAAGCCAGTGCTCCCAGTTGCCTCCCTGCGCATCACCGACGAAAAGCAGCGGTTTGCCACCGAACTCGAAGAGGATCACGAGGCTCTGGTTATTGAGGAAGGAGTTGAGCTGCTTTGCGGCCGTGAGCGCCGTTGTTGGCTGACTCTGCTCGATCACTCGTTCGAGACGTAGGCGGGCCTGACTCGCCTCCGCGAGTGAGACGGGTCCCCAAGACCTTCGGGTGGGTCCGACAAACTCCCGCACCCCTTCGGTCGCGATTTGGGTCGATTTATGCGATGAGGCGCGCGTGAATGGGTCGACCTCCCACGACGGCTCAAAGGGATCGAGCGGCGCCCCGTCCACGCTCCCGTCCGCGGCGCCCGTCGCGGCCAGGTATTGCCCAACGCCTTTCTGCAGGTCCATGAGTTTCATGAGATCCAGGTCGGCAATCGGCGGCGGGCCAAGAACGGTGGCCGTAAGACCCGCATCTGCGAGCGTCTTCGGAAGCTCGGGCTTGTTGCCGCCCTGATAGTACTGCGGCGTCACCCCGGTGAAGCTGTGCTTCAAGACGTTCAAGGCGGCGGCGTTGGAGCCCTTGCCGCTCTCTCCCGTCGCGTTCTCCATGTACTTGCGCGCGGTCTGGTACTCCTCGGCGGCCGCAGCGCCCAAGCTCGTCAGGTGCTGTCGCAACGCTACGGCCGTGCGAGTCAGCTCCGCCTGAAATTTCATCGCGACGGGAGAGTATTCCGATTCCCAGATCGGCATCCACACCGCCTCTACCTTGAGCGCCTTGAAGGTGTCGGCGCAGCGCCCGAAGCCTGCAATATGATCCGCATGTCGATGAGTCATGACGATCAACGCGACTTCGCCTGCGGTTTCCTGCGCCATGTTCGCAACCGCCGCTTCGATCGTGCCGATGTCTCCGGTCTGACTGGTGCCCTTGAACACCCCGCAGTCGATGATGAGATGAGCGGGCGCACTCCCTGGGCGATTGAGAGATACCAGGAAGAAGTCGCCGAAGCCCACTCGGTACATCCGGATGCGAATACCCGCCTCCCCCGCCGCCGGCCGCCAGGCAAATGCCGTCGTTCCGCCGGCGCCCGCCGGCCCCGTCGGCGCGGATCGGGTCTGAGGTTCCGGACTCGAGGCCGGTTTCTGCTTGGGAGACCGCTTCGCTTTGGCGCGTCCGCTGGGGCGCACCGGGCGCGAGGAGCGTTTTCGCGCGGACTTCGGTGGGCTGCGGCGCGTGCGTTTTGCCATCTTAGGTTCCTGCGTGAATGCGGGCCAGATTGAGGCGGAGACTGCTCGGCGGGCCACCAGGCCGGAAGCCTTGCTCATTCAGGAACGCAGCCTGCCGCTGCGCGCGCTCTCGACCCTCCGGCCCGTGCATGGGCTTGGCGATCGCATAGCGCAGGAATGCTCTGTCTTTGTCCCCGCCACCTCCCGCTGTGCCGTGGGTCGAAATGACGAGCGTCGTGCCGCCCCGCATGGGAAAACCGCCCGCGGCAGGATCCGCGTCCCGGGTTTGCACCACCTCGACAATGAGGTCCCATCGGATGCTGCCGCTCACATCCACGCGGTAGAGTGGATGGAAGGATGGAAGCCTGAAGGGTAGCTGCGGATGAAGCTTCAGGAGCGACCTGTTCGCGTCGATGAATGTCGTGAGGGCCTTGGCGGTGCGTCCCTGTTCGAGATAGCTGAGACCGAGCGGCCCTCCGAAGGGGAGATCGTCCACTTCGATGCTGTCATCGAAGGGTTGCCAACAGAGGCTTCCGAGCGAAAAGAAAGAGGCGTCGCCCGGCAGGAGATTCCGGCGGCGAAAGGCCTGCATCCAGGCATCCCCGATGGCGTCGGCGTCCGAGGGATCGAAGTCCGTCTCAGAGGTCAGGACGGCTCTCAAAAAGTCGCCGAACGTCACGTCGACGGGTGCCAAATAATCGAGCGAGCGCACGCACATCCGAAAGAATTGATCCGCAGTCCGCGTCGCCTCTTCGCACAGCGCGTCCGCGAGCGGGTCCGGGAGATCATCGCGTTGAGTACCGCCGGCGGCGCGGAAAACTCGAAAGTGCCGGGCGGCGCGCGTGAGGTACACGGTAAAAAATGCCTCAAACACGGCAGCGACCAAAATTGACCCGCGCTCGTGGCAATCCATGGGCTCGCGCAGCTCCTGGATTGTCACCGGTTTGCCAATGGCTGAGCGCAACCCCTGCTGCATTCCACGCGCCTCGCCAAACTGGGCCGCAAGCTCAATGAGAGGGTTCACGGCATCGCCACCGCCGAGCCAGGATTGGGAGGCGAGATCAGCAAGCGGATCGCCTTTGAGCGCGGGGGTGTAAAGGCGTCCCCCGGTCCGCTTGATGGCATCGAGCAGCACCTCTCGGTGCGAGAAGTGCCTGAAGAGGGCGGCGAGATCTGCGAACGCTTCGTGGAAGGCCGGCACGTCCTCGTTGGTCTGTTCGAGAAAGTGCATGCGCAGGCCGTCGATGATCGCATGCGTCATCTCATGAACGATGATGTCATGCGCGAGACACGTAAATACGGTTTGCCCCGGCAGATTGTGTCCGGCGTCCGTGAAGCCGGCCTGGAAATAGCCGAAGAGGATGCCGTGCGCCTCGGGACTATAGAACGCGTTGGGATCGCGCATCGCATGCGGGTAGAGGACGAGGGTCAGAATATCCTCCGGAAGCCAGCCTCGCTTCTCAACTCGCAGCGGCCGCTCCGCCCGTCTCCAGTGGACCCGCCGCCCGAGCGCGCTCTCAAAGTGCTCGACAGTGTCGCTCGCGACCGCGTACACCATCTGCTGGTGAAATCGTGGGTCGGATTCCGACGGAGTCAGCCCGTTTGGTATGAGGATGAACGGGTCATCGAGGTCCACCGCCTCGTAGTATTTCTTGCGAGTGCCGTCGTAGTCGACGACGGCGATCTGATCATGCGCGCCGCTCAAGTCGACGGGACCAGGACCCAGGCGTCGGTAACGAACCTCCAGCTGCATCTCGTTACCGAGCAGACGTCCGCGGCTCGGATCGAAAGCGAACACACGCAGAGGACGCCGTGCCGGTGGGCGCAGTTTAGTGGACGAAGGCTGCATTACTCCTCCCGGATGGCTCCCGCGTGCCGAATCGATCCGCTGCGGGCACCGCCAATTGACTCATCCGACCACGCCCCGCAGCGAATCGAAGGGCGATGCCGCGCGCCTTCGAAGACCGCCGAGAACGATTCTCTTATCAATTACTGTACGCTCGGACTCTGGCATCTCAGTTTCAGCGCCGTCTCCCTGCGTTTCTCTGCGCCGCACGGAAGTCGACTCAGGACAGGCGGTACGCGTACGGCGAAGCCCAGTCCCGATCAAATACGTATTGCAGCGTTCGCACGAGACCTGGGTGATCGGTATTGAAGCTGCAACCCGCCGTGGACGTGAAATAGTCCCATGTCATGTTGGACGTGCCGATGTTGATTCGGCGATCAGTCACTATGTACTTGGTGTGATTCACCCGGCTATGCCCGGGATATGCTCTATGGATCCCTGCCGTATCATCCCAGCCGGGGACGATGAACAGTTTGATTTCGAGTTGCCCCGCGCTGAAGTGTTCATCTGCGCGACCGGCGTCCGCGGCTTGCTGAAGCGAGCGCAGCATAGGGGCAATCATTGGCGCGGTGTGAGCCCACTTGCTGACCAGCAGCCGCACATACACCTTGCGTGTGAGCACAGCTGAAAGAATCGCATCAACGAGGATTGGCCACCATACGGGTGTATCTGCTGGGGTGCGCACACCACCCTCTAGGGGCGAAACATCCTGTGCGGTTCGGGTATACAGCCCAGCGGGGGCGAAATCCATTGCACTGATACACACGGAGCGGCGTGCGTCGTGAATCGTATGGATGAGCCCTGTGCCGTCGTAGGCCCGGCCCGGTCCCAACACCTCCGGAGGACAGCCGGCTAAGAAAGCACCCCCCACCTCGCGATTGAGCTCAACCCTCAGCGGGTCGCCAATATTGTGCCGGCTGCCATACCTGTCTTGCGCAAGAGGCGACGGCTCGCGGGCATCTTCGGGCACCAGTGCGGACCAGCGCGGTACGCACCTCGTGACGCGCGCAGTGCGGTCAAAGACTTCCATGGTGGACGGCTGAAGGTGACTGAAGACGGACCAGCCTTCGAAATAGGCAACGGCATCGGTTGCGAGCTCCGGGGAATTCTCAACGGCAATGCCCATCTCCTTCACCTGCATGATCGACTTCCAGTCCATGTTCGCGGACCCGAGGTAGAGGTGCCGCTCATCAAATATCCATAGCTTCTGATGCATGATCCCCGAGCCGCCGTACCACGCGTCCATGTCGACCGGCAGGACCTCCACAACCTTCGGGAACGCCTCCCTCAACGCGGCGGACTCTGATTTCGTCGAAGCGGAGAAGCCAGGGCTCTCCAGAATGCGGATCCGTACTCCTCGCGCTGCTGCCTCTCGCAAGGCCTGAAGCAGCGCACGACCGGGACCGGCGCCCATCGCTTCGAACTGCTCCATGCTGAAACCGGACTCGTCCACGCTCGTCGGATCCGGCAGCAAGTTCCAATACATGGCGGTAAGGTCGATCGTGCTACGTGCCCGCTGCGTCAATTCCAAGAGCACATCTTCCGTATACCGTACGCCTAGCGTGCCTCGCAGATCCTCGAGTCCCTTGGGGATCGATTCGACGAGATACGCGCGAGCTACTCCGAGATCGTCGGCGCCAAGGCATTCCTCAGAGCTTTGCATGGTCCCTCGTCCCTCAACCATACTCGAGCAAGGCGTCGCAATCCGAAGTAACGCCGTCACCCCTTGTGAGACGGGAGTCTCGAGACAATGTCATCCGCGGTCCGCAGTGCGAGCGCCGACAACGTGAGCGTCGGATTCGCGGTGCCCACCGTCGGAAACGTCCCGCTTCCGACTAGGTAAAGGTTTGGGTGATCATGCGAGCGCTGCATCGAATCGACGACTGATGTCTTGGGATCAATGCCCATTCGATACGTGCCCATGACGTGTCCGGCGCCACCGTAGGTTAGTTGCTCGGCCTTGCCGTCGATCGCCATGTCGAACCCCGCGGGATCGTTGCAACCACGTTCGGTGAAGTCGATCGCCCCCAGCTTCTTGAAGATCACCTTCCTCATGCGAACGGCCGCCACAAACCCTCGTCGCGTATAGTCAGAAAGATCATAGGAAATCCGCGGACGTGGCAAACCCAAGCCATCGGAAAGCGACGACAGCGTGACCCGATTGTTCGGATCCGGACTCTGCTCGATCGGGAATGCAATCCGAAACTGACGTGAAATGAGGTTGCCCAGGGTTCTAGTAAGATCAGCCCCAAAAAGCGCACTGTTATCCGCCAGTTGACTGAAGTCCTTCTGGTTGAGGCCGCTGCAGTTCATCCCAGTGATGAAATCGAGCGTCGTTACATTCGGATCAGACCCGAATTGAGCACCCCCGCCGACCAGGGAATTCCATCCCTCGTTCCCCAAGCTTATTCGGAAGGCGGCGCGATCGCTGCGGAAGGGGCCGTCGCATAGATCCCCGATGGCGGATGTCACCAGCGGACCACGATAGGGAAATACGGGTTGCGGCAGCAGACCCCAGCCGAGATATTGGGGGTGATCCATGAGGTGACGTCCGACCATGTCACTACTGTTAGCGACGCCATTTGGAGTCTGCCCGTTGTTCCTGGACATGAGCAGGAGTCGCGGTGTCTCAATACCGTTCGCGGCGATCACATAGATCGTGGCTTTGAGGCAGCCGGCCCCAGTCCGCGGCCCACCCTCCTGGTCGTACGTAATATAGTTGATGCCGCTGACGGCGCCGTTTTCCAGCAGGATCTCGGTGGCGACCGCGTGGTGGATCAGTCTCGCGCCGCTGTTCAGCGCCTCATTCAAGGTAATCGTCGGATCGTACTTGGCCTGGATTGGGCAGATGGGAATGCAGTTGGTATTGCCAGCGCAGGCACGACGATTCCGATACGGCTGAGAATTACGGGCTGCCGGGAGGCTGCGTACCCTGAGCGCCGTCACCGGCTTCCCCGTCCCGAGAAAGGTGGTATCCACGTCGGACAGGTCCGCAAGAGCCTGCCCTACACGCTGATCGAACAACGAGGGTGGGATCCTCGGCATCGGATAGTTGTAGTTTGGCGAGAAGCTGAGATTGGCAAAGTGCTGCTCCTCGACATCGCCAGCCACACCGAGCTCGGCCTCTGCTCTCTCGTAGTACGAGAGCTTCTGCGGCCCTGTACGGATGGCAAGATCCTCGTACTTGATAGGCCAGTCCGGGAACGGAAAGTCCTTTTGGTCCTTGCCGTAAGTCGTCTTCATCAGAAAATCGTTAGGCACCAGGCGCGGCGTAAGCCCCATCCAGTGCGATGTACCCCCGGCAAGGCGTTCGTAAGTGCTCTTGAAGGGCAGCTTGCTACCTCTCTGGTCAAGATACGCTTGCTGAGGATCCTGCCAATTGGAGCCCGTTGTCAGCGACGACGGCCTGCCGGCGGCGACCCTCGCGGGATCAACGAACTGGTTCTTCGAGTCAAGCAGTGCGGGAGGATACGGACTCTCGGGCACTTTGCGGCTAGCCTCATAAAAGCTCTTCATAAACGCGTTGAAATTCGGTTGGACACCCGGGCCCGCCTCGAGAACTACGACTTTGAGTCCCTTCTGACTCAATTCATTGGCGATGAACGATCCCGCAAAGCCCGACCCCACGACCGCCACATCGCACGTGATGCAACTGTCCACCATGACGGGCCTCAGAATTTCGAAGGGTTGAAGAGGGGTAGCGCACCGCCATTCGACCCATTCGGATCGTGGGGGTCGCGCGACCAGTAACCAAACTGCAGATTGCTATAACCCATTGGGTGGGCGCCGGCGATGAGCCACACCAAGCCCTGGGTGTACGCCTTGGCGGAGACCACCGTGGATGAGAATGGACGGCGACTACCCGGTGCGGCGTTATTCTTCAGGTCGCCCGGGTCATACCACGAGCCGAGGTACCACAGCAGAACAATGCTCCGTGCCAGCGCCTTTGTATCGTCCCCACTGCCGTTGACCCTGGCGATGATGTTGGCCGACGAAGTGCTGTTGTCTTTCGCAATCTGCAGCAGACTGCGAAATGCAGACGGTTTGGCGTGTCCGTTGATCCACGCAAAATAGGCATCCTTGATGTTGACCGGGTCGACTCCAGGATTCGAACCCGACAACTCAGGTGCCAGCGTGAGTCTGTCTATTCCCGTGAGAGCATCAGACAGCAACAGAAAGTTCAGCATGTCGGTATTCGGGTCGGGTGCTTGTGCGTAAGCCGCAGTTGCGACCGGCAGGACGGCTGCCATTGCGGTTGCTGCCAGCGTTCCGGCGACCACGGCCCGACGTGAGACCGGTCCGACCTGAGAGAGAGGCTCGGGGGTTTCGGCATCAACTGCGCGAAGATGATCCATCGACATTCTCCCGGGGTGAGCTCGCGCTACTTGGCTTTTTCCAGCATGTAGGTGAAATCAGATTGATTCAGATTCGGCCTGCCCGGCTGCGGATTTGACGCGCTCTCTTGAAAGCTCACGGCGTTACTGTGACAGGCGATGCAGCTCGAGGAAGCGAGCGGGACGTCTCCCTGGCTATAGGTCTCAAGCGTCGAGTTCGCCAAGAACGTCGGTGCCGGCGAACACGTCATGTCCGGCTGCTTGAAGAAGTCAGTCTTGGGATCAGGGGAGCCCGGGCTTTTTGCCTGCTGACTCGTGCAGCTGAACGCGCTGGGCCATTGCGTGCTGATCAACATGTAGTTCTTCCAGACGCTGTTGGATAGCATGCTCTGGAAAATGGCATTCATATTCTTGGCGGCGTTCGTCAGCGGCGTCTCACGGACGATCTGACTCTTGAAGGAGTCATCGCTTCTGAACCGCAACTCTAACGCTGGATCGGGATCCCAGGGTGTCGGCGGCGTCGCGTTCTCAGCGCAATCGCCTTTGCAATTGACACTGAAGAAACTGTACGGACCGCGGAGCTTGTGGGCGGTGACCTCATCCCTCGCGGGCACATTCTGGACGTGCTCGAATGAAGTCCAGATCCATTGCGGGCGACTCACTGTCTTATGCACCGCGTGGAACCCAACAAGGCCCAGAGTCTCCTTTAGGCACCGCTGCGTCGCTGGGGGCGGAGTCAGAACCAGCGCGTCGACCATGTGAAAGTTCTTGGCCTGAACTTCACCGGGCGACAATATCCTCCACGATACCTTCAGCATGAAGGCACCCAGCTCGCCCTTCGCATTCAGTCCAGCCGGAAAGTCCACCGACAGGGTGGTATTGGCGGCCTGACCAGCCTTGGTGTTCAGATGATTCGCCATGATGTAGTTGAACATCTGCCGATTCATCAGTATGTCGAAGATCGCGTAGTGGCCGTGCTGGTCGATCAACGGGCCCGTCTTGAACGGTTCGTTGAAGCTTTCCTCGATCATTTTCACAATCATTCTTTGCGGAAACTGCCGATGCAGGGCGCTGCATTCCTGAGGCACCAGCCGCTCGCGCTCGGCCTCCATACCCGCTCTATCCGTCGGCCACTTGGGCGGCAGCTGATCGGCCGGCAACATGACATCGAGCAATTGCTTAAAGCTATTCATGTCCTCCCACAAGGTTGGGGCGCCCGCCTGAGCTTGCTCGATCGGGGTCCCGTCAGCGGGGGCATTCAGTGCGATAAAGGTGCGCCAAGAGTAAAAGTCGAAGCCCCGCTGCAGGTTATCCAGCCCGATTGGCTGCTTAAGAACCTCATCGACCTCCTGTCCGCTCGTATTAACACTCTCCTGACAGGGCAGACCGACGCTAAAGATCAAGTCGCGATTCGCCACGCTGCTCCGGAGAACGTCCCGCGGGAGATCGGAGCCACTCAACGGGCCCACGAAAGGGTCCTTCTGACCATTCAAGGGATCCTTGTCCACGGGCACATTTTTCCGCACCGCGGCACCGGTGCAGTGCAGGCCTCCCGGAGTCGCCGCAGAGGCCGCGGGTGCGGTTGGCGCTGCCGTTTGAGAAAAAGATTGCGTTGAGAACACCGACAGCGCAACCAAGCAAGTCGCGGCTGCGGGCGCGACAGGAAGCAACGGTCTGCGCGTTCTCTCACGCGGCGCAGCAATCCTGGTGCCGCGTACCCGTCCGCCTTCTGTGACCTCTTTGTCCGTCGTCCCGCACGGGCGCACGGTCAACACCACGCTGTCGGCCATTGGAGAACCCCCCTCGTTCCCTATCTCCAACTGGGGCAACCTCGGACGCTCTAGCCCTTATTCTTGCTATCTGTCGTATAGCTTAGTCCGCTCTCAGTGACGGCAGGATGAACCCGTGCGATTCCGATCATTGCTGCAATGCATGACTAGGGATCTGGTACCTCGTCGGCGAGCGTGACGTCGTTCCCGGCGCGAAACGAACCCTGTCTCGCATCCATCACAACTCGACAGTGGCAGAAGAATCCTTCCGGAGGTTTCTCGAGCACTCAACGGTGGCGACAGAGTGTCCGCAGCCTGGTGGGGCTGAGATTGGCAACCGGCTCGAGAAAGTACTCATTTGATGACGGCCGGTGCCATCAAGCTGTGGGCGGACTTCTACAAGGAGCTGGCTGTCGCGGTGTCCTTCTTTCTCGGAGTCATCGCCCCTCTTACAGCCTTGATCATAGGCCTCGCGACTTGGGGCATCGCAAGATGGCGGATCAGTTCCGCTGGGGTGCATGAACCCAAGCGTCCCGTTCCGCTCTGAGGTCTGCTTGCGAAGGCGGGGTGGCGTCTTCCACGCCCCCGCGCTGCGGGTCGCTCCGGACGCCCGCCTAGAACGGTCCGGCTCAAAGGGCTTGTGTAGCCACTCATGGCGCATCGATCCGGCGTTCCGTCCCCAGACGCTACCGCGCCGCACAAGAACCAGCGGCCACTAAAGGCTCAATCTCGGGCAATGAAAGAACCTGCGGCCGAAGCCAAAACGGCCGGGGCGGCCTGTTTTTCGTGGTTCAGGATCCGCGTCTCTCATCGAGCGTCGGCGCGCTCGTTCGCGGTCAGACTGCCCCTTCGGAATAAAAAGGGCGTTTCAGGCTCGTGGGAGTGAGACGGCCCTCAGATCGAGGAGAAAAAGCATGGCAAGCGCACCAACCTTCGCCGCCAACGCACCTGTTGCCACCGGCTGACCGGGAAAGCTATTACGGGTCGGGCTCTCGGGATCCTGATCAACGAGCGCAAGCTGATGAGTCTCTCGAGGCTACAGCTCGTCATCTGGACCGCCGTCAGAGCAGTACGCACTTGGAACACGAGTCGCTTCTGATCCTCGGGGTCCGGGAGGCGCTCAGCCGCGAGCTCCGTCGCTCGAAGATTGAGATACGTCCCGGCGAGCCGGAGACGCCCCTCCTGCGTCCTGATCCTACCATCCTCGCACGAATGCAACGGCGCTCTTTCCCGGCCGAGGGTCATCGATGGGGAAATTGTTGCCGATCGCTTGCAGGGCCCCCACCTTCCGCGCGTCGTCCATCGCAATGTTGGCGAGCAACTGCGGTGCCAGACGCAGATAGTTCCCGTCAGGAAGCATCTGCGCGACCTGGAAATCCGCCACTTCGTTGACCCCGTCCATCAGGAGATCGACCAGGTGGGGCGCCCATTGCGCCAACCCCCAGCTCTCCTCTCCTTCCAAATGGAAGGGGAAGAAACCCGTTCCGATCGACAGCATTTTGATCGTCTCAAACGGAATGCTGACCGATAGCCGCGGATCCTGGGTCTGGGCGAGCGCACACATGCCCGGATTGTTGGCGAATACGCCACCGTCCACAAATCCGTCAGAGGACGCAAAGTAGGTCGGGGCAGCCGACGTACGCATCGCCACCCGAGACGCTCGCTCCCGGTCATCGCCGCTACCATCCTTCGTCGGCAGGTTGTGGAATATCTTCGCCTTCCAGCGACGCTTGGCAGCATCTTGCTGCGCAAGATCATCCAGGTCGAACGCGGTGATGACCACGTGTCCGCGCTCGTCCTCGTCACGACGAAGCTGACCCAACTGCAGCGCCGGGTCGAGAATGCTTTCAACGACTTTCTGGCGATTGTCGCTATCGTATTTGGGACCGATCACGTCGCCTATGTCCTTGATTTCGTGCCATAGGCTGCGCTCAAAGACGTGCGGACCCTGCCTCATGTAGGTATCCAAGAGCTGACTGGCAGTAAAGCCCTTGGCGAGTCCCAGTGCGATGAGTCCCCCCGTAGATGTACCGGCAAACATGTTGATCCTGTCTCGCCAGCCGGGTACCGCGGCATCGAGGTTTTCCAGAATCGCCAAGGAGATGATCCCCCTGAGCCCTCCGCCGTCGATCGAGAGAATTCGGTAGGGTGCGATTTTCGGACTTGCCATCGTCGTTCTCCTGATTTCCGCCTTCGCGGTCGCTGGCGGGGTGAGTTTGCGCCCCTCAGCGCGCCGGCTTGTTGTCCTTACGCGAGCCATGGCTGCCTAGAGTTCCCAGAGAGCTTTCATCGCCAGCCAGAAGGACGGGCAGGCGGGTGTCCCTCGGCTCGTCGGCGCGGTGGTCTAAGAGCTTGCACGGCCATTACCTAACTGCCCTGAGATGTCTCCCAATCTCACCTGATCGCCATCAGGAGGGCAGAGCTTCCGTCGTCGGGCGCCGGGCGTTCCCGCACCGCAGCCTGCTGATCGCATCACCGAATCCCGACTCAGGCGCCGACCGTCACCGTGATGGCCTCTCCAGGCTCTCGGGACCGAAGGGATGCGGATAAAGCTCAGGCAGCTTGAGGGTCTCGTGAACCCCTGCTGCACTCGCGAGATGCACCAAGGCATAGGGATTGAATTCGTGCAGCACGCTCCGGCATGAGCCGCAAGGCGGAGTGACTGTGGTGTCGTCACCGTACACGAGAAGCTCGCGGATATTCCTAAATCCGGCCGCAACCGCGGCCGCGATGGCATTGCGCTCCGCGCACAAGGTCTCACCGCTGGCCGCGTTCTCGACATTGCAGCCTGAGAACACCCGGGCATCACCCCCTGCGACGGCTAGGACGGCGGCCCCGACAGGAAAGTCCGAGTACTCGGCATACGCGTTCTGCCGCGCGGCGGCAGCGGCCCGGAAGAGCTGTTGGACCATCCCGGAAGCCGCATGATCCGCTCCCGCAGCAGCGGGTGCCTCCGCGCTCGGCGCAGGAGACCTCGAAGGGGGCCTCGCTTCGCGTTTCGACTTCGCGAGGAGCAATGCCACTCCGATCACCGAGACCGCCAGGGCGATCATGGCGACCTCCGCAGCGTTCCGGGTGTTCCACCAGTCTCCGTTGGTGTTCACGGAACTGATCCCGGTGTGGATCGCCCAGGGCATCGGCCCGGCCAGAACGCCGAGCGCATAGAAGCAGCACATCCAGATCACCACGCTGCGTCCCGGGATGTACTTGGCCATCTGAATGCTGATGAACGGTGGCCAAGTCTCGTGGCGATGGGCCTTGAGCGCCAGCTCAAAATCCTTGCCGGCGTCGAAGTTCGCGCGCAGCAACCGGTGATAGACACTGACGTCGATGAGCCAGATCGACAACGTCGCGAAGCTCGAGAGGAGTCCGATTCCGAGGAGAAGGAGGCTCACACGGCGGAACCGAGTGGAAGGCGACTCCGGCGGCGCCGCACCCGGACTCAGCGACGGCGTGGCCGGCGATATCGCGCTCGCGGTCACGGTTGGGCCGGACGATCCGGGCGGTACAGCACCCCCTGCCGGCATGACCACCTGGACCGTCACCGCATCCTTCGCCGGGGTTTCATTGACGATGAAGTACCCCATGGCGGCATAGGCCGCGAGGATGAGTGTCAGGGCCAGCTGCCGATATTGAAATTGGAGCGTATTGAACTCGCGGCACCCCTTGGCGATGTCCGATTGAACAGACCATGCCTGTCCGAAAGTTGGAATGCCGTTCTGGCTTGTGCCCATCACTGCACCCTCCCGCCTTTCATCACGTCTCGTCGGTCTCACTCGCGAAGCCGTGATTATCGACCTTACGGGAGATCGGCGGTTTACCGAACC
>Ga0335076_10002749_pt1 | contig 17535 bp, 14 predicted proteins | sample Lox_Sample_25_FD_206717 | JGI IMG/M metagenome (GOLD analysis project Ga0335076, IMG submission 206717) | Soil microbial communities from Loxahatchee National Wildlife Refuge, Florida, United States - Lox_Sample_2.5 | ecosystem: Environmental > Terrestrial > Soil > Wetlands | place: USA... | reverse complement strand
CATCGGCCAGCACAACGGTTCGCCTTTTCTAGTATCGGAGCTGCTGGAAGGCGATACCCTGCGCGCCGTACTCGAGGCGGGACCGCTACCGCAACGCAAGACAATCGAATACGGGGTGCAGATCACGCACGGCTTGGCCGCCGCGCACGAAAAAGGGATCGTCCATCGCGATCTGAAGCCGGAAAACATCTACGTAACCAAAGATGGTCGAATCAAGATTCTGGACTTCGGATTGGCTAAGCTGGCCCAGCCCGTTGCGGGATCCGACGAAATGACCCTGACCAGCGCGCACACCGTGGCAGGCGTGGTCATGGGGACGGCCAGCTACATGGCGCCCGAGCAGGTGCGCGGTGAAACTGTCGACCCTCGCGCCGATATCTTCGCGTTTGGCGCGGTGTTGTACGAAATGCTGGCGGGAGTGCGGGCATTCGGCCGCGACACGGCTGCGGAAACCATGACCGCAGTGTTGAAGGATGATCCACCCGAACTCTCAGAACCCGGGCGGACCAGGACTGGCCGCGCAGTCTCGCCGACGCTGGAGCGCATTGTACGGCGTTGCCTCGAGAAGAACCCGGAGCAACGTTTCCAGTCGGCGCGCGATCTTTCCTTCGCTCTTAGCGCCCTCTCCGGCAGCGAAACGAGCGCTGCCACTACGCGCCTCGCGGCAGTCGCTGTTCCGGCGCGAAGACGCGTGTTGCCCTGGGCCGCCGCGGCGCTGGCCATGGTGGCGGTGGCCGCGGCCACGTGGTTTGTGGCTCGCCGACCAGAGCCCACGACGCGGATGCAGTTCGCCCTTGCGGTTCCTGATGAAATGAGCATCAGCCACATGGCGCTCTCGCGCGACGGCTCCATGCTCGCGTTTGTGTCTCCGGAGGAAAGCTCGGCCCTGCCCATGCTCTATGTGCAGCGCGTGGGCTCGCCCAACGTGACTCTTCTGCAGGGTACGCAGGGGGCGAGTTACCCGTTCTGGTCGCCGGACAATACCTTCCTTGGATTTTTTGCCAACGGCAAGCTGCTGAAGGTTGCCATCGCCGGAGGCACACCGCAGGTGCTAGCCACTGCCCTCACTGGACGCGGCGGGTCGTGGGGAAGTAAAGGCGTAATCCTCTACGCGTCCGACGCCCAAAGTCCGATCCTGCGCGTCAATGCCGATGGCTCCGGCCAGGCGCCAGTCACCATGAGCATTAGAAGAAAGGAGGACCAATCCCATCGCTGGCCCATGTTTCTTCCCGACGGCGACCATTTCTTGTTTTGGGATGGAGTCTTTACCAATGACAAAGACGATCGCTTGAGCGGAATTTACCTGACTTCTCTCGCGGGCAAGGAAAGAACACTCGTCGTTCTCTGCCATTCGAGTTTTGGCTTTGATGCTCACCACTTGTTTTATGCCGATGACCAAAGGCAGTTGGTCAGCCTTGCATTCGACCCATCGAAAGGAACGGTGTCCGGAAGTCCTACGGTAGTCGCGAATGTCGTCGGATTTCAGCCTTCCACCTATTGGTCGGCATTTACAGTCGCAGAGAATGGGACGCTCATCTATAACGCCGATGTCGGTGCCGCGCAGTCCGCGCTCACCTGGATGGACCGGTCGGGGAAAGAACTGGGCCGCGTCGGTGATATCACGGTCGTGGCGAATCCCACGCTTTCCCCCGACGGCAGCCGGGTTGCCGTGGACATCAGCGACGAGAAGGCTAATAACGTCGACGTCTGGATCGAGAGCACAACCGGCGCGGCCAACTCCCGCTTCACCTTTGATCCTTCGGAAGAAGTCGTTGGCGTCTGGTCTCGCGATGGAAAAACGCTGGCGTACCGCAACGCCGCCGGCGAGGGACCAAGCCTCTATCTGAAATCTGCGACTGGCCTGGAGCGCGAGAAAAAACGATATACGCTTCCGCCCACTTCCATGGACGACCTTACTCCTAATTCCTGGTCTCTTGACGACCGGCAAATTCTCTACACTCACCAGATCACATCCGGGGAATATCTTGAATTGTTAAGCATCGCTGGCGGAGAGCCAAGGCGGTTCTTGACCAGCAAAGGCAGCGAGAGCAATGGGCAAATTTCTCCGGATGGAAACTGGGTGGCCTATGCCTCGGACGAATCCGGGGTCTGGGAAATCTACGTCACTTCGTTTCCCGGTGCTGGCGGGAAATGGCAGGTATCGCGTGGCGGCGGCAAAGAACCGCGCTGGCGCGAAGACGGCAAGGAAATTTTCTACATCTCTCCGAGCGGCATTTTGATGGCGGTGCCGGTCAATGGCGAGAGTACTTTCGCGACTGGAACGCCCGTGGCTCTTTTCCAGGTTCACGGCCGCGCCCAGATCTCTTCGACCGACATTTTTACCTATGACGTCACCAAAGACGGCAAGCGCTTCCTGGTGAACCGTTATGTGAAACCGGAACACGTTGCGCCATTGACCATTCTATTGAACGCCGCGAACAGCATCGAATCGCCTTCGCGCTGACAGCGCTGATGGGCCGTGCCCGCTGCCGGAACGCGGAATCGCACTCATGCTCAATGACGCTCTCCGCCGTGAATTGATTGCCATGCGCGAGGAAGATTTTCGCGTGCGCCAGGAACTCATGGATGCCGGCGAACTGGGCGGAGCCTATGTGCCGCGCATGGAAGCGATTCACGTCAAGAACGCCGCGCGCCTGCGCGAACTGATCGCCGAACATGGCTGGCCTGCCGAAGATGTCGCCGGAAAAGACGGAGCGGAGGCCGCATGGATCGTCGTCCAACATGCCGTCGGCGAACCGGAGTTCCAGCGTCGGGCCCTGGATTTGCTGAACGCAGCCGCGGCCGAAGGCCGTACACCCGCATGGCATGCGGCCTACCTCGAAGATCGCATTGCGCTTTATGAAGAACGTCCGCAACGATTCGGCTCGCAGTGGATCGACGATCCGCCCGACGGCCGCCCCCGCCCATGGAAACTTGCCGATCCGGATCGCGTCAACGAACTGCGCGCCTCAGTCGGTCTCAAGCCGCTGGCGAAAATTCCGGAACCCGGCCCCGAACTTCCGCCCGAGCAGCAGGAGCAGCTCCGAAGCTCGCAACGCTGGTGGGCAGACTGGCTTGCCAGCAAAGGCTGGCGGAAACGAGAATCGAAGTGAATTGGCGCCCTGCCCTGCTGACGTCCCAGCATCGAATGCTTTATTCTGAGATGTGATCCGCTCCCGGCGCTCATTCGATCCTCACGCGATCAAACTGGTCATCTTCGATCTCGACGGCACGCTCATCGACTCCCGTCTTGACCTGGTGCATGCGGTGAACGCCGCGCTGCGCCACATCGGGCAGCCGGCACTACCCGATGACGTCATTGCCAGCTACGTCGGAGACGGCGCGCCCATCCTGATTCAGCGCGCGCTCGGCATGGAATCGATGGACGAGGCACTCGTGCGCAAAGGCCTGGAGTTCTTCCTTTCGTATTATCGCGAACACAAGCTCGATCACACCAAGGTGTATCCGGGAGTGGCGGAGGCTCTGGCAACGATTCAGGCATCGAGCAACGGAGTGCCACGGCATATGGCGGTGCTCTCCAACAAGCCGGTAATCCCTTCGCGGGCGATTGTCGAGGCGCTTGGACTAGGAAAGTTCTTCTCGTACGTCTATGGCGGCAACAGCTTCGCCACGAAGAAGCCCGATCCCGAGGGAGCGCGCAAATTGCTCCACGATTCCCAGGCGACGCCCGAGCAGACAGTAATCGTGGGCGACTCCCACACTGACGTGCGCACGGGCCGTAATGCCGGCCTGTGGACGATTGGAGTCACCTACGGCTTCGCTCCCCACACGCTTGAGTCTGAGCCTCCTGACGTGCTGGTAGACTCGCCCCAGGAACTCAGCAGCATCTTCTCGGGCAAGAATTGATCAGATGGCGTTTAACCGCATAACATGACGAACGACCCTTCCGGTTTTACTCCCGCCGAACTGCGCAAGTTGCGCAGCATGAAAAATCCCTATGGCATCCAGAAATACCTCGATGCCATTCCCTATCACCTGGAAGACACGGCCTGGTCGCCGCGAAAAGTTTTGTCCCATGAAAGCGCGCATTGCCTCGAAGGAGCCATCTTCGGTGCGGCGGCCCTGCGGGTGAACGGCTATCCGCCATTGCTGCTGGACTTCGAAGCCGATCACGATACCGACCACGTGATTGCCATCTACCGCGAGCGCGGATGCTGGGGCGCGGTGGCAAAATCGAATTACACCGGGTGCCGGTGGCGCGAGCCCGTATACCGCACCTTACGGGAACTGGCGTTGAGCTACTTCAACATCTACTTCAATCTTCGGCGCGAACGCACACTGCGGCGATATTCGGTTCCCGTCAACCTGAAGCGCTTCGATCGCCAGCACTGGATGACGACCGACCTACCCGTATGGTTCATCGTGTACCACCTTTTTGACATCAAGCACTATCCGCTCATGACGAAAGCTCAAGAAAAGCGCCTGCACCGTGTTGACGACCGGCTGTTCCAGGCCGAGTGCTTGGGCAAGGCATTCAAAAAAGGCGTCTAATCTGCGGGTATTTGCTGCCGCTAAAGTTTTCCCCTCCCGTTGCCGATCTACAGAAGGACTGGCCGATTCCTGGTTTCTTGCAGCAATTGGCCGGGGACCCAACGGTCAGATGGTTACAATGAAGTTAAGAAGTCCATCAGCAGTAAGCGAACTTGCAGGTCTTGTGGAAGCCCGCCGTCACCCCAGGTTCAAGTTGCAGGTCGACGTCCGCATCTATGCTCGCAACCGGGCAGTAGTGCGGGGCCACACCGTCGATCTCAGCGAATCCGGCATTTCCGCCATGTTGCGCGTTGAGGTGCCGCTCGGTGAGGTTGTACGGTTGGAATTCGCCCTGCCCCACGGACCTGTCGAGATTCACGCACTCGTCCGCCAAAGAAACGCCTTTCGCTACGGCTTTCAGTTCATGGAGTCTGCTTCCGCCCAGGAAATCATTTCCCGGACTTGCCGCGATTTGGCGGTACAGCAGGCACTCCGCGACACGCCGGTTTAATTCTCCGAAAATTGACCCCTCCGCGGAACTTTCCCACCTCGAAATGCGTTAAGGTGAGGGAATGCGGTTCGTGCCATCTGCCTGTTTCATCCTTCTGGGCTGTGTTCTGGCTGTTGGTCAGCAGGACCCTGCGCCTGCGCTTCCGTCCAGCGCGACGGTAACGTCCGAGACTCCAGCGGCCCCGAAGACTCCCCCGCACGTCGATCTGACGCCCGACGCGAATGGCTCGCTCTCACAACAGCAGATGAAAGACCTGCTCCGCATTGTCGCCGACAAAGACATGGAGAACGACCGGCGCGTGCGCGACTATACCTACTCCGAAAACGACGTTGAGAACAACATGGATGGCAAGGGCAACGTGAAATCGACTGAGAAAAAGACCTTCGATGTTCTCGAGATCTACGGGGAGCAGGTGCAACGGCTGGTCGCCAAAGATGACAAGCCGCTCGACGCGAAAGATGCCGCCAAGCAAGACGAAAAGATCCAGAAGATTATCGACAAGCGGAAGAACGAATCCGAGGGCGATCGCAAGAAGCGGGAAGAAAAGGAACAAAAAGACCGCGAAGACGGCCGGAAATTCGTGCAGGAGATTGCCGATGCCTACAATTTCAAGCTCGTGGGCACGGAATTAGTGAGCGGCCGCGAGGCCTGGGTGATCGATGGCGAGCCCCGCCCCGGCTTCGAGCCGCATATGAAGTACGCTAATATGCTGCCGAAATTCCGCGGGCGAGTCTGGATCGACAAAGACGACCTGCAACTGGCGAAGATGGACGTGGAAGCTATCGATACGGTCAGCGTGGGATTGGTGCTGGCGAGGATCCACAAAGGAACGCACTTCATGATGGAGCAGACCCGGGTCAACGACGAAGTCTGGCTCCCCCTGCATGTCGTGTACAAGCTCGATGCGCGTGTCGCGTTGATCAAGGGATACAGGGTCGATGGCGAACAGACGTTCAGCGACTACAAGAAATTCCGTACCTCTTCGAAAATCGTTGGCATCGGTCGGGTGGTCGACCCAAACAACTCCGAGACAAAGTAGCCGAGACAAAGTAGCCGAGACAAAGCAGAAGGACCTGCCCGATCTCCGCGGACCTGCATCAACCTCGCTCGCACATTCTTCTGAGCACATGGCAAGGGCACGAGTAGCACTTGGGAAGGGCACGAGTTCACTCGTGCCGATAGCCGTGCCAAGGATGTTAGGCTTCATCCGCTGAGGAGAAGTGCTACTGCTCAAGGAGACTTCCTTCCGATTTCAGAAGATCCTCCGCGCAGGCGAGCTTATAATGCGAGGTCCCGCTGCCGACCGCGTGGACTTGCACTCATCCTCAATTCGTTCGCGAGGCACAGACAATGTCTTTCAGCCGTCGTGATCTTCTCCGTTCCGGTCTCGCCGTTTCCGCGTCCACCCTGTTAACCCGGTCGATCAGTCGAGCCAATGCCGTTCTCAACGCCTTGCCAGCCCCCGCAGAGGCTGCGGCCGTGATTGCTCCCCGCGAGTATTTGCTCTTCGATTTCGGTTGGAAGTTTTTTCAGGGGCATGCCTGCGATCCCGCACTCGACCTCGGCTTCGGCAAAGACCAGGGAGACTTCGCCAAGTCCGGCGGCTTCGAATTCGCCACGGCAAAGTTTGACGACTCGAAATGGCGCTCTCTCGACCTGCCGCACGATTGGGCCGTCGAACTGCCGTTCGTCCGCGACGATGGCTTGGAGTGGCACGGCTATAAACCGCTCGGCCGCAAGTATCCGGAAACCAGCGTGGGATGGTATCGCCGCACCTTCGACATCCCAAAGGAAGACCTCGGCCGCCGCACCACGGTCGAATTTGACGGCGCATTTCGCGATGCCCTGGTCTTTCTAAACGGATACTTCATCGGCCGCAATGACAACGGCTACGCGCCCTTCCGCTTCGATGTCACCGACTTCCTGAACTACGGCACAAAGAACTACCTAGTCGTCCGCATGGATGCCACCTTCGGCGATGGCTGGTTCTATGAAGGCGCGGGCATCTACCGTCATGTCTGGCTGACCAAAACCGATGCCCTGCATCTCGGACATTTCGAGAGCTACGTGCGTTCCTGGACGCAACGCGACAAAACATTCCTCACCCTCGGCTCCGTTGTTCAGAACGACAGCCGCCAGCCGGAAATTTGCTGGGTACGCACCCAAATTCTCGATGCCTCGGGCAAAGTCGTGGCCGCCGGAGAAGCGAAAACCAGCCCACAAGCTGGCGCATCGACGGCCCAAAAAGGCGACGTCGTCCTACCCGACCCCGCGCTGTGGTCGCCTGAAAGGCCAAACCTCTACACCGCTGCCATCACCCTGGTGGATTCCGCAGGCAAAATTCGCGACGCCGAGCGCATCACCTTCGGCGTCCGCGACCTCCGTTGGGATGCCGACCACGGCTTCTTCCTCAACGGCAAATCCGTCAAGATCAAAGGCACCTGCAATCATCACGATCACGCCGGAGTAGGCGCCGCCCTCCCCGATCGTCTGCAGTACTACCGCCTTGCTGTGCTCAAAGAAATGGGCGGCAATGCCGTGCGAACGTCGCACAACATGCCCTCGCCGGCTTGGGTCGAGGCCTGCGACCGTATGGGCATGATGATGATGTGCGAGACCCGCCAGATGAGTTCCAATCCCGAAGGCCTGGCGCAACTCGAACTGATGATCAAGCGCTATCGCAACTCGCCCTCAATCATTCTCTGGTCCATGGGCAACGAAGAAGGCACCATGATGGACGAAGAGCAAGGCCCCCGAGTAGTTACCGACATGATCGCGCGCGCGCATGAACTCGATCCCACGCGCATGTGCACCGCCGCCGTCAATCAGAGCTACAAGACGCACTTCCCCGAGCAACTCGACGTCATGGGCTTCAACTACAACCTCGGCGTTCACGACGACTATCACAAGGCGCATCCCAAGCAGCCGAGCATCGGCACCGAAACCGGCAGCACGGTTTCCACCCGCGGCATCTACTCCACCGACAAGCTGCGCAATTGGGTAAGCGCCTACGACGCCAACCATCCCGACTGGGCCGAACTCGCCGAAGAATGGTGGAGCTTCTACGCCACGCGCGAGTGGCTCTCCGGCGGGTTCGCCTGGACCGGCTTTGACTATCGCGGCGAACCCACGCCCTACGGATGGCCGTCGATCAACTCGCAGTTCGGCATTGTCGACATGTGCGGCTTCCCCAAAGACAACTTCTATTACTACAAAGCATGGTGGGGATCGGAGCCCGTGCTGCATCTTCTGCCGCACTGGAATTGGGAGCAGCGCAACGGCGAGCCGATCCTCGTGTGGGTGCACTCAAACCTCGATTCAGTCGAACTCTTCCTGAACGGCAAGAGCCAGGGATCTCAAAAAGTCCGGCCTTATCTGCACCTCGAATGGAAAGTAAAGTATGAACCCGGTGTGCTCGAGGCGCGTGGCACCAAAGATGGGAAGGTCATCTTGACCGAAAAACGCGAGACCATAGGCGCCCCTGCTTCGATCAAGCTGACGCCAGATCGCACCGAGATCAACGCCGACGGCGAAGATATCTCGGTCATTCGTGTCGAGGCTTTCGACCAGCAAGGCCGCAGCGTTCCCACCGCCGACAACCTGCTCATGTTCAAAATCACCGGCGAGGGCAAACTGATCGGCGTCGGCAACGGTGATCCGAACTGCCAGGAATCCGACAAAGACCCGCGCCGCAGCCTGTTCAACGGCCTTGCGCAGCTGATCGTGCAATCGACGCGGACGTCAGGAACCATCAGGATTGAAGCCTTCAACGAAGACTGGCCGCCTCCAAAACTAACCGCCAGCACAACAATCACGACGAAGAAAGTAGAGCTGAAGCCCTCAGTCGCATAGCCGGGCAGATCGATTCGCACGCACGATTCGTGCGGCATTCGTACCGTCTGCGATTCGCACCTGCGTGATTTGCAAGTGCGTGATTTGCATGCGTGATTCGGCCGTGCGCCATACGTACCATGCGCGATTCGCACTGTGGGCCATTCGTACCGTCCGCCATTCGTACTTGACTGACGACGCGCTCGGGAAAAAGCCTCGTATCAGGGTGCGGCTTCAGCCGCACCGCATGATCCGGCTTAAATCAGGGCTTTAGCCCCTGCACCAACCGTCCCGCTATAATAAAAAGATTCTCTGGCCGAAAGAATGGCGTCTGTAAGGCTGCTGCAAAATGGGCCGCCCAGACCAGAGGACAGAAACTGTCCGCAACCAAAGGTAAGTTTGTCATGGCTAAAAGCTAAGAGCTAATAGCTAGAAGCGAGCTGCCTGAAAGCCGATAGCTGAAAGCTGACAGCCGATAGCTGACAGCCGACAGCGTTTCCCCATGGACTTCAAACTCGTAACCAGCTACAAGCCGCAAGGCGACCAGGCAACCGCGATCCAGGCCCTGACAAGGGGCATTTTCGACCGCGAGCAGCACCAGGTTCTGCTCGGCGTCACCGGGTCCGGCAAGACGTTCACCATGGCCAAAGTCATCGAGGCCCTGAATCGTCCGGCGCTGGTCATGGCGCACAATAAAACGCTGGCCGCGCAGCTCTATCACGAGTTCAAGAATTTCTTCCCGCACAATGCAGTCGAATATTTCGTCTCCTACTACGACTACTATCAGCCCGAGGCCTACGTCCCCGCCGCCGACCTCTATATCGAAAAAGAAGCAACCATCAACGACGAACTCGACAAGCTGCGCTTGTCGGCCACACGCTCGTTGTTCGAGCGGCGCGACGCGCTGATTGTTGCCTCTGTGAGCTGCATTTACGGCCTGGGTTCACCCGAAGCTTATTACGGCATGATGCTGTTTCTCGAGAAGGGCCAAAAGATCAAGCGTGAAGACATCACGCGCAAGCTGGTCGACATCCTCTACGAGCGCACCAACGGCGAGTTCCGGCGCGGCACCTTCCGCGTGCGCGGCGACGTCATTGAGGTCTTTCCTACTTACGACGACATGGCCTACCGCATCGAACTCTGGGGCAACGAAGTCTCCGCGCTCTCCCAGATCGATCCGCTCTTCGGCACGGTCAAGCAGAAATACATGCGGCTGCCGATTTATCCCAAGACTCACTACGTGATGAAGGACGAAACCCGCGCCTCGGCCGTCGACTCCATCAAGAAAGAGCTCGCCTGGTGGGAAGTGGAACTCGAGAAGCAGGGCCGTCCGGTCGAGGCGCAGCGCGTCCATCAGCGCACCATGTTCGACCTTGAGATGATCAAGGCCATGGGCTACTGCCACGGCATCGAGAACTATTCCCGCCACTTCACGGGACGCTTGCCCGGCGAACCTCCTCCAACGCTGCTCGACTATTTCCCGCGCGACTATGTGATGTTCATCGACGAGTCGCATCAGACCGTGCCGCAATTGCGCGGCATGTATGCCGGCGATCGCTCCCGCAAGGAAGTCCTGGTCGAGTACGGATTCCGCCTCCCGTCAGCGCTCGATAACCGCCCGCTCACCTTTGAGGAATTCGAGCATCGCACCAATCAACTCGTTTATGTCTCGGCCACGCCGGGTCCGTACGAACTGACAAAATCGGCAGGCGTTGTGGTGGAACAGATCATCCGGCCGACAGGTCTGATCGATCCCGAGGTAGAGATCCGGCCGGTCAAAGGTCAGATCGACGACTTGCTTCACGAAATTCGCGACCGCGTATCCCGCGGAGAGCGAGTCCTGGTCACAACTTTGACCAAGCGCATGTCCGAGGATTTGGCCGAATATTACGCCGAGGTCGGCGTGAAGTGCCGCTACATGCACTCAGAGATTGAAACGCTCGAGCGCGTCAAGATCCTCCGCGACTTACGTAAAGGTGAGTTCGATGTGTTGATCGGCATCAATCTGTTGCGCGAAGGCCTGGATCTGCCTGAGGTATCGCTGGTGGCGATCCTCGACGCCGACAAGGAAGGCTTCCTGCGCTCCTCCGGATCGCTGATCCAGACCATCGGTCGCTGCGCGCGGCATCTCAATGGCCGCGCGATTCTCTACGCCGATCGCATGACCGATTCCATGAAACGAGCGATGGACGAAACCTCGCGCCGCCGCGCCATCCAGAGCGCCTACAACGAAGAGCATGGAATTACCCCAGAGTCGATCGTCCGGCCGCTGGATATGACGCTGGCAGGAATCGTAGCCGCCGACTACGCCGACCTGACCGCCGGTGAATCGGAGGGCATCCCCGAGTTCAAGTCACAGGAAGAAGTCGACACCTACATCGCCAAGCTCGAATCCGAAATGCGAGAAGCCGCCAAGCAATTCGAGTTTGAAAAAGCGGCGAAGCTACGGGATACGATCAAGGAACTGCGGACGAAGGAATTTCTGTTCGCGTAGCTTCGGCATAGCGTGGGAAGGCTTCTTTTAGTCTTTCTACTGTTGTTCTCCACTTCGGTGCTGTCGGCCTGCAAACTGTGTTCGTAGTTCCAAATAAGCCGGCCTCCCTCACTCCTTCGGCTAAAGAAACCGTCTGCAGCCAACTAACAGGTACGAAATACTCGCATTTCTCTGGATCGTCGATAAATTCTTTGTGGTAGTGTCCCTCACGCAGAACTTCTGCAGCGGGGCAGTCACCGTTAAGCCGGAAGGTCAGCAACGGTTGGGGGCTGCCTGACACAAGTCCTATCCCAACGAACCCGTAACCCGGTGCCTTGACCCAGATTCTGTCGCCAGCGCTTAAGATTTTTAGCGTGTTCGAATACCACGAGCCGCCCCCGGCTGAGATGAAGCCATACTTGATCGCTTCTGGCCACGAACGGCACTCGCCGTGCCCGAAGTTCGCATAGAACTCGCCATTCCAGGGCTCCTTCGCTTCGTTTGAAGACGACTCTGAATTAACCTGCGATTCAGTTGTGTCAAGCAGCCACGCTCGGCTCAGGAACTGCTCGTTACCATGTGCAAAGACTTGAAATTGAACTACGTTTATCGGAATGCCACGAATACTAAGGTATTTGATTATCCGCTCAGTGCTGGCGTCTAGCGAAGCCGCAACGATAACTATTTGATGTTTCTTAAGCCCACCCTCATCCAGCGTGTGGCCGAAGCGTTTCTGAAACTCTTGTTCCAAGCTGCGGTTTGGCTGGAACCGCGCAAAGATCCTTGCGACGTCCGCAGGCTCCAACTCCTCGAGCCAGGCGGCATAGTCAATCGATTGCGCGACCACCTCGCGGGGTGTCTGATCGCGCTTCAGCTCGATGAGGACGAGAGAGCTATCAGGCGAGATAGCTAACAGATCTAGGCGACCTGCGTAAGGCGTCCTCTCCTGCTGCCCAATAATCATCCATTGATCAGAAAGAATGCCACAGTTGGCGACGATCATCGTTTCCAACAGTTGTTCTGTGGCGAGAAAGGACTGCGGCAGCTGCTCAGGCTTTTGTGCGGAGACTCGCCACACTGAATGCTGAATGGGCATTTTGCTGTCTAATCAAGGCGCGACCTAGCAGTCGTAAACACCGTGGGTAGCATAGCGACCGCATGGCATCGACGCAAGGCCGACGGCAAGCTCCGCGAAACGCGCCCCTGTATACTAGCTACTGGCGTCAAATTACACACATTTTCGACCACATTGTCGCACCCGTGTTTCGCAAGCTTCAATTTCGCAGACTAACCGCGGCGCTCGAAGAATACGCCGCGCAATGGGCGCGCATTGTGGCTGCCCGTCGCAACACAAGCGTCTCTCGTTTCTTGAGAGAATTGCTCAAAGAACGTATGTCGGCGCAGAACAATTATAAGCAAGCGATGCGCCGGGCCTTGCAACGCAGGCCTTTCCTCAAGTCGACTGGCAGTTGTTTATCCCGCGAAGAAGTGCATGACCGCGCGCTCTAGTCTTTGTCTTTTGCAACATAAGCCAGCGGCGCCAAAATCTCAATCCCTCGCCACGGATGCATCTCTAGCAAATCCGCATCGCCGGTAAGAATGAGATCCGCCCTGCCGTTCAGCGCAACTTCCAAGAACTTGTCATCTTTCGGATCGCGACATTCGCGCACGAACTGAATGATGTGGACGGGTTCCGCAACGGCCGCGAGTTGCGCCAAGAAAAGCTCGCGCTCTTCCGGGTCCGAGTACAAGTCAAATTTGGAGCGAGAGAGCACCTCTCTCAGTTCGTCCATCGTGAGCTCGGAAAACAGCACGATGCCTTCGCCGAGCACCTTGTCCACGGCTTGACGCGGAACCGACGGCGAGAAAAGGAGCGCGCTAACGAAGACGTTGGTGTCGACCACGATGCGATCTGCCACCGCGTGTCAGTCTTTCAAGATGTCCGCAAGCATCTCTGGGGTCATTCCGCGCGCTTTCGCTTCAGCGCCAATTCGGTCCATCGTACGCTTCAGCTCGCCGACGTTCGCCCCTCGAAACCGCTCATACTCTTCTGCCGACATAATCACAGCGACATCGCGATTCTGACGGCGAATCAGCACCGGCTCTCGTTGAGCCGCATCCAGTAGCGCGGCGAGTCGCTGTTTTGCTTCCGTAGCCGACACGATTTTCATATGTACATATTAGACAAAATAGACAACTTAGACAATGCATTAAATATGGTGCAATATCATCTATCTTACTGATGGTGCAATGCTTATCGGATGATTAGCTGTGGAAAAAGTGTTCCCGCAGGAACGTTGTGGACTACCGTCCGTAGGCAGCGCTGGCCGCCAACGGCTTGCGATGGTAGGTGTAGCCGTCGTAGGTTTCGGAGCGGAAGTTAAGGTTTCCAGCGCTCAGCTTCTCGGTCTGGCTAAGGAAGAGATAGCCGCCTGGCTCGAGATAAAGATGCAGGCGCTCGATCAGTGCCGCACGCTGGTTGCGCGAAAGATGCGGCAGCACGTCCATACAGAAGATGCAATCGAATCGGCCAATGTAAACCGGCTTCGTCAGGTTCATGGTGTTGAAGGTAACCAGGCTGCGGATGCGCGGCTTCACCAGCAGATGCGCATTCACTTCCGATCCGTTCGAGTTTTCGCCATTGCCGTTCTGAGCGCCGCTCTGAATCCCTATTTTTGAAAAGCATGCCCGAATCGTTGCCGGAGGCAGACCAGCCAGCGCCGACTGCGGATAGAGCCCGCGCTCGGCCACCTGGATTGCAGAGGGCAACAAGTCGCTGCCCACGATGTGGATCGACCAGTCCTTCGTGGCTGGCGAAGAAGAACTTATAGCGGCGCTCTCTACGATGCCGCCACTGCGTCCATTGGACTTTTCCTTGGCGCCATTTCCGTTGCTTGATCCGTTCGTTGAGCCATTGCCATTCGGCAACGCGCTGCACAGCGCCATTGCGATCGAGTACGCCTCTTCACCCGTTCCGCAACCAGCACTCCAGATGCGTAAATTGCATGGTCCATCCTGCGACTTGCGCTCGTACAGTTGCGGCATCACGCAGCGTGCAAGCGTGTTCATCGCCCCGGGATGTCGAAAGAAACCCGTATTCACGTTGAGCACGCCATCCAGGAAGTCAGCCAGGGTTGCCGGATCAAGATCAAGCGCGCTCAAGCGTTCCAGCAATGTAGAGGGAGAATCCAGTTCGTGAGTCTCGAGATACGAGGCCACATGCGCCGCCAGGACGCTGTTCGGGCAATCCAGCAGGATCCCGGCCTGCCGCTCCACCAGCAGGCGCAGCTCCGAGAGCTCGTGCTCGAGAATCGTCACTCCGGCCATCAATCTGTGCATAAATCTCCCTGTTCATCGCGCCGTGGTGTCGGGACGCACAACGCTTTCGCTCTCGCGCTTGCTGAGACCGGGAGGGAGGGTCCGTTCTCAGTCATGGATTCCTTAATCACCCGCAGCCACTGCCGCATAGGCCTTCCCTGAATCGTTTCCTGCCAGCTGGGCAACGACGTTCATTTCTTTTTCCAGCGACGAAAATCGCTGCATGATCTCGTGGATGCGCAGCGTCATATTGCGAATCGTCTCGATCTGTGCCCGCGTCTGCGCTGAAAAGCTGCCCGGCTCGAGCAACAGCAGATCTGCATTTCCGAGCACGGAAGTCAGCGCATTATTGAGGTTATGGCGCATCTCGAGCATGTAACGGCCAAGCGTGGCATAGCACTGCATGGCCGCGCACGTGGCTTCTGCGGACCGCGCTCTGCCCTCTGCCCGTGCCCGGTGCACGGCCTCGCTCGCCGCCAATACCAGAGTCTCAAGCCAATGCTCACTGGGACGCAGAATCGAAATACGAGGCCAGCGGTCGCGCACCAGCTGCGCCGTCGTGAAATCGCGGCAGACACAGAACACCGGCTGACCGGTGGAATGCAGAGGCTCCAGCACAACGGAAAGCAGATCGCGCCGCAAATCTCCGACGATGGCCACGTCGAAAGCATCCACTGCGAAGCGCGGCCACAAGTCTCCGCTGAGCAGCGTGAACGTGGGCACATAGCGCTCCATCTGCCACCGCGCGGTGATGCGCCGCGAGAAGTCCACTTCGTCGGAGATGATTAATACCGTCGAGGTTTCCACCTGCAAGCTTCCCTCTGAATACGCTTTACTGGCTATTGCTGTAAAACAAACGTTACTTCTTCTTCGAATCTGCTTCGTCTTCGGGACTCCAGCCCGGCGTTGACGAGACGTCGAACTCCGGCAATTCGGCGGCGGCGAAGTCCGCTTTCACCCGCGCTTTTGGCGGGCTCGGTATCGGCGTTGCGCTCGGACTTGGCGCTGCGGCGGCAGCAACAGCGTTGCCCGCCGCGGCAGCCTTTGCTGTAGAAGTCGGCTTCGCTGCGGCCGAGGGTTTCGCGGACTGCGCTGCCGCCGCTTTCACTTCGGGAGCCTTCCCGCGCCCCAGGGCGTATTCCACGGAAGCGCGTAAATCCACCAGCATGCGCAGCGGCTGCCCCGACGAGTATTCCGCCTGGAACATAACTTTCCACGACTGGCAGATCATGCGCAAACGAAGGATCGGCTCCTCGGCGGAGAACTGCGCGCGTCGGCAATCAATCGTCTGAACACCCTTATCTTCAAGTTCGCTGAGGCCATCCAGAATAATGTTCAGATCGCCGAGCATCAGGCGGAAGAACACGCGCCGCATCAGATAGCCGAAGCGGGTGAACGCCGCCAGCGCCACGGGAAGGTAGAAGAGTTCGGCTGCCTGCGCTTTGGCCTTGCGCCCCTGTTCCAGAATTCCGCCGTGCAGCAACTCATCGAGCGATCCGCAACGGCGCGCCGATTCGAGGACGCGGTCGAGCGCGTTCAGCCACACTGGCGGTTTCAAATCGACTTCGCCCAAAACCGGCTCGAGTGCATGCGCCACGTAGGGCAAATCCACCTGGGCGTCATCGAGCCCGGACGGCGCCAGCTGACTGAAATACTGCACCAGCAGGAAATCGAGCTTGTCGCGAAGCGAATCGTTCCGCGGAGTCTTGCTTAAAAAGTAGTGCAAGAGGCTGAGGACGGCTTCCTGCGTGACCAGAGAACTGGTCTGCAGAAACTGGCGCATCTGATGCACATGGATGCGCTCGTCCATCTCATCGAGCCAGTGACTTGCCTGTTCGACGGCTTCCTTGCCGGGCGTCTCGGTGCCGGCTTCGAGGTCGCTGCAAGCCTGGACATCAATCGCAAATTCGCGAGCCAGCTCGAAATAAATGGGATACAACCGGCAGGCATTCTTCCATTGGGTTGCAAGGTCTTGCGAGGGTGTGGAAGGAGTCATGATTTCACGATCCAGTTGGGCACTTCACGTTTGAAACGGGCTGCGACGACGGTCCCGCCGGCCTGATACTGCACCGCAACCACCCGGGCTTCGGCGTCGAGCGTTCCGTCGGAAGTGCGCACACGCAAATCATCGGCAAACTCGAGCGGAGTCTTGCAGGCAAAGAGCACCTCGCGGGGCGTGCCGTATTCGATCACGGTGCTTTCACTGAAACTGCCTGGGTCGGCGGCATCGCCGGCGCGGGCAAGCTGAACGGGCATCCGAACGGGAGTCGCGTCGGGAAAAAAACGTGCCAGCGCCTCGACTGCCCCGGCCATTGCACGTCCCGTTGCTGTGGCTTGTTGCGCCAAGCGATGAAAGGCCCCGATTCCGATTTCGCGCTCCACGACTCGAGCGGTTGTAAAGTGCGGTAGGGCTCCCCCTCTTCCCGGTTAGGAAGAGCTTCGGGGAGCCGGATATCCGCGGTTACACAGGAGAGAGAGCACCGGGGCAGCCAACCGAAAAAACGGAAGGACATGCACCGTAGTTGACGTGTTTTCAGTGAGATAAACAAATTTGCAGGAGTGACCGATGAAGCCGATCTAACCTTCGGTCTCAGAGTGAGACGTAAGTCTCAAGATGGGCTTAGCTGCGTAGCGCTCTCTGTAGATATGATTCACCTAGCAGTGTTGCCCTAACCCTCGATGGAGAAGGTCGTTTCAGAACCGTGACAGAGTCCGACAGAAACCGGATTCAAGCGCGACAAGAAAACGGATTTAAGACCGTTTCGCTCTTAGGACTCTTTGCCGTTCATTGGATATTGTCGGGCGCAGTGCTTTGGCTTGCGTACGACATGAAGGCAGAAATTCAGGGTGGTTTCTATGCTCGGAGTCAAGCGTGCGCCTTGGTCTTCAAAATGGGGCTGATCATAACGAT
>Ga0335076_10002748_pt1 | contig 17544 bp, 12 predicted proteins | sample Lox_Sample_25_FD_206717 | JGI IMG/M metagenome (GOLD analysis project Ga0335076, IMG submission 206717) | Soil microbial communities from Loxahatchee National Wildlife Refuge, Florida, United States - Lox_Sample_2.5 | ecosystem: Environmental > Terrestrial > Soil > Wetlands | place: USA... | reverse complement strand
TGTTCGATCCGGCGGTAAATCTTAATACATGATCGTGGGCGTCAGATGATGCGGCCACGTGGTGGTGTGGAAATGTGTCCAGAAGCGCGCGTCGATTTGCGGAATGATGACCTGCATGTCAGGCGGCCGCAATTTGTTGATTTCCTCGGTGAGGACAGCGGTGGCGTAAATACAGTGCGCGCGGATTTCGATTTCCCAACGCGAATCACGCGGGATGATCTGGTGAGAATTGATGGCCTTCTCGAGCTTGCCGGAATAGCTGGTGATTCCATGGAGCCGGAGCGCCACGGGAACGATGTAATCGGCGAAAGCGGTCATTTTTTGCGGATCCTCGAGACGGAATTTCCCGGGCTTGTGAAGCGTAGCGTAGAGCATCCAGATTCCCAACTGCGCGAGCTTATAGAATTTGATTTCGTGGCCGTCGAGCATGCTGACGTCGTTGAAACGGGGGAATTCCGCGACCAGCCGGTCGACCAGCCCGTCGCCGCGGTCATAAAGCTTCGGCGAACAGGAATGCACGAAGTTGTCGAAGTGTCCGTCATATTTTTCGGCGAGAACCTTGCCGACCTGGTGCAGGACTTCGAGTTTCTCGTCGAGCATGGGCATTTCTATATTGCCCTGGAAGACTTTGTTGAGTTCGGGTCGCGTGACCTTCGCGAGATAGTTGCCGTCGAGGAACGGAATGCCATTGTCCACGGCGCGCTTGATGCACGCGAATTCCGCGTCGGAATCGGACCAGTGCTGGCCCATGTAGTCGACCTGGAATTTCTCGTGGTTCGAGAAATCGGTGAACGCGGTGTCGATGGAATCGGCGACCATCACGAAATCTATGGCCTGGTTGGTGTCGCCCTGGCCGACGCCGAACGGCAGTGCGAATTCCGGCATCGCCAATTCCTCGTAAGCCATCCAGGAAGCCACTTCGACGATCTTCTCGTAATGCGTTTGCACGTCGCGCGAAGATTCGACGGCGTAGCGCACGCTTTCCAGCACGGGACTGCCGATGGATTTTGGCCAATACATATAGAAATGTCCCAAGAAGTGGGCCCTCCCAAAACGAAATGGGTTGCGGCTACGTCTACGACAGGCGCGCCACAATGATGAGCGCCAGGCCAACCAGGAAACACGCAAACATCGCGGCAATCAGTCTGGTGGTGCCGGCAGGAGCGGTGCGGAATTCCTTCCAGATGAAGACACCCCAGAAGGCAGCAACCATGGTCGCGCCCTGCCCAAGGCCGTAGGAAATGGCAAAGCCGGCGCGGCCCGAAGCGATGATGTTGAACGACATGCCGACACCCCAGATCAGCCCGCCCAGAATTCCCGTTAGATGCGTTGAAAGGCCGCCCTTGAAATAGTCGCTAAAGGAAACCGGAACGCCGACGAACGGCTTCCTCATGATGAACGTATTCAGAATGAAATTACTGAGAAAGATTCCCACGGCAAAAACGAATACGGCCGCGTAGGGCCCCATTTTGCCGTGCTCCGGTTGGGTGAAATCCGAATACATCGAAGCGGCAACGAAGCGGTAGAAAAATCCCATCAATATGCCGCACGCCACCGAAAGAACGAGTCCCTTGGTGCTGACTCCCGCGGCGCTTCCTGGCAGTTTCCGGTAAGCGATCGCATCCAGAACGATTGCCAGCACAATCAGAAGAACACCCGCGAAGAGCAGTGTGGCATTGCCAACTGGATTGGCGCGGTAGTTAACCAGCACACCGAGGACCAGCGCAAGGCCGATGCCCACCGGGAACGCCACAGACATCCCAGCGATATCGATTGCCGCGACCAGCAAAATGTTCGCCAGGTTAAAAATCGCTCCGCCGACCAGTGCGGAGTGAATATTCGAATGCGAGGCTTGGTGAAGATCAGCGAGGAACGGGCGCCCGGTCATGCCGCCGCTGCCCAATGTGAGTCCCAAGATTACCGTCAGCAGAAGCACCCCGATGGTGTAGTCCCAATAGAACAGTTCGAAGCGCCAGCCTTTCTTGGCAAGTTTTTGCGTGTTGGCCCAGGATCCCCAACAGAACATGGTGATAAAGCAGAACACAACGGCCCACGGATAACTCTCGAGAACAAACATTGTGGCTCCTTTGCACTGCTACGCACCGCTCGCGATGCTCAAACTATGGCTTTCCGTCACGCCGCGCCCATTCGGCTTCGAACTCCGAACGTTTTGGAAAAGACTTCTGCGTGCCGACGCGCTGTGTGGAAAGCGCCGCATAAAGATTGGCGCGCAATAGGGCCTCTTTCTCGGCGAGGCCTTCGGCCAGAAAGACGGCGAAACTGCCGATGAACGCGTCACCGGCGCCGGTCGTATCTTTCGGCGTGACCGAGAAAGGCGGAATCAAGTCGGCGCCTTGCGCCGTGGCAAGGAGAGAGCCGCGGCCACCAAGCGTGAGAGCCACTTTCGAGAAACCCCTGCGCAGCAATTCGGCAGCGCATTTCTTGGCCTCGTCGATCGAATGCACGGGCAGACCGGTGATGACCTCCGCCTCAGTCTCGTTAGGGATGAAGTACTCCGCTCCCCCAAGTTGCTCAAGATCCGCGGGCAAAGCGGGCGCCGGATTTAGAAGGCAGCGGATTTTGTGTTTGTGAGCGAATTGAACCGCGTAATAGATGGTCTCCAGAGGAATTTCGAACTGGAGCACGATGGTATCGACGCTGCGCAGGGCCTCGGCGGCGGCATCGACGTCGGCGGGCTTCAGCATGTCGTTCGCACCTTTCACGACGATGATGCGATTCTGCCCGTTGGGCTCGACGAAAATCGGAGCGACTCCGCTGGAGACGCCCTCAACGAGGCGAACGTGCGTGGTATCGATGCCGAAGGAGGCGAAATTCTTGACCGTGGCCTCGCCAAAAAGATCGGCGCCTAGCTTCGCCACCATGACCACTTCCGCGCCACACAGGCGGGCGGCTACCGCTTGATTCGCACCCTTGCCGCCGAATCCAAGGTCGAAGCTATTGCCGAAGATGGTCTCACCGGCGCGCGGGAATGCATCCGCAAAGGTTGTCAAATCCGTGTTGGCGCTGCCGACGACAGCGATGCGGGGCGACCTGGCCATGCGACTCTCCTCGACTCTGAACCAAGCCGCGAAAATATACCAGCAGGCGCGAATGAGCAAGCGTAACCACGCCCACACGTTGAAACCACGTTTACAATGACGCGGCCGCCATTCGTTGACGCGCGTTTCCACGGGTGTTAGGCTCGCCTTCTATTTCAATTGCATGCGTGTCGTCGACCTCATCCGAAAAAAGCGGGATTCGGGGGAACATTCCCGCGAAGAAATCAATTTTCTCGTCAACGGCTACACCAGGGGAGATATTCCCGACTATCAGATGGCCGCTTGGCTGATGGCGGCGTGGATTCGCAAGCTCAGTCCGGGGGAAACCACGGCGCTGACCGAGGCGATGTTGCGCTCGGGCGAGGTTTTCGACCACTCCAACCTGCCGATGAAGAAAGTGGATAAGCACTCAACCGGCGGAGTCGGCGACAATACCTCGTTAATTTTGGCGCCCATTGTGGCGGAGGGCGGGCTCGCGGTGCCCATGATCAGCGGGCGCGGGTTGGGGCATACCGGCGGGACGCTGGATAAATTGGAATCCATTCCGGGATTCAACACCGCATTGTCGCAGGAAGATTTTCGGCGGGTACTGCGTGAATGCGGACTGAGTTTGATCGGGCAGACCGCGCAGATTGCGCCTGCAGACAAGAAGATCTACGCGCTCAGGGACGCAACGTCAACCGTTGAAAATATCGGCCTGATCTGTGCTTCGATCATGAGCAAGAAACTGGCGGAGGGGATCGACGCGCTGGTGCTCGATGTGAAGACGGGTTCGGGTGCGTTCATGGACCAGGAAGAGGACGCCGTGCGCCTCGCCGAGGTGATGGTGGAGACGGCGCGCGGCATGGGCAAAAAGTGCGTGGCGCTGTTGACGGACATGAGCCAGCCGTTGGGACGCATGGCCGGCCATTCGAACGAAGTCATCGAAGCCATTGACGTATTGAAGGGCAAGGGACCAGACGATCTGCGCGAGTTGAGCATTGAGCTTTCGGCATGGATGTTCTACCTGGGCGATCGCTGCAAATTCGTGGAGCAGGGCCGCCAACTGGCGGAGCTGATGATTGCTTCCGGGAAGGCGCTGGATCGATTCCGGACCTGCATTCGTCTGCAGGGCGGCGATCCGCGCGTGATCGACGACACTTCCCTTTTGCCGGGGGCGAAATTCAGGGCGCACGTAACCAGCCCGCGCACCGGTTACATAGCGGCTACGCAATGCCGCGAATTTGGAGTTGCGCTGGCCATGCTCGAAGGCGGGCGCGGCAAAAAAGAGGACCGCATCGATCACGGCGTGGGGCTGGAATTCCACAAACGTATCGGCGATCACGTGCAGACGGGCGAAAAACTGGTGACCATCGACTACAACTCCGAGGCCAAACTGGCGGAAGCAAAAGAATTGATCGCGGAGAGTTTCGAATTCGCGGACGAACCAGTGGCCGCACCGCCGCTGATCCGCCGCGTCATCGGCGGCTAGGGAATTTTGCTCTGCGGTTCGCGATAAGTGTGCACAAGGAGACGGAATGGGAAGATTCGCGGGAGTGCTTGGCATGCTGTTCCTGCTTGGCGGGGCCTATCTCTTCTCCACTTCGCGGAAGTCGATCAAGCTGAAAACCGTGCTGTGGGGATTAGGCTTGCAGCTGGCGCTGGGATTTTTTGTGCTGCGCTCGGGATTCGGCGGCAAGGTATTCAGCTTTCTCGGCAATGGCGCGAATAAACTGCTCAGCTTTTCCTATGCCGGCTCGGCGTTTGTTTTTGGCGACTTGGGATTACCGAAGGAACTTTCGCGGCTGGGATTCTCCTTCGCCTTCCAGGTGCTGCCGACGATCATTTTCATCGCCGCGTTTTTTGCGGTGCTTTATCACATCGGGTTGATGCAGTTGATCATCCGCGCGGCGGCGTGGATTATGACCAGCATCATGGGCGCCAGCGGAGCGGAATCGTTGAACGTGGCGGCGAGTATCTTCATGGGCCAGACCGAAGCGCCTTTGACCATACGCCCATTTCTGCCGAAGCTGACCAAGTCCGAATTGATGGTGGTGATGACCAGCGGTATGGCGCACATTTCCGGCGGCATGATGGCTGGCTATATCCAGGTCGGCGGGGCGGATCCGAAGAACCTGCTGACAGCGGTGATCATGACCGCCCCGGGAACGCTTTTGATGGCAAAAATGCTAGTGCCCGAAACCGAGCAGCCGCTGACGGCGGGTCGAGTTGAAATGCCGCAGATGGAAAAAGAATCCAATGTGCTGGGGGCGATCGCGCGCGGCACGAGCGATGGATTGCATCTGGCCCTGAACGTGGGCGCCATGTTAATCACTTTTATCGCGCTCCTGGCTCTCCTGAACGCCATCATGGGTGGAATTCACAATTGGCCGCACATGGCCTGGTTCCCGGAAAGTTTGCAGAAGGTATTCGGGTGGATTTTCGCGCCGGTGGCATTTCTCATCGGCGTACCCTGGCATGATGCGCCGGCCATTGGCAACCTGCTTGGCACGCGGATGGTCATCAATGAATTTGTGGCGTTCAGCCAACTCGGGCCGCTGAGGGACACGCTCGACCCGCGTTCGTTCATGATCGCGACTTTCGCGCTGTGCGGCTTCGCGAATTTCAGCTCCATCGGAATTCAGATTGGCGGGATCGGTGCGCTGGCGCCAGAGCAGCGCAACCAGTTGGCGAAATTCGGCGTGCGCGCGATGCTGGCGGGAACGATGGCAAACCTGATGTCGGCGTGTATCGTGGGGCTCCTCTCATGAGCAAAAAAAAGAGCGCCGCAAAACGCCCTCGACCAAGCCAGGAATTTCTTCGAGCCGATGCAGCCGCGAAATTCATTCTGAAGAAGACGAAGCTGCGGCCAAAGATCGCGCTGGTGCTGGGTTCCGGGCTGGGCGCGTTCGCGAACGAATTTGCAAGCGCGATGAAAATCCCCTACGCGAAGATTCCGAACTTTCCGCAGTCGACTGCCATGGGGCACGCGGGCCAGCTGGTGCTCGGCAAGGTTGGCGAAACAGAAGTGGTTGGCATGCAGGGCCGCGTGCATCTGTACGAAGGCTATTCGGCGAAGGAAGTGTCGTTTCCCGTCCGCGTGTTTACGCGCATGGGAATAAGGGCGATGCTCTTAACGAACGCCGCCGGTGGCATCAGGAAAGATTTCACGCAGGGACGGCTCGTCGTGATCAGCGACCACATCAATCTGCAGGACGCGAATCCCTTGTGCGGCGCAAATGACGAGAATTTCGGGCCGCGTTTTCCCGATATGACCGCGGCCTACGACAAGGAGTTCCGTGCCCTCGCGTTGGCGGAAGGGCGCCGCTTGGGAATTGATTTGGGAGAAGGCGTCTACGCGGCGCTGGCCGGGCCCAGTTATGAAACCCCCGCGGAGATACGGTATCTGCGCAGCATGGGCGCGGACCTGGTGGGGATGTCGACAGTGCCAGAGGTCATTGCGGCGCGGCACGGCGGAATTCGGGTTCTAGGAATTTCCTGCGTCACCAATGCGGCGGCGGGAGTTCTGGATCAGCCGCTGGATCACAACGAGGTGCTGGAAACAGCGGAGCGCGTCAAGGATCAGTTTATGGGACTGTTGCGGGCGGTGATTCCAGATATTGCCGCGGCATTGAAGGAAGGAGGCGGACTTGTCTGAGTTTGATACGTTGATTTCGGCTGCAAAGGCCGCGCGCGCGAATGCGCATGCGCCATTTTCGCATTTCAAAGTAGGGGCGGCACTACGCACATCTTCGGGCAAGATTTTCGGCGGCTGCAACGTGGAGAACGCCACCTACGGGCTGACGATTTGCGCCGAACGCGTGGCGATCTTCAAAGCCATCAGCGAAGGCCAACATAAGTTCGACGCCCTAGCCGTGGTCACGGATACGGATTCGCTCACACCGCCCTGCGGCGCTTGCCGGCAACTGATTTGGGAATTCTGCGGAGATGTGCCGGTCGTCATGGCGAACCTGCAAGGGAAAGTGGAAGAACTGCGCATGAGCCAGCTTTTCCCGAAACCGTTCGACTCGTCGAACCTTTAAAACCATCATCTGGAAGGAATCGGAAATGAGAAGGAATTGGTTGATGTGGCAAGCGTTCTTGCTGTGCTGGTCGCTGGCCGCGCTCCTCGCTTGCGTGCTCGCGAAGACCACGGAGGCGCAAACGAAGGAGGCTGTCGGCTATGACCTCGTCGTCACGAACGCCACGATCGTTACCATGGACCCCGGCCGGCGGGTCGTTGAAAACGGCGTCATCGCCGTAAATGGGGACACCATAGCGTTTATCGGTGCATCATCCGATTTCCAGCGCAAAACGATGGAAGGCGTAACCGCTAAACAGACCATCGACGCCAAGGGAAAGCTGATCATGCCCGGTCTTATCAACGGGCACACGCACATCCCCATGGTGCTGATGCGCGGACTGATCGACGATGTGATGCTCGACGATTGGCTGCGTAAGTACATCTTTCCCGCGGAAGCAAAAAATGTGAACGAGGATTTCGTGCGCTGGGGCTCGCGGTTGGCATTAGCGGAAATGATCCGCGGTGGCACGACGACGTTCGCGGATATGTACTACTTCGAGGACGCCGAAGCCGAGGAAACTAAAGCCGCAGGGCTGCGCGGAGTTCTGGGAGAAACGTGGATCGACTTCCCTGCCCCGGACAACAAAAACAACGCAGAGATGGCGGCGTACACCGAAAAATACCTGAAGAAGTGGCAGGGCGATCCACTGATTCACCCGGCGGTAGCGCCTCATTCGATCTATACATGTTCCGAGAAGACGCTGAGGGAAGCGGCGGCCATGGCACGCAAATATCACGCGCCGATCCTGATTCACGTCGCGGAAATGCGCAAGGAACTGGTCGACAGCCTGGAGAAGCATGGTACGACACCGGTGCAATACCTTGAGCGGATCGAAGTGCTCGGCCCCGACGTCGTCGCGGCACATTGCATCTGGACGGATTATACGGACATGACGATTCTGGCGGACCGCCAAGTGGGTTGTGTGCACAATCCCTCGAGCAACATGATGCTGGCCAGCGGCGTGGCACCGGTCGTGGATCAACGGGCCGCCGGGATGCGCGTCGGGCTCGGCACCGACGGACCCGCGGGGAGCAACAACGACCTGGACATGATGGAGGAAATGGATCTGGCGGCGAAACTGCAGAAGATTTATCGCGCCGATCCGCGTGCGCTGGGCGCGAAGGGCGCGCTCGAAATGGCCACCATCGAAGGCGCACGCGCGTTGCACATGGAAAAGGAGATTGGCTCGCTGGAAACAGGCAAGAAAGCCGATTTCGTGGTATTGAGGCTTGACGTGCCGAATGCCGTTCCGATGTTCGACGTGTATTCGCAGATTGTGTACGCGTTGAAAGCCAGTGAAGTCGAGACCGTGGTCGTCGCCGGAAAGCCGGTGATGAAAGATGGCAAGCTGCTGACGGTCGACGAAGGCAAGGCCATCGCCAAAGGTGTCGAGCACGGCAAACAGATCGCGGCTTCACTGCAAAAATAAGTCGCGACGGTCAGGCAGACTTCCATTTGCGATAGCGGCGAATGACCGCATTGGTCGAACTATCGTGCTTCAGCGCTGGCTCCGTTGCGCTTTCCAGCTCCGGGATGATGCGCTGTGCCAGAACTTTGCCGAGTTCGACACCCCACTGATCGAACGAATCGATGGACCAGATCGTGCCCTGCGTGAAGACCGCGTGTTCGTAGAGCGCGACGAGTTTGCCCAGCGCTTCCGGAGTCAGTTTCTCCAGCAGCATTGTGTTCGAGGGCCGATTGCCTTCGAAGACGCGGTGGGGCACGAGCCAATCGGGCGTGCCTTCCGCCTTCACCTGCTTCGGTGTTTTGCCGAAGGCCAACGCTTCGCTTTGCGCACAAACGTTGGCCACAAGCATGTCGTGATGCCGGCCCAGGGGATTCAGCGTTTTTCCAAACGCAATGAAGTCGCAGGGCATAAGGCGCGTACCCTGATGAATGAGCTGGTAGAACGAGTGCTGGCCGTTGGTGCCGGGCTCGCCCCAATAGATGGGACCGGTTTCGTAGTTCACCGTTGTGCCGTCGAGCGTGACGTGCTTGCCGTTGCTCTCCATCGTTAGCTGCTGCAGGTACGCGGGAAAGCGCTTCAGATACTGTTCGTAGGGCAGGACCGCCACGGTCTGCGCGTTAAAGAAATCCGTGTACCAGACGCCCAGCAATCCAAGCAGGACAGGAATGTTGCGCTCGAACGGCGCGGTGCGAAAGTGTTCATCCATCTCGCGAAATCCCCGGAGCATAGCGCGGAAATTTTCGGGACCCACTGCGACCATGGTGGAAAGGCCAATGGCAGAATCCATGGAGTAGCGACCGCCGACCCAGTCCCAGAAGCCGAACATGTTCGCGGTATCGATGCCGAACTTGCTCACCTCGGCGGCATTCGTGGACACCGCAACAAAGTGTTTAGCGACCGCCTTTTCGTCGCCGCCAAGCCCCTTCAGGGCCCACTCGCGCGCCGTATGAGCATTGGTCATCGTCTCCAGCGTGGTGAAAGTTTTCGAAGAAATGATGAACAGCGTTTCCTCGGGGTCGAGGTCATTGACCGCTTCGGCAAAGTCAGTGCCATCGATATTCGAGACGAAGCGCAAGGTCATGCTGCGTTCGCTGTAATGCTTCAGCGCTTCGTAGGCCATCACCGGCCCCAGATCAGAGCCGCCGATGCCGACGTTGATCACGTTGCGGATGCGCTTTCCGGTGTGGCCGCGCCAGGCCCCGCTGCGAACGCGGTTCGAAAACTCCGCCATTTTGTCGAGCACGGCGTGAACATCGGGTACGACATTCTTTCCGTCGACAATAATGGAAGCGTCTTGGGGAGCACGCAGGGCGACGTGGAGCACCGCGCGATTTTCGGTGATATTGATTTTTTCACCGCGAAACATCGCGTCAATGCGCTCGCGCAATCCGGACTCGCGGGCTAGGTCCAGCAAAAGCTTCAGCGTTTTTTCCGTGATGCGGTTCTTGGAGAAGTCGAAATAGATACCCAAGGCTTCGACGGTGAATCGTTCGCCACGCTTCGGGTCATCGTCAAAAAGCTTGCGGAGATGAATGGCCCGGACCTTGCCGTGATGGGCCTTCAATGCGCCCCAGGCTTTTCGCTTGGTCAGCGCCTTCACCGCTGCTTTTTTTGGAGTAGCTTTCCTTGTTGCCATGATCCAGCTCCTTATGCGGTCCGAAACTCAGTTGGAGTTAGACTTTTTCGATTGCATGTTGTCGCTGCCTTCGGCGTGCCAGAGGCGGAAACCTCCAAGAAATGCGTTCCGGTTATTGCCTGCGCGACAGAGGGGCGGCAATTTCGAAAGCTTCTTGACGTTGCCGCCGCCGAGCACGACCTCGTCCGGCTCCAATGCTTTGGTCATTTTCTCCACCACATCGAACACGTGCTTCTGCCATTTTTTCCGTCCGCGCTTTTCCAGGCTGCGTTTGCCGACATAGTCTTCGTAGGTGCCCTTCTTGTAAGGCAGGTGGCCGAGTTCCATAGGTTCGACGGTACCATCCACGACGAGCGCCGTTCCAAGGCCCGTGCCCAGCCCCAGAAAGAGCATTTTTCCTTTGCGGTAGCTCCCGAGAGCCTGCATCGCGGCGTCGTTCATGATTTTCACGGGACAGCCAAGTGCTTTTCGGAACTGGAATCCCACCCAGCCTTTTCCCAGATTGTAGGGATCAAGGAGCGGGCGATTGTGCAACACCGGGCCAGGATAGCCGATTGACACGGCGTCATACTTCCAATCCGCTGTAATCTCTTTCGCTTCTTTCACCATCTGCTCGGCGGTGAGTTTCGGTCCGGATTCGAACTTGCGCGGTGTTTCTTCGCCGCTCAAGAGAAGCTTCACGTTGGTGCCACCCACGTCGATCACCAGAACTTTCATGTACAGGTCCTCGCTCCGCCACCTGGCAACATGGCTGGAGCCATGGCTTGGGCCCACCACTGCCCTTTGCAGCTCCCAAGTGTACCGAAAATGCAGGCACAATGGCGCGCCCGAAGATCAAAAATGAAAAAGTCAATGATTATTTCCGTCGGACAGCAATTCATTCAAATTCTTACACAGGCCAATGCAAAACATCCCCTTGACATGCCGCTCATAGAGAAGTAATTTTCCCGGATGTTTTTGTGAACGACAAGTTGTGCCCCGTTGGGGTTCGAGGACGGCGGAGAGTCTGAAGTTAGTCGTTTTAGTTCATGCTTCACAATGGAAGATTGGACTGCTTCCCGGTGCGCGAGGAAGACGGCATTCTGTTTTTCATTGGCGTCGCATCCGCAGAAAAAATAGTTCGCGGAGTTTGGGGAGGGGTGGAACGAATGAGTCGTAAATTTGCATTTTCGCTCGTTGTCTTTATCGCCACACTTTGTTGGAGCTCGTCCGCCTTCGGACAAGCGACCGGAAGTTTCGCGGGGACGGTGACAGACAAATCCGGCTCCGCTGTGGCGGGAGCCACGGTGACGGTCACCTCGCAGGGCACCGGCATCGCCCGCACCGCAACCACAGACGAAACCGGCCATTACACGATCAATCTGCTTCCCGTGTCGGTTTATACCGTTCACGTAGAATTTAAAGGCTTTCAGCCGGCGGAAAGCAAAGATGTAAAGTTGCAGGTAGACGAACACCGCGAGCTGGATTTCTCGCTGTCTCCGGCGACGGTCAGTTCTACGGTGGAAGTCACCGCTTCGGAAGTGGCGGTGGAGACCTCGAACCCCTCGCTTGGCCAAGTAATTACGTCGCAACAGGTGGCGCAGCTTCCTTTGAACGGCCGCGATTTCGTGCAGCTTGCCACACTCACGCCCGGAACATCTACCGAAACAAATCCGGGCAGCTTTTTCACGACCGCTCCCAGCAGCGAAGTGGCTGCCCGCGGCCCCTTCTCTCTGTCGGTCGGCGGTTCGCGCCCGAATGCCACAGACTGGCTCATTGACGGCGTCGATAACAACGAGTTGACCGCCGGGGGCATCTCGATCCTCTCCAATATCGACTCCATTCAGGAGTTCAAGGTCTTAACGTACAACTACTCCGCCGAATACGGCACGCGCGCGGGACCGACCGTTCTCCTGACCACCAAGTCTGGTACGAATGCTTTTCATGGCAGCTTGTACGAATTCTTCCGCAACACCGATCTGGACGCCCGGAGCTTTTTCGCGACTTCACGAGAAAAGTTCAACCTGAATCAGTTTGGTGGTTCTCTCGGCGGTCCGATTCGCAAGAACAAGACGTTCTTCTTCCTGGATGGCGAACAAAAGTATCAGCGTCATGGCATTGCCTTTACGGGTTTAGTTCCATCCATGGACATGCGCAACGGCGACTACACAAATAATGCACTTGGGAATCCTGCCAGCGGCACGTACCAGCCTACCAGCGGACCAGCGGTAACTGTGCCGGCTATCGTGAACCCCAACATGCTCGGGGCCTCGTTAAATCCAGCTGTGTTCCCCAACGTATATTTCCAGTGCGATCAGAACGGGAATCCACTACCCGTCGCCGCAAACGGATCACAGGCACAGGGGATGCCTTGCGCCAAAATTCCTGGTGCGGTGACCGGGAACGATCCCTCCCTTCTCAATGGACTGATTAGCCCAATTGGTCAAGCGATGATGAACCTTTACCCGCCGCCCAATGTAACCGGGAATGGAAGTTACAACTTTGCGGACACACCTGTGCGTTCGCTGGACGAGACTAAATTCGATATTCGTCTCGACCACAATTTCTCCGCGTCGGATACTATGTTTGCGCGTTTCAGCTACGATCAGGCAACCTCCTATGTGCCCGGTGGCGCGCCTGGGTTTGCTGCACAGAGCGCGTTCGGTACCAATCAAGGCATCATCAACCACTCGCGCAACGTCGCCATCGGCGAGACGCACATTTTCTCCCCCGTAACCGTCAACCAATTTAGCTTCGGCTACAACCGTATCTTCGACTACATCACGTCGTATGGAACCGGAAGCTGCGAATCGGCAAAGTTGGGCATCGTGGGCGCAAACTTGGGCTGCACGGAATTGGGTCCCGACGCCACCTGCATCCCCGGTGCCATTAGCTGCGGCCTGGTGTCCACCTTGATGACTGCCGGCTATTTTGCGGTTGGCGATCGTGGCTACTCGCCATTCCAGGGCGGCACAAACATTTTCACTGTCAACGACACACTGGATTTCATCCGTGGTAAACACGACATCAAAGTGGGCATCGGCATCCGCGCCAATCAACTGAACGTTAAAACCGCGGCCTTCCAGGATGGGTTCTGGATTCCCGGCGCCATCGGCAACTTCAGCGGCTATTCAAGTAGCGCACTCAGCGTCCCTGGCGACCCGACCGCCGACTTCATGATGGGCTTGGTTGGTGTATCTGAACACGACCAGACTTTCAATGGCACCACCACCGGGCGCCGCTGGAAGGTCTACCGCCCCTTCGTACAGGACGACTGGAGAGTCACAAGCAATCTGACCTTGAACCTGGGCCTGGCGTGGGACATCCAGAATCCCATCACGGAAGTAAACGGGAAGATGGCGAACTACGATCCGTACACCAATCAACTGCTCGTCGCTGGCGTGGCTGGCGTGTCTTGGTCAGCAGGCGTGAATAAGTATTGGACGGCGTTTGAGCCCCGCATCGGCTTCGCCTACAAGCTAGGCAGCAGCGGTAAGACCGTCATCCGTGGCGGCTATGCCATGTTCCACGATTCGGCATGGAGCATGGGTGCCCAGGGCCTCTGGCAGAACCCGCCGTTCTTTGCGGAAGGTGATTCCTTCGGCGCCGCGCAATCCGTCGGAGCACCCGGCTGCCCGTTTGCCACCTCCTATTGCGCCACCGTGAACAACATCCCCGTCACCGGCGCGTACATCAGCGGCTTCCAGATCTTCAATAGCCCGCCCGACCTCAATACCTTCACTGGAACTCTATTCTACCAGCCGACGAACTTCCATCCCGGCACCGTGCAACAGTACAATGCAAACGTGGAACGCGAACTTCCTGGGAATATCGTTCTAACGGTTGGATACGCCGGTTCGAAAGGCTACGACGTTCTTGTCGCAGGCAACAACCTCAATACCTCGACCGGAAAGATGGTTTGCGGCGTCGGTGTGATCGGCTGCAATACCGATGGAACAGCATACACGCCTCCGTTCGCGCCTCCGAACGGCAACGCCGTGCTCGCTTTCGGCGATTACGGCAAAACCAACTACAATTCGTTGCAGATCAAGGCCGAGACGAAGACGCCGAAGTATGGCCTCTATTTCCTCGTCGGTTACACCTATTCGCATACTTACGACAACGGCTTGAGCGACGGATTGGGCTCCCTGCTGAGTGCAGCGTATTTCCCGCTCCCCAACTGGACGAAGCTGGACTGGGCTCCTTCCCAGATGGACCTGCACAACAACTTCACCGCAAGCGTGATCTATGACTTGCCGTTCGGAAAAGGCAAAAAGTGGGGCAACGACTGGAATGGTGCCACGAATTCCCTACTCGGCGGGTGGCAGTTAACCGTCATTCAAAAAATCACCTCGGGATTTGCGTTCCCACTGATCGACAGCAGTAACGCCTCTGGCGTAACCTTCAATAACGGGGGTAACGGAAACAACTATAACCGGCCGGACCAGGCTTCAGGATGCAACGCCTACGTCTCGAACCACGGCCCGGAACAGCAATACATTAACCCATCCTGCTTTACTCATGCCGTCGGCCACCTCGGGAACGCTTCGCGCCTGCCGGTGTATGGACCCGACTTCGTGAACACAGACTTCTCGGTCATCAAGCAGTTCGCCCTGCCTTGGGAGAATATGGGATTGAACTTCCGCGCGGAGTTCTTCAACATCTGGAACCATGCGCAGTTCGGGCTGCCCGTCAATGACGTCAGCGCGCTCGGCTTTGGCCAGGTCAACTCGACCGTCAACAACCCGCGCGTCGTCCAGTTCGGATTGAAGCTCACGTTCTAGCGAACATACAACAATCTCACTTCAACGACCGACCCACCGAATTGCTGGTGGGTCGGTTTACTTTTGGGGAGTCTGCTTCGGCGGCGCTGTGCCCCGTTCGCGAAGTGTGTAAACGAATTGCTGCAGTTCGTGGCGCTGCTGCTCGACCTGCTGGGTCTTTTTCTCGGCGGCTTGCTTGTACAGGTCCGACTCCTGCCGCGCCTTTTCCGTTTCACCCATGCGGCGATAGACCTGCGCCAAACGATAGTGGGCGTCGTCAGGAAGCGCGGTATTCTCGATAGCTTTTTGCAAATAAGCGACGGCCTGCGGCAGATCGCTCTGTTGCGACGCCAGAATGCCAAGTTCCAGGTAAGCGCCGCCCAAGTGCGGATCCAGGCCCACAGCGCTCTTCAGTTGCGATGTGGCAATCTCTAATTGTTCACGGCCCGACGGTTTCTTCGTCAGGGCGATGGCATAAAAATAGTGCGCCTGTGCGTTCTGGGGATCGAGATCGACAAAACGCTTCAGGCGGTCCGTCCAGCCGGCCGGTAGTTCAGTCTCGGTCACCTGCACTCTTCCCAGGAAAAGATAGGGCGTCGGGTCCGAGGGAGCGATATCGCAGGCTTGCAGGAAGATTTGTTTGGCCTCGTCAACGGAACCTTTCGCGTAGGTGGCCGCGCCCAATCCCAGGATCATCCGGGCCGAATCCGGATACAGCTTCTTTCCCTTGCGGAAGACCTCGATCGAAGGATCGAAAGCACGATGCACGAGTAACTCGGCGCCCCACGAAAAGAGATGCGCTTCGCTCGGGTCAAGTTCGGCCGCGCGCTGGTAATCCTTGACCGCGTCAAGCGAGCGGCCGGACTTTTCTTCGATTTCGGCAAGCTGGAAGCGCAGGCCCGCATGGTCATCCTTGCTGAGCCTCTCGCGGATGGCGGCTTCTTCTGAAGCGGCGGCGCCAGAGTTGGATAAACTGGCAGCTTCTTTGGCCAGCGCATCGTTGTTGCGGCGCACCGGGTCGGAACCATGGCCACCAAGAGAGGTGGTATCCGTGACGCCCGCAACGGTGAAATGCGTCTCGTCGGAAAACGGAACGTCTTCCGCAATGCTGTCGGACGGCTTTCCGGAAGGATCCTTTTGCATAAGGAAAACGACAGACTTCGCTTCCTGCTCCTTCAGGGCGAAGGGGCCCTCAACGGTGTCGGCAAACAGAGGTTGTTTGGCGTGGAGCGTGTAAGTTCCAGCCTCCAGCGCAGGAAATTTGAATCGCCCGTGCGAATCCGTCGTGGCCGAGATGGACTGACCTGACGCAGTGGCCTCGAGGACCACCGTGGCGCCCGCGATCGGATGATGCTGCACGTCACAAACTGTTCCGTCGATGGACGGCGCCGCTCCTGTGGAAGCCTTCTGGCCGCAACTCAGAGCGGGCACTGCAAGAAAAGCCAGTGCGAAGCTCAGGCCACGGATGGAATTGATCAGCGATCGACGCACGAAAAGCCGAGCCACCCTGATCGGCGAGCCTTCATTCTAGCGGCCGTTCGCAGCGTGCGCAAACCAGCCGTGAAAATGCCAACCTCGTCAGCGCTCCAGTTGCTTCCACTCTTGTTGGGCCTGCGCATTTTCGGGATTCTGCTTCAGCAGTTCTTCCAGGGTGCGCTTGGCTTTCTCGCGATCACCTTCAATGGCGTAAACGCGCGCCAGATTCAGGTAGGCCTGGTCGTACTGGGGAGCCACTCGGATCGCTTCCTCAAAGGCGTGCTTCGCTTCCTCAGGCCGACGAGTTCGCAGGTAGAGAATACCAAGATTGTTCAGCGCTTCGGGATACGCTGGCCGAGCGGCAATTGCTTTTTGCAGGTAATCGTAGGCGCGCTGTACATCGTTCTGTTGGGCGTAGACCATGCCCAGGCCATAGTTGGCCTCCGGATCGTCGGGATTCAACGCCAAGGCGCGCTCCAGTACGCGTTGCGCCGCGGGCCAATCGCGCTTTTGGCGATAGGCACTGCCCAGATTGTCCAACGCTATGATGTGGTCGGGGTCAATCTGGAGGGCACGCTGAAAATTGTCGATGGCCTGGTCCAACTCTCCTTTGCGGGCCGCAAGAATGCCGAGATTGTTCCAGGCGTTGGGAGGAGTGCCCTGATAGCTGGCATGCAATTGGAGCGCACGTTGGAAGCACTCGCGCGCTTCCTTATTTCTTTGCTGATTCAGATACGAACTGCCCAGCCCGTAGAACGCCTCGGCGCTGGCGGGATCATCTTTGACCGCTTGCTGGAAGAAGCCCTCGGCCTGTTCCACGTAGCCGCGTTGAAAAAACACGAAGCCAAGCGAAAGGTAGTTGCGAGCGAACTCGTAAGAACCCGTCAGGCCCGCAAACGGCAGCGCTTTGGAGATCCGTTGCGCATCAGCTTGAGGAATCGCCTGGGAATCGGCCTGGACCTGAGCTGGTTTCAGCGGTCCTTCATAAACTTTCACGACGTTGCTCACCGCATCGATGAGAAACGATGCGGGCACGGTCATGTCGCGGTGGCGATCGTAGAGTAGACGGAAGAGCAGGTTGTAGGTGGCCATGACATCG
>Ga0335076_10002747_pt1 | contig 17544 bp, 18 predicted proteins | sample Lox_Sample_25_FD_206717 | JGI IMG/M metagenome (GOLD analysis project Ga0335076, IMG submission 206717) | Soil microbial communities from Loxahatchee National Wildlife Refuge, Florida, United States - Lox_Sample_2.5 | ecosystem: Environmental > Terrestrial > Soil > Wetlands | place: USA... | reverse complement strand
CACGGGGAAGTTGGCGCCCGCGAAGTAGCCGTCCTTCGTGCGCTCGAGGGTCACGTTCCGGAGGCCGAGCTCGAGCCGCGCGATCTCGCCGGTGTTCACGTCCGCCACCAGCCAGGCGTTCGCGTAGCCCCCGTTGTTGCCCTCGCGCATGATGCGGTCGAAGTCGTCGATCGAGGAGGCGTACTGCATGGCCTTCCGCGCCCGGACGAACTCGGGGACGCCCTTCGGGTCGAACCCCTTGAAGGCGGTGATCGTCGTCTCCGTGATCACGATCCCGGCGGAGCTCATCCCGAAGTCGTCCCCGCTGTGGATGAGGCCGGGCATGCCGTCCATGAGGATGCGGTGGCCGGAGGCGGGCCGGAGGTCGAAAATCACGTTCCAGCGCGAGCCCTCGAGGTAGCCCGACCAGTTGTTGTGGGCGACGACCGGCCGGCCGTCGCGGGTGTAGCGGCCGGTGGCCACGAACGCGCTGCACTTGTCGGGGGCCGCCGAGCGCTCGCTCTTGTCGAGGACGGCCGTGTAGTAGCCGACCTCGATGCTGGCGTTGAGGGCGACGACGTCCCAGAGGTCGATCGCCACGCCTCCCGCCGCGGCGCCGTCCGCGATGCCCTGCATCTCCCGCCGGTACTCGTCGTCCACGCCCGGCCAGAAGACCGTCTCCGCGGCCTTCCGGTAGAAGGCCCAGTCGTGCTTCGCGTCGTGGGTGAGCGAGAGCTTCGTCACCGCCAGGAGGTCCGCGATCTCGGGCGCGAGGAGCTTGCCGTGCTGGTATCCGATCTCGGCCGGCGTGCCTTCGAGGCGGACGGTGATCCAGCCGCTCCTTTCCCCGCGGACCGCCCGCCCGAGGCGCGGATCTCCGGCCGTCGCCGGAGCAGCAGCGCCGGCGACGACGAGCGAGGCGGCGAGCGCGAAGAGGGTGGCGGAGCGTCGGCGCGTGGACATCGAAAGGCCTCCCGGGATGACGAGCCCCATCATCGCACGCCGGTGGTAGCCTGATCCCGGGAGGACGGACATGGCCGAAAGAACGGCGTGGGAGACTCTCAAGGGCCAGGGTGGGCAGGTCGTGGACGAGCTCAAGCGGCTCGTCCACGAGGGCAACGTCCGCCGGGTGGTCGTGCGGCAGAAGGACAGGGTCGTGGCGGAGTTTCCGCTGACGGTGGGCGTCGTCGGGGCGCTGGCCGCGCCGGCCCTGGCGGCGATCGGGGCGCTCGTGGCAGCCCTCGCCGACTGCCGCGTCGACGTCGAGCGCGAGAGCGGCGCCCGGGGCGCGAGCGCGGAGAAGACCGGAGGCCGGGGCAGGAAACGCGTGCGCCGGTCGAAGGCGAGCTGAGTCGACCCGCCATCCCCGCCCGAACGTGCTAAATTGACCACTGTCGCCGAATGGACTCGCGTGTCTATCTGCTGCTGACTCTCGTCTGCTACGCAGTCGGGGCCCTCCACGCCCTCCTGTTCGCGGTCCTGCGGCGCAGCGTCCTCACCACGGTCAGCCTCACCGCCACCCTCCTCGGATTCGCGTTCCACACCGCGGCGCTGTCGCAGCGGTGGACGGAAGCCGGCCACTTCCCGGCGGTGGGCCTGCGCGACGGGGCGTCCTTCCTCGCCTGGGCGATCGTCCTCGTGTTCCTGCTCGTCTACGTCACGACGCGGGTCGACGCGGCCGGCCTCTTCGCCTACCCCTTCACGTTCACGCTCGTCTTCGTCGCCAACCTCATCCCCGCCTCGGAGAGGCCCGATCCCGTCCTGCGGAGCCTCTACCTGCCCGTTCACCTCTTCCTGGCCGTCTTCGGCTACGGAGCGCTCTTCGCCGCCTTCTCGATGGGCGTGCTGTACCTCTTCCAGGAGCGGGAGCTCCTCTCGCGCTCGCCCCGCCGCTTCTACTACCTCATCCCGAGCCTCGAGCGGTCGGACACGATCGGCGGGCGCAGCGTCCTCGGCGGGTTCGGCTTCCTGACCCTCGCCATCGTGACCGGGTTCCTGTGGAACCACAGCCTGCACGGCCGGTACTGGACGGGGGACGCGAAAGAGTGGGCGGCCCTCGTGGCGTGGCTCATCTACGTGGCGATCCTCGGCGCGCGGTGGCGCGGGGGCTGGGGCGGGCGCCGCGCGGCCTGGCTCGCGATCGCCGGGTTCGCGGTGGTCGTGTTCACGTTCGCCTGGGCGACGCTCGTGCCCGCGGTGGCGGTCGCGGCCCGGTGATCCTCGTCGTCGGCCTCAACCACGAGACGGCCCCCGTCGCGGTGCGCGAGGCCCTCGCGTTCCCGAAGGAGCGTCTGGCCGAGGCGCTCGCCCGGGTCCGCGAGGACGCCGGACTCGGCGAGGCGATGATCCTGTCGACCTGCAACCGGGTCGAGGTGTACGGCCGCTCCGGCGAGGGTGCGGGCGGCGCGGTGGCCGCCTTCCTGGCCCGCTACCACGGGCGCGATCCCGCGGAGCTCGAGCCTCACCTCTATCGGCTCGAGGGCGAGGCCGCGGTACGCCACGCGTTCCGGGTCGCGGCCAGCCTCGACTCCATGGTGATGGGGGAGCCGCAGATCCTCGGCCAGGTGAAGGACGCCTACGAGGCCGCGGAGAAGGCGGGGAGCCTCGGCGCCGTGCTCAACGCGCTCCGGAACCGGTCCGTGGCGGCGGCGAAGCGGGCCCGGACGGAGACGGCCATCGGCCGGAACGCGGTGTCGGTCTCCCACGTGGCGGTCGAGCTGGCCCGGAAGATCTTCGGCGAGCTGCGCGAGCGGGCCGTCCTCCTGGTCGGGGCGGGGAAGATGAGCGAGGTCGCGGCCCGGCAGATGGTCCGGGACGGCGCCCGGGCCACCGTCCTCGGGGGACGGACGTTCGAGAAGGCGGAGCAGCTCGCGGCCGCCCTCGGCGGACGGGCGGCGCCCTTCGAGGCCCTGCGGACCGAGCTCGCCCGGACCGACATCGTGATCAGCGGCACCGGCGCCGCGGGCGTCGTCATCCAGCGCCCGGACGTCGAGGCGGCCCAGGCCGCCCGCCGCGGCCGCCCCCTCTTCCTGATCGACATCGCGGTGCCCCGCGACATCGCGGCGGACGCGGGCAAGGTCGCGGGAGTCTTCCTCTACGACCTCGACGACGTGAAGACGGTTGCCGAGGCGAACCTCCGGGAGCGGAAGAAGGAGGCCGCCGCCGCCGAGGCGATCCTCGACCAGGAGATCCGGGAGTTCGTCGAGTGGCGCCGATCCCTCGAGGTGGTGCCGCTCCTGGTCGAGCTGCGGCGGCGCGCGGACGAGATCCGCAAGGCCGAGCTCGAGAAGGCGCGGAAGAGGCTCGGGCCCCTCACGCCGGAGCAGGAGAGCGCCCTCGAGGCCGCCACCTCCGCGATCGTCAACAAGCTGCTCCACGGGCCCACCGTGCAGCTCAAGGAGCTGGCCGGGAACGGCCAGGCGGAGCACGTGGGCTTCATCCGGAAGCTGTTCGGCCTGTGAGCCGCCTCCGGATCGGCACCCGCGGCAGCGCCCTCGCCCGCTGGCAGGCGGAGCACGTGAAGGGGCTCCTCGCCGCGCGGGGCCACGACGTCGAGCTGCGGGTCATCACGACGACCGGCGACCTCCTCCTCGACCGGAGGCTCGAGTCCGTGGGCGGGAAGGGCGCCTTCCTCAAGGAGATCGAAGAGGCGCTCCTGGCCGGCGAGGTGGACCTCGCGGTGCACTCGCTGAAGGACGTGCCGACCGCGCTGCCCGAGGGTCTCGAGCTCTGCGCGGTCCTGGAGCGGGCCGACCCCCGTGACGCCGTCCTCTCGTCCGGGCCTCGCCTCCTCGATCTTCCTCCGGGAGCGACCGTCGGCACGACGAGCCTGCGCCGCCAGGCGCAGCTCCGCGCCCTGCGGGCCGACCTCGTCCTCGCGGATCTGCGAGGGAACGTGGACACCCGCATCCGGCGCCTGCGCGAGGGGCGCTTCGACGCGATCCTGCTCGCGATGGCGGGGCTCGAGCGGCTGGGGCGGGCGAACGAGGTGACCGAGGTCCTCGACCCCCGGCGGTTCGTACCGGCGCCGGGACAGGGGGCGATCGCCCTCGAGTGCCGGGCGGTCGACACGCCGGTGCGCAGGGCCTTGACGCCCCTCGACCACGCCTCGACCGCCCGAGCGGTGACGGCCGAGCGGGCTTTCCTGGCCGCCCTGGGCGGCGGATGCAACGTGCCGCTCGGAGCCCATGCGTTCCCGGTCGACGGCGGGCTCGACCTCGTCGCCTTCGTGGCCGAGGCCGACGGCCCGGCCCTCGTCCGTGGCGAGCGCACGGGCTCGGACCCTGAGGAGGTCGGCCGCGCTCTGGCCGACGACCTCCTCTCGCGGGGCGCCCACGCCCTGCTCGGTCGCTGAGAGGATGGGCACCCTCGACGGCCGACGCCTCCTCGTGACGCGCGGCAGGGGCCAGGCTTCGCGCCTCGCCACCCTCCTGGCCGAAAGGGGCGCCACGGTGGTCGAGGTTCCGGCGATCGAGATCGCGGGGCCTCCGGACCCGGGGCCGATCGACGAGGCTCTCTCCGATCTCCCGAGGCACGACTGGGTGGTCTTCACGAGCGCGAACGCCGTCACCGCCGTCCTCGGGCGCCTCGTGGTGCTGGGCCTCCCCCCGCGGATCGCCGTGGCCCCGGGCTCGCGGCCGAAGGTCGCCTCCGTCGGCGCGGCGACGACGACGGCCCTGCGCTCCTCCTTCCCCGACGACCGGGTCTCGCTCGAGCCGGAGGGAGGGTTCACCGCAGCCGCGCTCGTCGAGGCCTTCGGGAAGAGAGGGGTCGAGGACGCGCGCGTGCTCGTGCCCGCCTCGACCCGGGCCCGACAGGAGCTCGCCTCAGGCCTGCGCGCCCTCGGGGCTCGTGTCGACGTCGTCGAGGCCTATGCCACCGTAGAGCCGGAGGGCCTCGCGGAAGCCGTGGGCCGCGCCCTCGAAACCGGGATCGACCTCGCTCTCTTCGCATCTCCGTCAGCCGTCGAGTCTTTCGCCCACGCGGCGGGGGGGCGAGCCTCTGGCCTCAAGGTCGCGGTCATCGGACCCACGACGGAGGCGGCGGCTCGCGCGGCCGGGCTGGACGTGCAGGACGTGGCCCGCCCCTCGACGGCGGAGGGCCTCGTGGCGGCCGCCGAGCGCGCGCTCGGCGAGAGGGGAGCCGGGCCGGGGGGCCGGAGGTGAGGCCGGGGGGAGGGATCGTCAACCGTGCCGCGCTTCGTGCGTCTTGACAGCATCCTACTGACCCGCTTAGAATTTCGCGTTTGGCCGGGATGTCGTCGCGCGCCACCGGCGCCTTGCCTCGTCCCTCCGCCGGACAATCTCGAGATCTCGGAGGATCCGTCTCACTCATGCCGGAAACCGAAAACGCCGCCAAGCCCGTCGCCCCGATCGCTCCCAAGAGCGCCCCTGCCGCTCCGGTAGCCTCCCCCGAACCAGAGCCCGTCGAGCCCGCCGTCGACGCCGAGGAGTACGAGCGTCTCCTCGACATGTACGACGTCAGCTTCCGCAACTTCGCCGAGGGCGAGGTGGTGCGGGGCGTCGTGCTGCGGGTCTCCGAGTCCGAGGCCATCGTGGACGTGGGCTACAAGTCGGAGGGCATGATCCCGATCGAGGAGTTCCGCGACGAGAACGGCCAGATCACGATCAAGCCCGGCGACTCCGTCGACGTCCTCATCGAGAAGACCGAGGACAAGGAGGGCTACGTCGTCCTCTCGAAGGAGAAGGCCGAGAAGATGAAGGTCTGGGACGACGTCGAGCGCGCCTACCAGGAGCGCCGCGTCGTCGTGGGCCGGGTGATCGAGCGGGTGAAGGGGGGCCTCGCGGTGGACATCGGCGTCCGCGCCTTCCTTCCCGGCAGCCAGGTGGACGTGCGTCCGGTCCGCAACCTCGACGCGCTCAAGGGGCAGGAGCTCCGCATGCGCGTCATCAAGGTCAACAAGAAGCGGGGCAACATCGTCCTCTCCCGGAAGGCGGTCCTCGAGGAGGAGAACGCCGAGCGCAAGCTCCAGACCCTGGAGACGCTCGAGGAGGGCAAGGTCCTCACCGGCTCGGTCAAGAACATCACCGAGTACGGGGCCTTCGTCGACCTCGGGGGCATCGACGGCCTCCTCCACATCACCGACATGTCGTGGGGCCGGATCAACCACCCGAGCGAGGTCATCAACGTGGGCGACGACCTGCGGGTGGTCGTCCTCAAGTTCGACCGCGAGACCGAGCGCGTCTCGCTCGGCATGAAGCAGCTCCAGGCCGACCCCTGGACGACGGCCACCATCAAGTACCCGGTGGGGGCGCGCGTCAAGGGCAAGGTGGTGAGCCTCACCGACTACGGCGCGTTCGTGGAGCTGGAGCAGGGCGTCGAGGGCCTCATCCACGTCTCCGAGATGTCCTGGTCGAAGAAGGTCAAGCACCCGTCCAAGCTCCTGACCGTCGGTCAGGAGGTGGAGTGCCAGGTGCTCGGCCTCGACCAGGAGGCCCACCGGATCAGCCTCGGCCTGAAGCAGGTCGAGAGCAACCCCTGGGAGCAGCTCGCCGAGAAGTACCCGATCGGCTCCAAGATCACGGGCAAGGTCCGGAACCTCACCGAGTTCGGCGCCTTCGTCGAGGTGGAGGAGGGCATCGACGGCCTCATCCACATCTCCGACCTCTCGTGGACGAAGCGGGTCAAGCACCCCTCCGAAGTCCTGAAGAAGGGCGACACCGTCGAGGCGGTCGTGCTCAACATCGACGCCGAGAACCAGCGCCTCTCCCTCGGCCTCAAGCAGCTCGCGACCGACGTCTGGGACGACTACTTCTCCCACCACAAGGTGGGCGACGTGGTGGAGGGCAAGATCGTCCGCCTGACGACGTTCGGCGCCTTCGTGGAGCTGGCGGAGGGCGTCGAGGGCCTGGTGCACGTCTCCGAGCTCGACGAGAAGCGCATCGAGCACCCCGAGGAGCACTTCAAGCCCGGCGACGCCTTCCCCATGAAGATCATCAAGGTCCAGGAGGGCGAGAAGAAGATCGGGCTCTCCATCCGCGCCGTGAAGGCGGACGAGTTCCAGCGCGACTTCCAGGCCTACCGCGACTCGTCGGGCAGCGATCGCTCGACCCTCGGCGACGTCTTCCGGGCCGCCCAGGCCGCCGCCGCGGCCAAGGAGAAGCAGGAGGAGTAGGGCGATGACCAAGGCCGAGCTCGTGGATGAGGTCGGGCGGGAGGCCGCCCTCACCCGCCGGCACTCCGAGGTCATCGTCGACGCCGTGTTCTCCTCGATCGCCGAGGCGCTGCAGCGCGGGGACAAGATCGAGCTGCGGGGCTTCGGGAGCTTCCGCATCCGGAGGCGGGGCAGCCGGACGGGCCGCAACCCGAAGACCGGACAGGGGGTCGTCGTGCCTCCGAAGCGGGTCCCTTACTTCAAGCCGGGCAAGGAGCTTCGCGAGCTGATCAACCGGGGGTAGGGGAGGATGCCCCCTTCCCTGTTCCTGAAGGACCCCCAGGCCCTGCGCTACCTGGCGGGCGGCCTCGCCGAGGCCGAGGAGCTCTTCGGGGCCCCCCTGCCCGAGCTGCCCGCGCCCGAGCGCGACGAAGGGCGCGACGCCTACCTCGTCCACGTCCACTCGCGGCTGCGCATGCTGCAGCAGCGCTTCCTCGAAACCCAGCTCGGGCAGATCGGAGCCCTGACCCTCAGCCCAGGGGATCCGGCGCGGGACTACGCCGAGTACGAGGCGGCGCTCGTCCGGGTCGTGCGGTCGGTCCGGCAGGTGGACCGGCGGCAGGGCCTGCTCAACCTGTTCTGGCTGGCCCACAGCAAGGACGCGGCCGAGCACCTGCGGGGGCTCGAGCTGCGCAGCCAGTCCCTTCGCAGGGGCAAGCAGTCGCTCTTCCCGCTCCTGCAGTCCTTCTACCGGCGGATCGACCAGGAGTGCCGCCGGCCGCGGGACGAAGAGGGGGCGCTCGCCTGGGGCGAGAACCCGTCGCTCGTCCTCTCCGTCATCGACGACGGCTTCGCCTTCACCGAGACGACCGCGGGCGAGATCGACCTCGGCCACTTCCTGGCGTCGAACAAGAGGTACAGGATCCCGCCCGAGGCCTTCTTCGAGATCCAGCAGACCCTGGTGCGGGAGGCGGAGCGGCGGCTGCGCGAAGGGGACCGCGGCCTGCTCGCCCGGGTGGGGCGCCACCTGCCCCTCCTGCCGCGCGAGCTCTACCTGAAGCCGGGCAGCCTCCTCCGCATCGTCCTGAGCGGGCCGGTCCAGGCCTACCTCCTCGGCGATCCCTGGTCGACCGGGCCGAGGCTCGTCGCCTCGCCGCCCGTCAAGGCGGAGGCCGAGCGCCGGCGGGGGCCGGAGATCCTCGACGCCTTCCTCGACCTCTCGGTCGCCCTCCGACGCTTCGAGATCGTGTCGTACCTGCGCGAGCGCGTGGAGTCGCTCGGGGCCGAGCGCTCGCTCGAGCTCGAGGAGAAGACCCGGATGGGGCTGCGCGTCTACGAGTTCGGGGAGTCCGCCCAGGTGCTGAACAACGCGGTGGCCGCGACCGTCCTCTTCCTCGACCTGCGCGGGTTCACGCGCACGTCGGAGGGGCACATCTCCGAGCGCGACCTGACCCAGGAGCTCTACGGCGTCTTCGACGACTTCGTGCCGATCGTGGAGCGCTTCGGCGGGAGGGTGGACAAGTACCTCGGCGACGGCATGATGGTCACCTGGGGGACCGGCCGAGCCGACCCTCTCGACCCCCTGAACGCGCTCCGGACGGCCATCCTCTGCCAGGACTCCCTGCGCCGGAAGCGGGAAGCCGGGCAGACGTGGTTCAAGATGGGCGTCGCCATCCATCACGGCCGCGTCTACCTCGCGCGCTTCGTCGCCGGCCGCGGCGAGCTCCACTCGACCGTGATCGGCCGCCACGTCAACCTGGCCGGACGGCTCTCCTCGGCGGCCAAGCGCCCGATCGAGGAGGACGAGGGCGCCTACGGAGCCCTCGTCGAAGCGCTGCCGGTGGCGGGCCGGGGCGTGAGCGTGGACGCGGACGGGGCGCTCTTCAACGAGGGGATCGCCCTCAGCCGGGACGCGGTCGTCCAGCTCGAGGCCCACCTCGCCGTGGTGCGCAACGACGAGGGCGTCGTCGAGTACGACGACGAGGCGATCGACCGCCGCATCCTCATCCGCTACGCGGGGGACGCGAAGTTCAAGGGCGTGCGATCGAGCCTGCCCGTCTACGAGGCCGACGACGTGGCGAGGACCTGACGCGTGGAGCGGCTCTTCACGCCGTGGAGGATGGCCTACGTGACGACGGCAGACAAGACACCGGGCTGCGTTCTCTGCCGGGCGGTCTCGGGGGAGCCGGGCGCGGACCGGCTGGTCGTCCACCGGACGGAGCTGAGCTTCGTCGTCACGAACCTCTACCCCTACAACGGCGGCCACGTGATGGTCGCCCCCCGCCGGCACGTGGGGTCGCTCGGGGAGGCCACGCCTGAGGAGCTCGGGGAGATGATGTCCCTCGCGCGCCGGCTGGAGGAGGTCTTCCGCGAGGTCTACCGGCCCGACGGCATCAACCTCGGCATGAACCTCGGCCGGCCCGCCGGCGCGGGCGTCGCCGACCACATCCACATGCACCTCGTGCCGCGCTGGACCGGGGACACGAACTTCATGACCGTCGTCGCGGGGACCCGCGTCATCCCCGAGGACCCGGAGGAGGCCTGCCTGCGCCTGCGGCCGTACTTCTCGCGATGAGGGGGCGACGGCCGGCCGCGGCGGCCGCGGTCCTGCTGCTCGCCGCGGCGTCGGGCGGAGCCCAGCAGGGGAGGATCGTCACCAGCCTGACCCTCTTCGCCGGCACCGGTGAGGGCCTGTGGCGCTCGACGGACTGGGCCGGGTCGTGGGAGGCGGTCCACGGCCGCACCTCCGGCGTCCGGCTCGACGGAATCGGGGCCGTGCGCTCGATCCGCACCGTGGGCACCCGGGTCTGGCTGGCGGGCGAGGGCGGCCTCTACTTCTCGGACGACTTCGGCGAGACCTGGGCACCCCTCTCCCTCGTCCCCGGAATCGGGGAGGCGCTGCCCTCGCTGTGGCCCGAGGCCGACCCGACCGTCTTCATCGGCACCGGGGACGGGGTGCAGCGATCGCGCGACGGCGGCCGCACCTTCGAGCGCACGGCCCTCGGTGGCGTGGCCGTCCGTCGCCTCGAGTGGCCGGGGGGCGCGCTCGTCGTGGCCTGCGACCGGGGGCTCCTCGTGAGCCGGGACGAGGGCCGGCATTTCGAAGGGCCGGGAAAGGGCCTGCCGGAGGGCCCCGTCCGCGCGATGGCCCTGTCCTCGTACTTCTCGGCCGACCCGGTCCTCTTCGCGGCTCCGGCATCGGGCGGCGTCTACCGGTCCTCGGACGGCGGGGCCAGTTGGGCGGCCACCGGCCTCCAGGGCGAGCGGGTCGGCGACATGGTGTGGCTGGGACCGTTCCTGTATGCGGCGGGGGAGAGCGGCTTCTACAGGAGCCAGGACGCGGGGGAAAGCTGGACGCGGCTCTCCGCGAGCCCGGGAAGCCCCACGCGCCTCATGTTCCCCCTCGCCCCGGCCGCGGGCCTCGAGGCGTTCCTGGCCACGGAGCAGGGCCTCTTCCGGACGGCCGACGCCGGCGAGCACTGGACCCCGGCCGGGTTCGCCGGCCATGCGGTGCTGACCGTGGCGACCTTCCCGCCGCCGGAGCCGGCTCGCGGCAAGAAGCCGAGCCGATGAGGTTCGCGAAGGCCCACGGCCTCGGCAACGACTTCATCCTGGTGCCTCGCGAGGTCGCCCCGGGCGACGTGTCGTCCTGGGCGGCCCGCCTGTGCGACCGGCATCGGGGTATCGGCGGCGACGGCGTCGTCCTGCACGCCCGGACGCCGGAGGGCATGTCTTTCGCGCTCGTGAACGCCGACGGCCTGCCGGGAGAGGTCTCCGGCAACGGCCTGCGCTGCCTCGCCGCCCTCGCGGTGCGGAACGGCTGGGCGGCGGACCGTCACGTCGTGAGCACGGTGGTGGGGAAGAAGGCGGTGGAGGTGACGCCCGTCTCTCCGTCGGCCTACAGGATCGTCACGGACCTCGGGCCCCCCGCCCTCGGCAGCCGCGACGTGCCGGTGGCCCTCGAGCCCTCGCAACCCCGCGTCGTCGACCATCCGCTCGAAGCGGCCGGCCGAACGGTGCGCATCACGGCGACGTCGATGGGCAACCCGCACTGCGCCTTGTTCCTCGACCGGCCGGCCGACGACTCCCTGTTGTCGGCCCTCGGGCCCGCGCTCGAAAGCCACCCGTTCTTCCCGCAGCGCACGAACGTCGAGTTCGTGACGGTGGTTTCGCCCTCCGAGATCCGCGTCCGGTTCTGGGAGCGCGGCGTCGGCTACACCATGTCGTCCGGCACGGGGTCGGCGAGCGCGGCCGTGGCGTCGATCGTCACCGGCCGGACGGGTCGCCGCGTGCGCGCGGTCTGCGACGGCGGAGTGCTGGACATCGAGTGGCCGGAGGGCGGCAGCGTCCGCCAGACGGGGGACGCGGAGATCCTCTACGAGGGGGACTGGCTCGCCGGCTGAGGCAGGGCGGGCCCGTTCAGTCCAAGTAAACTCGTACTGATCAACGACTTGACGGCGCCGACGGCCGCCTCTACACTGATGCCCTTTGCCTCGGGCCGACTCGGCCGAGGCATGGATTCATGGGAGGTCTTTGATGTCGAGTCTGCGTTGCGCCGCGAGCCTCAGCGCGATCCTCTCGATTGCCACGCTGACGGCCTGCGGTGGGGGCACGTCTCCCGCTCAGCCGGCGCCCGTCCCCACCCCGACCCCCACCCCGGTGCCCACGCCGACACCCATGGCGCTGAGCGTGATCCCGCCCTGCCCGCTCGCCGCGAGCGACCCCGGCCCGAGCGCGTCCTGCACGAAGCCGGACACTCAGCTGCAAGACGCGGTCTACGCCGCGATCGACCGGACCTTGACCCAGCGCCCGGACCTCTTCGACTTCAACGACGTCAACGGCGGCCCCCGCATCCTGAACGTGCCCGCCTACATGGTCGCGGTGGTCTCGGCCCTGGGCCAGGCCGGAATCTGCGGCAAGGTCGACGCCGAGGGTGAGATCGGGGTCAAGACCTCGAACTCCTACAACGAGCAGTGGATCATCGCGTCTCGCGTCGGCTGGGGAGTTCCGACCGAGAACTGGGTGGAGCGCAAGTACGTCGGCGCCTGCTCACCGTCGACGTTCTGAGCCGCCGGCTCGTCAGTTGAGGGCGTTCGGGACCGCCAGCGAGAACGGCGCGATCTCCGCGTCGAACGTGGAGCCGCCCGAGGTCACCATCTGGTAGGTGCCGTGCATCGAGCCGACGGCCGTCGGGAGCGGGCAGAAGCTCGTGTACTCGAAGCTCTCGCCCGGCCGGAGGACGGGCTGCTCTCCGATGACGCCCGGCCCCCGGACGTGCTCCACCCTTCCCTCGCCGTCCGTGATGACCCAGTGCCGGCTGACGAGCTGCACCGTGTCCTCGCCACGGTTCGAGATCCTCACCCGGTAGGAGAAGAAGTAGCGGGCGTCGCGCGGAGAGCTGCGGTCGGCCTCGTACGTGCTCTGCACCTCCACGTGGACCCCGCGGGTCGTCGCGTCGCTCACGACGGCAGGGACTCCGAACGCGGAGCGGAGAGCGCCGCGACGCCGTCCGCCGCGCCCGCCGTTGGCCGCGAGGGCGTGAGGAACGCGAGCACGCCGGCGGCGCCGAGCAGGACGAGGTTGCGGGTGACGAGGAACCACCCCACGCCCTTCGTCCACGCGGGCGCCCAGGCCGACGCGGCCTCGGGCTTCGCCACCGAGAAGCAGCCGCAGTTCTCGACGTCGATGCCGCGGGCGAGGACGGAAGCCGCCGCCAGGAGGAACATCACGAGCAGGAGGGCGACGACGAGGGCGGCCTCCCTCTTCCACGCGCCGGCGACGAGGAGGAGGCCGGCCAGGAGCTCGATCCAGGGGAGGGTCGCGGCGACGACGTTCGACGGAACCGGCCCCACGACCTGCCACTGGTAGACGATCCTCGCGAAGGCGGCGGGGCTCCAGATCTTGTCGAGGCTCGCGTAGACGAAGAACGCCCCGAGGCCGAGCCGGAGGAGGAGGTGGAGACGCGGGCTGCGCAGGAGGCCGCTCACGGGCGCGGCTCCGAGTCCATCGGTCCCGCGGCGTCCTGCCAGGCGGGGAGGCCCTCGTCGAGCACGGCGGCGGCGTAGCCGCGCTCGCGCAGCTTCCGGGCGACGACGAGGCTCGCTTCGCACCCGTAGCCGCTGCAGTAGACGACGATGGCGCTCGCGCGGCGCAGGCGCGGCTCGACCTGCGCCAGCGCACGGTCGAAGTCCTCCTCCGGGAGGGAGAGGGCCCCGGGGATCCGGCTCATCCTCCAGAAGTCCCGGGGGCGCGCGTCGAGGAAGAGGGCGCCCCGGTCGAGGAGGGCCCGGGCGTCCTTCGCCGCCACCAGCTCGTCGCCCGTCTGGACGAGGACGCTGCGGCCGAGGGCGAACCCGCGGCCGCTCGCCGCGTTCCACAGGAGACCGGCCCCCGCGCCTGTAACGAGTATCAGGATCAATCGCTTCCAGTCGACGGGCATATCGCGAAAGTAACACGCACCCTCCCGATGCATCAAGAAATGCACGGCGCCCCTGTGTTACGTTAGCCAGGTTTGCGGAGCGGCGGCATCGCGCCAATGGCCCTTCTGACCACCGAGGCCCTGGTCCTCCGGGGCTACAAGCTGGGCGAAACGAGCAAGGTGGTCGTCCTGCTGACGCGGGAAAGGGGCAAGGTGCGTGCGGTCGCCCGCGGGGCGCGGGGGAGCCGGCCCCGCTACCAGTCGGCTCTCGAGCCCCTCTCCGAGGTGCGGGTGACCCTCTACGGGCGCCAGGGCGCCGAGCTCCTCCGGCTCGGCCAGGCCGAGCTCCTCCACTCGGCCTTCCGCGCGGGGGCCCGCAGCCTCGACGCGGCGCTCTTCCTCTCCGGCTGCGCCGAGATCCTGGACGCGTTCTGCCCGGAGGGCGAGGCCGAGGAGAGGGTCTACCGGCTGGCGCTCGCCGTGGTGCGGGCCGCGGAGGGCGGCGCGAGCCCGGAGGCGCTCGGCCGCTACCTCGAAGCCTGGCTGCTGAAGCTGCACGGCCTCTACCCGCCGCTCGAGCGCTGCTCCGCGTGCGGCGGCCCGCTTCCCGCGGGAGCCCTCTCCTACGACCGCGCGGCCCACGGCTTCGTCTGCCGCGGCTGCGGCCCGGCCTCGGGGCCGGAGCTCCCGGCCGAGGCCGCCCGGGCGCTGTCGGGCTTCTTCCGCCGTCCGCCCGACGCGCTGGGGGACCGGGCGGACCCGGCCGCGCGGGCGCTCGAGGCGTTCCACCGCGAGCTCATCGCCGCCCACCTCGAGCGCGACCTGCGCGCGCCGCGGGTCATCCGCGAGACCCTTCGCGAGGCCGCGCGGTGACGCTCCAGGAGATCGTCTTCGCCCTCGAGCGGTTCTGGTCGGATCGCGGCTGCCTCATCCACCAGCCGTGGGACGCCGAGGTCGGCGCGGGCACGATGCACCCCGAGACGTTCTTCCGCGTGCTCGGCCCCCGGCCGTGGAAGGTCGGCTACGTCCAGCCGTCGCGCCGTCCCGCGGACGGACGCTACGGCGAGAACCCGAACCGCCTCTACAAGCACGAGCAGTTCCAGGTCATCCTCAAGCCGCCTCCGGCCGACATCCAGGACCTCTACCTCGCCTCCCTCGAGGCCATCGGCATCGACCCGTCGGTGCACGACGTGCGCTTCGAGGAGGACAACTGGGAGTCCCCGACCCTCGGCGCCTGGGGCATCGGCTGGCAGGTCCTCCTCGACGGCCAGGAGATCACGCAGTTCACGTACTTCCAGCAGGCGGGCGGGATCGACCTCGCCCCGATCTCGGGCGAGATCACCTACGGCCTCGAGCGCATCGGGATGTACCTCCAGGACGTGGAGGACGTCTACCGCCTGCTCTGGTCGGAGGACACGACCTACGGTGAGGTGCGCCACGAGGAGGAGGTCCAGCTCTCGCGCTACTCGTTCGAGCTGGCGGACGTCGAGCTGCACCGCCGGACGTTCGACGCCGCCCTCGCCGAGGGCTCGCGCCTCCTGGAGACGGCGGGCGGCCGTGCGTACCTGCCCGCTTACGACTGGACGCTCAAGAGCTCTCACGCCTTCAACGTCCTGGACGCCCGAGGCGCGCTCTCGGTGACCGAGCGGGCGGGGATGATCCTGAAGATCCGCAGGCTCGCCTGCGCGGTCGCCCGGGCGTACGTGGCCGAGGCCGTCCCGACGCCGGCTCCGGACGGCGCGGAGGCGAGCCGTGGCTGAGCTGCTCCTCGAGGTGGGCTTCGAGGAGATGCCGGCGCCGTGGTTGCCCGGCCTGGCCGAGCAGCTCCGGGTCCGCTTCGTGGAGGCGGCCGCGCGCGAGCACCTCGAGCCGAGCGACGTGACCGTCCTCTACACCCCACGCCGCCTCGTCGTCCGGGCCGGGGTCAAGGCTCGCCAGCCCGATCGCGAAGAGCCGGTGTGGGGCCCCGCGGTGAAGGTCGCCAGGGACGCAGGCGGGAAGTGGACCGGGGCCGCCCAGGGCTTCGCGAAGAAGAACGGCGTGGCGGTCGATCACCTGCGCGAGGCGCCGAAGGACGAGGCGAAGCCCGGCGAGCTCTACCTCCTCCACGTCCGGAAGGTCGCGGGGCGGGATGCGGCCGAGGTGCTGCCCGGTCTCCTGGCCGCGGCGCTCCGCGCGCTCGCCTTCCCCAAGCGCATGAGCTGGGACGCGTGGCTCGAGGACGGGCGCGGCGCCTTCCCGTTCGGCCGCCCCATCCGTTGGCTCGTCCTCCTGCTCGGCGGCGAGGTGGTGCCGTTCGCCGTCCACGCCGTGGAGGGCGGGGCCAGGGGGAAGGTCGTCGTCGAGAGCGGCCGCGCGACCCGCGGCCACCGCTTCCTGCCGAAGGGGGCGGGCGGCCGGCCGGTCGAGGTGCGCTCCTTCGACGAGCTGGAGAGGGCGCTGCGCGAGAGGTTCGTGATCCTGGCGCCCGGGGAGCGTGCGTCGCGGATCGACGACCAGCTCCGTGCCGCCGCGCGCGGCGGGACGTGGCATGACCGGGGCCTGCGGCAGGAGTGGCGCGACCTCGTCGAGTACCCGACCGTGCTCGTGGGCGACGTCCCTCGCGAGTTCCGCGCGCTGCCGGCCGAGGTGCTCGAGACCGTCCTCGTCCATCACCAGAAGGCGATCTCGCTCCACGACGCCGAAGGAACGATCGCGCGGTTCGCGTCGGTCGTGAACGGCGACGGCGCGGCACGGGTGGAGATCGTGCGGGGCCTGGAGCGGGTGGTCGTCGCGCGTCTGCGCGACGCCTCGTTCTTCCTCGCCGAGGACCGGAAGCGGCCTCTCGCGGACCGCCGCGCGGACCTCGCCGGCGTGACCTTCCACCAGGGTCTCGGGACCTACCGCGACAAGTCGGATCGCATGGTGAAGCTGATCGAGGTCATGGGCCGCCAGGGCCTCCTGTCGGGCGAGGCCCTGGCCGCGGCGACGCAGGCGGCACGCCTCGCCAAGGCCGACCTCGTCACGCTCATGGTGCGCGAGTTCCCGGAGCTCCAGGGCGTGATGGGCGGGATCTACCTGGCCGCGGAGGGAGCGCCGGACGAGGTCGTGGCGGCCGTCCGCTGGCACTATCACCCGATCGCGGTCGAGCCGGAGGCGGAGCCATTCGCCGCCTTCGCGGGCCGGGACGGCGCCTCCCGCGTGTTCGCCGCCGTGTCCCTGGCGGACAAGCTCGACACCCTCGCCGGCTACTTCGGCCTCGGAGAGAGCCCGACCGGCAGCCGTGACCCCTACGGCCTGCGCCGGGCGGGGCAGGGCGCGGTGCGAGCCGTCCTCGACTTCTGGCGCCCGGCGGCGGGCGAGAGGGCGCCCGACCTCGGGGCGCTCCTCCGGGCGGCAACCGACGGGTTCGACGGCCTGAAGCAGCCTCCCGAGGCGACGGCGCGGAGCGTCGAGGCGTTCCTGCTCGATCGCCTCGCGTACGTCCTTCAATCCCGCGGGCTTTCGGCGGACGAGGTGTCCGCCGTCGTGACCGCGCCCGGCGTGAACGGCGTCGCCCCCGCCGGGCCCTGGAGGCCGTCGACGAACCGCGCGCTCGCCGATGCCGTGGACGCCCTGCGGCGCGCGGAGGCGCTGCAGCGGGTGCGGCGCGAGAAGCCCGAGGACTTCGCCGCCCTCGCCGAGGCCTTCAAGCGCGCCAAGAACATCCTCGCCCAGGCGGAGCCGGCGGCGGCCGTCGATCCGAAGCTCTTCGAGGCGGATGCCGAGCGGGCCTTGTTCACGGCCGTCTCCCGCCTCGAGGAGGCCGCGGGCCCGTACGAGGGCCGCCTGCGGGGCCTCGCCTCGCTGCGCGCGCCCGTGGGGCGCTTCTTCGACGACGTGCTCGTGATGGCCGAGGACGTGCGGGTGCGCGGCAACCGCCTCGCCCTCCTCAAGCAGACTCTCTCGCTCTTCTATCGCGTCGCGGACATTTCCAGTCTCGGAGGTACCTCGTGAGTCAATACGTCTTCTTCTTCGGCGGCGGCAAGGCGGACGGCAACAAGGACATGTAGGA
>Ga0335076_10002746_pt1 | contig 17545 bp, 15 predicted proteins | sample Lox_Sample_25_FD_206717 | JGI IMG/M metagenome (GOLD analysis project Ga0335076, IMG submission 206717) | Soil microbial communities from Loxahatchee National Wildlife Refuge, Florida, United States - Lox_Sample_2.5 | ecosystem: Environmental > Terrestrial > Soil > Wetlands | place: USA... | reverse complement strand
CGGGCGAGACTTCAAGACCCGCCGGCGGCGGAAGCAGGGCCCAGGCGATCAGCCGCGTTAGCCTACGAGGAACGGCATCCCTGGGGAGCTGATGACCGGCAGTGGTGGCAGGGCCGGGCCCAACGGAGGCAGGGCCGGGCCCAATCGAACGCGGCGCATGCCCGCGCCCGCGCCTGCGCCCGCGCCCGCGCAGCAGCGGCAGCAGCTCATGGCCCGGATCTCCGCGGGCCGCCGGGCGCGGCAGCGGCGCACCCTGCTGGTGGCCACGGCCGCGCTGTCTGCGCTGGTCATGCTGGTCTCCGGCAGCGCGTGGGCGCTCAGCAGCTACGTCAACGACCATCTCGGGCGGGTGAACGCCGGGACCTCGGGCACGCCGTCCAGCGGGCCGCTGAACATCCTGGTGGCCGGCCTCGACGAGCGCACCGGCCTGACCCGGCTCCAGCAGGAGCGACTGCACGTGGGCCAGAACACGGGCGAGACCAACACGGACACGCTCATGGTGGTGCACGTGCCCGCCGACCATCGCTACGTGCGGGTGGTCAGCCTGCCCCGCGACTCCTGGGTGTCCATACCCGGCCACGGCATGAACAAGATCAACGCAGCGCTCGGCCTCGGCGGCCCGCAGCTCATGGTGCAGACCGTCGAGCAGGCCACCGGCCTCACCATCAACGACTACGTCGAGGTGAACTTCCTCGGCTTCGTCAAGGTGATCGACGCGCTCGGCGGGGTGAACATCTGCCTGCCCTACGCGGTGGACGACCCGGACAGCGGCCTGAACATATCCGCGGGCATGCACCACGTGGACGGCATCACCGCCCTGGAGTTCGCCCGGGACCGGCATTCGTTCCCCACCTCCGACCTGGCCCGGATCCAGGATCAGCAGCAGCTGATCTCCTCGGCGCTCACCGAGGCGATCAGCTCGGGCGTGCTGGCCAACCCGGTCCGGCTGGAGGACTTCCTGTCCGCGACGTCGGCCGCGATCCGGGTTGACGATGGGTTCAACGTGGTGAGCCTGGCCGACGAGCTGCGCGGGCTGTCTTCCCGGGACGTCACGTTCACGACCGTGCCGCTGTCCAACACCGCGTACCAGACGCCGACCGGCGAGGAAGCGGTGCTGTGGAACAGCAGCGCCGCGGCGGCGCTGTTCAACGACCTGAAGACCGACCAGCCGCCGCCCACCCCGGCCGGCTCCCCGGCCAAGCCTGCCTCGCAGGCCAAGTCGGCCCGGCTTGCGCAGCGCCGCGCCCAGGTCTCGCTGGACGTCTACAACGCGACCACGATCCCCGGGTTGTCCGGCGACACCGGGCGCCAGCTGGCCGCGCTCGGCTTCGTGGTGCACCGGTCCGGCGTCGACTGGCCGGGCCAGCAGATTACCCAGACGGTGATCCAGTACCCGGCCGGGCACCAGGCCGCGGCGCAGCTGGTCCGGCAGGTGCTGCCCGGAGCGATCATGGAACTGGTGAAGGGCCTGCCGCGGGTCAGGATCCTGCTCGGCACGAACAGCCACACGGTCACCACGGCCGCGCCCGGTACGACGCCCAGCCAGTCCAGCACGCCCAGCCAGAACGCCCAGCCGGGCCAGCAGCGCACCGCGGCGCAGGACGCCTGCCACTAGGCCAGACCCGCGCCTTCCCGAGCCCGGCCGCCTGGACCCCGGCGCAGGACGCCGGCCACTAGGCCAGATCCCGTGCCTTCCCTGGCCCGGCCGCCTGGACCCCGGCGCAGGACGCCGGCCACTCGGCCTGATCCCGCGCCTTCCCGAGCCCGGCCACCGCCCCCCGCCAGGCCGCCCGGCGCCGCCCGGCCTAAACCATCGTGGTGGATTCCTCAGGGGGCGGGCTGCCCGAGCCCCGTTCCGGCGGCGAACCCGGCTGCTGGTCCCCGGATTCGGCGGCCAGGTTGATGCCGTGCTCGGCCTCGTGGGCCTTGATATCGGTCACCAACCGGTCGATGTCCGCCTGGGTGCCCGGCGTGCCGCGGCCGGTGCGTTCGGCGTAGATGAGGGCGCCGAGGTTACGGAGCATGACGTCGGCCCGTCGCTTCGCCTGGGCCTGGTCAAACTTGACCTTGCCGTCGCGCGCCGTCTCCTGAGTCTTCTGCGCGATCACGGTGGCCTGCGCCTTGACCTTGTCCATCAGTCCCATTTGTGCCTCCGGGTCCCCGGTTCGGCCCGTGCGGGCAGTCTCGCGCCTCCCGCCGCCTACCCCACACCCTAGGTCCTGGCTTTGCGCAGCTGAACCGGCCCAGATTCCTTGATCACCGCCACTCTTCACGCGCTCCAGTGATTTCCCGGGATGATATGTCCGACTTGTGCCCGCCGAATCCGTGAAGAGTCGAAATGATCATGGTATCGGGGCGGGAGGAGTCCGGTCGGAGACTGTCTCTGGGGGCGGGATGTCCGACCGGGGTCTGCGGGTTCGGGGGGGTGTCCGGGCTCGAGGGATGTCCAGGAGGGGCCGGGGCGGGGGCGGGGTTCCGATCGGAGGCATAAGTGGTTGAGGCAGAGCGGCGCGGGTGGCAAGGTGGAGGGATGACCGCGCATGCTCGCACCGCCGCCTGGTGGCCGCCCGCGTAGGCGACCGCCACGGGTTCCGAGTCCGTATCAGCCGCCTGCTGTCCCGGGCGGCTTTTTTCTGTGGCCGTGCGGGCCAGGGGCGCTCAGGAAGGAAACCTCATGCCCCGAACCCTGACCGGCATCAAGCCCACCGGCCGGCCGCACCTGGGCAACTACCTCGGCATGATCCGGCCCGCCCTCGACCTGGCCCGCTCCGCCGATGGGGACGCGCTGTTCTTCGTGGCCGACTACCACGCGCTCACGATCGCGCCCGGGACGGCCGCGCAGCTGCGGGAACGCGTCCTGGACATAGCCGCCACGCTGATCGCCTTCGGCCTGGACACCGACCGGAACATCCTGTACCGCCAGTCGGACCTGCCCGAGCTCGGCGAGCTGACCTGGATCCTCGGCTGCAGCACCCCGAAGGGACTGCTCAACCGGGCGCATGCCTACAAGGCAGCGGCAGCGGACAACGTGGCACAAGGCCGGGACCCGGACCATGGCGTCGGCGCAGGCCTGTACTACTACCCGGTCCTGATGGCCGCGGACATCCTGGCGCACCGCGCGCAAGCCGTCCCGGTGGGTCGTGACCAGCGCCAGCACGTCGAGATCGCCCGGGATGTAGCACGGAGCTTCAACCGCGCCTACGGCCCGGTCCTCGTCGTGCCCGAGGCCGTGGTCGACGAGCGGGTCATGACCGTCCCTGGGCTCGACGGCAGGAAGATGAGCAAAAGCTACGGCAACCAGATCCCGCTGGCCGCCGGGCCGGACGAGATCCGCCGCCTGGTGTCCCGGATCGTGACGGACTCCCGGGCGCCGTCGGAGCCGAAAGAGCCGGACACGATCCTGGAGCTGTACCGCGCCGTGGCTCCCCAGGCCGACGCCGACGACCTGGAGCGCCGCTACCGCGAGGGCGGCGTCGGCTACGCCGAGGCCAAGGACCTGCTGGCCGACGCCATCGAGCGGCTGCTCGCGCCGGCCCGGCGACGCCACGCGGAACTCATGGCGGACCCGCAGGGCCTGGAGGACACTCTCGCGCGCGGCGCGGCGCGGGCCCGGGCGTCCGCCGCGCCGACCGTGCAGGCCGTGCGCGAGGCGACCGGGCTCGGCCGGGCCTAGGGCGGACCGCCAGCCACCAGCCGCTGCCACCCGCCCGACCGCAGCCCTCGCCGACTGCCGGCTGCCAGCCGCCCGACCGCCAGCCGCCACCTGCCGACCCGCCGGTCAGCCGCGGGCCACCGCCAGCTCGGCGGCGGCGGTGCGGGCCACGGCCAGCGCATCGACGGCGAGCGTGATCAGCCGGCAGCCGTTCTCCCGGTACAGCCGGGCGGTCGCCCCGTCCGAGGCGTGCACCCCGACCGGCTTGCCCGCCTCGGCGCAGGCGGCCCAGATCCGCTCCAGTTCCTTCCGCAGCACCGGGTCGTTCGGATCCAGCGCGCAGCCCAGCGCGAGCGACAGGTCCCGCGGGCCGACGTAGACCCCGTCCACCCCCTCCAGGGCCAGGGTCAACGGCAGGTCGGCGATGGCCGCCAGGGACTCGACCATAACGAGGCAGAGCGGGTCGGCGAACGCCATGGTCCCGCCCGCGGACCGGTAGCCGACCGGCGGGTAGCGACAGGCTCCGGCGACCGTCGTGGCCTGCTCCGCGGAGTCGACGTTGGGCACGATGACCCCCTCGCAGCCCAGGTCGAGGGGCCGGCCGATGTCGGCCGGATGGGCGTACCGGACGCGGGCCAGCGGCGTGGCGCCCGCCAGCTTGATGGCCGTCGTGATCGCGGGCAGGTCGCGCTCGGTGGCGCTGCCGTGCTGCATATCGACCACGACGTAGTCCAGGCCGGCGCCCGCCAGCAGCCTCCCGCTGAGCACATCGGGGATCGTCAGCCAGCCGCCGTACACGGCCTCGCCGCCACGCAGGCGGTCGCGAAGTGAGGGGGTCGTCATGGCACCACCCAAGCACAGCCATAACGGGCTCGCCCCCGTTGGTCGTGTTCGCCCGCGCGGCCCTGGTCCGGGGTGACACCATAGGCTCCGCGCCGGCGGGGAGGCCGACGCTCACGCCATCCGGGGGTGGGAAATGAGCAACGGCACTGGCCTGGCCACGGTCAATAGCATCGTGGTGCTGATGCTGGAGAACCGGTCGTTCGACCACATGCTGGGCTTCCTGTACAGCGCCCAGGGGAATGTCTCGCCCACCGGGCAGCCCTTTGCCGGGCTCACCGGAACGGAGTCCAACCCCGATTCCACCGGGGCGGCGGTAACCGTGTCCCGCATCGAGCCCACCACCCCGAACGCTTACTTCATGCCGGGTTCCGATCCCGGCGAGGGCTACATGGCCACGAACGACCAGCTGTTCGGCACCGAGAGCCCGCCGACCAGCTCGTCGCAGGTGCCCGGGATGCAGGGCTTCGTCACCGACTTCGCCTACACGCTGGGCTGGGAGTCCAAGGACAGCGGGTACTCCATCGAGTCGGGCACGACCCCCAGCGACATCATGGGCTGCTTCACCCCCGACACGCTGCCGGTGCTATCCGCGCTGGCCAGGTCCTACGCCGTCTGCGACCAGTGGTTCGCCTCGGTACCCACGGAGACACTGCCGAACCGGGCGTTCGCCTGCTCGGCGACCAGCCAGGGGCACATGGACGACAAGACGCGCACGTTCACCTCGCCGTCGATCTTCGGCCTGCTCGGCCAGCACAACGTCAGCTGGGGCATCTACGGCTACACTTCGGAGCCGCTCACCAAGTCGACGTTCACCGACGTCGCCAGCGCCGCGAACGGCACCATCGGCAAGTTCGCCGACTTCCAGGCCGCGGCCGCCGCAGGTACGCTGCCGGCGTTCGCGTTCCTGGAGCCGAGCTGGGGCTCGACGGGCAACAGCCAGCACCCGAACTACAACGTGGCGCTCGGCGAGCAGCTCATCCACGACGTCTACGAGGCGGTCCGGGGCGGCCCGGGCTGGCCGCAGACGCTGCTGATCGTGACCTATGACGAGCACGGCGGCTGCTACGACCACGTGCCGCCGCCGTCCGGGGCAACCCCGCCGGGCGACGACACGGGCGAGTTCGGGTTTGACTTCGCCCGGTTCGGGGTGCGGGTGCCCGCGGTGCTGATCTCGCCGCTGATCGAGGCGGGGACGGTGTTCCGGGTGCCGGCCGGAACCACGCCGATCGACCACACGTCGATCCTGAAGACCGTGCAGCAGCGCTGGGGCCTGCCGTCACTGACCGCCCGGGACGCGGCCGCGCCCGGCCTGGGCGACGTGCTGAACCTCACCACGCCGCGCACCGACGACGCGCTGGCCGGGGTCACCGTGCCGGTCGCGGCGGGCACCGGCCCCAGCGCGGCCCTGCCCTCGCACCTGCAGGAGGTTCAGGCCGACCTGATCTCCCGGCAGTACCCGGCCGGTCAGCACCCGGCGGCCGACGCTCTGGCCTCGGATAACTCCGGCGCCGCGTACTCGAACTACATCCACAACTACCGGGCCCTGGAGCCGCGGCAGTCCTGACCCGTCACCCGATGAGCGGCAGCCGGTCGTCGTCGAACGGCTCCCGGCCCGACGCGGCCAGGATCCAGTCCAGGTCGTCCGACAAGTCCGGGGGCCGGCGTCCCACGGTGCGGCGGGCCAGCAGGTCGTCCAGGATCTCCGCGGTGGTCTTGATGCCATCGGAGGTCGCGATCACGTCACGGCCCAGGGCCTGGGTAAGGTCGATGCCATGCACGACGGCCTCGAGGATGCGGCTGGCGACGAACTCGTCCACGCGCATCGGGGCGAAGTACCCGGGGCCGACCGTGCCGGCCGGGACGGACCGCGCCTGCGAGATCGTCAGCGAGAAGGTCTCGTGCAGCACACCCGGCATGTCGGCCGGAGCCTTGCCCCGCACCATCGTGTACGCGTAGTCGTATACGACCGGCGCGGTCTCGGACCGGGGGTTGATGAAGAAGCTGGTCCGGTCGCGGGCAGGCTGCAGGTCGTCCTTTCCGTCGATCAGCATCCGGGTCAGCCCGATCGAGATGTCGAAGTGCCCGGCCAGCTCGAACACCGTCCAGTGGGGCAGGCTCGGGTCCACCGGGACCAGCTGCGTCGGCGCCTGCCACTCCTCCGGGGACAGGCCGCGGAAGACCTGCTCGACCCGCTCCAACTCGCCGGCCAGGATGCCGATGGTGGCCTCGTAAGATCCCATGTCCCGCCTCCTTGCGGCTCAGTCTCGCAGATGGCTGGCCGCCGCGGCCCGGGTAGCGGCCCGGGTAGCGGCGCGGTCCGCCGTCGGCCTGTTCGCCGGATCATGGGACAGGCGGCCTCGCCCTGCGGAACGCTGTACCGATGAGCGCGCCGGGCTGGGTGTGGCGGGCGCCGCCGGGGTGGCCCCAGCCGCCGCCCGGGTGGGCGCCTCCCGCCGGGTGGCGCCCGTCGCCCGAGTGGCCGGAGCCACCCGCCGACTGGGTGTACTGGGTCCCGGCTCCGGCCGAGCCGCCACCGCCACCGATCCGGATCGAAGAGCCGTCCCGGCACGGGCTGGTGCTCGAGACTTGGTTCGTCGAGCTGGCGTTCCTGGTGCCGGGGGTGCTCGCCGCGGTCGACGTGCTCGTGGCCCGCGTGGGCGGATCGGGTGACATCACCAGGTTCCCCACCATCGTCTCCGGTCACCCGCTGGCCAACCTCATCGTCGGGATCATCAGCTACTTCGAGGTCGCGGCGGTTGTGCCGCTCGCCCTGCTGCTGCTGAGCCGGACCGGCCAGGGCCCGGCCGTGATGGGGCTGACCCGGCCCAGGTGGGTCAGGGACGTGTGGCCGGGACTCGGGCTCGCCGCGGCCGGCTACGGGGCGGTCCTGGTGATCGCGATCCCCTTCGCCCCGCTGCTGGCCCACCACAAGACGCTGTTCAACCAGATCCCGACCGGGCACGTGCCGAAGTACTACGTCATCTACGGGATAGCCATAGCGGCGATCACCGCGGTCACCGAGGAGACGCTGGTCAGCGGCTACTTGCTCACCCGGCTGGACCAGCTGGGCTGGGACCCGAAGTGGGCGCTGGTCCTCAGCCTGACCCTGCGCACCAGCTATCACGTCTACTACGGGCTCGGATTCCTGCTGACCATACCGCTCGGGTACTTCCTCACCCGGTCGTTCCAGAAGCACCGGCGCCTGATGCGGCCCATCATCGGGCACTTCCTCTATGACGCCGTGCTGATCACAATCAGCATCCTGGCGTAAGCGGCCCGAGCTTTGCGGATTGGCGCTGACCTCGGGATTTCTTTGTCCGCCGGTGACCTGGGCATGGCCCCGCCTTAGAACCGGCCCGAATACCGTGACTTCTGCTGATACTGCCGGCGACTGGTGAATGGAGGCTGCCGGTGAGCCTCGTCCCGTCGGCCGTAGAGCCATCCCCGGTCACCGAGCACCGGCCTGTCCGCGCCCGGAACTGGGCTCCGCTGCTGATCCTGGGCTGCTACCTGCTCGGCGCGGTCGCGGTGACCTGGCAGCTGTGGGCGGACCCCGCGGGCCGAGCACAGGTCGGCGACATCCCCGACGTCGACCTGTTCGCCTGGTTCCTGCACTACGACGCGACCGCGATCGCGCACGGGCACCTGCCGGCGCTGATCACGACCGCGATGAACGCGCCGCGTGGCATCAACCTGATGTGGAACACCTCCCTGCTGCTTCCCGGGAGCCTGCTGGCCCCGGTGACGCTGCTGGCCGGGCCGCAGGTCAGCCTCACGGTCCTGCTGACGCTGGGCATCGCCGGATCGGCGGCCAGCCTGTTCTGGGTACTGCGCCGGTGGGGGGCCAGCCTCGGGGCGGCGGCCGTGGGCGGCGCGGTGTACGGGTTCTCGCCGGCCCTGCTGAACTCCGGCATCGGCCACTACCACCTGGCATTCGCCGTGCTCCCGCCGCTGATCATCGACGCGGTGGCGCGGATTCTGGTGGGCCGCGGCCGCGCCGTGGCGTCCGGCGCCTGGCTCGGCGTGCTGGTCTCCGCTCAGCTGCTCACCGGGGAGGAGCTGCTGGCCGGCACGGTCCTGGCCAGCGCGCTGCTGGCGGTCGTGCTCGCCGCCAGCCATCCGCGGGCCGTGCGGGACCGGGTACGGGACGTGGTGTTGCGGGTCGGAATCTCGGCCGCCGTCACGCTGCTGATCTGCGGCTATCCGCTGTGGGTGCAGTTCTTCGGGCCGCTCACCCAGCACAACAGCCCGGTAGGTCCCGACCCGTTCACGAACAGGCCCGCGTTCTTCGTGGACCCGTCCGGCGCCGTGGCGCTGCACACGCCGGGCAGCGCGGCCGCCGCCGCCGCGTACAGCAAGGGACTCGCGGAATACCTCGGCTATCTCGGCTGGCCGCTGCTGGTGGTGCTGGTGGCGGCCCTGATCTGCTACTGGCGGGACCTGCGGGTCCGTACCGCGGGCGTGCTGTGGCTGGCGCTGGAGGTGCTGTCCCTCGGCGGCAGCACCATGCACAACGGCTCCTTCAGTTTCCCCGGGTACCTCCTGCCGTTCCACTGGCTGCAGGGCGCACCGGTGCTCAGCCAGGTGCTGCCGGACCGCCTGTCCATCCTCGCCGACGGCGCGGCGGGTGCGCTGCTCGCGTTCTCGCTGGACCTGGCGCTCGCCGCGGCCCCGCAGGCCCGGGCCTGGCGACGGGCCCTCCTGGCCGCCATCGTGGCGGTGGCGGTCCTGCCGCTGATCCCGTTGCCGTATCAGACGGCGCGGGTCGCGGCGACACCGGCCGGCTGGCAGGCGGCCTTCGCCCGGCTGCGGCTGGCACCGGATGCCCGCGTGCTGGTGGTCCCGGTCCCGTTGCAGCGCCGCACCGAGGCGCTGCGCTGGCAGGCGGATACCGGCGACCCGGCGTCGGTGATCGGCGGCTACTTCATCGGGCCCAACCAGTCCGGCCAGCAGGCGATTTACGTCCCCGGCCCGACCACGAGCGGGGCCCAGTACCTCGACTCACTCTGGAGCGGGCCGTCCGACCCTCCCCTGCCGCGGGGGATGATCCAGGCCGATCTCGCGTACTGGCGCCCGGCCGCCGTGGTCGCCGTCACCAGCCGGACCTCGCGGCTGGGTCACTACCTGACCAGGCTGTTCGGCCCGCCTACGTTCGGGGTCGGCGACGTGCTCGCGTGGCGGCTGTCGGCCGGGTTCCCCGCGCCCTCGTGACCTGACGCCCGCGCGGCCGGGCCGGAGCCGGGCCGACGACCGGGCGGGGGCGTCAACGCCGCCGGGCGTAGGCGACGTTGATGACCCCGATGACGAGCCAGATCAAGGCGACCACGGCCGCGCTGCCGCCGTTTTGGGCGTTCAGGATGCCGACGGACGTGATGCCGGCAATCGTCATCGACCCGAGCGCGATGACGATCGTTTCCACGGACGAGGAGCGCCGCGGCTGACTCACTGGGCTCTCCGGGTCACGCGGCGCAGGACGGCGGCCGCGCTGGCCTAGCCTGGTGTCCACCCGCTTGTCGATCTCGGCCCCGATCCGCTCGACGAGGCTCTCGGCGACCGCGTCGTCGTACTCGCGGCCTAGTTCGTGGTGCACGGCCGCCGCGGCGGCGATGTCTTCCCGGGCGAGCTGGTCCATGACGACAAGATACATCTCGACAATCCCTGCCGTCATCTGCTGCGCCGCCGGCCCGCTCGCGGGGCCGATCGGCGCGCTGACCCGCAGATCTCCGGTGGCCGCCGCTCCCGTCCGCCGCTTTAAATTGCCGCCGTGTTTTCCAGGCTCAGCGCGCCGGGCAATTACGGTATTTCTGCCGGGCTCGCTGGAGTTCACGAGGCCTCAGGGTTAGTATTCCCTCGGGGACCTGATCTGGCCGGGGGGAGCACAGTATGCACGTTATCGGGATGGATCGTGCCGTAGACCGGCAATTACCGGCTGAGGTAGCGGACGACATCCCAGAGATCCTGATCATCGTACAAGCCGCGAATCTGGCTGGCTTGACGACAACGTCTTAACCGTGCGCGAAAAGCGCGTCGCGGGCCTGCGCCGACGGCGTTATCACCTGACTGGTTTGCCCCGCTGCGGGGAGTGGGCATGATTGCGTGCGTATTAGGATTCCTTGCCGGATTCATACTGCTGCCTGGTTTCGCCGTCTACCTTTGCCGCGGGCCGCGCCGGCGTCGGCGCCTGACCCGCAGGCAGCTCACGGAACTGCAAGTGCTCGCCGATATTGAAAGGCACGAGGACCTGCTCTAATACCGGCTCCCCGGACGAAGGAACACGCCGGCCCGGACGGCACCACGGGACGCCAGCGCGCGCGGCCGTTGACCCGCTGGCGACCTGGACCCGGCTCGGCGGGCGGCCGCCGATGTTGCGTACGTGCTGCGAGGTCACCGGCCGACAGGCTAGCGTGGCCTGTGGTGAGCCGGGAGCCTGGCCGGATTTGGTGGAGCAATCGGCGCAGGGAAGTGGGGGGCCGCACCATGGCAGCTAGCACGTCACCGCGGGCGTTCGCGCCCTACTGGCGGGCCGGCGCCTGGTCACCGCTGATGTTGGCCCGCCGGATGGTCGCGGCCGCCGCACAGCCCCGGCGGTCCTCGGAGGCGGCCGGCGAGCAGCCGGACGTGGCGTCACCGGCCACCGCGGCCGCTCCCGGCGGAACGCAACCCCAGGACCGTACCGACCGCAGCCGCGGTCGGCGCCTGGTCGGCGCCTGGCCGCTGCTGGCCGTGCTCGCGGTCCAGGCGGCGCTGTCGCTACGGCTGCTCCGGGCCGACACGGCATCCCAGGATGAGGCGCTGTACCTGCACGCCGGCCACCTGGAATGGGCCCACTGGCTGCACGGCGTCTCGATCCCGCCGTTCGCGAGCTACTTCTCCGGCGCGCCGGTGATCTACCCGCCGGTGGGCGCGGTGGCCGACAGCCTGGGGGGTCTGGCCGGCGCCCGGATCCTGTCGCTGGTGTTCATGCTCGCCGCCACGGCCTTGCTGTGGGGGGTGGCCGGGCGGCTGTTCGGGCGGCAGGCCGCGTTCTTCGCCGCCGCGTTGTTCGCGCTGCTGGGTACCACCTTGCACCTGGGGGCGTTCGCCACCTATGACGCGATGGCGGTGTTCCTGGTCGCGTTGGCGTCCTGGTGCGTGATCCGGGCCGACGACCGGGGACCAGCGACCGGCTGGATGGTTGCGGCGGCCGTCGCGCTGGCGCTCGCCAACGCCGCGGCGTATTCCTCGGCGCTGTTCGACCTGGTCGTGGCGCTGCTCGCGCTGCTGACCGCGCCCCGGGCTTCCGGCGGCCTGCTGGCGGCCCGGCGGGTGGCGACGCTGCTGATCGTGACCGCCGTGCTGCTGGCCGCCGGGTTGCTGATCGGCGGGAACAACTATCGCGATGGGGTCAGGCTGACCATCCTGACCGCGGTGCCGGGCTCCGCCTCGCCGGCCTCGGTGCTCGCCAACTCCTTCTTCTGGGCCGGGCTGCTGCTCGTGCTCGCCCTCTGCGGCGTCGTGTTCAGCTGGGTCGGGAAGCGGTCCGTCGCGCAGACGGTGCTGCTCGCGGTGCTGTTCGCCGCCGCCGTGATCGGGCCGCTGGAGCAGGCGCACCTGCACACCCAGGCCTCGCTGTACCGCCACATAGGCCTGGGCTCCTGGTTCGCCGCGATCGCCGCCGGGTACGCGGTCGACCGGTTCATCGCGGCCGCCCAGGCCGGCCAGACCCGCACCCTGACCGTCGGGGCGTGCGTGGTCGCGCTGGTCTTCCCGGCCGGGGTCGCGTTCAGCCAGTCCTGGTCGCTGTCGACCAACTGGGCCAACGCGTCCAGCTTCATCGCGATCTTCCGCCCGCTGGCCGACCACAGCACCGGGCCGATCCTCGTCGAGGATCCCTCGATCGCCGAGTACTACTCTCCCGCGGGTGCCCAGTGGCAGCGGTGGTCATCCACCCGGAACATCGTCCTGCCCGCCGGGGTCAACACCGGCAACCCGGCCTCCGCCGGAGGCCTCACCGGGGCCGGCCAGCCCAGCATCTACGCCCGGTACATCAGGGCCGGCTACTTCTCCCTGGTCGCCCTGAACTACACCGACACCACCACGCTCGACCTGCAGATCACCGCCGACCTGAAGCGCAACCCTCACTACCGGCAGATCCAGGTCGTCCCGTACGGCATCGAGATCCCCCCGATCGGCAAGGGCACCTACGTCATCTGGCAGTACGAGCCGGCCCGGCTGGCGGGCTGACCGGTTGGTTCTGCCGTTCCCGTTCGTCATTAGCGGAGCAGGCAGTCGACCGGAGGTGCGGGTATGAGCGAGTGGCGGAAAGACGTCGGCGCGATCGTCCTGTTCGTCGAGGACCTGGACCGCTCGAAGGCGTTCTACCAGGAAGTCTTCGGCCTGCCGATACAGATGGAGGACGCGGACTCGGCGGTGTTCCGCTTCCAGAACACGATGGTCGTGCTGCTGCGCACGTCCGCGGCGCACGAGCTGATCGGCCCTGCGGCCGTCGCCAGCCCCGGCGCCGGGTCGCGCTTCCAGCTCAGCATCTTCGTAGACGACCTGGACGCGGTGTGCGCGGAGCTGGCCAAGAAGGGCGTGGATCTGATCAACGGCCCGCTCGACCGTCCCTGGGGCGTGCGCACCATCACGTTCGCCGACCCCGGCGGCCACATCTGGGAGATCGCGCAGGACCTGCCCCGCCCCGAGGGGTCATAGCCGGCGCCGGCCAGGGCAGCCGAGGATCGGGCCGGTCCGCTGTAGGGCGGCACTCCCCGCACCGTGGCGCGCTAAGCCCGGGGTCGCGTCCGGCAGTGACATGATGGGCGGATGCGCGGGCGAGCCAGGACCGACTGGTGGGGCGTGGTCCTGGAGGCACCCGACGGCGTGGCCCTGGCCGGCTTCTACTCCAGCCTGCTCGGCTGGCCGATCGCCAAGCAGGAGGACGACGGGGCAGCGATAGCCGTCCCAGGCACGTCGTCCTACCTGGCCTTCCAGTCCTCGCCGGACTACGTGCCGCCCGTGTGGCCAGCCGCCGCCAGCCGCCAGCAGATGATGATGCATATCGATGTCGCGGTGGACGACCTGGCTGCGGCCGTGGCCGACGCCGTAAGCCTGGGCGCCACGCTTGCGGAGTTCCAGCCCCAGGACGACGTCCGCGTGCTCCTCGATCCCGCAGGCCACCCGTTCTGCCTGTACGTGGACCACGAGCTTGACTGAGCCTTCAGCTTCCCAGCCGCGAAGGTCGCGCCGGCGCGGGTGCGTCACGCACCCAGCACACGATCATCCCGCCCGGTCAGCGCGCGATCCATAGGCAGAACGGGTGCCCCGCTGGGTCCAGGCACACCCGGACGTCGCCCTGGGGCTGGTAGTCGGCCAACGTCGCCCCGGCGGCGAGCGCGTGGGCCACGGCGGCGCCGAGATCGTCGACCTCGATTTCCAGGTGCATCATCATCTGCTGGTCGCCGCGGCGAGCGGGCCACGTCGGCCTGGCGTAGAGGCGCTCCGTCTGGAACGACAGCGTCGTACCGCCACCGGGCGGGCTGAGCACCACGTCATCGGGCTGGTCTTGCGCCACATTCCAGCCCAGCAGCCGATGGTAGAAGTCCGCCAGGGCGTGCGCGTCGGGGCAGTCGATGTTCGTCCCGGATACCGTCATCCGCGGCTGCTGCCTCATCTGTTCTCCTCGCCCGCGGCAACCATGGTCCGACCCTACGGACCGCCACCGACATCAGCCCTCTCGCCTGAGATCGATGCGTAGGGTCAGCGGCAGCGCGCCGACGCGGTAATGACCGAAATCGTTCATCTCGCAATCCGGGAAGTCCAGGTACTGGCACGATCGGGACCGTGGATGGCGCCTCCCAGACAGAGCTCCGGCCGGGCCAGGCCCGCTCGGAACATGACGCGGCCTTCCTCGAGCGGTACGACGCGAGGATGCGGCTGCCGATCGTGGCGGCGGCCATCCTCCCGCTCATCGTCGCCCCGGAGTCCACCGGCTGGCTCGGTGTGGTGGTCGGCGTCAGCACCTGGCTGGTGTTCCTGGTCGACTACGTGGTGCAGGCTCGCCACCGTGAGCACTACGGGCGCACCGGGTTCGGCCGCTTCGACCTGTTCGTGGTGATCGCCACCGCCCCGTGGTTCCTGTTCCCGGGTGCCCAGGCAGGCCAGTTTGTAGTCCTGCTCCGCCTGGCCCGCCTCGCCCGCCTGGTCATGGCCACCAAAGGGTCACGTCGCCTGTTTGACCGGCTGGGCCGGGTCGCGGTCATAGCCCTCGCGGTCGTGGTGCTTAGCTCCCTGGTCGCCTACCACGCCGAGCACCCGACCAACCCCGAGTTCGCCACGGTCGGTGACGCCTTCTGGTGGGGCATCGTGACCCTTACCACCGTCGGCTACGGGGACATCGTCCCCAAGACCGGGACCGGGCGCTGGGCGGCGGTCGTCATAATGCTCACCGGGATCGCCGTCCTGGGGGTGCTCGCGGGATCCCTGTCGAGCTTCTTCCGGCTGAACGGGAGTGACGACAGCAGTGGGTCACCAGCCGGCGAGCCCGCGGGCGCCGCGGCCACCTCCACCGACGCCATGCTTCAGGCCCTGGCCAGCGAGGTCGCGGCCCTGCGCCACCAGGTGGAGACCCTCACCGAGCGGCTGACCGGGACTCCCGCCGGCCCGGCGCCGCGGCAGCCCTCGTCCGGCGACGACACGGCGGGTTAGCCCGGGCTATTAGCTGGTGGCCACGCCCAGCACATGCCCGACCGAGTACGTGACCGCGGCGGCCACCGCGGCCACCGCCAGCTGGCGCAGGGCGGTCTCGACCACGTTGCGTCCCGCCATGGCGCCGATCGCCGCCCCCAGAGCCAGCGCCGCTGCCGCACCGATGATCACCGAGGCGATCACCGCCGTCGATCCCTGGACGAAGAACCACGGGAACAGCGGCAGGATGGCGCCGATCGAGAACGACAGGAACGAACTGACGGCCGCCCGCATGGCAGAGCCAGGCGCCTCCGGGTCGACGCCCAGCTCCAGGCGCGCGTGGGTATCGAGGGCGATATCCGGGTTAGTGGACAGGATGCGCGCCACGGTGCTGGCGTCTTCGTGCGACAGCCCCTGGGCCTCGTACATGCCGGTCAGTTCGCGCAGCTCGCCCTCGGGGTCGTCGGCGAGTTCCTGGCGCTCTACCTCGACTTCGCGCTCGACCATCTCCTGCTGCGCCCGCACCGAGACCAGCTCGCCCGCGGCCATGGAAAACGCGCCCGCCAGCAGCCCGGCCACCCCGGCCAGGCGGACCGCGGACGCGTTCGAGGACGCCGCTCCTGCGACGCCGAGCACCAAGGACAGGTTGGTGAGCAGCCCGTCTCCGGCCCCAAGCACGGCGGCACGCTGAGTACCGCCTTGTACGTCACGATGCCGGCTACCGGCCGGCCTGCTACCACTAAGCCAATGCCCCACCGCGGCAAAGCCTCGGCGGGATCTAGCCGTACTGGCCACGAGTCAAACCCTACACAGCCTGCGGCCGCCGCGGGCTGGGGACCACCGCTCAGCGGGCGGCGCCGCCTGCCACCCTGACCTGCCCGGACCTCGGTGAACGTTCCGGGTCACCACGCCAGCGCGAGATGGCCGGGGCGCCTGTCCGCCGGCCGCTTCTCGTATTGCGCGGCTGCAGATCGGCCAGGTCCTGGTCCGGCACGCGGACCTCGAACGGCCGGATGGTGAGGTCGGTCATGCTGCCCTTCTCTTGCTGGATTCCTCACCCCCCGCTGCACATCGGTACACCACGGTCTTGGCGCCTGCAACCCCCGCCCGCCACGGTCTCGGCGGTGTTCATCGCGCCTCCCTGGGGTGTGCCCAAAACGTGACGGTAACGAGTTTCACCGCCGCGTCGCGCCCGGGGAACACCCTGGCGAGTCACTGGTCTGTGCCGTCCGCAGGCGTGAACGATCTACGTCCGGCGCTGTTGCCGCGCCGTGGGAAAGTCCGGGCGGCCGCGACGTCTGGGCTTACCGTGCAGGTGGTGGGTGGTGTGCGGCGTACTGTGTCAATAAGCACGAAAGGCCACATCTCTGCCCGGAGCTAGGATGTCGCAGGCTCGTCACTGCAAGCATTGCTGGGGAGACTGCCTCGGTAGCTGTGTGCTCCCTGGCGATGGGGGCCAGTGCATTCACAATGTTTCCCCGGGCCCCCCGCTTCGTGACTGGCCTCGGCTGATGCGCACACGGGACTTCTGGCGCTGGTTCCTCCTGAGGAAATGACAGACCACGCGCTGACCTGCCTTACTGGTTAAACCGATACGGGTCGCAAGCGCGGTTCGAAGGCACCGGCAATTTGCCAGCGGAACCCAGACCGTGGCTGACCGCACGCTGCAGTCACAGGCACGGCAAGCCGCCAGTCATGAACGTCACGAACTCCGCAGGAGCACCAAGCCCGGGTAGGCTTCGCTCATGGTCCGGGATCAGGAGAGGTTTTATGAGTCCGGTCTTGCTGCTCAGGTAGAAAATATCCGGAACTCGATTAAGCGTTTCGATGAAGCCACGCTCGCCGCGGCATACAGCATCCGCGACGCGGAGATACAGCTTGGCGAAGCTACGCTTACCCAAGCAGACGCCAAAGCCATATGGGATGCGGCTTGTGCCGTTGATCCGCACGCGCCTGGCATCATCACGATGCTAAGCAATCTTGAAAGCCTGCCAGTGCAGATGCAAACCGCGCTCCCGGAGCTAGCCACCGACACCAACATCGCCAGGATCACCGGCGCACTGCGGTTCATCGACAATGAACTGAACAACTACTTCGCGGATTCAGATACCGCCCACCTCACCAATGCGCTCGACACCGGGCTTCGGAACCTGCACCAGGCCCTTCGGCGCAGCTTCGGCTACTGGCAAAAAGGCCGAGACCCCGACACGGTCACGGCGGACCTCGACCTTCGCCCCGAGCGGCGTGACAAGCTCACCGGCAAGCTGCTAGCGGCGCTGCAGGGCTGGATTCCTGGCTCAGTCGCCCAGCTCCGCGGGTCGCTGGGTGCTGGCACCGCTGACGACTACAGCGACATCGACATCTGCTGGGTCGTGCCCGACCAGG
>Ga0335076_10002745_pt1 | contig 17552 bp, 13 predicted proteins | sample Lox_Sample_25_FD_206717 | JGI IMG/M metagenome (GOLD analysis project Ga0335076, IMG submission 206717) | Soil microbial communities from Loxahatchee National Wildlife Refuge, Florida, United States - Lox_Sample_2.5 | ecosystem: Environmental > Terrestrial > Soil > Wetlands | place: USA... | reverse complement strand
TTTGTGGATGATCTCTTCCAGCTTCGCCGGAACTGCTCTGTTCAGGCGTGTCGGCGGGTCGGGATCGCGGTTCAGAATTGCCTCATAGATGGTGGCGTCGCTTTCTCCACGGAATGGCTGCTGTCCGGTCGCCATCTCATAAAGAACCGCGCCGAGCGAGAACAAATCTGTGCGGTTGTCGAGTTCTTTCGCCCGCGCCTGCTCGGGGGACATGTAGGCCACCGTCCCCAGCGCTGCGCCCCCGCCGGTCAGCGGTTCCAGAGTCAGCGCGGTTTCTTCTTCGGCGCCTCCGCTCGATGATCCCTTTTTCTGCGGTCTGGTTAGTTTTGCAAGGCCGAAGTCCAGCACCTTGGCGTGACCGCGTTTGGTCACGAAGATGTTCGCCGGCTTGATGTCGCGGTGCACAATGCCCTCGGCATGTGCTGCCTCGAGTGCGTCGGAAATCTCGATCGCCAGCGGCAGGAGCGTTTCCATCTCCAGCGGACGTCCCCCGATGCGCTGGCGCAGAGTCATGCCGTCGAGAAACTCCATGGCAATGAAGGCGCGACCGTCGTGCTGGCCGATTTCGTAAATGGTGCAGATGTTGGGATGGTTCAGGGCCGACGCCGCGCGGGCCTCGCGCCGGAAGCGCTCCAGTGCCGCCGGATCATGCGCCGTGCCTTCGGGAAGAAACTTCAGAGCCGCCAGTCGCCCGAGGGAAGTGTCTTCCGCTTTATAGACGACGCCCATGCCGCCGGAGCCTAGCGGACCGAGCACGCGATAGTGGGAAACAGTCTTGCCGGTGATCGAAGAAGATGATCCCGATTGGGTCACGCCGAGAGTCGGCAGTTGCCCGGCGACGTCGGCGACGTGAAGCCTGGGTGAATCGAGAAAGCTTCCCGCCTTGCGATGCGAAGTCAGAAGCGAGCGGACTTCTTCGAGCAGTTCGGAGTCGCCGCCGCATTGCTGGCGGAGGAATTCCTCTTGCTGCTCGGCGGGCACTTGCAGTGCCGCCTGCAGAAGTTCATCGACTCGCTTCCAGCGTTCGGCTTCCATCGGAAGGCTCACAACTCATCTCGCCCGGGAGAGAGAAAGCGTCTGCAACAACGGTCGAGGCGGATGCTGGCTAGACATGTTAGGTGGGGACCCGAGTTCGGTCAACGTAAGGAGCATCATCCTGGTTAGAACAGGCGAGGCTGATCCTGGACCGGTTCGACGGGCAGGCAGCACTCGGGATCGTCATTCGCAGCGTTGTTGACGCGCGCGCTTACCGGGTAGGCGCGCATGAGATGCGCGTCGAAGGGACGCAATAATTCCGAGACGGCTTTGACGTCGGTGAATCCGGGATCGAGCCACAGGTCGTAAGCGTCTGAGACGAGGATCACGGGCATGCGGTCGTGGACGGCGGAAGTGACGGTGTTTGGCGTGGTGGTCAGGATCGAGCAGGTCTCTACAGCCTTGCCGGCCGGGTCCTTCCATCGTTCCCACAGTCCGGCGAATGCGAACAGTTCACCGGCGTTGACTTCAAAGCAGAACGGTTGCCTGGCTTTCCCATTCCTTTGCCACTCGTAGAATCCGTCGGCGGGGACGAGGCAGCGTCGTGATTTCATGGCGTCGCGGAAGGCGGGCGTGGTGACGGCAGTTTCGGAGCGGGCGTTGATCATGCGGGCTGCGCCGGTGGCGTCTTTGGCCCACCAGGGAATCAGTCCCCAACGGACGAGCGATAGTTCGCGGCGCGGTTCTTTCGGATGCTGGCGGATGATGAGGACGGGCTGTGTGGGGGCGACGTTGTATCGCGGGGTCCAGTCTTCTTCGCCGGAGACGCTATCGAAGTGCTCTTCGATGATCTGCTTGCGGCGCGAGAGCCGGTAGCGTCCGCACATTTAGTTTTCTGCGACCTCTTGTTCTGCGAGCGCGGTGGGGCATTTGTGCTCGGCGAATTGCTTGCGGAGGCTTTCCTGGGAATCGGTTGCTCTCTTCAGTAACTGCAGCGGGACTTTGAATTCGCGGCCGCACTGCGTGCATGTAGCCACGGCGGGTACGGCGCCGAGCCACTTGGTGACGCGAAGGTTGCGAGTTGCCATGATTGCCTTTTGCAAATTATAGGGGGAGAAGCCTGGACAGGAAGATCCTATTTCAAGAGGGATCAGCGCCACTTCCATAATTGCTTCCAGGCCTGGACGAGCGTCTGCATTTGTTTGGGAGTGGGGAGGCGGTTGTAGATGGGGCGACAATCGCGGTAGGCCATTTCGTAGAAGTCGCGCACCGCGCCGGGGCTGAGATGAGCGAGGTTGTGGCGGAGAGCCTTGATATCTTCTTCGCTCAAGACTTCCGCGTTGCCTTGATTGGGCCGGCGTGCCATGCAGGCGAATTGTATAATATTCGCTTTTTCTTCGCTATTGAGGAAGAGTGACGGGCGGGTCGACTTCGGTTGCGCCCACGCGCCGGCAATACGACGATCGACAATAGTATTGACTTTCGAACGCGACTTGGAACAAACTGGCCGAGCTTGGGTTCTGTGGTTTCACAAGTGTTCCTGTCTTCCCTGGGCCCCCCAGTAGAAAACTAGAAAACTGCCAGACTCCCCCGACTGCGCAGCAGGAGAAATCCGCATGCCACATGTAGGAATTACCTCTCTGCTCTCAGGCCGCTTTGCGTCCGCCAAGTTCGGATCGTGGTTCAGCCTGATCTTGCTACTCACCGCAGTAATCACGCCCGCTTGGGGTCAGCAGACGAAACAGGCGGAATATGAAGGAGGCCGTGGATCGAAAGTGCGTCCTGGGGTGAAGGTCGCGTTCAAGCCGGGGCCATTCGGGCCGGACGGCAAAGTTCACCAAGTGGTGCCTGACGCGAAAGCGCGACAATTTCCGGACGAAGTGGAAACGCAGCAGGAGCGCGACGGAGCGATGCGCGCCGCGGCAGGGCTGGCGATTCCATCGGGCAAGCCGGCGGTGAATGTTCTCAGCGCGAAGCAGCTTTCGCTGCTGCACTGGAATCCGACGAAGCTGGATCCGACACAAAACCCGATTCTGGGCAGCGAGCTGTTCAAGTCGTCGGAGAAGAAGAGTCCGCTGCAGCTGCCCAAGGGCTTCAAGCAGGGTTCGATGCCAGTGAAAGGCAAGGATTTCGCGGGCTTTGGTGACACGGGCTGGTTTCCGCCGGATGGCGGAATTGCGGCGGGGCCGGTGCAGGTGGTCGAAGTCGTGAACTCGAGCATCAACGTTTACGACAAGAACGGGAACCTGCTCAGTTCACAAAGCCTGAACAATTTTTTCAGCGGGCTGGGGACGCCCGGATCCGATTTTCTCTATGATCCGTCGATTTACTACGACCAACTCCTTTCGCGATTCTGGGTGCTGGCGACATCGAAGAACGATTCGCCCAACCGCTCCAACATCCTGGTGGCAGTTTCGGCGGACAGCGATGTGACAAACGGGTGGTACATCTACTACCTCGACGCCACCTACGACGGCGGCAACGCGACCAACAACTGGTGCGACTATCCGCACATGGGGATGGACGCGGACGCGATTTACATCAGCTGCAACCAGTTCAATTTCCCGAGTTCGTCGGCTGGTTTTCAGTACGCCAAAGTGCGCATCGTGACGAAGGATCAGTTCACCAGCGGCGCGTGCTGCGGCTGGTGGGATTATTGGAATCTGAAGGAAGGGTTCCTGAACCTGTCTACTTCGTTCACGGTTCGCCCGGCGCTGGAACGTTGGGTGGGATACGGCTTCGGAGATTTCTGGGTGGATGCCGAAGGCGGGGGAGGCGGAGGCAGCACAGTCAAGGTCTGGCAACTCACCAATGCCACGGCCTGTTGCGATGGCAGCGGCGGTCCAACGCTGAATGGAAACGAACAGGGAGTGTTCGGCTACGACAGCGCGCCAGCGGCCGCACAACCCAACGGCTGGCAGGGCCTGGACACGGGAGGAACGCGCGTTCTGTACGCGACCTACCAGTTCGGGCACTTGTCGTTCGGGCAGACCACGTCGTGTGCCAACACGGGGGCGACCCAGGCCTGCGCGGCGTTCACGGAAGTTGACGTGAGTGGATACCCGACAATGAGCAACGTGAACGACTGGGTCTGGACCGAGACGGGCGAGGACATCTATTACCCGTTCGTGGACCAGAACGTGAACAGCGACAAGACGATGGTCTATACGCGGTCGGATGGGAGCAGCACGTATCCGGGCGCGTACTTTGCGGGTATCCCCAATTCTGGCACGTGCACGCTGTGCATTGACGGCGAGGCGACGATGGCAACGGGGCAAGCGAACTATGCCGTCATCGATTCGAGTGGACGGAATCGGTGGGGTGACTACCAGGGCGCGAGCAACGATCCGGACTTTCTGGGCATTTGGGTGGAAGGGGAATACGTCGCGTACACCGATGGATGGGCCAAGGATATCGAGCCGTCGTACAACTCGTATTATCCGATCGACTCGCCATCGCCCACTTCGATTGCATTCGGGAACCAGCCGATCTTCTCGAGTGCCGCGACGCAATACGTAGCCTTCACCAACAACGGCAACGCTACGATGTACACGTCGAGCACCGAAATTACGGGGGATACCGACTTCTACATCACTTACGACGGTTGCCGGTACGTGACGCTGCAGCCGACCTGGACCTGCTATGAAGGGGTGTCGTTCTATCCCAACTCGATCGGCGCTGGGACCGGCTACGTGATCGTGTTCGACAACACGTTCAACGGCTATGCCTACAGCACGCTGACTGGCACGGGCGTGCAGGCGGGAACGGTGACGTATGCGAGTTCGAACGTGAATCCGTCGACATTCGGGCAGAGTGTGACCTTCACGGCGCAGGTGGTTTCGTCGACGGCGGGAACGCCGACGGGCAAAGTCACGTTCTACAACGGCAGTGCCGTGATGGGCACGGTGAACCTGAGCGGTGGATTGGCGCACCTTTCCGCATCGGGCCTTGGCGGCGGAGCGCACACGATCACAGCGGTGTATAGCGGAAGCACGATCTACCTAGCGTCGTCCGGCGCGATGACTCAGACTGTGAATCCGGCGCCGAGCGCTACGAAGGTGGTCTCGTCGCTGAATCCGTCGACCTATGGGCAGGCGGTGACATTTACGGCGACGGTCACTTCCGGTCAGGGTACGCCGGGGGGCTCGGTCACGTTCAAGGAAGGAACTACAGTCCTGGGATCGAAGACGTTGGCGGGCGGGACGGCTTCGTTGACCACGTCGGCGATTGGTGGAGGAACCCACCCAATCACGGCGGTGTACAACGGGTCGGCGAACTTCGCCACCAGCACTTCGCCAGCGATCTCGCAGGTGGTGAAGAAGGCGGGAACGGCGTCGACGGTGACGTCGTCGCTGAATCCTTCGTCCTATCACCAAGCGGTGACCTTCACGGCGAAAGTGACTTCGGGGGCGGGCACGCCGGCGGGAACGGTTACGTTCAAAGACGGCGCGACCGTGATTGGAACCTCGCCTTTGAATGGGAGCGGGGTGGCGACGCATTTGTTCAACACCCTGGCAGTTGGAGGCCACCCGATCACCGTGGTCTACAACGGAAATGCGAACTTCCTGACCAGCACGTCGCCAGCTTTGACGCAAACTGTCAAGAAGGCGACCACCAAGACGGGCCTGGTGTCGTCGAAGAATCCGTCGACGCATGGGAACCCGGTGACGTTCACGGCGACGATCACACCGGCTTTTGGCGGAACGGCAACCGGGACGGTCACGTTCAAGGACGGGACCACGGTGCTGGGCACGGGAACGGTCAACGCAAGCAACAAGGCAACCTTCACCACATCGGCTCTGGCGGTCGGCACGCATTCGATTACTGCCTCCTACCCGGGAGATACTCACTTCGGGGCGAGCACGTCGCCGGCGGTGAAGCAAGTGGTGAACTAACGGCCGGGAAAGGAAACAGCAATGCGGCGGAGACCGATGATCTCCGCCGCATTTCTTTTGGCGGGGAGTCGGGGATCCTTCGGCGGTCGTTCCTGGCTGTTCCTGGCTGATTAACCAGTATGGGGCGTCCCGTGTTCTCGGTCGTTGACACTCCTGAGAGCGGGAAGTAGAGTTGCCTAAGTTCTCACAAAAAAACCTACGAAACTCGCGCAGGAGGCAGGCATGCGGTCGAAGCTATTCTGGACGGGGGTATTGGTGTGTCTGGCCACCGCGTTTGCACTGGGGCAAGATCCAACCAAGGTTGAGCCCAAGCACTACAAGCTGGACTTTGAGAATGATCGGGTGCAGGTGGTATCGGTGCACTACGGGCCACACGAGAAGTCAGCGCTGCACGAACATCCCGGTGGCGTGGTCGTGATCCTCACCGAGGCGCATCTTCGCTTCACGGACGAGGACGGAAAGACGCGAGAAGTATTCTCCAAGCCTGGGGAAGCACGCTGGTATCCGCCGTTCAAGCACAGGGTCGAGAACCTGGGCGACACGCCGTATGACGCGGTTTACATTGGAGTGAAGGGAAAGCTGGCGACGGCGTCGAACAGCTCGGGGGCGGACCCCACGACTGCGGTGGATGACGAGACGAAGAAGATGATTGTGGCGTACTTGCTGGCATCGGGAAAGCCGTGAGGGCAGTTTGCGATAGTGGGCCGGGGCCGCAAGGGCACCGCTCAGACGCCTGAGGGCGCATCATTCGAGGCCCGGAAAACTTTGATGAGCCCCCTTCCAGAAACATTTCTTTTCCATCCTTCACACCGCAAAGCCGCATTCCTGCTCGGGGCAGTGATCTTCGTTTCGTTCGTTTATTTTTATGAAGGCGGCGGGTGGAATCAGAACTCGCGCTTCGATTTGCTGCGCGCGATCGTGGAGCGGCACACGCTGCAGATCGACGCCTATCACGAAAACACTCAAGACAAGGCGCATTTCAAGGGACATTATTACTCCGACAAGGCGCCGGGATTGGTGTTTGCGGCGTTGCCGTTCGCGCTGGCAGCAAGGCCGGCGTTGCGGTTGGTGGGTATCGACCCGGAGTCGGCGCCAGGGGAGATGGCACTTTCTTATGTGGTGAGTGCGGGCGCGGTAGCGCTGCCGGCAGCGCTGGCGGGCGTGTGCCTGTTTTTTCTCGGGCTGCGTTTGGGAGCCGGCACTGCGGGAGCCGGGTTCGGGGCGCTGGCGATGTGCCTTGGGACTCCGATGTGGGCGTATGCGAGTCTGTTCTGGGCGCACGCGTTGGTGGGAGCTTGCGTGCTCTTTGCTTTTGCCGCGGCGTTAAAAGTGGGAGACGGCACGAGCGCGCGCGAAGATTTTCTCTGGGCGCTGGCGGTGGGGCTGGGGGCGGGATGGGCGACGGTGACGGAGTATCCGGCGGCACCAGCGGCGGCAATGCTAGCGTTTCTCGCGCTGGCGCAAGCATGGCCACGCGGGGCTAGCGCTCGATGGCGGGTGACGGCGGGCGTTAGCGTGGGAGCAGGAATTTGCATGGTGGTGTTGACCGGCTATCTGTATGCGGCATTTGGGTCGGTTCGTCCGAGCTATTCGTATTACGATCCGAATTCGTTTTCGTTTATGCAGCAGCAAGGGTATTTGGGGCTGACATATCCGCATCCGGACCGGCTGCTGAAGCTGCTGTTTGGGTGCTCGCGCGGTCTGTTCTTTGCGTCGCCGGTGGTGGTGGCCGCGCCGCTTGGGCTGTGGTCGTGGTGGAAAGAGAAGACGCACGGGTCGGCGGCTTTGGTGGCGGCGGGGATTGCGGCGTACTACTTCTTGTTCAATGCATCGTTCTACTGGTGGAAAGCGGGGCAGACGTTTGGTCCGCGGTATGCGGGGGCATGCATTCCGTTGTTGTGCCTTGGTCTGGCGGTGGGGTGGAGGCGCGCGACACCGGGCTGGCGGCGGGTGCTGGTGGGATTAGGCTTGGTCAGCGTGTTCGTGGTGTTGATGGTGATTTCGACATCGTCGCAACTGTCGATGGAGGATCGTTGTCCGCTGGTGCACTGTGCGTGGCCGGCGTTTTGGTCGGGGCAGATGGCGCAGAATCGTGAGTCGATGTTGATGGTTTCCGAAGCGGGCGTGCGCGGCGAGCATGCGGCGTTCAATCTTGGGCAGGTCGCGGGGTTGCGCGGACTCGCGAGTCTGATTCCGTTGTTCGGGATTTGGGGAATTGCGGCGGGGATTTGGTGGTGGATGCAGCGGGCGGGCGCGCGAAAGGGATCTTTGGAATAACTCGCGTCATTTCAGATGTAACCTCGCGGTGTTTCTTTCGCCCCTGCGGGCCCTGGCAGGGTTGCGTATTTGTCACCCACGGTTCGCGCGCCGCTTCGCGGCTAGAGAGCCTTGCGACCGAAGCGCATCGTTCGCTTCACCTTTGCCGACGGCAGGCGTGGTGGCGGGTGAATCGCATTCAGCGGGCAGACATCTAACAATGCCGAGGGCAGGTCGCTCTCCGTGTAAGATAATCTTTCGAGTTTCGCATGGCGGAAATTCAGGCAGTGGCGACTGAGATTGAATTGCTGCAGCGGGTTTATGCCGCGTTCAACCTGCGGGAAATCGAAAAGGTTCTGGCGGCAATGCACTCCGACGTGGATTGGCCCAACGGCATGGAAGGCGGGCGAGTGCGGGGGACGGCCGCAGTGCGGGAGTACTGGAAACGTCAGTTCGAAGTGCTGAATCCCCAGGTGATGCCGCAGAACTTCACCACGGAAGCCGATAGGCGGATCGCGGTCGAAGTACATCAGGTAATCCGTGACAAGGCTGGAAAACTGCTGGTGGATCAGACGATCCAGCATGTGTACGAGATTCGGGACGGCCGGATTCAGAGCATGGAAATTCGAGCGTAATTTATTTGGATTCGATCTAATTTTCAAGACAGAGGGAAGTCATGGCGCACACTGTTTTTTGCGTGAAGTTGAAGAAGGAACTGCCGGGGCTGGATGAGCCTCCGTTCGACAATGATCTGGGGAAGAAGGTGTACGACAACGTGTCCCAGGAAGCGTGGCGGATGTGGGTGGAGCACTGCAAGATGCTGCTGAACGAGTACCGGCTGAATCCGGCGCGACGCGAGGATCAGGAAGTCATCGTGAAACAAATGGACATGTTTTTCTTCGGCGAGGGATCGGCCAAGCCGAAGGAGTACGTGGCTCCGAAGGAGTAGTCAGCGCGACGGCGGAATCTAAACTGGGATCGGCCGCGCTTCTCCCAGGAACGGCGCGGCGCCCAGCAACAGCGCGACACCCGGGATCGCAACCCAGTTGACAAGGCCAAGGCCGAAACCGACGAGTTGAAAAAAGTGAACACCGTCGATCAACAGGCCCCATGGCAAGATTACTACCCACACAGTAAGCATGATAAGAGCCGGAGACAGGCCGGCGGCAAGTCTGGCGCGCGCGGCTCCGTGAGCGCGCAGCGAAAGATGCGCTCCTGCCGCACCGAAGAGGGGCAGGCTGGCCAGCCAAGGCCAGTAGAGAAATAGTGCGACATGGCCCACCGCGTAGTGGTTCATCCACACCATCCGCGGTTTGACTCCTAGAAACTCACACACCATCAGGGACACGCTCGCCCCAAAGAAGGTGGCCAGCGCGGGCAGCCACAGAGATCTGGTCCGGTGGCTCAAGCGGTTCGCTTCGGACGCTGCGGCGCAGAGCAACATGGCCGCGCAAGCGGTCCAGATGAGCATCTGCATAACGGGAGCGCGTTGCAGAAATAACAGAATAAGTCCGGCGGGGAACAGGACTGCGATCGACAGCAACAGAGCTTTCGTGGCGCGGTTCATTACTTCCTCCTTCGAGCGGGCGCGGGAAATCTGCGCAGACAAGGCAGGCCAGTTGTGAACTTCTTCGAGGGCCAACGCGGTTGCGGCGGAATCGGCGAGGCCATCGGCGCGGGCGTTGTCGCAGATTTCCTCCAGGTGTAGCGCCAGTTCCTTGACGACTTCTTCCTTTGCGTCATGCGACAAGTTCAGGAGAGCCAATCGTTCCTGAACAAGGCTTTTCCAATCAGGCATGGCTCACTCCGGCCAGGGTGTCGAGGGCCTGGAAGAACGAGCGCCATTCTTCGCGCAAGGGGGCGAGCTGGCGGCGGCCGCCGGGCGTGAGGCGATAGTAGCGGCGGTCGCGGCCGGCGTGGTTGGCCTGCCAGCGGCCCTCAACCCAGCCGCGCTTTTCCATTTCGTAGAGCAGGGGGTAGAGCGAGGCGAGGGTGAATTTCAGGGCGCCGCCGGTGCGTTCGCCGATCTGTTTGGCGATTTCGAAGCCGTAGAGCGGCTGCTCGGCGAGCAGGGAGAGGATAGCGAGTTCGCCGCTGCCGCGCGCAATTTTGGAGCGAATTCGTCTGGTCATATCTTTGTAGAGTTGCGTCCGAGACCTGCAGTATAGGAATCCTATGTTCGGAGTATAGGAATCCTATATAGGACGGTCAACATTACGCTGGTACCTGTCCTGGGATGACGTCTTCCCAAGCGGCGCGGCTTGACCGCCGCCTGTACGCCGACCGGCAGGTTCGTCTACACTCCAGTACTTGGCATGGAGCGGTGACGTCGACATTAGTTTTTGTTGTTGAAAATAAGAAAACGGAAGCGCATGCGGTCCGGTGATCGTCCCGGTCTTCAAAACCGGTGAATGGCAGGTCTACCTGTCATTGGTGGGTTCGACCCCCACTCGCTTCCGCCATTTTTCTAACAACTTGTGCGGGAGTGGCTCTGCGGTTGGGCGATGAGCGGACAACATGCAGTCCAGGCCACCAGCCAACCGCAGATCTTCCCCACTTCATGACTGCCCCTGTGCCTTGCAGTCTGGGCAACGGAACGCAAACAGGCACTGACATCGGCCGCCTATGGTTTAGCCGGACTCCCCTCCCCGTTGGTGGCGGATTTCGCTCGCGCTTCTTTTAATTGCTTCACGGCTTGCGGAGCGGTGGCCCATGCGACGCCCTTTTCTTTTGGTGCACCATAAAGCTCAGGATTCAGGTAAAGTCCACGTTCCTTGTCTGGCTTTACCATTTCGACCTGCATTGGATGGGCTTTGGCATACGCGTCCTGACGAACACCGGTAACCTGCCACGAAACCTTTACGTTGGGCAGGTTCGTTCTGATTTGAAATTCGTGATTCTGAATTTCACGCGAAACGATCGCTTGGGCGAACTGTCCGATCACCGTGAGTTGATAACGGAAATCGCCATTGAGCGCCTCGAGCCATTCCGGCAATTGCACCGATGCTTCACCCTGGGAATCGGTCGTCACATTGCCTGTGTAGATGTTCATCATCTCGGAGGATTCAACGGAAGTGTGCAACAGGTATTTGTTTTCAGGGTCGAGAGGGTGGTCGATTTTGAAATCCTTCGCTTCCCCATAGACTGTACCTATCACGTCGATATCCCCGTTGAAGTATCCGGCCCAGCCAGTGCCTGTGTCGCCCCACACGCCGTAATCGTCGCCGTAGGCATAAGCCCCAGTGTTGGACCCGAGGCTGTACATTCCGGTAAAGCCGGAACCATACAACCCGATTCCGTTTACATTGGTGCCTTCAACACCGTACCCGCTTGAGTTGTTGGTTGTGCCCCAGACTCCGGTACCACCGTAGCCATACACACCGTACCCGCCGCCGTAGTTCTCGCCAACCGTGCCCGAGCCCAAAGGGCTGTAACTTTGGCCCTGTACGCCGTTCGTGCCGGACAATGATGTAGCGGAGTTGGTGCCATAAACAGCGCTCTCCCCTGCGACGCTCGATTCTCCAAACAGAACCGATGCGTACAAACCGGCATTGATGGTCTGATTTGCGGTGAAGGTGTTGGCCGTCGCCAGTAGAGGAACCTTGGAGGCATCGATGCTTAACGTGCCGCTCGTAGTGATGGGGCCACCGGTCAGGCCGGTGCCGCTCGCCACGCTGGTCACCGTGCCGTTCCCTGTCCCTGGGAACGTCTGACCGGAGGCGAATGAGATCCGGCCGTTGCTGGCGATGCGCAATCCTGTTTCGGCGACAGCGCCGCTGCCCTGACCATACAGGAGGTTCAGCGTTCCACTCGCCGTGCTCGTGTCGTTGTTCGCCGGTTCGGCTTGCCATTGGAACTTTTGATTCACCGCCGTGCTGGTGCTGCTGTTGAAGGCCGATGCCGTAAACAGAACCGGCTGCGAGTTCTTTCCTGCGGTGGCTGTCGCTGCGCCCGTCGCCGGCAGGCTCAAACTTCCGCGCATTGTGCTGCTGCCTTTGACATCCAGCGTGGTCGCCGGTGTAGTGGTGTTGATGCCGATCTTCGCGGTGGTACCCGTACCCGATTGGTGCAACACGGAGTTGATGATGTCAGAAGTGCTATCCCACAGCGGAATGTTGCCGACCGTGCCCAAACCGGTGATTGCAGGGTTGGGCGGAGGAGTGGAGTTCAGAAGCGAACTAGCGTCAGTTTCTGACGCGGTCGCGCGCACTCCGGTCGGCGCCGCGGCCATGACAAAAGCGGAGGGTGGTAATCCCCCAATCGTCGCCGCATCTCCCGCCTTCAGTGCATAGGGCGCGCTCACCAGCAATATCCGCGGCTGCTCCTCTTGTCCCTGGACCCGCACGTCGAGCCAGTGCGCCTGGCCGGAGACGAAAATATCTGCCGGTAGGCCTTGACTGCTGGTCGACCCCAGCATCACGGCGTAGTGGCCCGAGCTATCCGGCTGTACCTTCTGGCTTTCCATCCAGAGCGCAGCTCCGCCGGTCTGCTCGGAGTAAAGAGAAAAGGTTATGCTGACCGCGTTGGTCAACGGTTTACCACCAACGTCGGTCAATACGCCGCTGAAGTTGATCAGCGGCGGCACAACGATGTTGGTATTGGTTGCTACGATCTGCTGTGCCTGAACAAACCAGCTGGCGCACAGCACCATTGTCACGACGAGACCCATCCCCACGGAAATCCGTTTCATAACACTCCTCCTGTCCGTTTTTCTTCGAGCTTTCCTGACCTGTCCGCCAACTTCAACTGCGTCTCCACTCTGCGTCTGGAGACATTGGCTTCCTGCAGTTCGTGCGGACCCCGCGCAGAGCCTTTTATTCACCAGACGCCAGCGGATCGGCCTCCCGCTCTGACCGCGAATCAGAACTTTCCGCGCCACTTGTGGCCAGAAGGCTTCGAGCCAGCAGACCCCTCTGTATAGGAAATCGGAAACGGCAGGGAAAACACGACAGGGAAGGGAAGAAAATTCTCGGGTGCCAGGCCAGGCGACCGAGGCCTGGAGCCTAGAGGAGCTTTGCCGCCTCAAATTGACGGCTTACAAACGCATTGTTGGGTAGCTTCTGGCTCCACTTTTGCCATAGTTCGAATCGACGATGCTCCATAGCGGAAGCGAGGCCGGGTAGATGGGCGCGACGATAAGCGTTTGCCGCCGAACTGCAAATGGTTGAAACATGGATAGCATCATCGAGATTGAATTCCGGATCGGATTCGGGCGGGTCCATCTTGGTCAGCAGTTCTTTGTAGATCTCGATCGCTCGCGCCAAACTCCCGCTTTCGGCTTCATGATCGGCAAGCGCCCGAAGCGCATCCCCCGTTTCTGAACCGAGGTCAATCTTGTCTGTCGGATAGAGTTTGAGCTGTTTCATCTGCTCAAGGGCCGTCTTTAATCGCTGCACGGCCTCGTTGCTATGGCCCAGCTTCCGCAGGGCATAACTGGAACCAGCCCGTAAATTGATCTCGTACCTGCGCAGATGCACGTCGTTTTGCACCTCAGTCAGGTGCCGAAGGGCGTGATCATAGATGTCCAGTGCTCGTCGCGGATCCGAGTGAAGCAGGATGCCGCCCAGAGTAATTGCCGCCATTGCCAGAACGCCTCTGGACGCATGATCGTTGGCATCGCGATGCACAATAGCATCGGCGCCATCAAAAGCTTGTTGCAGGGGCTGGAGCGCATCTTGCGCACGGCCCAGGCTGACTGCGTTGTCTTCGCCCAGGATTCTGCCCTCGTAGATCAGCGCATGTTGGAAATTCAACGTCTGGCCTATTTTCGTCGGCCAATCCGGACCCGTGTCCAGCAGTTTCACGGACTCCTGTATCGTGGTCAGAGCCTCGTCCAGGCTGCCGCGTACTTGTAGCACATCTGCAGCAACCCAGAGGAAATTTCCGCGATTGGCCGGACGATTGAAGAGCGTAGCAATCTCGCCGCCGCGGCGGCACAGCTGGAGAGCTTTCTCGTCATCGCCATCCGACCGGAATTGGTCGGCCACATTCAGATAAGTGTTAAGGATTCCTGTGGCTTCTGCGTCGTCCCCTTTTCCCGCATGATACTTTTCGAGCCAGTCCGCTGACTTGGTTGCAAGCGCATGGGCCTCGTCATCGTGGTGAGCGAAACGGGCCAGAATCATCTGATCGTGCGCAATCTGCGCGGCCCGCAGCATGGCGATCCGGTTTGCGGGCTGTTTGCTAAGAACCGATCGGATGAGGCTATCCGCCAGCCTAAGGTTCTTCTCGGCCTCCTCCGTTTGTCCCAACGTTGATCCGACGGGAACCCCTTGCACGCGTGCGACCCGCATGTAAGCACTGCCGACATCGAGGGCAAGGGCCGGGTCCCCGCTAGCATCTGCCGTGAGCCGGCGGAGGTATTCCAGTGAGGTATCAACGATCAACTGCCTCGTCTTCGTGCTACCGGGTAAGTCACGAACTTGTATATCGATGTCAAAAAGCTTGTTTGCCAGCTGGCGCACCTCGGAAAACCGTCTCTGCGAGATCACACGTTCGCGATTAATCTCGAAAACTCCCCCGGCCAGACCAAGCAGAACCGCGACTGTCACAGCCACGGGAAGCCAATTTCTCCTCAGGAATTTTCGCGTACGGTATAGAACTGCATCCGGTCGAGCGCTGATCGCTTCGTGCTTCAGGTAGCGCTGGAAGTCGTCTGCCAACGCCGTCACCGAAGCGTATCGCTCGTACGGATTCTTCTTCAGAGTTTTGCCGACAATGGTGTCGAGATCGCCGCGAAGTTGGCGGCGGAGCCGGTCAGGTGTGGTGCTACGGCTGGCGGCGGCTGCCTCAGCTTCTGTCGTGGATTGCCGCCGAACGACATCCGACATGCGTGGCGGCTCCGTCTCGAGCACAGCCTTCACCAGGTCCGCGGGAGAATGGAGACCGGCGCCAGCAGGATGCCGGCCGGTCAAAAGGACGTAGAGCAATACGCCCAAGGTATATACATCCGTGGCAGTCGTGACCGGCTGGTTCTGCAGTTGCTCCGGCGCGGCAAACTGCGGAGTGAGCATGGAGCCACCTTCGTGGGTGAGCAGGGTCGCGGTCCCGGCCTGGCCTTCGCCCTCCATGAGTTTGGCGATTCCGAAGTCCAGCAGCTTTACGTCGCCGTTGCTCGTGACTAGCACATTCGAAGGCTTGATATCGCGATGCACAATCAGGTTGGCATGAGCATGTGCCACGGCCTCGAGCACGCCCAGAAAGAGGCGCACGCGTGAGTCCACATCGAGCCCCTGGTGATCGCAATACTGATCGATCGCCGTGCCATCGACGTATTCCAGGATGAGATAGGGCTGACCCGAAGAGGAGACGCCGGCATCGAGAAGTCCGGCAATGTGAGGGTGCGCGAGCCGGCCAAGAATGCTGCCTTCGCGCTTGAATCGTTCTCCCGTGGCGTGACCGGCGAGCGCGATATTCACGAATTTCACGGCAGCTTGCCGCTCGAACCTGCCGTCGCTGCGCTCCGCTAGCCACACGCTTCCCATTCCACCCTGACCGATCTGAGAGATCAGAGTGTACGGACCAAGGGTCTGGCCCACGAGTCCTGCAGAGTGCTCCAGCGCGAATCGCTCATTTTCCAGATAGCCTTCCTGCGCCAGGACGCGGTGCTCGTCGAGAAGGCCTTGCAACTGCGCAGCCAACGCGGGGTCCTGCTTGCCGAGCGAGGACAGCCACTGGGCACGCACATCGTTGGTCATCGCCAGCGCCTGATCCAGATAAGGACTTAGAGCCTTCCATTGGTCGGGGCTGAGCGTGGACATCGCGATTCCTCAGAGCGACAAATCTGTGCGAACATTTCGATGGAGATAAATCCGCGCTTTCTCCCAGTTCCGCTGCACCGTACGTTCTGACACGCCTCGCATAACGGCGATTTCTGCGAAGGAGAAGCCGCAGAAGAACTTCATGTCGATGATCTCGGCGAGGGCAGGCTCCACTTTGCCAAGCTCGTCCAGCGCTTCGCTGATTCGGAGAAGCTCTCGGTGATCCGCCGCGTTTTCCATTGCGGCGGTGTCCAGCGAAGTAATCTCGAACGAGCCGCCGTGTTTCTGAGCGTGCCGCTCTCGGGCATGGTCGATGATCACTCCGCGCATCACTCGAGCGGCATACCCCATGAATCGCGCCCGATCTGGAAACAGAGGGCCGTCGCGCCCGGCCATGTCCAGGTACGCCTCGTGAAGGAGGGTTGTGGCACTGAGGCTCACCTGGAAGCCGCGTCGTGCCAGTTCACGCCTGGCGAGCCGGTGCAACTCGGCATAAAGGGCAGAGAACAACGCTTCCGCGGCGGGCCTGTCTCCTCGTTCCGCCGCGACCATAAGCGAACAGATCGGCGATCCCACGTCGCCCTCCTGGAGCCGCACCCCAAGCGGCGATAGCTTCTCGCAGATCAATAGGATAGTCAAGCCGCACGTTAGACCGATCGGAAGACCGGAATCTGACGATTCAGCATGGGCAAAGAAAAGAGAGCGGTGAGTCTCTGGAAGTCGACGAGATAGGAAAGATCATTGCCCCAGTCTGGCAAAATGTGACGGGAACCCTCAACCCCACCGGAATCCAGATCGATTCGTCCAACCGCACCTACTGGGAGCGCTGCGAGGCGGATCGCGGCAACGCCGATTTTGGCCCTCTGGATCTATCCGGAAAATGGTTCCCGAAGCTTGGTCCATCCGGGCGACTGTAACTGCAGACCGCAACCACATCCATTGGCACGACCAGAGCTACTAGACTCGATCAACCCTCTACAAGGCCGGGAGCAAACAGACCGAAGTCACCCACTACCGTAATTTGCCATGACTGAAGCTTCGCCATGCGGGGAAGCCTGTATACCTTGCGGGACAAAGCCTTATTGGATAGCTCTTTTTCCATTGACCTGTCGGATCTCAGGAAAGATCTGACGCTGCTTACTGGCTCTGCTGGATAGGGCCAACCGCTCTTCGCGACTAGATTGGTGTTTCGGCGCAATGACACATGCTCAGGCCAATCAAGTCCAACGAGCTCTGGCCGAAGTTATAGCGCGAGGACTGGTTGCGGAACCAAGACTTCTGCAAGGAGCGGGCAATGTCGAGCTATCAGAATTCTGCCTTTCACGGTGAGTCGATCGGGAAGATTGCGCCTCAACGATCATACGGTTCGGGGTCAGGAAGCGGAGCTCGGCCCATGCCGTTGCAGCGCGTGCGACCCATGGCGAATGTAAGTCCGCTTCCGAATCAAATCTGGGGTCAATACAACAACTATCGCTCGAATGGCGTGGCGATTTCCGCCATTGTGCATTTGGGTTTGCTTGGTCTGATTTTGAGTGGCGTCCTTGTAGGTGATCGAGTCATACAGAAAGTTGCACCTCGCGAAACAGTGATGTTGATCGCTCCGTCTCCAGATACCTATGCTTTGCCGGCGTCAAAGAAAATCGTCAGCGGCGGAGGCGGAGGTGGA
>Ga0335076_10002744_pt1 | contig 17555 bp, 15 predicted proteins | sample Lox_Sample_25_FD_206717 | JGI IMG/M metagenome (GOLD analysis project Ga0335076, IMG submission 206717) | Soil microbial communities from Loxahatchee National Wildlife Refuge, Florida, United States - Lox_Sample_2.5 | ecosystem: Environmental > Terrestrial > Soil > Wetlands | place: USA... | reverse complement strand
GAGCGTTCGGGCGCCATGCACCATGTGTCCTTGAAATCGGTTTCGGCATGGGCGAAACCACGGCGGCGATCGCCGCCGCGCGGCCGGACATCAACTTCATCGCAATCGAGGTGTTCGTGGCCGGAATCGGTGCGCTTGCGCGACGCATCGAAGAAATGGAACTGGACAACGTGCGCGTCATCCAGCACGACGCGACCGAGGTGGTGCGCCGGATGCTGCTACCGGCGACTCTCGCGGGGGTGCATGTATTTTTTCCCGATCCCTGGCCCAAGAAGCGCCATCACAAGCGGCGTCTGATCGCCCAACCGTTCGCCGGCGAGCTCGCGGAGTGCATCCACCGGGGTGGCTACCTGCACTGCGCGACCGACTGGCAGCCTTATGCCGAGCAGATGATCGAAGTCCTATCCGCTGAACCGCGCCTCGAGAACCTGCACCCGGATTTCGCGCCGGCGCCCATCAATCCGCTGGCGGAGCGCCCGGTTACTCGATTCCACGCGCGCGGCAATAGTCTCGGGCACGGCACATGGGATCTCGTCTTCCGGCGCGCCGGCGGCTGAACGGTCCAGCAGTTCAGTCGGTCCAGTCGACCCAACCAAGCTGCGCTGTAAGAAGGATCACGCCGCCGAACACGATCCGGTACCAGGCAAAGGCGCGGAAGTCGTGCCTCGACACGTACCGCAGCAGCCAGCGCACGCAGATGAGCGCGGCAATGAAGGCGGCCACCGATCCCACGCCGAACAGCGGAATGTCAGCCGAGTGCAGCTGGTCGCGCGCCTTGTAGAGAGCGTAGACCGTCGCGCCCATCACGGTCGGCATCGCAAGGAAGAACGAGAACTCGGTGGCGGCCTTGCGCGAGAGTCCGAACAGCAGCGCGCCGATGATGGTCGCACCCGACCGGCTGGTGCCGGGAATCAGCGAGAAACACTGCGCAAAGCCGATCTTCAAGGCGTCGAGCACCGTCACCTCATCGATCGAGTCGACACGCGGCTGGTAGTCGCGCGCCGCGTGGAGCTTCTCGACCCAAAGGATGATCAGGCCGCCGACGACGAATGCCGTCGCGACCGGAAGCGGCGAAAAAAGGTAGGTATCGATCACGCGCTTGAACAGCACGCCAATGATGGCTGCCGGCAGAAACGCGACCACGACATTCACGGCAAGCCGTTGTTCGGTCGCGTCATTGGCCAGGCCGCGCAACATCTTGAGCAGACGGGCGCGGTATTCCCAGCAGACGGCGAGGATGGCGCCCCCCTGGATCGCGATGATGAACGCCTCGCGGCTGCCGAGCCTGAAGCGCACCAGGTCTTCAGCAACGATCAGGTGACCGGTGCTCGAGATCGGCAGGAATTCGGTCAGTCCTTCGACGACGCCAAGCAGCAGCGCTTTGAGCGCGAGTATCAAATCCAACGGAGATCTCCAGGTCCGGGCGGCGCGCGATTATGGCGTGACGCGCGCGGACGGCACGAAACCTCGGCGCGACAAGATCAGAAGAACTCGATCTCGGACTCGCTTCGCTTCGTCTGCACCTTGCCTTGGTCGCGCAGGATTTCGAAGTTGTGCAGTTGATTGCGCCCGTTGCGCTTGGCGTGATAGAGAGCGGCGTCGGCCCGTTCGATGCACGACGCTGGAATATCGCTGGGCTGGATGGCGGTGTACCCGATGCTCACGGTCACGTCGCCCACCTGCGGGAAGTCGTACTCCTGCACCGCGGTCCGCAAGCGGTCGAACGCCGTGGACGCACCCTCCGCGGCCGCGCGATCGAGAACCACGATGAACTCCTCGCCGCCGAAGCGGAACAGCTGGTCGACGCCGCGAAACGTGCGCGTGATGAGGCGTGCGATCAAGAGCAGCACCTCGTCGCCGAACAGGTGACCGAACCGGTCGTTGATCGACTTGAAGTGATCGATGTCGATGACTGCGAGCCAGCTTGGATCGGAACTCGCGCCGCGCGACGCGCGTTGCTGCCGGGCCAGCAGCTTGCCGAAGGTGGTTTCGAGCGTCTTGCGGTTCAGCAACCCGGTCAGCGTGTCGCGTTCGCCGTAGTCGAGCAGCGCCAGGTGGTTGCGCAGGATGCGGAGGATGCCCGTCACGAGCGAAGCTTCGCGGGCGCGCAATCCTTCGTCGGCCACGATTTCGAGCATGCCAGTTACGCCGCGTTCGCCTTCGAGCGGAAAGACGCTGCGCCAGCCCGATGCATCGGCCGCCTCATCGTGCACGATGTCGTGCAGCAAGACACATTCGCGCCAGGCGAGCTCGTCGCTGACGCAGGGCAACTGTTCGACCTCGGTGGTGTCGGGGCCGAGCTCGCTGCCGTCGCGGCGAACCGTTATCTGGCGGGCGACACGGCGCGCGTCGCCATCGGCGATCACTCGATAGATCGTCACCGCGCGCGCGTTGAGAAACGACGCCAGCATGCGTGCGATCGCGCCATCCAGTTCATCGCGATCGCGATAGGACGTCGCCTTGCCAACCGATTCGATGATGCGAGGAACGGCCACTAGCGCGTGCCCCGGAGCGGGTATCCGGCGAATCTAGGGCATTCACTAGCGGCCAAAGAGCCAATAAGGCCCCCAAATCGAGGCCAACGGGACACGCGCCCTAGGGGAATTTCCGACGCGATCTCAAGCGCCGTCCAGGCGACGGCGCAGTTCAGCGACTTCGTCTCGCAACGACTGCACTTCGGCGGCAAGCCGGGCCACCTCGGCACCCAAGCCTGGCGCTGGAGTGGTTGCCGCGGCGGGCGGCGGAACGATCGACACCGGCCCGGCGATGAGGTGCGCCCAACGCGCCTCCCGCTCCCCAGGAGCGCGCGGAAGGTGGACCACGAGCGGGCCGCCCTTGTCCTCGCTGCGCTCGGCCAATTCGACGAGAAACGCCTCGACCGACGATATGTCCGCAAACGGGTGCAGGCGCTCGGTGTTCCCGCGCAATTCCGCCGAGGTCTGTGGACCGCGCAGCATGAGGGAGGCGAGCAATGCGACCGCCTGATCGGGAACCCTCAGCACGCGACCGACGTTGTGCGAATACCGCGTCACTCGCGCACCGCTCGACTCGATCACGAACGAATGGCGCCGCAGATCGTCGATGGCCCGCTGGACTTCGCTCTCGGTGGCCGTCAGAACGGGATCGCGGTTGTTCTTCTGGTTGCACCCGGACACGAGTGCGTTGAGCGAAAGCGGATAAGTGTCGGGGACCGTCTTTTCCTTCTCGACCAGCACGCCCAGGATGCGCGTTTCGAGCAGCGATAGCGGCGGCAACTGCATCAAGATCCTTCCGTGGTCAGGCGCGGGTTGGCGATGCTAGCTTGACCCTCCACGATGCGAAGCGTAGATTACTGACCGGTAAGTCAGTAACGATGAGCAGCATCGAACTCAATCCCCCCCGGCCCCGCTGGGAACGACGCAAGGAAGCACGCCCGGCGGAATTGCTGGCGGCCGCGCTTGGGCTTTTCGTGGAAAAGGGCTATGCGGGGACGCGTCTCGACGACGTCGCCGCACGAGCCGGTGTTTCCAAGGGAACGCTGTACTTGTACTTCCAGAACAAGGAAGAGTTGTTCAAGGCGGTCGTGCGCGAAAACATCGTCACCGCGCTCTCCTCGGCCGCGCAAGACGTGCAGGCCTTCGACGGCCCGAGTGCCGAGCTGCTGCGTGGCTTGATCACAACGTGGTGGAAGGATTTCGGCGCGACCGAAGCCGGCGCGTTGACCAAGCTTCTGATGGCCGAAAGCGGCAACTTCCCCGAGATCGCGGCCTTTTTCCTGGCCGAGGTGATCGAGCCCTGGCACCGCCTGCTCGGGTCGGTGATCGAGCGCGGGATCCGACGGCGCGAATTCAGGCCGGTCGATGTGGCCCTTTTTACGCGGGTGATGACTGCGCCGCTCGTCATGTTGAGCCTCTGGAATCGATCGTTCGGAGCATGCAGCGCCGAACCGGTCGACCCCGAAGGCTTCATCGCGATGCTGCTCGACACGCACCTCACGTCGCTCGACGCCGCCCGCAAACCCGCGCCGCGCAAGCCGGCAGCGCACGCCGCCGCGCGAACCCGGGGGAAGCGGCGGTGAAGCGGGTCGCCGCGGTCACGGCGCGCACGTGGCCGGCGCTGCGACAGGACGGCGAAACAGGGGACTCAAGCGCAGCAGTTACGCGATCACCCGTTGCTAGAATTTTGCGCCGTTGCAGAAAGAGCAAGAAGAACCGAACGACAACTCAAACAACAGAGCCGAACACGATGAATTGCGGAGAGCGATCGCGATGAACATGGCAACCGCGGGCATGGACATCGAACTGGCACGCCACAACATGATCGAGCAGCAGATCCGCACGTGGGAAGTGCTGGATCAATCGGTGCTCGATCTGCTGCCGGTGGTGAAACGCGAGAACTTCGTGCCGGCTGCATTCCGCCGCCTCGCGTTCGTCGACATGGAAGTGCCGCTGAAAATCGACGCCGGCGATGGCACGGTCTACGACAGCGGCGAGGCGATGTTCACGCCCAAAGTGGAAGCGCGCTTCCTGCAGGAACTCGCCGTCCGGCCGCATGAAAAGGTGCTGGAGATCGGCACCGGCTCCGGCTACATGGCCGCGCTCGCGGCCCACAAGGCACAACACGTTCTTTCGGTCGAAATCGACCAGCGGCTGCACCGCTTTGGAAGCGGCAACCTCGTTCGCGCGGGTGTGCGCAACGTCACGGTCGAGCTGGGTGACGGCTCGCGTGGGTGGTCGGCCAAGGCTCCGTACGACGTGATCATCGTTTCCGGGTCGCTGCCTGCGCTGCCGCCCGATCTTTTGGCGCAACTCAAGATCGGCGGCCGCCTGTCTGCGATCGTCGGGTCCGGCGCGGTGATGACAGCGCAAATCGTGACGCGGGTCTCCGATGGCGGCTACGAAACACTCAATATTTTCGAGACGCGCGTGAAGGCATTGCGCAACGCGTGGCAGCCATCGACGTTCCGCTTCTGACATCGATGAAATCGATCAGCCCCGCGGACCTCGCAAAGTGGCTTGCCGACAAGGAACGCACGCGGCCACTGCTGCTCGACGTGCGCGAACCGTGGGAGCAGCAGGTCTGTGCGATCGCCGGGTCGCAGGCCATGCCGATGCAGCATGTCCCGGCGCAGTTCGGCAACATCGATCCGGAGCAGTCGGTCATCTGCATCTGTCATCACGGCGGACGCAGCGCGCAGGTCGCGATGTTTTTGCAGCGCCAGGGATATGAGGATGTCTACAACCTGAGTGGAGGCGTCGACGCCTGGGCACGCCAGGTCGATCCGTCGATGCCGGTTTACTAGAACGAGAGCGCGGCGGCTGGTCGGCCGCGCGACAAGAAATCTGCTTTTGCTTTTCGGAAGAGGGGCTCCTCGAAATGCACCAACAAACCAAGCTGGCTGCGGCAGTCGCCTGCGTCTTGATGACGACGGCGGGTTCGGCATCCGCGCAAGCCAAGAACAGTGATCTCGTCGCGATCTTCCGCGACGCTCTGGCGAATGACTCCGTGTACGCATCGGCGCGCTTCACGCGGCAAGCCGCGGAAGAACGCACGCCGCAAGCGCGCGCTGCGATTCTTCCGAACGTGAGTGCCGGATTCGGCGCCAGCGACGAGTACTTCAAGTTCGCGTCGCCGAGCGAGCCGGCCGGCGTCGAAGGCGTGACGCAGTCCGGCGAGCTGGTCTTCAACGGACCACCCGGAACTACCGTTCAACCCAGCTATTCGCGGACGTTCTGGACGTGGGGACCGACGCTGCAGATGTCGATGCCCATCTACCGGCCGCAAAACTGGGACGCGCTGGACCAGGCGAAGCTTTCCGTAGTCGGTGCTGAAGCCACGTTCGCGCAAGCGCGCCAGGACCTGATCCTGCGCGTCTCGCAGGCGTATTTCGACCTCCTCGGGGCCCAGGACAATCTCGAAGCCATTGAAGCCAACAAGCGCGCGACTGCCGAAAACCTCGCGCAGGCGAAGCGTGAGTTCGAGGTCGGCACCAAGACGATCGTCGATACGACCGAGGCGCAGGCACGTTTCGACCAGATCGTTGCTCAGGAGCAGGTCGCGCTCGGCGACCTGATCGTCAAGCGCAGCGCGCTGCGCGTGATCATCGGGCGCGACGCCGGCGACCTCGCGCCATTGCGCGACAGTCCGCAACTCGATTCGCCGGCGCCCGCCGATGTCGATGCATGGGCCAAGCGTGCGGAAGACAACAATCCGAACGTCACGTTCGCGCTCGCTTCCTCGCAGATCGCGCGCATCGAAACCAAGCGCAACCGCGACGCGCACCTGCCGACGCTCGATTTCGTCGCGTCCGCGGCGCGGCAGCGTTCGAACGGCAGCTCAACCACGGCACTTCAAAGCAACATCACCACCGGCACGATCGGTCTGCAGCTCAACGTCCCGATCTACAGTGGCGGCTTGATCCAGTCGCGTGTCCGTGAGGCGCTCGCCAACGAGGAACGTGCCCGCTCCGACCTCGAGACCGCGCGCCGCAACGCGGCTCAGGGCGCACGCCAGGCGTACGTCGGCGTGGATTTCGGCCTTGCGCAGGTCCGCTCGCTCGAATCGGCGGAAGTGTCGGCAAAGAGCCAGCTCGATTCGACGCGCACCGGTTATCAGGTTGGCGTGCGCATCAATCTCGACGTGCTCAACGCGACCACCCAGCTCTACACCACCCGGCGTGACCTCAAGAAGGCGCGCTACGACTTCCTGGTGAGCGGCCTGCGCCTGAAGTCGGCCGCCGGATCGCTCGACGACCAGGACATCGACGCGATCAATCGGCTGCTGGTCCGCTGAGCGGCGCCGCTTCGAGCACGCCGCGAATCAACTCGACGGTGCGCTGCGTCGCTCCACGATGGGCGGCAGCGAACGTCCGCGCGGCCTCTGCCATCGCGGCACGGCGCGCGTCGTCACGCGACAGCTCATCCAGGGCTCTTATGGCTCCGGCCGCATCCCGGACCTGCAGCGCGGCGCCGGCGGCGATCGCATCGGTGGCCACCTGCATGAAATTGAACGTGCTCGGACCGAGCACGACCGGCGTCCCGACCGCGCACGCTTCGATCAGGTTCTGCGCGCCGAACGGCAGCAGGCTTCCGCCGATCAACGCGAGATCCGCCGCCGCGTAATACATCGCCATCTCGCCCATCGAGTCGCCGAGCAGCACCGCGCCGCTCGCCGGTGTCGCGGCAAACCCGCCGGCACTTCGCCGCACACAGACAAGCCCGCGCGACTCGATCAAGCGCGCCACATCATCGAACCGCTGCGGATGCCGCGGCACAACCACCAAAATGGGGTCAGACCCCAATTGTTTGCGAAGCGACGCGTACGCATCGAGCACGAGCGCTTCTTCGCCATCGCGCGAGCTCGCAAGAAGCCAAACGGGACGCGCTCCGAGCGCGGCACGGATCGCCCTGCCTTGCCCGATCAGCTCGGGCGACGGCGCGAGGTCGAACTTGAGATTGCCGAGGACATCGACCGGCCCGCGATACATCTGCGCGATCCGCGCACGGTCCGCCTCGCTTTGCGCGGCAACGCGCGTGAACCCCTGCGCAGCCGAACCAAGCAGGCTCTCCCAACGCCGCGCGCGCGCCAACGATCGCTCCGAAAGGCGCGCATTCACGAGCACCATCGGCACGCGCGCCACGCTTGCGCCGAAGAGGAGCGAAGGCCACACCTCGGTCTCGAGGATCACGCCGATGCCTGGATGCGTCTCCGCAAAAAATCGGGCGACCGCCAGATCGAAGTCGTAGGGCAAGTAGCGTTGCACGAGCCGGCCGGCCAGCGCCGCGGCTACTCCCGCGCCGACGGCGCGCCCGGTTGGCGTCATGTGGGTGAGCACGAAGGTCGCCGACGGATATTGCGCAGCCAGCGCCTCGATGAGCGGCTGCGCGGCACGCGTCTCGCCCACCGAGACCGCGTGCACCCAGATCACCGGCCTGCCTGGCGCCGGCCTCTCGCCCCGACCGAGGAAACGCTCGCTCCAATGCGACCGGTACTCCGGCTGCCGCAGGCTGCGCCACAGCAGATAGAGCGCGGCAAACGGCAGGACCAGCCACCAGGCGAGCGCGTACCACGTGCGCGCCGGAGTGCTCGTCATCGCGTGACGGCAGACCGCGCAAGCACCCGGTCGAGCGCCGCGACGACTTCGTCGGCGGACGGTCCGCCTGACGCGCTGCCCAGACTTTCGCTGGGCGCATCGCCGCGAATGCCCACCAGGCTCGGGTCGTAGTCGCAGAAGATCCCGATGGTCGGCGCGCCGACGGCGGCGGCGAGATGTGTGAGCCCGGTATCGACGCCGACGACAACGCGCGCACCAGCCAGCAGCGCAGCCAGCTGATCCAACGACGAGCGCGGCGCGACGAGCGCGTCGACCATGTCTTTGGCAAGCGCGCGCGTCGCGGTTCCCTCTTCGTCGCTGCCCCACACGAGAATGCTCTGCATGCCGCGCCGCGCGAGATCTTCCTCGACGCGGTGCCACGCCTGCGTCGGCCACAACTTGGTTTCGCGGCTCGTGTTGGTCAGCAGCACCGCGTACGGTCCGCGCGCCGCGAGATCCACAAGTCCAGCTTGATTCAGCTCGGGCACCGCGAGCGTGAAGCGCGGCGGCCCATCGAGCGCAAACCCGAGCGCCGTGGCCACGAGGCGCCGATTGCGTTCGATCGCATGCAACGAGCGGCCGACCGAAAAGCGGCGGTCGTAGCACCGCGCCGCGCTGGGTTCACGTGCCGATTCGCGATCGAAGCCGCTCGTCGGGCCATGGCCCCAGCGCGCGACCCACGCGCTCTTCAGCAGGCCCTGGATGTCGATGATGCGGTCGTAGCGTGTCGCGCGCAGGTTGCGTCGCGCCGCGCGCAGCTCGCTCCAGGTGGATGGCGCAAGCAGCGTGCGGCGCCAGCGCCGCAACGCGACAGGCAGCACGTTGCGGACGCCTGGGTGCAGGCGCGGCAGCGGACTGAATCCTTCTTCGATCACCCAGTCGATCTGCGCACCGGGCAACGCGCGCGCGATATCGCTCACGACCGGCAACGCATGGATCACGTCGCCCATCGAGGACATCTTGACGATCAGCAATCGCAACGCGTCGCCCATGGCGGCGCGGATTGTATGCGGGAGCGCCGCGACCGGCTCAGAACGGCAGCTTGGCGTCGGGCTTGACCGCGAGCAGCGCGCGGCGGAAGTCTGCCTGGATGCGATCCAGTGCACCCTGCGAGTCCGCTTCGAAGCGCAATACGACCACCGGCGTCGTATTCGACGGCCGCGCCAGGCCGAAACCATCGGCGTATTCGACCCGCACGCCGTCGATCGTGATCACTTCACGCGCCTGGTCGAACTTCGCCTCGGACTTCAGGCGTTCGACCAGTGAAAAGTTCTCGCCCTCGGCCGTTTTCAACTGCAACTCGGGCGTACTCGTTGCATCGGGCAGCGACTCGAGCTCCGCGGATGGATCCCTTGCCGCCGACAGCAACTCGAGCAAGCGAGCGCCCGAGTACAACGCATCGTCGAAACCGTACCAGCGGTCGTTGAAGAAGATGTGTCCGCTCATTTCGCCAGCCAGTGGCGCTCCGGTTTCCTTGAGCTTGGCCTTGATCAACGAGTGACCCGTGCGCCACATGGTGGGCTTTCCGCCGTGCGCACGAATCTGCGCCGCGAGATGGCGCGAGCATTTGACATCGAAGATGATCTCCGCACCGGGTCGTTGCGCCAGCACGCCGCGCGCGAACAGCATCATCTGGCGATCGGGGAAGATGATGTTGCCGCCCTTCGTCACGACACCGAGCCGGTCGCCGTCACCATCGAACGCGAGTCCGATCTCCGCGTCGGTCTCACGCAGGCACCGAATCAGGTCCTGCAAATTTTCCGGGTGTGCAGGATCGGGATGATGATTCGGAAAGCGGCCGTCGACATCGCAGAAGAGTTCGATTGCTTCACAACCGAGCGCGCGAAAGAGCCGTGGCGCGATCGCACCCGCCACGCCGTTGCCGCAATCGATCGCGATCTTCATCGGGCGGGCAAGTCTGGCATCGCCTTTGATCCGGGCGACGTATCGATCGGCGACATCAACCTGACGCAGCGCACCCGGTTGCGCGGCACTCACGAAGTCCTGCTTGTCGATGCGCTGTCGTAGGTCTTGCAGTCCGTCACCGTAGACAGGATCGCCCGCCAGCATCATCTTCATGCCGTTGTATTCGGGCGGGTTGTGGCTGCCGGTAATTTCGATCCCGGACCGGGTGCCGAGATCGAAGGTCGCGAAATACAGCATCGGTGTCGCCACCATGCCGACGTCGACGACCGCCGTACCGGTCGAACGGATGCCTTCGATCAGCGCGGCCGCGAGTCGCGGACCTGAAAGGCGTCCGTCCCGGCCAACCGCGACTTCCTTGACGCCGCGCGCGCTCGCTTCGGAGCCGTACGCCTTGCCGATCGCCCGCGCTGCGTCTTCAGTCAGCGTGCGGTCAACGATGCCGCGAACGTCGTAGGCCTTGAAGATTGAAGGATCGATTGTGGTCACGGCGTGTTACGGCGCGAAATGAAGAATGTTTGACCGCGCGAGTCGAACCGAGTCTAGCCGAAGCAAGCAGAAGCCCCTCCTTGCGCCTTCAGGAAGCGATAGCATCTGCCCGATGAAAAGACATATACGCAAAGCAGTCTTCCCGGTCGCGGGCCTGGGAACGCGCTTCCTGCCGGCGACCAAGGCGATGCCCAAGGAGATGTTGCCGATCGTCGACAAGCCGCTGATCCAGTACGCGGTCGAAGAAGCCGCCGCTGCGGGCATCGACCAGATGGTCTTCGTGACGGGTCGAAACAAGCGCGCGATAGAGGACCACTTTGACCGTGCGCCGGAACTCGAACTATTGCTTGCCGAGAGTTCGAAGCACGCCTTGCTCGATGCCCTGATGTCCGTCACGCCAAAGGGCATCACCTTCGTCTACGTACGCCAGTCGGAGCAGCTTGGACTCGGCCATGCCGTGCTGTGCGCGCAACCCGTGGTCGGCGATGATCCCTTCGCAGTGATCCTGGCCGACGATCTGATCGATGCAACCCCGGGCGCCACGTCGCAACTGGTTGCAACATACGATCAACATCAAGCCTCGGTCCTCGCCGTCGAAGACGTGCCTCTCGAAGACACCTCGAAGTACGGCATTGTCGCCACCAAGCGCATCGATAGTAGGGTGGAGCGTGTGACCGGCATCATCGAGAAGCCCGATCCTGCCGATGCCCCCTCGACACTGGCCGTCGTCGGACGATATGTCCTTCGCGCGGAGATCTTTGCGGAGCTTGCGACGACCGAACGGGGGCGCGGCGGCGAGATCCAGCTGACGGACGCCATCGCGCGGCTCGTTGCAAAAGGCGAAGTACTTGCGCATCGCTTCGGCGGTACGCGTTTCGACTGCGGATCCAAGCACGGCTTCATGGCCGCGAACGTGGCGTTCGCGCGCCGGCAAGGAATCATCGACTGAGTCGACAGGGACACGGGCGGAAGCAGCCCTAATCGCCGGAATGATCGGCGATAATCGCGTTAGTCTCTCCGAAGCAAGGCTTCCGTTCCGAACATGCTCGCAGTGATTCTTTCCGGCGGATCCGGCACGCGTTTGTGGCCGGTATCTCGCGAAGCGACGCCAAAGCCGTTCATGCGCATCGGCGAAGGACCGTCGCTTCTCCAGCGAACCATCGCACGTGCGGTGGCCTGCGGTGCGTCCAAAGCGCTGATCGTCACCAATCGCGAGTACGGCTTCCGCACGCTCGAAGAAATCGAGTCGATGCGCACGGGCACTCCGGCGAAGGCCCACGTATTGCTGGAGCCGATGGGCCGCAACACTGCACCGGCGATCGCGGCCGCAGCGTTGTGGGCGCGCCAGGCAGGTCATGGAGATCAGCCAATGCTGGTCTTGCCGGCGGATCATCTGGTTCAGGACGAGGCGCGCTTCGCTGCCCTGGCGAAGGAAGCGGGACGATTGGCTGCCAGCGGCAAGATCGTCCTGTTCGGTGTCCGGCCGACGATGCCGGAAACCGGTTTCGGATACATCGAGTGCGAAGGCATACCGGCGGGTGAAAATGCGGTCGCGGCGCGCCGCTTCGTCGAGAAGCCGAATGCCGTCACCGCCGCTGAGTACCTCGCCTCAGGGCGGTACATGTGGAACAGCGGCATGTTCTGCTTCACGCCCGCCACGATCCTTGATGCGCTCAGCCAGTTCGCGCCCGCGGTCCTGGACGCTGCAACCCGCGCGATGCCCGTTTTGAACTCAGCCACCAACCGAACCGAGCTGGACAAGGCCGCTTTCGCGCTTGCGCCGGACATTTCGATTGACTACGCCGTGATGGAGAAAGCGCCCGGCGTGCTTGTGTTGGCCGGCGACTTTGGATGGAGCGACATCGGCTCGTGGAAGGCGGTCGCCGAGGAACACGATGCGGATTCGTATGGCAACACCATCAGTGGTGAAGTCATCCTTGCCGACTGCCGCAACACGCACGTGCAAAGCGACGACCGGTTGATTGCGGGCGTGGGATTGCGCGACGTGGTGATCGTCGATACGCCGGACGCACTGCTCGTCTGCGATCGGCATGCCACACAGAAAGTCAAGGATGTAGTCGGTGAACTCAGACGGCGTGGCCACGACGCGCATCGCTTGCACCGTACCGTCGAGCGCCCGTGGGGAACGTACACGACGCTGCAAGAGGGCCCTCGTTTCAAGATCAAACGCATCGAGGTGAAACCGGGCGCAGCGTTGTCACTGCAGATGCATCACCATCGCAGCGAACACTGGATTGTCGTGAGCGGCACGGCCAAGGTGACGATCAATGACCGGGAGACCCTGCTGGCACCGAACGAGTCGACCTACGTGCCGGTCGGCGCGCATCACCGACTCGAGAACCCGGGCAAGGTCCTTCTCACAATGATCGAGGTCCAGTGCGGGGACTACGTGGGCGAGGACGACATCGTCCGCTTCGAGGACAAGTACGGTCGCACGGCGAACAACTCGGTCGGTCAGTGACCGCTGCGACGATCCCCACGGTGCGTGCGAACATCTGACAGCTCGGGTGTTGCAGACACCCGGCGTGGCGAACGACAGTGTCGAGGGCGCCCTGGTCGCTGGTGCGCTTTCCTCGGGCACCCGGTGGACGCGACGAGGCAAGCAGGGTGAACATCACGATCGCAACCAACGCGTTGCTTCCGGCCGACAAGGAGGGGGGCCCTGCGTACAGCAACTTCTATCTCGCACAGGCGTTGCTCAAGGCCGGCGCGGCCGTATGCGTCGTGACGACCGATCGCAACGGTCCTGATCGTCTCGACGTCCCTGTGGACCGCTGGATCGAGCGAGACGGCGCACCTGTGTTCTACGCGAGCACACGCGCCGGTGCGTGGATCCGAAGCCCGTCGTATGCCGAAGCGATCGACGGCGCGGTCGCGAAGAGTGACGTCTGCATCATGTCGGGCGTCTTCTGGAACCACACCGGATTTGCCGCAGCGCGCGCCTGTTGGCGTGGCAGCGTCCCGTACATCACCATGCCGCGTGGCCTGCTGAGCCCGTGGGCGTTGAACCACAAAGGGCTGAAGAAACGTCTCTATTGGAACCTGCTCGCCCGCCGGATCGTCGACCACTCCGCCGCACTGGTCGCGCTTGCCGAACAGGAAGAGCGCGACATCATCAGCACCGGTATTCGGCGCCCCGTGCACGTGATCCCGAACGGCGCATTCGTCGACGGCTTGGACCTCGCTGGCGGCGCACCAGCCGCTCCCAGCACGCTGAGTCTTCCGTCAAGCGTAAAGCGCTATGTCCTGTTCCTGGGCCGGATCCATCCCAAGAAAGGACTCGACGTCCTTATCCCCGCGTTTGATCGCGTGGCAGCACGATTTGAAGACGTGGCGCTCGTCATTGCCGGCACGAGCGATGCGGACTACCAGGAGCAGTTCGACGCATTGCTGAAGAAGGCAGCGACGCGCGAACGGATCCACCTGGTTGGAAACGTTAGCGGAGCGGCGAAGGCCGCGCTCCTGCGAGGGGCAAGCGTGTTTGCGCTCACGTCCTATAGCGAAGGATTGCCCGTGGCCGTGCTCGAGGCGCTCGCGGCTGGGCAGCCGGTGGTTCTCACCCCGGGATGCAATCTTCCGGAGGTCTCCGCCAAGGGTGCGGGCCTCGAGGTGAGGCTCGACGCGGAGGCGGTCGCGCTGGCGTTGATGCGTGTCCTCGATGACTCTTCTCTGCGGCAGTCGCTTGCCGCGAACGCGCTGCGCCTTGCACGCGAGTCGTTCAGCTGGGACGCTGTGGCGCGCCGGATGCTGAACCTGTGTCAAACGATTGCGCCAAGTCCATCCCGAACCGTCCCAGCCTAGAACAAACAATGACACCGCGACGCACGCCTGATCCCTCTCCCGATCCGGGATTGAAGGACAAAACCATCTTGATCACCGGCGGGACCGGATCGTTCGGCGGCACGATGTGTCGCCGGCTCCTGCGCGCGGGCGCGCGCGAGGTGCGCATCTTCAGCCGCGACGAACTCAAGCAGGAGATGATGCGGATCGAGCTAAGCGACGAACGCCTCCGTTTCTATCTCGGCGATGTCCGCATCCGCGAGTCGGTCGACAACGCGATGAAGGACGTCGACTACGTGTTCCACGCCGCGGCCCTCAAGCAGGTTCCATCGTGCGAGTTCTTCCCGATGCAGGCGGTTCTGACCAACGTGGTCGGCAGCCATAACGTGATCGAGTCGGCCGCCTCGCTTGGCGTCGAGCGCGTCGTCTGCCTCAGTACGGACAAGGCGGTCTATCCGATCAATTCAATGGGCATGACCAAGGCGTTGATGGAAAAGGTGGCGCAGGCCGCCGCGCGCGCAGCGGGCGAGAGCGGCACCGTGGTCTGCAGCGTCCGCTACGGAAACGTGATGTATTCGCGCGGCTCGGTCATCCCACTCTTCGTCAAGCAGCTGCGCGAAGGCAACGATCTCACGGTGACCAACCCGGCCATGACGCGCTTCATGCTGTCGCTCGAGCATGCCACCGAGCTCGTGCTGCACGCCTTCGCACATTCCGAGCAGGGCGACATCTTCATCCGCAAAGCACCGGCCTGCACGGTCGGCGATCTGGCACGCGCGGTGATCGCTTTGTTCGGCGCCCAGGTCGGAGTGCGCTCGATTGGCATCCGCCATGGAGAGAAGCTCTATGAAACGCTCGCCACGAAGGAGGAGCTGGCGAATGCTGACGATATGGGAGATTATTTCCGCGTCCGGATGGATGTACGCACGCTCAACTACAGCAAGTACGTGAGCGAAGGCGACGCGCACCTCGCCGAGCTGGACGACTATCACTCGCACAACACCGAGCGTCTGGATGTCGACCAGGTGCAGGCCCTGCTCCGCACGCTTCCGGAGATTCGCGAAGGGCTCGTTGCGGCATGAAGGCCACCAAGGTCGTCATCACAGGAGCCGCCGGCTTGCTGGGCTGGCACATGCGCTGTCTGCTGAAGGCGAACGGTTTCACGAACGTCGCGGCGCTTGATCGACCTGCCTTTTCGGACCCCGCGTCGCTGCGCAGCGCACTGGAAGGTGCTGCGGTCGTGCTGCATTTTGCCGGCATGAATCGCGGTCCCGATGCGGCCGTGGCGGCGGAAAACGTGGCAATCACGCAGCGGCTGATCGACGCTTGCCAGAGCGGCAACACACTTCCGCACATCCTGTTCTCCTCGTCGACTCATATCCATCGCGACACACCTTATGGCGCTTCCAAGCGCCGCTGCGGGGAGCTGTTGTCCGCTTGGGCCGGCGTGGCTGGAGGGCGCTTCACAAATGTCGTGATCCCGAACGTGTTCGGCGAAGGCGGCAGGCCTTTCTACAATTCAGTGGTTTCGACGTTCTGCCACCAGCTCGCGACCGGCGAAATACCGCGCATCATCGACGATGCAGCGTTGAACCTGATCCACGCACTCGATGTCTGCGAACAGATGCTCCAGCTATTCGAGCGCGGGCAGACGGGAACGGTGACCCTCGCGGGAGAAGCGATCACGGTCAGCAAGTTGCTTGAAGAGCTTGGAGGGATGAACGACCTCTACAGCGCCGGCATTGTTCCCGCGCTTCCCGACCGCTTCAACCTGGCTCTGTTCAACACGCTGCGCGCGTACCGGTTCCCTGCGAAGTATCCCTACATGCTCAAGAGGAACACCGATGCGCGCGGGTCGTTGTTTGAAGCGGTCAAGTCGCTCAACGGCGGACAGACCTTCATTTCGAGCAGCCATCCTGGCGTTCTGCGCGGCAACCACTATCACCTGCGCAAAGTCGAGCGGTTTCTGCTGATCCGCGGCAATGCGACGATCCACGTGCGGCGCCTGTTCGACGACACGGTGCACGCGTTCAAGGTGACCGGCGAGAGCCCGGCCTTCATCGACATGCCGACGATGCACACCCACAACATCGTCGCGGATGCCGATAGCGAAATCATGACGTTGTTCTGGGCGCACGAGATCTTCGATCCGCTGAACCCGGATACTTTCCCTGAACCCGTACAGGCCGCTCCGCGATGAAAAGGCTCAAGGTCATGACGGTGCTCGGGACGCGGCCCGAAATCATCCGCTTGTCGCGAGTGCTCGGCGCGCTGGATCAGCACATGGACCATGTGCTCGTTCACACGGGTCAGAACTACGACTACGAGTTGAACGAGATCTTCTTCAACGAACTTGAGTTGCGGCGACCCGATCATTTTCTCGACGCCGCAAAGGAATCGGCAGCGGAGACCGTCGGGAGCATCGTGGCCCGTGTCGATCCCTTGCTGGAGCAGCATCGCCCCGATGCTTTCCTCGTCCTTGGCGACACCAACTCCTGCCTTGCGGCCATCGCGGCGAAGCGACGGCACATACCGATCTTCCACATGGAAGCCGGCAACCGCTGCTTCGACCAGCGCGTGCCCGAGGAGACGAACCGTCGCATCGTCGACCACCTGAGCGACATCAATCTCACCTACAGCGATATCGCCCGCGAATATCTGTTGCGCGAGGGCCTGCCTGCGGACCGCGTGATCAAGACCGGCAGCCCGATGTTCGAAGTACTCCAGCATTTCCGCCGACAGATCGAACGCTCCGACGTGCTCGGGCGCCTTGCGATCGCGCACGGCGACTACTTCGTCGTTAGCGCGCACCGCGAGGAAAACGTCGATGCGCCGGCGCGGCTCGCCGCCCTGGTCGAGACAATGAATGCGCTCGCGGCGCAGTACGGCAAGCCAATCATCTTCTCGACGCATCCACGCACTCGCAAGCGGCTTGAGGCTGCTGGCATCGTTCTCGACCCGCTGGTCGAGCTACTGAAGCCGCTTGGTTTCCACGACTACGTCCACCTGCAGCAGAACGCGCTGTGCACGCTATCGGACTCAGGGACCATCTCCGAGGAGTCGTCGATCCTCGACTTTCCCGCGCTGAACATTCGCGAAGCACATGAGCGCCCCGAGGCGATGGAGGAGGCAGCGGTCGTGCTGTGCGGACTGAATGCGGAACACGTGCTTCGCTGCCTCGAAGTCACGCTCGCCCAGCGGGCGTCACCAGGGCGGCAGGTCCGGCCGGTCGCCGACTACACGATGCCAAACGTTTCCGAGAAGGTCGTCC
>Ga0335076_10002743_pt1 | contig 17555 bp, 17 predicted proteins | sample Lox_Sample_25_FD_206717 | JGI IMG/M metagenome (GOLD analysis project Ga0335076, IMG submission 206717) | Soil microbial communities from Loxahatchee National Wildlife Refuge, Florida, United States - Lox_Sample_2.5 | ecosystem: Environmental > Terrestrial > Soil > Wetlands | place: USA... | reverse complement strand
CGGCGAGGGCGTGGGTCATCGGCTCCACCCCGGAGACGTCGAGCTCCCGGAGCTGGGCCACGTGGTCGAGGATGGCGGAGAGCTGGCCGGCGAAGGTCCGCTCCTCCTCGGGGGAGAGGCTCAGCCGAGCCAGCGCCGCGATGCGCCGGACCTCCTCGAGGGTGAGCGCCATCCGGACCGGCCTCCTACCCCTTCACCTCGGGCCGGAACCAGTTGAGGATCGCGCTCATCACCCCGCGCGACTCCGGGCGCTCCAGGTGCTCGAGCTCGCCCTGGTCGAGGAAGATCCCGTTGCAGGAGAAGCAGACGTCCACGTCGACGCCCCGGTACTTCACCTCGTGCATCTCCAGCCCGCACTTCGGGCAGCGCATCCAGTGGAGGTCCTTGAGCCGGCGCCGCTCCGCCTCCTCGGTCTCCTTCTTCGTCTGGAGGGCGAGCTTGCGCTTCTTCTCCGCGTCCTCGCGGACGAAGTACTCGTCCTCGGTGGTGGAGGGCTTCCCTGGGGTTCCCCTGTCGGACATGCTCACCTCTCCTCGTTCCTGAGCTCCTGGATGGCGTTCCGCGCGACCGCGGCCTCCTCGCCGTCCGGGTGCTCGGCGAGATACTTCTCGTAGTACCGGATGGCCTCCGCCTTCTTGCCCTGCCACCGATAGGTCTCGGCGAGCCCCACCAGGGCATCGGCGTTCCCGGGGTCGGCCTGGAGCGCCGCCTCGAAGCTCGCCTCCGCGGGTGGGTACTCGGAGAGATCCAGATAGCACAAACCTCGCCCCACGAGCGCCTCGACGTTGTCGGGCTGGTCGGAGGCCACGCGCCCGTACAGGTCGAGCGCCCGCTGGGTCTGGCCCTTCTCCCGCAGGCGCGCCGCCAGGGCGAGCATCGCCTTCGGCCCCCTCGGCTCCTGCGGCTTGGGCGGCGGCTCCACCGCGGGAGCGGGGGCCGGGGGCGGCGCGGGCGGGGGCTCGACGAGCCTGGGCGCGGCGACCGGCGGCTCGGGCGCCGGCTCCGGGGCCGGGGCCGGCGGCGGGGCGGGCGGGACCTCGATGGTGATGGGGACCGCCTCGTCGGCGGGCTTCCGCCGCTCGAAGGCGCCGAGCGCCCAGGCCGCCGCGCCGCCGGCGACGGCGAGGAGCACGAGCGCGAGCGCCGACCGGCGCCGGCTGCCGCGGACCACGGCGCGCTCCTCGGGGCCGAGCTCGCTCGCGGCGGCGGGCACGGGGAGCGGCGCCGGCCCCCGCGCCCAGGCGGGCTCGGCCGCGGGGCGGGGGCGCGGTGGAGGCGGCGCCGCGGGCGGCGGCGGCACGGCGAAGGAGGGGGGCGGGAACCCGGAGGGCGGCGGAGGAGGAGCCCCAGCCGGCGGGGAGCGCGAGCCCATGCTCCCTGGGGGGGGGAAGGCGGGAGGGCGAGCCCTGGCCCGGTCGGCCGCCTCGACGACCTGGAAGAAGCTCGCGAGCTCGGCGATGTCCCCGAGCCGCCGCCAGTGGTCGCCGCCCTGGGAGAGCTCGTCGTCGCGCGAGACCTTCTGCTCGACGATCCACTTCTGGAGCGTGGTCAGCTCGCGGAAGGGGAAGACGCCGCCGCCGACCTGCCGGACCCGCCACTCGCGCTCCGCCTCGGCCGGGGCGGCGGGGGGATCGAGGTGGCTGCCCGGCCGGGGAGCGGCCGAGGTCGCCGGCAGGGGAGTGCCCTGGAGCTCGTCCGGCTTGACCGGGACGGTGACGACCAGCTCCTTCTTCTTCACCCGGAAGACGTGACCGCAGTTGGTGCACTGGACGGTCAGCCCCGAGGGCGTGACCTGCTCGTCGTCGAAGACGTAGTGGGCCCTGCAGCGCTCGCAGCGGACGTCCATGGAGGTCGGGGGAAAAACCGGCGATCTGACGGGATTGTACGCGAGGGTCCCCGCTTCCGCCGAAAATTTGACCCCCCGATACCCCCCGATATTCTCGACCGGACAGGCCCATAGACCGCGCGCTGGAGGGTTCAGGCACGGGGGCCGCGCACGCCATGGGCAAGCCCAGATCCAATCGCCGTCTGTCGCCCAGGGAGCGCGCCCCCAAGGGCGAGCGCTCCTCCTCCTCTCCGCGCACCGGGATGGGGCGCGACGTCGGGGCGGTGGTGCTCCTCGCCCTCGCGGCCGGGAGCGCCCTCGCGCTCGCCACCTTCTCCTCCCTGGACGGGAAGCTCATCGCCCACGGGATGACCCCGGCGAACCTCTGCGGCCCGGTCGGCCACCGCGCCGCCTCCGCCCTCTACGGCGTGCTCGGGCTCTCCTCCCTGGTCCTCCCCATCGGCCTCGGCTCCGCAGCCTGGCGGCTCTTCCAGGGCGCGCCCCCCCGGGTGACCGTCCTCTCCGCCACCGCCTACGCGGTCCTCACGCTCTCGGTCGCCACCCTCGCCCACCTCGCGCTGGCCGGCCACCTCGACGTGTCCTTCCCGGCCGGCGGCGCGATCGGGGCGACGCTCTCCACCGCCGCGGTCGGGCTCCTCTCGGTCTGGGGCAGCGCCATCGCGGTGAGCGCGGTGGGGCTCGTGGCCCTGATCGTGGCCGCGGACGTGAAGCCGCAGACGCTGGGCGGGGCGCTGCTCGCCCTGGGCCGGGGCGCGTTCGGCTTCCTCTCGCGGCGGCTCTCGAGCGTGCTCGACGAGCACCGGGCCGCCGTCGCCGACCTGCGCGCCGAGGAGGCGGCGGAGCGGGCCCGGCGCGAGGCGGCCGAGCAGCTCGCCGCCACCGCCGAGATCGAGGCGGTGGGCGAGGCCGAGCGGGACGAGGCGCGGGCGGTGGCCGGCGCCCTGGCGCTGGAGGAGATCCGGCGCGCCAGCTTCGACGACCCGGCCTGGGTGGGCGGGCTGGTGGACGACGCCGAGGCGGAGTCCCAGCCGGAGGAGGAGCCGCCCCGGCGCCGGCGCAGGGGGCGCGAGGCGGAGGAGCGGGCGGCCGCCGAGGTGGAGGTCCCGGCGGAGTCGCCCGAGGAGCCGGCCGGGCCCGCCCCGCTGCCCGCCGCGCTGGCCCGCCCGGAGATCGTCGTCTCCCAGGCGATGCTGGAGCGCCCCCGGGGGAAGAAGAAGGAGAAGAAGGAGGCGCCGAGCTTCGCCTTCACCAAGGCGGGCGACGTGTTCCGGCTCCCCTCCACCGGGCTCCTCGACACCCACGACGAGAAGGCGCGGGCCGTCGACGAGCAGGGGCTCACCCGGACCGCCGAGATCATCGTCGCCACCCTGCGGCAGCACGGGGTGGAGGGGGTGATCCGCCACATCCGGCCCGGGCCGGTGGTGACGCTCTACGAGTTCTCTCCGGTGGCGGGCGTGAAGCTCGCCCGGATCGAGAACCTCGACAAGGAGCTCACCATGGCGCTCAGCGCCACCCGGATCCGGATCATCGCGCCGATCCCGGGCAAGGGCGTGGTGGGGATCGAGGTCCCGAACAAGGATCGGGCCACGGTCTGGCTCCGCGACGTCCTCGAGTCCGAGGGCTTCGCCCAGGCCGGCGGCTTCCTCCCCCTCGGGCTGGGCAAGAACATCGAGGGCGTCCCCTACTGCGTCGACCTGCAGCGGATGCCCCACCTCCTCATCGCCGGCACCACCGGCTCGGGCAAGTCGGTGGGGCTCAACACCATGATCCTCTCGATGCTCTTCCGGCAGACGCCGGCCGAGGTCCGGATGATCATGGTGGACCCCAAGATGACGGAGCTCTCGGCCTACGAGGACATCCCGCACCTCCTCCTCCCGGTGGTGACCGATCCCCAGAAGGCGGCCCGCGCCCTGCAGTGGGCGGTCGACGAGATGGAGCGGCGGACCCAGATCCTCGCCGACACCGGCTCCAAGGACCTGAAGTCCTACAACGGGAAGGTGGAGAAGCTCCGGGCCGAGGGACGGTCCTTCGACGAGGTCGACCTGGCCGCGCCCCCGCGGAAGCTGGTGGTGGTGGACGTCACCGCCGGCGAGACCGAGGAGGAGGCGGCAGCCCGGGCGGCGGGGGAGGCTGGCGCCACCGCGGCTCCGGAGGCCGCCGAGGCGCTCGCCCCCAGCCCGGAGTTCGAGGACCCGACCGCCCCGCCGCCGGCCGACGCGGTCGCCGCCCGGGAGGAGCGGAAGCTCCCGCAGAAGCTCCCCTACATCGTGGTGGTGATCGACGAGCTCGCCGACCTGATGATGACCGCCCCGCGGGAGGTGGAGATCTCGCTCGCCCGCCTGGCGCAGAAGGCGCGGGCCACCGGCATCCACCTGATCGTCGCCACCCAGCGCCCGTCCACCGACGTGGTGACGGGCATGATCAAGAACAACTTCCCCGCCCGGATCTCCTTCCGGCTCGCCTCCCGCCACGACTCCCAGACCATCATCAACGGCCCGGGGGCGGAGACCCTGCTCGGTGACGGCGACATGCTGGTGATGACCGCCACCCAGCCGGTGACGCGCGTCCAGGGCGCCTTCGTCTCCGAGGACGAGCTCCACCGGGTGGTCGGCTTCCTCAAGGAGCAGGGCCGGCCGGTCTACGACGAGTCGATCCTCAAGGCGCGGGAGGGGAGCCCCGGCGGCGGCGGGCTCGACGGCGACGAGGAGGACCCCATCTACGACCAGGCGGTGGAGCTGGTCTCGCGGATGGAGGAGGTCTCGGTCTCGAAGCTCCAGCGCGAGATGCGGCTCGGCTACAACAAGGCCGCGAAGATCATCGAGCGGATGGAGCGCGAGGGGATCGTCGGGCCGGCGAACGGGGTGAAGCCGCGCCAGGTCCTGATCCGGCCGGTGGGCGAGGTGAGCCCGGTCCCGAACGTCTGACCGTGAGGGTCGTCGTCGCCTAGACCTTCAGCTTCCGCTCCTCGCCGCGGAGCAGCCGCCCGATGTTCTCGTGGTGGCGGAGGAAGATGAGGGCGGCGATCGCCAGCCCGGCCCAGGAGATGGGGCTCCCCGCCCCGTGCTGCACGAAGGCGCCCGCGGCGCAGACGGCGGTCCCGGCGAGCGAGCCGACCGAGGAGATGCGGCTCGCCGCGTAGGCGACCAGGTAGACGGCCACCCCGGCGAGCGCCGCCCAGGGGGCGAGCACGGCGAAGATCCCGAGCCCGGTGGCCACTCCCTTCCCGCCGCGGAACCCGAGCCAGACCGGGAAGAGGTGGCCGGCGAAGGCGGCCACCGCCACCGCCATCACCCACAGGTCCCCGTGGGCGCTCCCGCCGAGGAGATGGCGGGCGAGGAGGATGGGGACGACCGCCTTGGCGGCGTCGAGGATCACCACCACCACCCCGAGCGCCTTCCCGCCGGCGCGGGCCACGTTGGTCGCGCCGATGTTCCCCGAGCCGACCCGGCGCACGTCCACGCCCAGGAGGAGCCGGGCGAGGACCACGCCGTACGGGACCGAGCCGGAGAGGTAGCCCAGGGCGGTGAGCCCGAGCCCGAGGGTCCCGCCGCTCATGCCCCCTCCCGGACCACGAGGAAGGCCCAGTTGGCGAGCAGGGCCACCAGCGCGAGCAGGGCGGCGGCCCGCGCCAGCCTCGGCGAGGGGACGGGGAGCGGCCACCCGGCCGCGGCCCGGAGGAGGTCGGCGACGGCGAACGCCCAGGCCGCCGCGGCGAGCACGGCGCCGAGCGGGCTCGCCGCCAGGGCCGCCCCGACCGCTCCGTGGGCGAGGTGGACGAAGGCGTGGGTCATCCCGCAAGTGGCGCAGGGAATCCCCGCCAGGCCGCGCAGCGGGCAGGTGAAGGGGATCCCGAGGACCGGCAGGAAGCGGGCCACGAGGAAGGAGGCCAGCCCGAGGAGGGCGAAGACCTCCGGGTGCCCGAACCGCTCCGTCCGCCGCCAGGTCACCACGCGCGCATCGCTCACAGGGTGGTGGTCGGGCCGTTGCCCTGGCCCATCAGGGCCTTGAGCGAGCCGAGCCCGACCAGGGCGCCCAGCCCGCAGCAGCAGACGCAGAAGAGGAGGAGGGGCGAGAGGACGGCCGCCGCCGCTTTTCCGGTCCCGCAGCGCTGGCTCTCCGCCAGCCCGGTGATGGCCACCACCGTCACCCAGACCAGCGCGATCAGGCTCCCGCATGCGGGGACGACGAGGAGCAGGAAGAGGCCGGCGCCGTAGGCCACCACGGTGAGGGTGGCGTCGAAGCCCCGCGGCGCACCCTTGAGGACGAGGAGCACCACGTGGAAGACGGCGGAGAGGAGGTAGATCACCGCCAGCGCCAGGAGCGGCGCGAGCACGATCTGGGCCACGGAGCGCGCCCCGGAGACGCTGCGCATCGCCTGGCGGAACGCCTCGCCCTGCTCCGGCGAGAGGTAGCCGGAGATCCGCTCCGCCATCACCACCATCTGCTGGCCGGCGAGCCACCCGTAGACGGTCTCGACGGCGGTGCCGATGGTGAAGGCGATCACGCCGAAGAGGACGGCGCTCCCGGTCTGGTCGGTCCGCACCCGCCGGAAGAAGCGCTGCGGCTCGACGGCCACGAGCTTCCAGGTCTCGAGGAAGGAGGACACCAGCCCGCGCCGGGCGCGCTCGGCGAAGGGCGCCGCCAGGGGCGGCTCCCCGGGGGCGCCGGGCCCGCCGGGGGGCGGAGCGGCCGGGCCCCAGCCGCCGGGCGGCGCCCCGGGGGGCGGGAACCCGGGCGGCGGAGGGTAGGAAGGCGGCGGGGCTCCCGCCTCGGGCGGCCCCCCGGCCGGCGCGCCGGCCAGCTCCGGAGGGGGCGGCGGCGCACCCCAGCCCGGCCCGGCGGCGGCCGGCGGCGGGGCCGGAGGGGCGGGAGGCGGGGCGGAGGGATCGGCGAGGAGCAGCTCCGATCCGCAGTGCGGGCAGGTCTGGCGACCGTAGCGTTCCGTGGTGAAGGTGCCCTGGCAGCGGGCGCAGCGCGCGAGCATGGGCGGAGCTTACCCCGTCCCGCCCGTCGCTCGCCCCCCGAAACGGCTTACTCGCGCAGGGCCCTGACCTCGTCCACGTTCACCGCCCCGCGGGTCCGGTAGATGGCGATCACGATCGCCAGGCCCACCGCGGCCTCGGCGGCGGCCACCGCGATCACGAAGAAGGCGATGGCGTGGCCCCCGATGTTCCCGCTCTGGCGGGCGAAGGCGAGGAAGGTCAGGTTGGCCGCGTTGAGCATCAGCTCCACGCTCATCATCACGATGAGCGCGTTGCGCTTCATGAGCACGCCCACCAGGCCGATGCCGAAGAGGATCGCCGCCAGCCACAGGTACCACTCGAGGGCCATGTCAGATCCGCTCCTTGGCGACGACCACCGCGCCCACGATGGCGACGAGGAGGAGGAGGCTCGTCGCCTCGAAGGGGAGGAGGTACTGGGTGAAGAGCACCCGGCCCACCGCCTTCACCGTCCCGAAGTCCGGCCCCACCGCGGCCCAGCTCCGGCCCTCGACCGCGGTCACCACCGCGTTGGCGATCACCGCCACGAGGGCCACCGCCCCGCCCGCGCCCACCAGCTGCATCGCCTTGTGCTTCTCCTTCACCAGGTGCTCGTCGCCGATGGAGAGCAGCATGATGACGAAGAGGAAGAGCACCATCACCGCGCCCGCGTAGACCAGGATCTGCATGAAGGCGATGAGGTGGGCGACGAGGAGCACGTAGATCCCGGCCATGAAGAAGAAGGCGGCCACCAGGTTCATGGCGGCGTAGACCGGATTGCGGGCGATCACCACTCCGGCGGCGGTGACCACGAGCGGGACGGCGAAGATCCAGAAGGTGACCTGCTCGGCCGTGACGCTCATCCTAGTACCTCACCCCGCCCACCAGGGCGGCGCGCGACGCCTGCTCGAGCCCCCAGCCGTGCTCGCCCACCGGACAGCGGCGCAGCTCGGCGTGCTGCAGGAACTCGGCCTTGAACTTCTTGAGGAAGGACTGGACCGGCATGGCGGCGGCGTCGCCCAGGGCGCAGATGGTCTGGCCGGCGATGTTGCCCGCCACCTGCTCGAGCCTGGCCACGTCCGCGGCGGTCCCGTGCCCGTGCTCCAGCTTCTCGATGATCCCCTCCATCCAGGAGGTGCCCTCGCGGCAGGGCGTGCACTGGCCGCAGCTCTCCTCGGCGTAGAACTTGGCGATGCGGGCCAGCGCCCGGACCATGCAGGCGGACTCGTCGAAGACGATCACCCCGCCGGAGCCGGACATCGACCCGGCCGCCTTGACCGCGTCGAACTCGAGGGAGATGTCGATCTCGCTCGCCGCCAGGACCGGGGCGGAGGAGCCGCCCGGGATCACCGCCTTGAGCTTGCGCCCGCCCACGATCCCGCCCGCGTCCTCGAAGATGAGCTTCTTCAGCGAGTAGTGGACGGGCTTCTCGTAGACGCCCGGCTGGTTCACGTGGCCGGAGACGCCGAAGAGACGGGTGCCGCCCGACTTCCCCACCCCCAGCGCGGCGAAGGCCTCGCCGCCGTGCTCCACGATCCAGGGGATGTTGGCGATGGTCTCGACGTTGTTGATGATGGTCGGCTTGCCCCAGAGCCCCACCACCGCCGGGAAGGGCGGCTTGAGGCGCGGGTAGCCCTTCTTCCCCTCGAGCGACTCGAGGAGGGCCGACTCCTCGCCGCAGATGTAGGCGCCGGCGCCCCGGTGGACGAAGACGTCGAGGGCGAAGTCCTTCTTGCCCAGGAGCCTGGGGCCGATCACCCCCGCCGCCCGGGCCTCGGCGAGCGCCTGCTCCAGGATCCGGGCCTGCTTGGCGAACTCGCCCCGGATGTAGACGTAGGCCAGGTGGATGTCGAGGGCGTAGCAGGTGAGCGCGATCCCCTCGATCAGCATGTGGGGGTCGTGCTCGATGATGTAGCGATCCTTGAAGGTGCCCGGCTCGGACTCGTCGGCGTTCACCGTCAGGTAGCGGGGGCGGACGTCCTTGGGGAGGAAGGTCCACTTGAGCCCGGTGGCGAAGCCGGCGCCGCCGCGGCCGCGGAGGTTCGACTTCTTCACCTCGTCGACGATGGCGGCGGGGTCGAGCCCGAGCGCCTTGTCGAGGGCCCGGTAGCCGCCGTCGGCCCGGTAGCTCTCCAGCTTGGCGGATCCGGGCCTGCCCCAGCGGCGCGTGAGGATCAGCGTCTCGCTCACTTGAGGCCTCCCACGATCCCGTCGACCTGGTCGAGCGTGACCCGCTCGTGCATCTCCTCGTCCACCAGCATGGCCGGGGCGGTGCCGCAGGAGCCGAGGCACTCCACCTCGCGGAGCGTGATCCGGCCGTCGCGGGTGGTGCCGCCGCTGGCCAGCTCGAGCTTCCTCTTCAGGTGCTCGAAGATCCGCTCGCCCCCGGTCAGGCAGCAGGAGACGTTGGTGCAGACCTCGACCAGGTGCCGGCCGATCGGCTCGGTGTGGAACATGACGTAGAAGGTGGCGACCTCCTCGGCGCGGGCCGGGGGGACGCCGAGCCGGTCGGCGGCGAGCCGCTGCACGGCGGCGGACACGTGCCCGAAGATCTCCTGCCCGATGCGGAGGGCGGGGATCATCGCCGCCTCCTTCCGGTCGGGCGGATACCTCTTCAGGATCTCCGCGAGGTCCCGGTCGAAGTGCTCGACCTTCTCGCGCGGAAGCTCGTCGACGGCGGCGGACGGCCGGGAGTTCGTCATAAAGGTCCGGGAAATCTGGGCGAAAGCTGGGGCAGGCTAGTGAGGCGATGTACGCCTGTCAAGGACACCGGGGGTCGATGATCGCTCCCCGCGGGCGCGCCGGCCCCGGCCGGAGCGCGCCGGAGGCTATACTCGCGGAGCGCATGGCGGACTCAAGAGAGAAGCGTCGCGACCCCCGCGTCCCCCTGGTGCTCCGCGTCGAGTACCCGGGCGCTCCCTCGGCCCTCCGGGACGCGACCGAGAACCTGTCCGCCGGCGGCCTCTTCATCCGGACCGACCGAACCCTCACCCCGGGCGAGCGCCTGCCCCTGGTGGTGAGCTTCCCTGGGCTGCTCGATCCCATCCAGGTCGAGGTGGAGGTGGTCCGGCACCGGCCTCCCTCGGCCGAGATCGGGCCGGCCGGCGTGGCGGTGAAGATCCCCATCGACCGGGTGGACGACCGGCACAAGCTCGCCCGCCTGGCCGAGACGGCACGGACGGGGTTCGGGAAGGCGCAGCGGTCCTTCCACGTGCTGGTGGTCGAGGACAACCCGCACGTGGTCGAGATGTACGAGTACGCGCTGCGCTCGCTGCGGGTCGGGTCGACGCCCCTGGACGTGGCGGTCGAGTACGCCACCAACGGGGCCGAGGCGCTCCAGCGACTGGCCGAGCAGCCCGCCATCGACCTCGTCCTCTCCGACCTCTACATGCCGGTGCTGGACGGGTTCGGGCTGGTCGAGCGGATGCGGGCCGACCCCGCCCTGCTCTCCATCCCGGTGATGGTGGTGAGCGCCGGGGGCGCCGAGGCGCGGGCGCGGGCGATCGACCTCGGCGTCGACGTCTACCTGCAGAAGCCGGTGCAGTTCGCGGACGTCATCACCACCGTCCGGACGCTCCTCCGCGTGCGGAGCTGACGGTCACCTTCCGCGGCTCGACGGGCGCGGCCGTGGCCCAGGCGGTTGCTCGTGAACCGGAGTGGACAGCCGATCTGAACCTCCTGGATGCGGCCGCCGCGAAGAGAAGAACGCCCGCCGGAAACCCGGCGGGCGTCTCTCTTGGGCCGTTCGGCCCGCGTCGGCTCGCCGCCGCGAAGGGCGGCGGGGCGCGACTACTTCTTCGCCTTCTTGTTGAAGATGTCCTTCAGCGCCTTGGCCGGCGTGATCTTGATGGCGGTGCGGGCCGGGATCTTGATCTGCTCGCCGGTGGCCGGGTTGCGGCCGATCCGGGCCTTGCGATCCACCAGCTTCACCGCGCCGAGGCCGCCCAGGGGGATCTTGCCCTCGCCCTTGAGGCGCTTCGTGACGACCTCCTCCACCGCCTGGAACACCGCCCGCACCTGGGCCTTGGAGACCTGCGAGCCCTCGGCCACCGCCTGGAAGAACTGAGCCTGCGTCATGTAGGGGATCCCTCCTGTCGCAACCGCCGCAAGGGGTAGTCAGACGCGGCGAGTGGCCGGGTGATATCGCTTCCCGATCCGCCCGTCAACTTCCCCGATCGCGGATCGCCCTGAAAAATGGGCCTCCCGTGAGGATCGCCGGCGGGGGGTGGCGGGCCGGGAAGGGGCGCGCCGCGCCCGCCCCGTCCCGCACTCCGAGTTCAACGCCGCAGCGCGGCCAGGATCTCGAAGGCGATGAGGAGGATGACGGCGAGCTCCATGAGCTGGGAGCGGCTCGTGTCGGCCGCCCCTCCGAGCAGGTCGTTCACCTCGGAGACGAGCCGCTGCTTGCGCAGCACCGACTCCTGCCAGGCGGGGAGCCTGAAGCGGCGGACCGCCGCCTGGTAGAGCCGGGCGAGGTAGAAGTCCCCCACGATTTTCACCGCGTTTTCGAGCCTTTCGACGGTCTCGGAGAGCTCGAGCAGGAGCCCGGCGGTGCGCCGCTGGAGGCGCCGGTAGCGGGGGAGGAAGAGCCGCGCCACCGGGGCGCCGCCGGCCTCGATCTCGTCGTAGATGCCATGCAGCGCCGCGTCGAGGAGGGCGTCGTAGTACCGGAGCTCGAGCAGGTGGGCGGTGGCGAACTCGAGCAGGTCGGGGATGTCCTGGACCCCGGACGGCTCGCAGACGAAGGCGCTGTTCCAGTGGATCACCGCCAGGTCGTCCTCGAGGTAGGTGAGGTGGTGCGACAGGACGTCCTGGCGCTCCGCCGCCGAGAGCGGCACCGCGCTCGTCTCGCCCAGCAGGAGCTCGGGGATGGGAGCCCCCTCCAGGAGGTCTCGCGCCGCTACCGGCCCCGCCTCGAACCGGCGGACGAGGAAGACCTGATAGCTCTCCAGCCCCTCCCAGCGGTGCGGCCGCTCCAGGGCGCGGCCCAGGGCGCGGGCGAGGGCGTCCGCCTCGCGGCGCGCCTCCGCGTCGATGGCGGGCGCCGGGTCGACGAAGAGCTCCTCGGCCAGCGGGACGAGCTCCTCGAGCGCGGTCCCCGGCGGGATGGGGAGCCGGTAGCGGACCGAGATCACGCCGTAGTCGTAGACGTTGGCGCTCGCGGCGGCGCGGCGCAGCCCGCCCCGGAGCGGCAGGTCCCGGTGGCCGAGGGAGAGCTGGAGAGGTGGGCGCGGGAGCTCGAGGGCGGAGGCGGACTGCGCCCCCTCGAGCCGGAGCCGCGACTTGGGCTCGGCGGCGGAGGCCTCGGCGAGCCCGAGGTCGACGGCGTCGGCCACGTCGAAGAGCCGGTAGACGAGGACGTCGCCGTCCGCCACCCGGTGGCCGTACCGTGGGTGCATGCCGTCCCGAGCTTAGCCCAGCGCGGTCCGGACGGCGACCGCCGCGGCGGGGGCCGCCGCCGCGGGCACGGCTACCCGCCCACCACCCGGAGCGGCGCCGGCGGAGCGCGGGCCGGGAACTGGATCAGGTACTCGCCCGAGAAACAGGCGTCGCAGTAGCCCTTCCGGTCCTCGCCCAGGGCAGCGTACATCCCCTCGAGCGAGAGGTAGCCGAGCGAGTCGGCCGTGACGTACGTCGCGATCTCCTCGGTCCGGTGCGTGCTGGCGATGAGCTCCTGCCGCGTCGGGGTGTCGATCCCGTAGTAGCAGGGCCAGGCGGTGGGCGGGGAGCTGATCCGGAGGTGGACCTCGCTCGCCCCGGCCGAGCGGAGCATCTTCACGATCTTCCGGCTGGTGGTGCCGCGCACCACCGAGTCGTCCACCACCACCACCCGCTTGCCGCGGAGGACGTCCTTCAGGGCGTTGAGCTTGAGCTTCACCCCGAAGTGGCGGATCGACTGCTGCGGCTCGATGAAGGTGCGCCCCACGTAGTGGGAGCGGACGAGCCCCATGGCGAAGGGGATCCCGCTCTGCTCCGAGTAGCCGATGGCGGCGGGCACGCCCGAGTCCGGGACGGGGACCACCAGGTCGGCGGGGACCGGGTGCTCGGCCGCCAGCCGCTTCCCGAAGGCGTGGCGCACCGAGTAGACGCTCTTGCCGAAGAGGACCGAGTCCGGGCGGGCGAAGTAGATGTGCTCGAACACGCAGCGCCCGAGCCGCCCGGGCGCAGGCCGATCGGGGAAGAGCCGCTCGCTCCGCAGGCCCGCGCCGTCGATCAGCACCAGCTCGCCGGGCTCCACCTCGCGCACGTACTCGGCCTCGATGAGGTCGAGGGCGGTGGTCTCGCTCGCCAGCACCCAGTTGCCCTTGTGGCGGCCGAGGACCAGCGGGCGGATGCCCATGGGGTCCCGGATCCCGACCAGGGCGCGCGGGGTGAGGAAGAGGATCGAGTAGGCCCCGGAGACCTTCCCGAGCGCCTGCCGGATGGCGGCGAGGAGCTGCTCGACCGAGCCGGGGCTCCCCGCCGGGCGCGCCCGGGCGATGAGGTGGACGATCACCTCGGTGTCGGTCGAGGCGGTGAAGATCGAGCCGGCCGCCTCGAGCTCGGCCCGGAGCGCCTCCGCGTTCACCAGGTTGCCGTTGTGGGCCACCGCCACCGCGCCGCCCGCGTACTGGACCGCGAGCGGCTGGGCGTTCTTCACGTGCGAGCCGCCGCAGGTGGAGTAGCGCACGTGCCCGATGGCGGCGCCGCCGGGGAGGCTTCCGAGGACGTCGGCGGTGAAGATGTCGGCCACCAGCCCCATGTCCCGGTGGACGTGGAGGCTCTGCCCCTCGGTGGAGACGATCCCGGCCGACTCCTGGCCGCGATGCTGGAGGGCGTGGAGCCCGAGGTAGGTGAAGTTGGCGGCCTCCTCGGACTGGCCGACCGCCCAGATCCCGAAGACGCCGCACTCGTCCTTGAGCTTGTCGTGGACGACGTCGAACCCCATGAGGCGCCGGAGTATAACGATCCACGCTTGAAAAAGCTTCTCACCACCGCCCTCGCCGCCCTCCTCCTGGTGCTCCTCGGCATTCCCGCGGTCCTCCTCGGGATCGGGAGCCTCGCCCGGCCGTCGGCGCGCGGCCCGGGGCCCGCCCGGGTGGTCGCGGTGGTCCGCGGGAAGGGGCCGCTCGCGGCCGGGGTGGCCGAGGTCCCGCTCGACGTCCCGCCCGGCACGCCCATCGCCGGCTTCGCCCGCCTCCGCTACGCGAGCGAGGGGATCCGCGACCCGCTCGGTGTGCGGGCGCTCGTGCTCTCGGCTGGCGGCTGCCGGGTGGCGCTGGTCTCGGCGGAGATCCTGCTGGTCCCCGATTCCCTGGTCGAGGCGGTGCGCGCCCGGCTCCGCGATCTGCCGCTCGACGGGCTGATCGTCACTGCCACCCACACCCACGCCGGACCGGGCGGCTACTGGGAGGACCTGCTCGGGGAACGGATCGCCACCGGCCCCTACGACCCGGCGGCGCGCGACCGGCTGGCCAACGCGATCGCGCTCGCGGTGCGCCGCGCGGCCTCCTTCGCCGGCCCCGCCCGCCTCTCCCTGGCCCAGGGCCGGGCCGAGGCCCTGCAGCACAACCGCGACGGCGGTCCGCGGGACGGCCGGCTCAGCGTGCTCCGGATCGAGGGGTCGGGCGGGGCGCCGCTCGCCGAGGTGACCCTCTTCGCCGCCCACCCCACCACGCTCGGCGGCGGGAACCGGAGCCTCTCCGGAGACTGGGCCGGGCGCTTCCTCGCCGGCGGGCACCAGGGGCTCCGCCTCCTCCTCCAGGGCGCGCTCGGCGACCAGTCGGTCTCCCTCGATCCCCCGGGGACGGCGATCACCCCCGAGGCCTACGCGGCCGCGCTCGGGGCCGCGGTGGACGGGCTCGGCTCCGGCCCCCCCGATCCCGCGCCCGCCCTGGCCATCGCCACCGTCGACGTCCCCCTCCCGCCCCCGGCCCCCGCGGCCGTCCCCGCCCCCCTCCGCCGCGCCGTCGGCGCCCTCGCCCAGGACCTCCTCCCTGCGGACGCGAGCGTGACCGCCCTCCGGATCGGCCCCTTGCTCCTCCTCGGCGTGCCGGCCGAGCCGGTGGCGGCGGTCGGCGCTCGCTGGCGCGAGGCGGCCGGCCCGGACGCGGAGGTGGTGGCGCTCGCGAACGGGTACCTCGGCTACGTGGAGTCGGCCGAGCAGGTGACGCGGGGAGCGGGCGAGGCCGACCGGACCTACTACGGGCCGGAGCTCGAGGCGCGGCTGGAGAAGGGGATCGTCCTCGCGGCGGAGGCGGCGCGGGGCGACGCCGGGCGAGCGGGCGGGACCCGGAGGTAGGCGGGAGGAGCGGCCGCGCGGCTGCTCCCGGCGCGCTCACGTCGAGGGCGGCGAGCGATCAGGGCCGGTCGCGCTTCAGCGGCGGGAGCTCCTCCCAGCCCTCGCCCTTCGGCACGGCCGTCATCACCCGGAGCAGGTCCTCGGGCGGGTGGGTGAGCCGCCGGGTCTTCATGTCCATCCAGGCGAGGAGGAGGACCACGCGCGCCACCTCCTTGCCGCCCGGCCGCCAGAAGTCGTGCGCCAGCTTGCAGCGGGCGCCGTCGGGCGACATCCCGACCTGGGTGAAGTCCGCCTCCACCGTGTCGCCGAGCTTCAGCTCCCGGAGGTAGTCGAGCTCCTCGCGCAGGACCACCGGCCCGATCCCCAGCTCCTGGAAGCGCTCGTACGGGAAGCCGTGCTCCGTGAGATAGCTCATGCGCACGTCGATCGTGTACTCGCTGTAGGAGGTGTTGCGCATGTGGCCGTTCACGTCGCAGTCGGCCCAGCGCACGATGAAGATCCGCGTGTAGCGCATCCGCGCCCTCCGGCGCCGCGCGAGGCGGCCCGAGGGTTGTGTACCGCGGACCGCCGGCCGCGCCGGGATCCCGGTTGGGCAGCAGGTCAGAAGTGGACCGTCACCGCCGGTTCGGGGGGGCGGTCCCAGGACTTCCAGCCGAGCACCCCGGCGGTGGTGGCGCAGACCACCGCCACCCCGGCCGAGATGTAGGCGTTGCGGCGGGCCGCGTCCGCGTCGCCGAGGAGCGCCTGGTACCGCGCCGGATCGGAGCCGGGGAGGAGCACGCCGTCCGATCCCACCATCCCGCTCGCCTGGGAGGAGGCGCGCGAGGCGGAGAGCCCCTGCTGCACGGCGAGCAGCCCCATGCCGAGGGCCAGCGCCCCGGCCCCGATGGCCGTGGGGCGCATCCAGCCCGGCGTCGGGTTCGCCGTCGGCTCCGGGGGACGGGGCACCGCGGCTCCGGGCGGTCCCTCCGGCGCGATCGCCGAGAGCGAGGGGGCGGCGGGCGGCGGGGGGGCGGCGGCGAGCGCGGGGCGCGAGGCCGCGGCGGGGAGCGGGGCGGAGGCGGCGATGGCCACGGGGGCGGCGGGCGGCGAAGGGACCGATGGAGCGGGCGCGGCGGTGAGAGGCGCGACCGGCGAGACCCCGGCCGCAGCCGCTGCCGGGAGCACTGCGGGGGGTGCCGCCGAGGCGAGCGGGGGCACCAGGATCTCGCGCGGCTCCTGGGTCCGGTCCTTCACGTCGCGGGAGGACTGGCCGGTGAGGAGGAAGGAGGCGAGCGCGCCCAGGCTCACCGACGGCACGCCCCCGGCCGTCATCCGCACGCTCCCCTCCCGGAGGAGCGCGCCGCGCCGCACGTCGTACATCGAGCCGAGCAGGAACTGGGCCTGCCCCTCCTCCACCCGGCTCACCACCACGAGCTTGTCCACCCCGAGCCAGGCGCCGGCGCGGACGATGCCGTACGCCCGCCGCTCGGCCGGGAGCGCCAGGCCCGGGCCCGAGTTCACCCGGAGCGACTCGGCCAGGGCGAAGTCGAGCACCACGCTCCGGTCCTCCGCCTGCAGGTCGACGGCGACGCTCGGGACCCGGAGCGCCCCGGCCGCGCCGCCGATCCGGTAGGCGCCCGCCGGGAGGGTGAGCGTGAGCGGCGTCTTCCCCATGGGCCGGCCGTTCACGTAGACGGTACCCTCCGTCCCCTCCGCCACCACCGCCAGCTTGCGCCTGGGGAGCGCCCGGACCTTCGCCTTCACCTCCTCGAAGCGGCGACGGAAGGTGGGCGAGTACTGCTCCGGGTCGGGCTGGAGCGTGGGCTCGGTGCGGGCGAGCCGCGCCAGCGCCGCCTCGAACTCCCGCTGGTCGCCCACCGTCAGCTCCGCGTAGGCGAGCCGGAGGAGGGCGCGCTTCCACTGGAAGTAGGACTCCTCGGTCTCGGGGAGCGCCTCGAGGTCGTCGAGGATCGCCCGGAGGGTCCGGACTGAGCTCTCGAACTCGCCGTTCTGGTACACGGCCAGCGCGCCGCCGTAGGCCCGGTCGAGCTCCGACGGGGTGGCGTTCGAGCCCTGCCCGAGGAGACGGGCCCGCATCGAGGAGACCTCCTCCACCCCGCCGACCCGGTCGCGGCAGGCGGCGCGCAGCTGGTGGGCGAGCTCGGTGAGGTCGGGATCGGGGCCCTTCGGCGGATCGGCCACCGCCAGGACCCCGAGCCGCTCCATGCCCTGCGCCCCCGCCCCGGCAAGGAGCGCGATCGCGAGCGCGAGCGCCCGGGTCACGGCCGCGTCCCCGCGTTGCTGGTGTTGCGCCGGTCGTGGAAGGCCTTGGGCCACGGCGCAGCCGGGTCGAGCTGGCCGTCGACGATCACGTCGTAGAGCTTGCCGTCCGCGCTGGAGAAGATCGCCTCGCTCAGGAGCTGGCCGGCCGCCTGCCCCGGCGGCGTGAAGAGGTTCCCGGTGCGGA
>Ga0335076_10002742_pt1 | contig 17556 bp, 10 predicted proteins | sample Lox_Sample_25_FD_206717 | JGI IMG/M metagenome (GOLD analysis project Ga0335076, IMG submission 206717) | Soil microbial communities from Loxahatchee National Wildlife Refuge, Florida, United States - Lox_Sample_2.5 | ecosystem: Environmental > Terrestrial > Soil > Wetlands | place: USA... | reverse complement strand
CTCACCGACCCACGACCGCAGCAGCACCGTCTTGCCGCTGCCCGCCGCCGCCGACACCACCGTCACCCGCCCCGACGCCCCCAACCGCTCCCACAGCCCAGGACGGGAAACAACTCCACCCTTACCAGGGCGAGCAGCGCTGCGGGCAACGAGCTCCGAACTCTCGGCGGGCCGCATAGCCCATAATCGCACGAATGCCAGCCAGCGCGCCCGGTCGGCAGGATCGCTGGTCAGGAAGGTGCGGACGAGCGTGCGGAGGGTGCGAGCAGGCCGAGGACACGGGCGGACTCGACTGTTTCGGCCCTGCTGTGCGCGCCGAGCTTGGCATAGAGGTTGCGCATGTGGGTCTTGACCGTGTTCGTCGAGACGGACAATTCGCTGGCGACCTCCGGTGCCGACAGGTGGGTCGGCAGGTAGCGCAGCACGCGGATTTCAGTTTTTGTGAGTGGCTCTAGCGGCGCCCGCGGACCGGCGGGCGGCGGCGCCGCCGGCTGATTACCGGCCAGCAGGGCGAGGATCTGGGCGATCAGCGCGGCGTGCGCGGTGCGCTGCCGGGCGTGGTGCTCGAGCAGGCCCGGCACGGGATGCATCAGGAACCACAAGAGCGCCCGGTCGGGTTCGGCGAGATCGAGCGCGCGCTCGAGGGCGTGCCCGGCGGCGGCCTGGTCGCCGAGTGCGTCCCGGGCGATCGCCTCCAGCAGGAAAGCCTCGGCCAGCCAGGACCGCCAGCCCACTCTCGCGGTACCCCCGAGGACCGGCTCGAGCGCCAGGGTCGCCGCACGCGGGTCGTCGCCGGCGAGCTGCAGCGCCGCGGCGGCGATGCGCATCTCCCCGCGGTCGCGGTCGCTTTCGCCGAGTCCGTCCAGGACCTGCTTGGCATCCTCGGTCTCGCCGAGCCGCATCAGGGCGTGCACAAGCCACGCCCGCAGCGGCCTGGCGAGCGGGTGCGGTCCGGCCAACTGCTCGGCGGCCCGGAACGCGGCCAGCGCGTCGGCGGCCCGGCCGCGCCCCAGCTCGAGCTGGCCGCGGACGTACTGGCCCCCCATCGCCGCGGCAGGATTGGCTTCCGCCCTGAAAATACGCTCGGCGCGCTGCACCCAGGCCTCCGCCTCGTCCAGCCTCCCCTGCCAGACCAGCGCGGATCCAAGGGTCATGGAGGCGAAGCCCGCGAACAGATCGTCGGTCCAGCCGTGGCGCTCGGCCAGCTCGATCGCCTGCCGGCTGAGCTCCTCTGCCCGTGGAAACCACCGGTTGAGCTCAATCTCCGCCGAGTACACCAGGCCCATGAACTCGAGATAGGGCCGCCCGAGCCGGCGCGCCAGCGTGATCGCCTGCTCCAAGTGCGACTCGGCCTGGTCGAGCCGACCTGCCCAGGTCTCGCTGTCGCCGATCTCCACCAGCGCCAGCGCGCGCAGCTCCTCGTCCAGGCCCGGCCGGGTCGCCTCTGGCGTCTCGGCCGCTGCCAGCAGCCGCTGCGCCTGGTCGGCCCGCGCCGAGAAGTTGCCGCTCCGCCCGGCCACTAGCAGCCGGACCACCCCGAGCAGCACCTGCGCCTGCCCGCGGCGGCTGGCCGGCACCGACGCCACCCCGCGCTCGGCCATTTCCAGGTACCGTTCCGCAGCCTTCAGCGACCCCTGGGCCAGCTCGTCGGCCGCGGCGACGGCCGCCAGCTCGGCATCCGCCACGGGCCCCCGAGCCGGGAATCCGGCCATGAGCGCGTGCACCGTCGCCTCCTGCCCGCCCAGATACAGGCCCGGCCAGTGGTCGGCCAGCAACCGGGCGGCCAGCTCCCAGTCACGGGCGGCCTGGGCATGCCGGACCGCTTCCACCGGGTAGCCGTGCCCCGCCAGCCACCCCGCCGCCAGCTGGTGCAGCGCGGCGACCTCCTCCGGCTGAGTGCGCCGCAGTTCCAGCTGCAGCAGTTCGGCGAACAGGTGGTGATAGCGGAACCAGGACCGCGCCGCGTCCAGTGACACCACGAACGCGTTGGCCTCCTCCAGGTCCTGCAGCACCCGTTCCCCGCCGCTGGCCCCGGTCAGCAGATCGGCCAGCTCACCATTTACCCGATCCAGGATCGAGGTCCGCAACAGCAGCCGCCGCACCTCCCCGGGCTGCCGCTCCAGCACCTCGGCCAGCAGGTATTCCGCCACCGTCCGCTCGGTCCCGGAGAACTCCGCCGCGAACCGCTCCGGATCCGGGTGCCCGGCCAGCGACAACGCCGCCAGCCGCAACCCCGCTACCCAGCCTTCCGTCCGCTCGTGCAGCATCATCACCGCTGAATCGGGCAGCGCCACTCCGGCGGCATCGAACAGCTCCCGCGCCTCGGCTATGGTGAACCGCAGATCGGCCTCGCGGATCTCGGTCAGCTCGCCCTCCAGCCGCAGCCGGTGCAGCCCCAGCCGCATGTCGTGCCGGGTAGCCAGCACGAACCGCAGCTGCGGGGGAGCCCGCATCAGCAGCAACTCCAGCTGCCGCCTGGCCTGGTCCGCGCCCAGCTCGTGCAGGTCATCGATCACCACCCAGAGCGGCTCGTCCAGAGGCGCCAGGTCCTTCAGCAGCCGTTCCACGATCTCCCACCCGTCCAGATCCGGCGCCGCCGTCAACCCGCGCACCAGCACCGACCCAGAGACCGTCTGGCGCAGCGCGCCCAGCACAGACAGCCAGAACCGCTGCGGATCGCGCTCGCCACGCCCAACCGGCACCCACGCGGCGCGCTCGGCCAGGCCCGCCTCACCGACCCAGGACCGCAGCAGCACCGTCTTGCCGCTGCCCGCCGGCGCCGACACCACCGTCACCCGCCCCGACGCCCCCAACCGCTCCCACAGCCCAGGACGGGACACCACCGCTGCCCCCGTGGCATAGCGGCGAAACGTGGTATGCGCCGCGACCGTGTCCGCCGTGTCGGCGAGCGGTTCGTTGAACGTTGTCATTTCCCATCCTCTTGTCTCCAGCTCAGCGAAGACGGAACCTGGCGCGTTTCATCTACCGTGATAGCCGGTGAGGGCCGCGCACAAGACGGCCCGGGCGCGCGATGTGGCAGGACTCGCTGGTATGCCGGTGACGCGCCGACGGCGGCGCAGACCTGCCCGGTGGGCATCCCGAAGACGCCACGCGTAGTGCCGCCCGGAGCTGCCGCGGTGGCAGCCCGACAAAGTCCGGTCCAGATCGAGCAGGACTTTCGTCCTCAGCGGACCGCGGGCTGTCAACGAACGATTGCGCCACGCGGAGCATGATAGGTGACCACTGCTCCGCTGGTCCGGAAACCGCTGCCTCATCGCCCGCCCGTAGCTGCGCGACGAGGTCAGCGTCGGCGCAAGTCTCTCGTGTAAAAGCGGCCTGGGACATCGCGGTCGCCTCTCGGTCTCGGATGATCCGAGCCTCGCTCAGCGACCGCGCGATGCGCATCCCCCCTCACCTGATCTCACTCGGGTGAGAAACCCGTGCGACCAACCGGATAAGGACTTTCGAACAGGCAGTGGTGCTCGCGCTCCGTAACGCCTCCGACTGGCGGAATCTGTCGCTTCACGCCGGGCAGCTCTGCCGAACGAGCCGGGCGATCTGATGCCAGGGTCGATGTGGCCGACGTATACCTGGGCAGGCGGCTCAGGAATGCCGAGAGAGACGAGCCGTCATACCCGCCAGTTGTCCACCAGCAGATCTTCGTGGTTTGCGGCCTCGTGGCGGGTGATGGTCGATTCCATGGCTCATCTCTTGGCGGTGGGTATGACGTCAGGGTCGGGGTTCCAGGCCGCTGGGTTCTGTTGGGTTTGCTCAATCACGATGCGGGCGAGTTCGACGCGTGAGCCGACGTTGAGCTTGCGGAATACCTGGCGCATGTAGAAGGCCACGGTGTTGACGCTGACGTACATCTGGTTCGCGACCTGCTGATTGTTCAGTCCCTGGGCGACCAGTTCGGACGCGGTGCGTTCGGTCTCGGTCAGGCTCTCCCAGCCGGTGGCGGGCCTGCGGGCCGATTGCGTCCAGTGGCGGCGCCGCACGCCGAGTTTGCGGAGTCGGCGCCGGACGCGGGCTGCGTCGGCGGCCGCGCCGGTGGCCTGGTATCCGTGGATGGCCTGGGTAAGGTAGCCGATCGCGTGCTCCTGGTCCGCCCGCTGGAAATGCAGGACACCGAGGTCTTCCGCCGCAGAGGCCTGAGCCCACGGGTCGGGATGGGTCGCGGCGGCCTCGGCCAACTGGGCCGGGTCCCGACCGGCCAGGCCGCGACTGTGCGCCGCGGCGGCGGCCAGGGCCGGGTACCCGGGGTTAGCGGCGGCGAGGTCGACGGCAGCGCGGGCGACGATAGCGGCCAGCTTCGTGTCGCCGCCGGCCAGCGCGGCGCGGATCAGCCAGGCCGCGGCGGTGGGGTCGCCCAGCAGCAGCCCGGACGAGGTCGCCAGGTCGGCGCAGATCTGGCGGATGTGGTCGGCGGTCAGGCCGTCGCGTGCCTCGCGGATCTGAGTCTGGGCGAGGGTGGTCTCTGTGCGCGCATATAGGCCGGGAAAATGCGGCATCACCTCGGTCCGGGCGGCGATGTGCCCGGCCGCAGCTGCGAGGTCCCCGCGGCGCAACGCGACCAGGCCCAGAACGCACCGCGCGGTCGCGGCGTACCCGCGCGCCCCGAGCGTCTCGGCAGTGTCCAAGGCGTTCCGGCCCGCCGTCTCGGCCCCGGCCAGTCGGCCGGCGGCCAGGTCGATACGCGCGAACAGGATGGCCAGGGCCGCCTGGGCGGGGATGCCGTGCAAGACCTGGCTGTCGGCAGCGTGCAGGATTTCCTCGGCCTGGTCGAGCTGGCGCAGGTCGATAAGAGCGGCAGCGAGCGCCAACAGCGGCTGGACATCGCGGGCATCCGGCGAGATCCCGGTACCGTGGCGCGCGGCCTCGCGCAGCAGGGCGAGCCCCTTGCTAACCTGGCCGTTATCCCAGCTGATAGCCGCGCGGGCGATCAGCGCCGCCACCGCGGCCTGGCTGTCGCGCCGACCTGGGCCGGCTAGGACGGCGTCGGCGGCCGGCCCGGCGAGCTCATCGCGCAATCCGGCCAGAGCCTGTAGCTGCGCGGCCGCGGCCTGGTCGCGCACCTCGCGCGGCAACTGCGGTGCGGCCAGCGCCATTGTGGCCTCGGTGGCGGCGTCCCGGGCCTGGCCGCGGGCGCACAGCACCGACGACAGCGCGCACCGCAGCCGGGCCTCGGCGGTCGGCGGCAGCGGCCTGGCCAGCGCGTGCTGGGCGGTCCGGGCGGCGGCGTCCAGCCGGCCGGCCGCGGCCAGCGCCTCGGTGGCGGCCACCATGCGGGCCAGCGTGCCCGGATCAGCCCGAGGGGTCAGGTCCACCGCCCGCACCGCTAGATCGGCTGCTGTCTGCGGGGCGATGCGCAGAGTCTGCGCCGCCGCAGCGTCCAGGTCGGCCACCGACGCGGGGTCACCCGCGTGCGCGGCAGCCAGCAGGTGACCAGCGGCCAGCACCGCGGGTCCGCCCCGGCCCAGCAGGATCTGGCCGTACTGGCGGTGCAGCGCCATGAGGGTCGGCCGCGGAATCAGCTCGCCGACCGCAGACCTCAGTAGCTGATGCCGGAACGAGAACGCGGTCCCGGCCACGGCTACCAGCCCGGCGTTCATCGCCTCCTCCACTACGGGCACCAGCGCGGTCGGGGTCACGTCTAGCATCTCCGCGGCGTCCTCGAGCCGGAACGAGCCTTCCAGCACCGCCGCCGTAACCAGCAGCTGCCGAGCCTGCTCACTCAGCTCAGCCAGCCGCCGCCGCGCCAGCTGGCGCATCCGTTCGGGCAGCCGAGCCGAAACCAGCACAGCACGGCCGCCGGCGACCGCTACGGAGTCATCGTCGGCCAGGCCGCCGACCAGCTCGGCCAGCATCGAAGGGTTCCCGGCGGCCCCGGCGGCCAGGGCCAGCAACCCTTCGTCCGGTGGCGCGCCGAAAGCGTCGACGAGCAGGCAGGCCACAGCATCATCACCGAGCGGGCCCAGGCTGATGCGAGCGGCACCATCGCCCTCCAGCAGGCCGAACAGGCACTCCGCCTCGTCCCGCTCTGTACTGCACCGGGCCAGGACCCAACCGACCGGCTGCCACCTCAGCTCCCGTGGTAGCACCCGCAAGGCGGCCAGCGTGCCTGGGCTGGCCCACTGCAGGTCGTCCAGGCAGACCAGGACCGGATTCGCTGCCGCCCGCCGTTCCAGATGCGTGCGCAGCTGGCTGATCCACCATGCGGTCGCACCCGGCAGATGGTGATGGCCGCCGGTGGCGAGCCGGGCGAACGGCTGGGGGAGCGCCGCCCGCAGAGCAGAGAACGGGATCACCCGGCTCAGCTGGTCCTCCGCCCCCGCCGCCAGGGAAAACCCAAGCGCCGCCGCCTCGTCGGCGGCGCCGCGAAGCAACAGGGACCGGCCTATGCCCGGCTCCCCTTCCACCAGCACCACACCGCCACGCCCCTGCCGGACGCGCCGCAGCAGGTCACGGACAGTCGTCTGCTCGACCGCACGCCCGGGCATCACCTCGTCGCCAGCGGCTCGCAGTCCAGGCGCAGCTGTCTCGCGCGTTCCTGGCGACAAATCAGTGACCGCGACTGTCACATCAATCGCCTCGCTCCACATCTGTTGCCATCAGTCTCGATCGGCGAGTCTGACGCCTGTTCAGCGGACCGCCGCGGACGGACCACCTGCCACGCATGCGCATCCGCGCCGTACTCCGGCCTTGAGGCCGCGAACGCCGAGCAGGCGCACGTGGCGGGTCTGCTGGATTGACTTGATCCGCCGACCGTCCCGATCGACATCACGGCACGCGCGTTCGCAACTGACGGGATCGCGCACTCCGGATCTGTGCAGATCGGGCAGGGTACAGCTGTGGTGCCTGCCAGGCCAAGCCCATTGTTCCTCTCCTTCTCGATGCGCCCGGGCCGAGGAAGCCCGAGCAAGGGTGAGGTCAGGTCAGTAGACGAGGTGCTTCATGCCTCATCGGCACCTCAAGTCTCAGACTCGGCCGGGTGAGCCCGCTTCACACGATCGGGAGGATTTGCTGCGAGCCGTACGCTCGATCGGCTCGCGCTTAGTCCGCGGACAGGCGGCCAGGTGACGACGGCCCCGCCGCCGTCACGGGCAATGTTCGGGTCTGATTGTGCGTGCGGGCGGCCCAGATCCTACGGATCGTATGAAGCGGGCTCATCCCTCCGGGTGCGAGCCTCGGCAACGGATTTAATATCTGCCCCGTCATGTGTCCAGTTCGTTCCACGCTCAACAGGTCCAGCCCCAGCGCGCGTACCAGATCGAGCACGCCATACAGATGAGACTGATCGCGGATCTCACCGACCAGGGCAGTCTGCCCGACACCGGGCTCAATGTCCAGCCCTTCGAAGGCCGACGCGAGCGGTTTGGTCAGGCGTCCCCGGACCGTAATCCGGTACCTGATCGGTGCCAAGTAGCCTCCCTCGGGTTCGCTGCGGCGGCCAGGCGACCTCGGCGAACAGGGCCGGCCGATCCTGCCGGTGTGCGGCCGGTCTATCCCCGCTGGGGTGGGCGCGAGTCAGCCTGTAGCTCACCTGGACCACGTCGTCGTCCCAGCCGAGTTCGTCGCGGTAGATCACGTCCTGCCAGCTGCGGGTGGAGTACAAACAGCATGCTGGCTACTTGACGTTCGTGTCGTAGAAGTCCTTGATGCCGCTCGCGATCTCGTCGAGGCAGTCCTCGATGGCGAAGTGCCCGGAGTTCAGCCGGACCATCGTGGCATGGGGCAGGTCACGCAGATACGCCTCGCCGCCTTCAGGGGAGAAGAATATGTCCCCTTGGCCCCACAAGATGAGGGTCTTGGGCTGGTCCGTGCGGAGCCGCTCTTGCCATTCGGGATAGAGGGCGGCGTTCGTGCGGTAGTCGTAGAACAGGTCGAGCTGCACGCGGTGGGCGTGGGGACGGGCCAGGAAGAACAGGTCCATGTTCCAGTTGTCGGGACTGATCTTGGCCGGGTCCGGGTGGCCCGTGGTGTAGATGGCCTTGACGGTGTCGTGTTGCAAGAAGGCCTCGAGCGGGGCCTCGGTTTCGGCATTCCGGTTCGCCCATAGCACGTGCCGGATGCCGTCCCAGGTCTCGGTGAAGCCCTCTTCGTAGCTATTCGCATTCTGGATGACCTGCCACTGCAGCCAGTCGGGGTGCTTGTGGATGAGGCGGTTGCCGATCGGGCCGCCGTAGTCCTGCATGTAAATCCCCATCGGGCCGGTGAAACCGACCGTGGCGAGCAGGCCGTCGACGATCTCGGCCAGGTGGTCGAAGGTGTAGTTCCACGTCGCCGGGTCGGGCATGTCGGTGTTCCCGAAGCCGGGGTAGTCCGGGGACAGGACATGGAAGCGGTCGGCCAGGGCCGGGATGAGGTTGCGGAACTGGTGGGAAGAGGCAGGAAACCCGCCCAGTAGCAGCAGCTTCGGGTGGCTGGGATCTCCTGCTTCCCGGTAGAAGACGTCAAGTCCTTCCACCTTGGCGGTGTGATGCGTGGTCATGCCGACCTCCGGTGGGTGGCCGTCTCGGGCGGATGCCCGAGCGGACGGTGATAGTGACTTCAGCGTCGTGGTGCCCCCGGCCGCCGGCACCGTCAGGATGGCTAGGTTTCTATGCGGGCAGGCCTTGTCCGGTCAGCTCGAGAGCGTGCGGCCAAAGAATTAGTCCCGGGTATCCCCTTCGGGGACATCCTGCGAGGGTGACAAAGCGGGCAAGCGACCGCAGCCCTTCAAACGCGGACCGGGGCGCGGAGAGGGCTGGGCTGAGGACCCAAATGCCTGTCAGTCACGCCCTGCTGCCCGCCCCGGGACCGGGATACCTGGACCAGCCGGCGATCATACTCTGCAGCATCCGGCGGTACAGCGACCGGCAGGTCATTTCTGCGCGAGATCTTCCGTGATGCCGAAGATCACCAGGACATCCGCAGCCGTGCTCGCTGGCGCCGACATGTAGATGCCGACCTACTGCTTTTTCTCGGCGTGGCCGCCGAATTCGCTGCGCATGGCCGAGAGGATCTTGTCGGTGAACTCGCCCCGGCGCCGCGACTCGAACCGCATATGAGTAGGCCTCCGGATCCCGCAGCGGGGCGGTCTCGGCGTCGGCGACCCGGGTTTCCCGATCGGCGTTGGCATGCTTGATGATGCTAAGGCCCTCGGCGATCGAGGCCATCATCCCGTACTCGACTCCGTTGTGGACCATCTTCACGAAGTGCCCGGCGCCGTTCGGGCCGCAGTGCAAGTACCCGTCAGGAGCGGTGCCGTCGGTCCGGGTCCGGCTCGGGGTGGGCGATGCGCTCGCCCGGCCGGGCGCAATGGTCTTGAAGATCGGGTCGAGCCCGCGCACGACTTCCGCCTCACCGCCGATCATCAGGCAAAAGCCGCGCTCGAGCCCCCATATCCCGCCGCTGGTTCCGACGTCGACGTAGTGAATGCCGACCCTCTGCAGCGCCTGCGCGCGGGTCATGTCGTCGCGGTAGTAGGAGTTGCCGCCGTCGATCACGACGTCGTCGGGGCCGAGCAGCGGGACGAGCGCGTCCAGCGTGGACTGCACTACCCCCGCGGTCAGCGCGTTGACGTGTTTACCGATACGTCGCTCCTCTCATACTGCCTCCTCCGCTAGCAGGCTGGCCGTTCCGCAGGACGTACACGCCCTCAGCCATTTACAAGCCACCCTCAAGCCGCCGTACGAAGCCGTCAGCCTTGAGGATGCGCGGCTACGCAAGTCTGGCGAACCTCCCTTATGCGGATCGGCCGAGAATCGGCCACCCGCAGATGTCAGAAGAGGAAAAGAGGATCAGACGTGAATCGACGTATCTTCAGACGAGTGCCCGCGAGGAAACGCGGGCTGATTGCCGTGCTGGCGGTGGCGTTGGCCGCGAGCACGGGGCTGGTCATCGCCGCGGGCGCCGGGACGGCCGCCTCGGCCGCACCCGCCGCCCCGGCGGACCAAGGGGGCTCGGGCGAGACCACCGGGCTGGGGCAGCTCAGCGGCCTGCTGCCGCGGGACCACCTGACGCTGCAAAGCGCCATTCAGGTCGATCTGAGCAACGAGACGGTGCGGCTGCCGCTGTACCCGGGGATCGCATACGCCGGAACCTCCCATGAGGAGAAGGTCTGGTACATCCTGGAGGACGCCTCTGATTCCGGCGCCGCGGATGACTTGGGCGTGAACTACGCGCCCAAGCTAGCCAACATCGGCATCTCCTGCCCGGCGTGCGTGCAGACCGTCCACCTGATCAACCCGACGCCGCAGGACAACCACTTCGGCCCGGCCGTCCTCAGCTTCGCGGGCGCACCGGACTTCAGCCCCACCCGCATCGCGGAACCCGGGCCGGACGGGTTCCCGCTGGCCAAGTTCGCCCCCGGCGCGATGGCCGGCCCCGGCTACAGCCCGTTCATCAAGATCGCCGGGTCGGACACGATCTACAACGCGCCGATCGTGGCCACCGGCAACGGCCCGTTCGACGTGACCACCCACACCAACACCGCCGACCGTGCGCTGGACATCCACATCGCCCCGTCCCCGGCGGACTCGCCGTCCGGGGCCTTCCAGGAGTCCTGGGTGGACATGCTGTTCGTCAAGGGCTTCGACGCCGGTCAGCCGATCGTGTACCTGTCCACCGATGCGGGCCAGCCGCTGACCGCGGTGCTCGAGCGGTCCACGTACGTGCCCGCGCTGAACGACGCCTCGTTCAACGGCGGTGACGACTTCCTCGGCTCGGCCCGCGAGAGGCTGTTCGGCTTCGTCAACGGGCAGACCGGAGTGAACAACCCGCAGGCTCAGGGATTCCAGCATCTCGCCAAGGACGGCATGGTGGGGGAGAACGCCTCGCTGAGCAATACGGCGTTTATCAACGCGCTGCGCTACGGCGGCGACCTGCTGAACGTGTTCGGCGACTTCCCGACCCTGACCGACCCGCGGCACGCCGACGCCTACAGCCCGCTCTGGGACGCCCAGCTCAGCACGTGGACCCCCAAGGCGGTCAGCGCAGGCCTGAACAAGCGGCAGATCGACGAGAACCAGGTCCTCAACCTGGCCTTCACCAATCCCGACCTGTTGACCGGGGTCGACCCGGCCACCGGCCAGGGCCAGCTGTTCGGCTCAGTCGGCGTCGACATCAACTGCGCAGTGATCGGCTACACCGCCAAGGCACCGACCGTCAACCTGGCCCCGAACCTCCCGGGCTCCCAGTTCCCGCCCCGATAACCGGTCGCGTTTCAACCACCTGCGGGCCTGCTATGGCGGGCCCGCAGGCCATCGTCAGATACCCCGAATAGGACACCTCCGCGACACGGGAATGCCCTCCAAGCGCTGGCCCTAGCTGTACGGTCAGACCCACGGCCGGTTTCTCACTAAGCGAATTTGGCTCTGGCGCAAATAACGTGAACGCATCGCCTGGATCACCGGCGGGCTCCTGCTGCGCGGCGCGTTGTGTCAGGATCGCGTGTCAGAATGCCCCCCATGAGGGTGTGACGTCACGCAATCATCAAGACGGCATCGCCGACGTCCGGTTTGTCATCTTCTGGCGGATCGGATGTGTCGTTACCGCCACGAGATGCATGCCCGACCTGGCCCTGGTCAGGCCCGGCAGCTGACCACCTAGCCCGCCGCCCACTTGACCAGTAACCAGGCTCCCCGCTGCGCTGTTCCTGGCGGGCCAGGCGCGACCGGAAGAGAAGGGGCGGTATCGCTGGGTGAGCTTCCGCCCCTGGTCCTCATGGCTGCCATCGAGGCTGCTATCGAGCAGGTAGCGCCTGACCCGCGCGGCATCACGTGGAGTCTTGGTCCGGGTGGCCCATGGACATGGGGTCTTCGTCGGGCTGGCCCATCGACATGGACTCCTGGTCGGGCTGGCCCATCGACATGGACTCCTGGTCGGGCTGGCCCATGGACATGGGGTCTTCGTCGGGCTGGCCCATCGACATGGACTCCTGGTCCGGCTGGCCCATGGACATGGGGTCTTCGTGTGACATGTTCATCTTCCTTTACTTGTCTGGGTGCTGTTAAGGACGATCTGGTTGGCTCAGACTGGCCAGCCCGGTCAGGTCGGTGCCGATCGCGCCGTGAGCCCGAACGAATACCATCAGCACGCTGCCGCAGGTCCGGCAGCGTACGACAGTGCCTGGAGCCTGCCGGTAGACGACCAGCTCGGCTACTGGCCTGCTGTCCCCGCACGTTGCGCAGGTGCTGCGGGCGGCGGTCATCTCAGTGCCGAAGACGTCGATCAGCAGCCCGCCGATCGCGTTGCCGTCCAGTGCGTCCATCAGCGTCCTCCTGTCGCGCCGAACCGTTCGGTCTTCACTCGCTCCGGTCGATAGCCCAGATCGACCAGCCCGGCTGCGGCGGTCTCGACGAAACTGGTGGGCCCGCAGATGAAGGCCAACGGGTTTGCCTCCGCGGCCCAGGCGGCTTCGGCCAGCAGCGCCTGGCTGAGGCGGCCGGTGTGGCCGGTCCAGCCCGACGGGTGGCTGCGAGTCAGCGTGTAGATCACCTGCGCGCCGTCGTGGCCCTGATCAAGCTCACCGCGGTAGATCACGTCGGGCAGCGTGCGGGCCGAATACAGCAGGCGGGCCGGCACCTCGCTGCCGGAGCGTCGGCGGTGCCGCAGGATAGCACGCAGCGGGACCACGCCCGACCCGCCAGCCAGCAGTATCAACGGGCCGCCGTCGGCGGGCTCCCAGACGAAGTAGCCGCCAATCGGGCCGCGCAGTTCCAGTTCGTCTCCGGCTCGGAGGTCCTCGGTGAGATAGGGCGAGACCTCGCCGCCCTCCAGTCGCTCCACCGTGATGGCCACCTGCTCACCCGGCGCCGAGGCAATCGAGTACGACCTCTCAGCGGTGTAGCCGTCGTCGGCGGTCAACCGGACATCCAGGTGCTGCCCGGCCCGGTGGCCGAGCCAGTCGGGGGGGTCGAGCGTGATGGTGACGACAGAACCGGTCTCCGGGGTGACTGAGGTTACTGTGGCGACCTGCCAGGTCAGTCGCCCGCGTACCGCTGTTGTTTCCATGGGTCTCCGTACATGTGGTAGCCGTAGGACTCCCAGAAGCCCGGTGCGTCGTGGTCCCGCAGTTCCAGGCCCCGCACCCATTTGGCGCTCTTCCAGAAGTACAGGTGGGGCACGAGGAGCCGGGCCGGACCGCCGTGCTCGGGCGGTAGCGGGCCGCCGTCGTAATCGAACGCCACCCACGCCTTGCCGTCCGTGACGTCTCCGATGGGCAGGTTCGTGGTATAGCCGCCGTCGCAGAACGCCAGCACGTAGGGAACGTCGTACCCGGCCGCCTTCAGCAGCGTGTCCACCGGCACCCCCCGCCACTGGGTGCCGAGTTTCGACCAGCGGGTGACGCAGTGGATGTCCACGGTGACGGTCTCGGCCGGGAGCGCCCGGAATTCCGCCCAGGTCCAGGACTTCTTCGTCTGACCGTCCTGGGTGACGGAGAACGTCCAGTTCTCCAGCGGGGTGTGCGGCGTCGGCCCGGCCGACAGGACCGGGAACCCCTCGGTCATGTGCTGACCCGGCGGCACCCGGTCCTCCTCCGCGGCCGGGGCGCGGCGCAGATGCTGGAAGCCGCGCGAGACAGGGCTCATGATCGTCATTTCCTCTCCACCAACGGGCCGTTGGCTCAGTTTCACCGGGGCGCGCGGAGCTCACACCGTCAAGGCAGGTAATCCTGCATGCCCCAACTTCTTCGCCGACCACTGGTCCGGCAGGGGGACGATGCTGGCGCGGGTGGGCCCGTTCGGGGGGTAGGAGCCCGTGGGTACGGATATATGACGGACAGGGTCGTCGCAGCGGACATCACCCAGTCGCGTTTGCTCAGATGCGAACTTTCATCTTGAGTTAGCGCCGGTGCGCAGAAGGTGCGAGCAGGCCCAGGACACGGGCGCGCTCGACGGCTTCCGCTCGGCTGTGTGCGCCGAGCTTGGCGTACAGGTTGCGCAGGTGGGTCTTGACGGTGCTCGGTGCGACGGACAGTTCGGTGGCGATCTCCGGTGCCGACAGGTGGGTCGGCAGGTAGCGCAGTACGCGGATCTCACTGTTGCTGAGCGGCTCGAAGGGCGGCCGCGGCCCGGCCGATGACGCGGCCGTCCTTCCAGCCAGCAGGCTGAGGATCTCTGCGATCAGGGCGGCGTGCGCTGTGGGCTGCCCGGCGTGGCGCTTGAGCAGGCCCGGCACGGGATGCAGCAGGAACGGCAAGAGCGCGCCGTCGGGCTCGGCCAGGTCCAGCGCGCGCTCCACGGCCCGGTCGGCGGCGGCCGGGTCGCCGAGCGTATCCCGGGCGATCGCCTCCAGCACGAGCGCCTGAATCAGCCAGCTCCGCCGGATCTGGTGCGCGGAGCCGCGCAGGACCGGCTCAAGGGCGGCGGTCGCCGCGTGCGGGTCGTCCTGGGCGAGCCGCAGCGCTGCGGCGGCAACGCGCATCTCGCCGTGTTGGCGGTCCTGATCACTGAGGCCGGCCAGGACCTGCTCGGCGCGTGCGTTCTCGCCCAGGCGCACCAGGGCGTACAGCATCAGCGCCCGCGCCGACGGGACAAGCAGGTGCGGCGCAGCCAGGCGCCCGGCCAGCCGTTCGGCGGCCCGGAACGCGGCCAGCGCGTCGGCGTCCCGGCCACGCGCCAGTTCGAGCTGGCCGCGGATATGGTGGATCAACAGCGCCACCGCCGGCTCGGCTTCCGGCCTGAGGGTACGCTCGGCGCGCCGGGCCCAGGGCTCTGCCTCCTCGGGCCGGCCTTGCCAGGTCAGCACGATCCCGCGTAGCGCATAGGCGTAGCCGGCGGCCGGGTCCTCGGTCCAGCCGTGCCGCTCGGCCAGCTCGATCGCCTGCCTGGCGCGTTCGCCCGCCCGTATGACCAGCGGGACGACCTCGGTCACGGCCTGGTACGCCAGGCCGATGAATTCGAGATACGGCCGCCCGATCCGGCGCGCCAGCGCGACCCCCTGCTCCAGGTGCCGCTCGGCGTCCTGGAACAGGTGCCGCTCGACGTCCTCGAACCCGGCCGCCAGGAACTCGGTGACGCCCAGGCTGACCAGCGCCAGCGCGCGCAATTCCTCCCCATTTGTCTCCCCTGCCTGCGCCGGAGGCGCCAGATCATACTGCGCCGTCCCCGGGGCCTCGGCCGCGGCCTGCAGCCGCTGCGCCTGCTCGGCCACCGTCGGCAGGTTTCCGCGCTGCCGGGCCAGCAGCAGCCGGACGGTCCCGGACAGCATCTGCGCCTGCCCGCGTCGGCCTTCCGGCACCGATGCCGACCCGCTCTCGGCCAGGCCCAGGTACCGTTCCGCCGCCTCCAGCGATCCGCGGGCCAGCTCATCGGCCGCGGCCAGCGTCGCCAGCTCGGCATCCGCCGTCGGCGCCTCGGCCGGGAACCCGGCCAAGAGCGCGTGCACGGTGACGGCCTGCCCGTCCAGGTACAGGCCGGGCCAGTGATCGGCCAGCAGCCGGACGGCCAGCCCCCAGTCCCGCGCCGCCTGGGCATGCCGGATTGCCTCAACCGGAAACTCATGCCCCGCAAACCAGGTCGCGGCCAGCTCGTGCAGCCTGGTCACCTCATCCGGCTCGGTGCGCCGCAGCTCGAGCTGCAGCAGGCCGGCGAACAGGCGGTGGTAGCGGAACCAGGACCGCGCCGCGTCCAGCGACACCACGAACGCGTTGGCCTCCTCCAGATCCTGCAATACCCGCTCCCCGCCCGAACCTCCGGTAAGCAGGTCAGCCAAGTCGCCGTTGACCCGCTCCAGCATGCTGGTCCGCAACAGCAGCCGCCGCACGTCCGGGCTCTGCCGCTCCAGCACTTCGGCCAGCAAGTACTCCGCCACTGTCCGCTCGGTGCCGGAGAACTCGGCCGCGAACCGCTCCGGATCCGGGTGCCCGGCCAGCGACAACGCCGCCAGCCGCAACCCAGCCGCCCATCCCTCGGTCCGGTCCACCAGCAGCGCCAGCGCCGGGTCGGCCAGCTCCACCCCGACCGCGGCGAACAGGGCTCGCGCCTCGGGCAGGCTGAACCGCAGATCGGCCGCGCGAAGCTCGGTCAGCTCCCCCTCCAGCCGCAGCCGGTGCAGCCCCAGCCGCACGTCATACCGGGTGGCCAGCACGAACCGCAGCTGCGGAGGGGCCCGCATCAGCAGCAGTTCCAGCTGGCGCCGCGCCTGGTCCGAGCCCAGCTGGTGCACGTCGTCAATGATCAGCCACAGCCGTTCCTCCAGCGACGCCAGGTCCGTCAGCAGCCGCTCGACCAGCGCCCACCCGTCCAGGTCCGGCGCCGCCGTCAGCTCCCGCACCAGCGCCGACCCCGGGACCGTCTGGCGCAGCGCGCCCAGCACTGACAGCCAGAACCGCTGCGGGTCACGCTCATCTCGCCCGACCGTCACCCACGCGGCGTGTCCGGCCAGGCCCGCCTCGCTGATCCAGGACCGCAGCAGCACCGTCTTGCCGCTCCCCGGCGGCGCCGACACCACTGTCACCCGCGTCGACGCCCCCAGCCGCTGCCAAAGTCCCGGACGGGACACCACGGCCGCCCGAGAGACCGGCGGCTCGTTGACGGTTGTCATTTCCCTATTGACGACCTTCATGCCCTGAGGCCGCATGATCGGCACCGCCTGACGCATCACTCAGATGAGCCACGTTACTCCGGGCCTACTTCGGGCGGTATCGGCGCGGATAGCTGATCTGACGATGTGCGGCCGGGTCGAGATGACCAGGCTAGCCCGTGAGCGAGCAGCGGGCCTGCCCCTGCGCACCCAGCCGAAAGGAACTTCTGAATGAGCATGAACTGGCTCGAGGGCATGCAGCCGCAGATGGACGGACCCGGTCAGCCGCAGGCCATGGCGATGCCGGTCTTCGCCGGGCAGAAACTGGTGGTCGTCGGCGGCAGCAGCGGGATGGGCCGACAGACCGCCGAGGACGTGGTAGCGGCCGGCGGCAGCGCCGTCATCATCGGCCAGGAACCCGGCCGGGTCGACGACACCGTCCAGGGCCTGACCAAGAACGGCACAGCCTACGGCATCACCGCCGACCTGACCGACCGGATGCAGGCGGAGCGGGTCTGCCAGCAACTGGCCGACGAGCACGCCGACGCCACGCTGCTGCTCAACGCGGCCGGGCTGTTCATCCCCAAACCCTTCCTGGATCACGACGGCGCCGACTACGACTCCTACGCGGAACTGGACCGGGCCATCTTCTTCATCACCCAGGCCGTGGCCCGCGGGATGGTCGCGCAGGGCCGCGGCGGGTCTATCGTCAACATCGGCAGCATGTGGGCCCACCAGGCCATCGGGGCCACCCCGTCGTCGGCGTACTCGGCGGCTAAGGGCGGCCTGCACGCGCTGACCCGTAACCTAGCCCTGGAGCTGGCTCCGCACCAGATCCGGGTCAACGCGGTCGCTCCGGCCTTTGTCGCCACCCCGATCTTCGGGAAGTTCATCCCGGCCGACAAGATCGACGAAACCCTGCACAGCTTCGATGGCTTCCACCCGCTCGGCCGGACCGGCACCGTCCGCGACATGGCCAACACCATCACCTTCCTGCTCTCCCCGGCCACCAGCTGGGTCACCGGCGCCATCTGGGACGTCGACGGC
>Ga0335076_10002741_pt1 | contig 17559 bp, 20 predicted proteins | sample Lox_Sample_25_FD_206717 | JGI IMG/M metagenome (GOLD analysis project Ga0335076, IMG submission 206717) | Soil microbial communities from Loxahatchee National Wildlife Refuge, Florida, United States - Lox_Sample_2.5 | ecosystem: Environmental > Terrestrial > Soil > Wetlands | place: USA... | reverse complement strand
GCGCAACCCCGGATCAGTAACGCCGCCACCGGCGTGGCCGACAGCGAACGCCGCGCCGACCATCGGCATGCCCTTTCACAGGACTTCCGAATACTTACGGAGAGCTTGTGCAGGCCCAGCCCGTGCAGCCATTCCTCGGTCCACTGGTCCGCCTGCCCGGCGCGCAGGTTCCTGCCGCGCTTCTTGATCAGCAGGCGTTTCAGCCGCCACGCGACGTACCGGTCGGCCTGACGGAACTTGATGGCGGCGTTCCCGGTGCGGAAGTAGTTGCCCCAGCCGCGCAGCAGCGGGTTCAGGTCCGCGATCACCTCGCGGATATCCTTCACTCCCACGCGGTTCCGGCCGGTGCGGTCCCGGACTTTGTCCCGGATGCGGTTCATCGCCCGCTGCGAGGGCCACCGGTGCAGGTAGTAGCGCACGACGCGCTTCTGCTCCCGCAGGCGCCCTGACATGCGGGCACGGAAATGGCATCCGAGGAAGTCCAGGCCCTCCCGGCCAGCCCTGAGATCAACCACCTTCGTCTTATCCGGGTGTAGCCGCAGCCCCAGCGCGCCGAGGATCTCCCTGGCCGCATCCAGGGCCGCCCTGGCCTGTGCCGCACTGCGGCACAGCACGACGCCGTCATCGGCGTAGCGCACCAGCTCACCCAGCCCGCGCCGGGTGAACTCGGTGTCCAGGACGTGCAGGTAGATGCTGGCCAGCAGCGGCGAAATCACGCCCCCAACACAATGGATAACTTTGGCGCATGTCACCCTCCGTGTCGGTTGCGTCGTGGCCGCCGCGGCTGCCCGCGGGCTGGCGGGCGGGAATGCGGTGGCGGATGGTTATCTTGCCGGGTCCGATGAGGATGTCCTGGACCAGGACGCGCAGGACCCGCTGGCGGTCTTCGGTAGTGGCGGTGGCGGCGTTGTCCCGGAGCCGGGCGAGGAAGCCTTCGAGGTCGTCGGCGAGCTTGAGGTAGGCGTCGCGGCCGGCCGCCTGGGCGTCCAGGGCGGCGATCTGGTCCTTCAGGCCGGTTTCGCGGGCGCGCAGGTCCGGCATCCGGGCGCGGAGCTCGTCGATGGTCAGGAGCTGTCCGGAGAACGCGGTGATCATCGCGGCGATCGATGCGGTGGTCTTGGCGAGGGCCTGCTCGAGCTGGCCGCGCTTGCGGGTGACTGGGTCCGGTGTGCGCGCCCGCTCGAGCCGCCGGCCGATCCCGGCGCGGATGAGGGCGGGATCGGCGAGCAGGGCCGTGACGTGGTCCCAGACGACCTGGTCGACGTAGCCGGCGCGGACGGGCTTGCTGGCGCAGACTCGTCCGCCCTGGTAGCGGTAGTCGCCGGTGCCGAGGCACCGGTAGTAGTAGATCTTGTTCCCGGCGGTGGTCGTGGTGGAGGTGCGGTAGTAGCCGTAGCCGCAGGACGCGCAGGCGGCCAGGCCCTGCAGCAGGGACGGGACCTTGGTGTTGCGGGAGGCGAACTGCTTGTTGCCTTCCAGCCGTTGCCGGACTCTGTCGAATGTCTCCTCGTCCACCAGGGCGGGAACGGGGATGTGCGTCCATTCCTCCTCCGGCCGGTCTTGCACCCGGACCTGCCGCGGGACGGTGCGGCCGGCCAGCCGGGCGGTGCGGTTCAGCCCGGCGGGCTCGTGGATGGCCTGCGTCTTGCCGAAGACGGCCCTGCCGCAGTAGGCGGGGTTGCGGAGCATGCCCCAGATCACCGGCCGGTCCCGCCGCTCCTTGCCGGTGCGGGTGCGGACCCCCTGGTCCGTCAGCCAGCGGCGCAGGCCGGCGATGGCGGCGCCGTCGTCGGCGTAACGGCGGAACATCTCCGCGGCCAGCACGGCCTCGTGCGGGACGACCTCGTAGCGGGCCCCGGCTTCCGGGGTCTTGCGGACGTAGCGGTAGCCGAACGGGGCACCGGACAGCACGTTCACGCTGCCGGACTTCGCCCGCCAGGCCTTGCCGCGCCGGTACCGCTCGGCGAGCTGGGCCTTCTCGTACCCGGCGAACATGCCCTGGAACTGGACCAGCAGCTGGTCCTCCGGGCTGTCGCCCCGCGGCCCCTTCACGAACTCCACCCGCACCCCGCACCGGGCGAGCTCCTCGATCAGCAGAGCCTGGTAGGCGAACTTGCGGGCCAGCCGGCCCGGCGAGCAGACCAGCACCACGTCCAGGCAGCCCTGGGCGGCCAGGTCGCGCAGCGCCTCCAGGGCCGGCCGGACCAGCGTCGCCCCGGAGTGCCCCTCGCCGGCGAACACCCACTCGTCCGGGACGTCAAGCCGGCTCCGCGCGGCGTGCTCGCGCAGGGCGGCGAGCTGGGAGCCGATCGTCTCGTCCTTGGCCTGCCGGGCGCTGGAGACCCTCGCGGAGATCGCCGCTGCCGTCACGCTGTCCTCCTTCCGCCGCCGGGGCGGCGGTCCTGGCCCGCCGCCGCGGCACCAAGATGGCGTAGGCCGCTGACATTTCGGCCGCCGCGTGACGGCTGTAGACGAATTCCGTCTCCACCGGCAGCTCTCTCACGGCGGGCGGTTCCCGTGAGCGCGGCCGAGGAACTGCTCCAGGGCCTGCGCGGCGACCGAGGAGATGGTGCGGCCCGACGCCCGGGCGTGCTCCCGGACCGCGGCGGCCAGCCGCACGGGAAGCCGGACGGTGAACACCGCGGCCTCGTCCGGGACCGGGACCCGGCCCGATCCCGTTGCCTGGCTGACGTAGCGGCGCGCCTGCCGCTGCGAACAGCCCAGCCGCCCGGCCAGCACCCGGGCCGCCTCGGCTGCCGGGATCCCGGCTTCCAGCAGTCCGGCGGCAGCATTGACGTGCTCAGCGTGCTCCGCGGCACCCGCGCGGCGATCCCCAGGCATGACATGAAACTACTACAGATAATGGCCAATAGCAGGCGGCAGCCGGCCGCTCGCACGCTGATCCCGCTCACCGGCCCGGCCCTGCTTCCCGCGCCCGCGCGATCCACGAGGCGACCGTCAGCGCCGTCGACGTGTCCAGCCCGGCCAGCCAGCCGGCGACCCGCCGGTCCCAGGCACCCAGCTCGACACCGCCCAGGACCTCAGCCAGGAGCACGGACCGCTCCGCCTCGGGCACGAACCCGCCCGGAGCCGACTCCAGCGGCCCGGCCGGCACCCCCGCCCCCGCGGCGCTCACCGGCCACGCTCCACCCGCCGGTAACCCAGCGTCACCTCAAAACAGAAATCCCCAACTGTGTTGGGGGCGTGCTGGTCCACCCGCGCGGCGCGGGCGGCCAGGTGCTCGGCCAGCACCAGCGCCAGCACAGTGTCGTCGGTGACCCGCAACCGCCCGGCCGCGGCCGCCCACGCCGCCACATCGCCGGCTGGGACGGACGGCTGGCCCTCGAACGGCGCCCCGAGCGCGTCCCCGCACGCCAGGCCCAGCAGCGCACCGCGCACCCGGGCTGTCCGCGTGGCATTCTCCGGCATGACCGCCGCCACCTCATCCGCTGCCTTCGCTTCCATCCTGCCCCAGCCACCGGCCGCCGACGGGGCCTTAGCCCCTTGGCTGACGCTGCGTCCGGCATCAAGGTGATGGCAGAGGGTGCCGGTCCGTTGCGCTCCCGCGCTCAGCAGCGCGCTTGGGCGCCACAGGGCCGGGTGACTCTTGCGCGGCATGGCGCGGGATGCCTGGTACGCACGGGAGGCCGGAATGCGGGACGTCAACCCCAGGGGCCACCCGGACCACCATCGTCCGGCCGCGGCAGGCTCCTGGCCGCCAGAGGGCTGCCGCCGGCGAAGGGCACCTGACGGTCCTGGCGGTGGGTGATGGAGCACATGTCGTGGCCGGCTTGCCTCGGCCTGGGTGCCGGGGAGGTCGCCGCCCGCGGCGAGACGGCGCGCCGGCTGCTCGGCCCGGACCGGTGCGGCGTCCGCCCCCGGCTATGCAAGGTGAACAGGCTCGCCGATCAGCGCGGCCTGTGCGCGATCGGCGAGCACGCGGTCGTCGCCGCGCATTTCCCGCATGCCGGCGAGGAGAACTGCCTGCGCGGAACGAACGGCTCGGGCACGATCTTCTTCGCCGGCTGCAACCTGCGCTGCGTGTTCTGCCAGAACTTCGACATTTCCTGGCAGGTGCACGGCGAGCCGGCCACGCCCGGACGGCTTGCGACCGACCGCGAGCGAAATCATCCCTGCCGATCTGTATCGTCGAAGGCTGCGATCGGCTTACGGTCATTGCCGCACGGATCTCGACGATAGGCGGGTGAGCGGTTCGCGCGATCGGCACGCCTGCCACTGGGGCTTATTTGGCGAGTACGCGGCGCCATTGCAGCCCTTCGAGCCGGATGACGGGGGTTTAAAGTGTTCGCGAGCACTTCTCCGGGCGACTGGGCGGCGTAGCCCTCGGTCAGGGGGCTGGCTTGGCTTTGCGCGACGGCCACCGAGATGACCTGGGCCGGGGATTTCTGGGGTGCCGAGTACTCTATCCCGATGTTAAACAGCCGGTTGTGGCTCACCCAGACGATCGCGTACAGGTAGCTCGCCGTGGTGCCGGAACCTTGGACCTGGTATTGCCCGTAGCCAGCGGCCAGCCGGGATGGGACCGCGAAGCTGGTGACCGGCCAGAGCTGCGGCGCGTGCCTCAAGTACTGTTCCACGGTCATGGCGTGGGCGGCGGTGTCGGACTAGGGGGACGACTTCGAGAATCGTGGGTGCCACGGTGACGGTGCTCCCGGTCGGTGGCAGGTTCTGGGGGCCTGCCATTCCCGGACGTAGCCGGCGACGAACCCGTGGCCGAGGATCTCGGCCGGGTCGCTGGGCCTGTCGGGCGCCTGCAGGACTGAACGCCGAGGCGGTGCCCGGGAACGATGCGACCGCCCCGTGGACGGCCGATATGTGTACCGGCACCAGCATGATCGCTGCAGTTCCTCGGCGCACCGAGTCGGCCGTTATCCGGCCGGACGCCGGAGGCGTGACGTCCCGTGGTCGTTACTGATTTGTGATCTGTACCGGCAGCCGTCTGGGTCCCCCAGGTTCCCGGCGGGCCGTCGAACACCCCGGCCAGCGGGCGTGTCACAGCTCACGCACCGGCCGTCGCCGGTGAGCCGCCTGGCGCCCAGCCGGTACCCGTCGCGCTCGATCACCAGCGTGCCGCAGCAGTGGCAGAAGGTCCTCTGCCCGGCCGGGTCGTGCACGTTGCCGGTGTAGGCGTAACGGACGCCGTTGCCGGTGGCGATGCGCCGGGCCCGGGTCAGCGTTGCCGCCGGGGTGGGCGGCCGGTCCCGCATCTTGAAGTCCGGGTGGAACGCGGTGAAGTGCACGGGCACGTCCGGTCCGAGCTGCCCGGCCACCCACCGGGTCATCGCGTCAATCTCGGCGTCGGAGTCGTTGAGGCCCGGAATCAGCAGGTTGGTGATCTCCAGCCACACACCGGTCTCGTGCCGCAGGTACAGCAGGGTCTCCAGCACCGGGTCCAGGCCGGCCAGGCAGGTCCGCCGACAGAAGTCGCCGGTGAACCCTTCAGGTCCACGTTCGCGGCATCGATGTGCCCGAAGAACTCCGCCCGCGGCTGCGCGCACATGTACCCGGCCGTCACCGCTACCGCCTTGATGCCCGCCTGGCGGCATGCCCCGGCCACATCGATGGCGTACTCCAGGAAGATGACCGGGTCGTTGCAGGTGAACGCGACGGCCCGGCATCCGAGCCGGGCCGCGGCCCGAGCGATGGCCGCGGGTGCCGCCGCGTCGGCGAGCGTGTCGGTTTCGCGGGACTTGGAGATGTCCCAGTTCTGGCAGAACCGGCAGCCCAGGTTGCACCCGGCCGTGCCGGACGACAGCACCGCCGACCCGGGCAGGAAATGGTTCAGCGGTTTCTTCTCGACCGGGTCTACGCAGTAGCCGCTGGAACGCCCGTAGGTCTTCAGCACGATCGCGTCGTCCTGCGCATCCGCACGAAGCAGAACCCCGCTGCCCCTCGTGCAGGCGGCAGGCCCGCGGGCACACATCGCACTGCACCCGCCCGTCACCGGTGCGATGCCAGTACCTCGTCCCGACCGCCGGACCGTCCATGCCCGCCTCGCTCTCACGCTACCTCCATGGCGGTAATACCCGACGAGGTGATGTGCGGCGCGGGAACCGGCGGTGGCGCCGGTATATGTCCGTTCCTGGCTGGCAAGCGATGCCGGGGCCGGCTGACCGGGAGTAGAGTGCTGGCGTGGAAGGCAGGTCCGGCCAGCTCGCTTCCGATCTCATCCGGCGTGTTCGCCAGGAGGCCTGCGCGGCCGCGAGCCCGAACCGGCTTGTTGACCTGCTGGAGGCCGGCGCTGTCCCGCGGGAGCGGCTGACCTGGCTGGCGGGCGAGCAGTTCCGGATCCTCGGCAGCGACCAGCGCAGTTTCGCGCTGCTCGCGGCCCGCTTCCCGGACCCGCCGGCCGGGGAGATGTTCCTGTCCCTGGCGCAGGGCGAGCTGCACGCGCTGCGGCTGCTGTCCGATTTCGCCGCCGCGCTGGGGTGGGGAGAGCAGGATCTGCGCGCGTACGAGCCGCGGCCGATGGCGCAGGCTTACCCGGCGTATCTGGCCTGGAGCGCACTGTCCGGGACCTGCAGCGGGGTCGCGCTGGCGATGCTGGCGAACCTAGAGGAGTGGGGCGGCTACTGCGGCCGGGTCGCCGAGGCGCTGGTGACCCGCTACGACCTGGCCGAGAGGGCTGTCGGGTTCTTCCGGTTCTTCGCCGCGCCAGCGCCAGGCTTCACCGAGCAGGCCACGTCCGTGGTGGCTGCCGGGCTGGCCGCAGGCGAAGATCCGCAGGAGGCAGTGCAGGCCGCCCGGGCGCTGCACGCGTACGAGATCGCCTTCTGGGATGCGCTTGCCGCCGGTCTTGACTGATCGCCGTAGTTCAGGGCGTCCCTGGATGACCGGTCCGGATGGACTCTTATCTGTGCAGGCGGCCCGCCGCGGCCTGGTTCCGAGGAAACCCGCTGGCCGGACCCACGCAAGCACCGGCCGCCACCTTCCAGCTGGAGCTGGAAGGTGACTAGACTGCGCCGGTGGACGTCGATGTCGCCGTCATCGGCGGTGGAATAGCCGACGCCGCCGCTGCCTGGGCGATAGCGCCGGATGCGAGCGTCGCCGTCTTGGAGGCTGAGAGCGCGGTCGGCTTCCACAGCACGGGTCGTTCTGCCGCGATCCTCACCCAGAGCTACGAGAGCGGCCCGATCCGGGCACTCACCGCGCGGACCCGTCGCATACTCGGCGAGGAGTTCGGCGAGTTGACGGGTGTCCTGTCCGATCGTGGTGTCTTGTGGGTAGCGACGCGCGCTGAGCAGGCTGCGCTCGAGGCGGCCGCCGAGACCGCTCTCCGCGGGCCTGCCGAGGTCCGCCGGATTGATGCAGGTGAGGCGCGGCGACTGTGCCCGGCCTCGCGCGCGGGCGCATGCGCGGGCGCGCTATTCGAGCCGGAGGCGAAGGCCATCGACGTCGACCTGCTGCACCAGGAGATGCTCCGGCGGGCGCGGGCGGATGGCTGCGCCGTGCTGCTTGACGCCGGGGTCGACGCCCTGGAACGGCAGCCCGTAGGGTGGGCGATCCGGTTCGGTGGCTCCGAGCTCCGCGCCTGCGCCCCAGTCAACGCCGCAGGCGCGTGGGCCGATCACATCGCCGCCCTTGCCGGTGTTGCGCCCGTCAGGCTGTCCCCGTTGCGCCGCACCGTCTTTCTTTTCGACCCGCCGCCCGGCAGCGGCCACCAGCCGTGGCCGTTCACCATCGGCATCGCAAAGGCGTGGTACTTCGGACCGCATGGTCCGGTCATGCTCGGATCCAACGGCGACGAGCATCCCGATGTCCCACGCGACGTGCGCGCCCAGGACATCGATGTCGCCGAGGCCATCGAGAAGTTCAATGCGGCGACGACTTGTCCGCCTCCGGTCCAGCGGGGTGCCGGTCCAGTAGGCGTGCAGCCGGAGGAGGTTGAGCGCGCAGGCCATATACACGTGGTCGAGGCGGGTTCTGGGCAGGCCGCGGTAGCGAGCGTGGCTGGCGGCCTGGTGCATGGTGCCCTCGACGCCGGCCCGGCGGGCGTAGTCCGCCTGGAACGGGATCGTCTTCTCCGCGGCGCGGGTGGCGGCCTGGGCTTCGGCCAGGTCGCGCGGCGGCAGGGTGAGCCGGCGCCGTTTCCCGGTGGTACACAGGGCCGGGCAGGGCCCGCAACTGGCGGCGGAGAAGTGCACCACGATGGCGTCGTTGCCTCGTTGAGTGCACGGCGTCCAGGACGCCGAGGTGTTTCCTTGCGGGCAGGTGACGGTGCGGTTGTCGTAGTCGATAGTGAAGTCGGCGCGGGCGTAGCCCTTGCCCGCGCGGGCCTGGGCGGAGGTACCGGCCAGCAGCGGGCCGATCAGCGCGATGCCCGGGCGGCCAGAGCGGTGACCACGAGCGCGGCGCTGAGGTACCCCGAGTCACGGTAGCTCCGTCCGGGGGCCAGGCTCTTTGCGGCCAGGTCGCCGCAGATGACGGCGGTCATCTGGTTATCGGGCACCGTGGCCTCGGTGGTGGCCACGTGGGTGATCAGGTTCGGGAACGCCGGGGCCGCGCAGTCCTGGTCATGGCCACGCCGGCCGGTCCCGCTGCCGGCTGCGGCGGGGCAGCCGCACCGCGGCTCGTCGTCGCAGGTCTCGGTGACGTGCAGCTTGTACCCAGCCAGAAGGCGTCCCGCTTGACGCCCCAGCGGGCATCGGTGTCATAGGGAGAGGCGATCCGGGCATGGCCGGGCGGGAGACCGTCACCCCTCAGGCTCCTTCTCCCGCCGCTTGATCACCTCCCGCCCGTTCCCGGTGATGGCCCTGGTGTAGTTCTGCACCAGCACCCGGCGCAGCACCTCCACCGCGGGCAGCTCCCGCAGCCACGCCGGGGACGACCCGGCGTAGACCGCTTCCAGCAGCGCATACCCGTCCCTGGCGTAGGCGATGGCCAGCTCATCCTGCTTGGCCTGCGAGGCCGGAGGCCGCCAGGCGGTCATCGGCGTGCCGTAGCGACGGGTCCAGTCGCTCACGCAGACCCGCTGCGCCAGCCAGTCCGGATGCGCCGCCGCCAGCGCCTCCACCGCCGCCTGCACGCTCTCCCCCGGCCAGCTCCAGCCGGTTCAGCGCCGCCACCGCCGCGACCACGTGCGTGGAATCGGTGCGCTGCTTCCCGCCCGCCTTGACCAGGCCGGCAGATACCAGCCGGTCCAGCAGCGCATCCAGCGCCACCTGCTCCAGCCCCGCCTCCGCCACCTTGACCCGGAACTCCGCCAGCACCGTGTGATCGAACCCCGGATCATCCAGCTACAGTCCCGGCAGGTACTTCCAGTCGAGCCGGGCCCGCACCGCCTCAGCCGCCAGCCGGTCGGTCAGCTTCTCCGCCCGCTGCAACACGGTCACCAGCGCCAGCCGCGACGGCGGCCAGCCCGGCCGGCCCCGGATCCCGAACGCGGCCGCGAAATCCTCATCAGCCAGCCACTGGCCCAGCCAGTCCCGGACCTGCACCGCCAGCGGCCGCTCCCTCTTCCGGGACCCGTACATGGCCTCGATGGCCGCGGCGACCCGGGGATCCGGCTCCGGGCAGGGAACAGGCTGCATGGACATGACACACCCATTCTGCGGCCGGGACGAGGGGGAAGAACGGCCGCAGCAAGGAATCATGGCCATCAGCACCGCCCGGACCGAGCACCTCGCCTGGCGTGTCGCGAATAAGCCACCGGGATCCGGGAAGGATTCAAACCACCCCGCTGGCAGTCGACGGTACCGGCCGCAAGGCGAGCGCCTTGCCGGGCTCGGCGCTTGGTACGGAGTTGCCTGGGCTGCTCAGGACCGGGGTCGTAGCTTAACCTGATCCCATGTCAGCATCCGATGCCGAGCCCAGATCGCCGTCAGCCCGGCCATGGCCGGGGAAGGCGTACCAGGGCAGCGAGATCACCGTGTACTTCGACGCGCACCGATGCCGGCATTCCGCCGAGTGCCTCCGCGGGCTTCCGGAGGTATTCAATGGCAGGCAGCGGCCCTGGATCGCCCGGACGCCGGGAGCACGGCGCTGGTAGCCGAGGTCATCCGCTGCTGCCTGTCCGGGGCCCTGCACTGCCACGCGCCGAGTATTGCCCGTGAGCAGCCCGATGTCCCGGCTACCATCCGCGCCGTGGAGCGCGGCCCGTTCCTCCTCCGCGGTGATCTGCGGATACAGGCAGCTGACGGCTGGGTGACCGACACCCGGGCAGCGGTGCCGCCGGACCTTGGACCGCACGATCCGGGACGGGTTCGACGCGCTCGCCTCGGCTCAGCGCGCGAACCTCGACCGGTTCTGGGATCGCGCCGACGTGCGGCTGCAGCCCGGCTCAATCCGGTGCGGCAGCAGCAGGCTGTCCGGTGGAATCTCTACCAGATCGCGCAGGCGTCCTGGCGCGCCGAAGGGGCCGGCGTCCCGGCGAAGGGACTGACCGGGCAGGCCTATGAGGGCCACTACTTCTGGGATACCGAGGTCTACGTCCTGCCGTTCCTGTCCTACACCCGGCCCGGGATCGCCCGGAACCTGCTGCGGTTCCGGCACAGCATGCTCGGCCGCGCGCAGGAGCGGGCAGCCCAGATGAGCCAGCAGGGAACGCTGTCCCGTGGCGGATCATCAACGGCGAGGAGGCCTCGTCCAATTTCCAGCAGGGCACCGCCCAGTATCACATCAATGCTGGTATCGCTTATGCGGTCATGCGCTACACCCACGTCGAGGGCAGCGGACGCGTGCTCGGCGAGATCGGCGCGGAAATCCTCGTCGAGACCGCCCGGCTGTGGCAGGACCTCGGCTTCTACGGTGCCGACAACAGATTCCACATCCACGGCTACCAGCCGCACCGAACGGCGGATATCGCGCACTGGCTACCGACCAGCCTCGGTCGCTGAACGTGATCAGAACGGTGCTTTGCCAAGCTCTTATCGCCGACTCGGCGCGTTTCTCAACCTCCGGGCCGCGGCCGGAGCGCCCGACCGACCAGTTCTGTTTTCTGCCGCCAAAGTGTCCAGCGAACGGTGGAACTGCCGTCCACAGTGACCGGGAGATGTCCTCTCACCTGCGGCGTCGGATGGCGTGTCGCTCCGGAAAGCCCGAAAGTGGGACAGTCCCTCTGCCGCCGATCACCGCCCGGAGTGTTCCGCAAGAGGATCGATCAGCGTACGGACCAGTCGCGGTTCGACGGTCGCCCGATCAGCCGGATCAGTCGCTGTGTGCGCGAGTAGCTCGTCCGCGACGACTGGGACGGCGTGGGCCGGGAGCCGGTGCCCGACGCGATCGAGCCGGACGAGGCGAGCGTCTGGGATCTCGGCGGCGAGCGCCTCGCCGTTGCCGATCGGGAAGAACGGGTCATCCTCGCCGTGCAGCACGAGCGTCGGCGCGATGATCTCGCCGAGCCGCTCGCGCCAGCGCGGGCCGTGGTCGGCGAAGGCGATGTTGCTCGTCGCGCACCGCACGTCGGTGGTCCGGGCGACCTCGGCCTCGGCGTGAGCCCGGGCGCAGGCCTCGTCAAACGCGCCCGCCGCGGCGAACGTCCTGGCCTGCAGCACGAGGTGGTCGACCACGGCTCGCTCGTCTGACCAGTCCGGGTCGGGGGCGTTCATGATCACCTCCATGAGCGCGTCATCGTGTTCGGGGAGGTCGTCGTCGACCGGGCCGGGCGTGTTCGGCCGGCTGGCGATGAGCGTGAGCGTCGCGACCCGCCCGGGGCGGCCGAGGGCGAGAAGCTGGGCAATCCAGCCGCCGGTCGACATCCCTGCGACGTGGGCGCGCTCGGTCGCGGTCGCGTCGAGCACGCCGACTGCGTCGTCGACGAGGTCGGCGAGGGAGTAACCGGGCTCGCCCGGCGGGTACGCCTCCGAGCGGCCGGTGTCACGGACGTCGTACCGGATCACCCGCCGTCCGCCGGCCACCAGCCGCTTGCACAGCTCGTCGGGCCAGCTCAGCATCGACGACCCGACCAGCAGCACAGTCGGGCCGCCGGCGCCGCCTTGCACCTCCACGCAGCTCGCCGCTCCATTAATCATGAACATGCGCTCATTCCCCGGCACGAGGCTCTCCTTCCCGGTACGCCACGCACGGACGTCCTGAAGGCTCGACCTAGCGGGCCGCCCAAACTCATCGGCGGACGAGCAGTCCTGCGCGGCCCATATCCGCCCGATATTCCGAGTCCTCGAGAACTGATCGCGTGCAATCAAGCGCGTCCCCCAAGAGGCCCCCCTGCGGGCACGGGCGACCTCGGCGACCAGCGCATCGAGCGTGCAGACCTGATGTCGCAGGCGGGGCGACAGCCGCGCAGGATCGCGACGGAATCCAGCCGCGTTCATCCGCCGCGCCTTGGCTGCCACGGTGGGGCTAGCCGCAATGCCGGGGAGTTAAGGGCTGGCCAGGCTGGTCAAGTGCCGGTTTCGGCGTGTCTTGGCCGTATATGGCAACGGAGGTCCGGTAAGACGGGAATCTGCCAAGACCACCCGTCGCCGAGGACCTCCGTTGCGCCCCCAGTCTGCCATCTGCGCTGCTGTCACGACCATCACGTCGACGATTACGGTGGCTCCCGGGGTGTTCGCCCCTGGTCACGTGGGTGAGCTGACCCGGATCGTGCCCTTCGAGCTGGTCGATGCCGTGCTGGAGGAGACCGGGGCGCGGGAAAGGCGGCTGCGGCTGCTGCCCTCGCGGGTGGGGGTCTATTTCGTGCTGGGGATGTGCCTGTTCCCGCGGCCTGGCTATCAGGGGGTATGGGGCAAGCTGATCGCGGGGCTGCGCGTGCTGGGGCTGGCGGCGCCGTCGGGGAAGGCGCTGCGGGAGCTGCGCCGCCGGGTCGGGATCGCGCCGGTGAGGCGGCTGTTTGAGATCCTGGCCGGGCCGCTGGGCCAGCCGCGCACGCCCGGGATCATGTTCGGCGGGTACCGGACGGTCTCCTTCGACGGCTGCAAATCGATCAAGGTGCCCGATACGGCGAAGAACCGGGCATGGCTGGGCAAGCAGAACGCGTCCAACGGCGAGACCGGCTACCCGGCGCTGTCGCTGATGGCCCTGGTGGAGACGGGCACCCGGGCACTGGTCGGCGCGGTCTTCGGCCCGGGCGCCGACGGGGAGACGGGCCAGGCGCGGGAGCTGCTGCCCCTGCTGGATGAGTCCATGCTGGTGCTGATCGACCGGGGCTTCGACGGCGGGGGCTTCCTCGCCGCGGTCGCCGCCACCAAGGCGCAGTTCCTGGTCCGGCTCACCAGCACCCGCCGCCTGCCGGTGCTGCGGCACCTGCCCGACGGGTCGTTCCTGTCAGTCATCGGCGGTGTGCAGGTCCGCATCATCACCGCGGCCGTGACCGTCACCTGCCACGACGGCACCACCTACGGGGGCACGTACCGGCTGGCCACGACCCTGCTGAACCACCGCGCATACCCGGCGGACGCGCTGATGACGCTGTACCACGAGCGGTGGGAGCACGAGATCGCCTACCTCGCGCTGCGCCACACGCTGCTCCAGGGCCGGGTGCTCCGCTCGGGGGACCCGGCCGGCCTCGAGCAGGAGATGTGGGCGCTGCTGGCCCTTTACCAGGCGCTGCGGATCGCGGTCACCGACGCCATCCAGTCCGCGCCCGGCACCGACCCCGACCGGGCCGGCTACCATATCGCCGTCCAGACCGCCCAGGACCTCCTCACCACCGCGCAGAACATCACCGATCCCGGCGGGGACCTGACCGGCGACATCGGCCGCGCCATCCTCGCGAACCTGCACGGCCCCCGGCGGCCCCGCGTCTGCGCCCGCAAGGTCAAATCCCCGCTCAGCCGCTGGAACAAGCACCCCGACGGCAAACCCCGCGCGAACTACCGGATCACCGGCATCACAGCTCACGTCGATACCAGCCATTACCAGCCCGCGACACGCCGACGGAAACCCGTGACAAACGCCGGAGGACCTTAACTCCCCGGCATTGGGGCTAGCCGCGATTGCCAACGGCCAACCGCTCGCCTGGTGTCACCACCGGAAGGCCCAACTGGCGCAGTTCGTCTTCGATCCCGGGTCTGCCGGTGCCGATGCCCATCTCGAAGCGACCTTCAGTAAGCACCGACAGTGAGTGCGCCTCCCACGCCATACTCCAGGACGGACGCAGCGGAGAGGCGTACACCCACGTACCCGTCCGTAGGTCGGCGAGAGTCGCCGCGACAGCCAACGTGGGTCCCGGCGCCGGCTGCCACTGCTGAACGTCGGGCATCAGGAGTGTCGAATAACCGCTGTCGGCGATACGGCGCACCTGGTCTCGCCACGCCGGCAGATCAGTTCTGAGCGGGGCGACGACCCCGAATCGCAATGGTCTGGCTCCGCCGGTCGCCTCATTGCTGGCCATCATCGCTGTCCTTTCCCTCGTCGTCCGAGCCTGTCCAGGCAGTTGGACCACCGAGCAGCCCTGAACTCATCGTTCCGGCGTCATCTGGCCGTTGCCCACGACCGAGCCAACCGGACAGCCCGCCATGTCCGCTGACCGAACCCTCACCGGGAATCTTGCAGATGCGAGGCCACGCCTGCTCAGGAACGTCCCGTATACCCCGTCCGGCGAAGATTCCCTCCGGGGTCCCCTATCCGGGACACCATCTCCGCCCGCATCAGCCCCGCACAGAACGTCCCGTTCTGGTGCAGCATCGGCCACTACAGCTACGACAAGATCGCGATCATAGCGGCGGGAATGCACGCGTAGCTCAGGTCGAGGACCGATCACACAGCGTGAGAAGCAGCAGAGCCAGTCGCAGCTGGCTGTCGCGTCCCGGATCTGGCAGGCAGTGTGCGGTAACTGCGGAAATGCCGGTAGCCGCCCATCGCACGCGGACCAGCGTGCGTGCGGGTCGTTGGCATGCCGGGCCGGGCGCTGGCCCGAATCCGGGACGTGTCCTACCCTTCGGGTCATGCCTGGTGATCATCACACGCCGTGGACGCTGGCGGGCGAGAAGGAGACGCTGGTCGATTTCCTCGACTACCTCCGGGGTGCGGTGATCCGCAAGGCCTCCGGAATGCCGGCCGCGACTGTGCGCCGCCCGATGGTTGGTTCCGGCACGAGCCTGCTCGGCCTGGTTAAGCACCTGACGCGAGTGGAGATCGCCTGGTTTCAGTACGCGTTCGCGGGCGCGGACGTGCAGGTTCCGGGCGATGATCTGGCCGATGACGATGACCCGCAATCGGTGATCGGCGGCTATCAGGCGGCTGTCACGGTGAGCAACCGGATTGTCGCAGAATCTTCAGATCTCTCCCAGCCCGCCGAACGCAGGGCGGTAGCGCCCGAGCCCATGTCCCTGCGATGGATCCTCGTGCACATGATCGAAGAGACCGCAAGGCATGCCGGCCACGCCGACATTCTCCGGGAACAGATCGATGGTTCGGTCGGCCGGTGAGTGAACCACGCAGTAGTAGCCCTGGGCGCCGCCTTCCCGGTATAGCCGGCACCACGAAAGCCAGGGAGAATGGGCGTTCGTGATCTCGCAGTCCGCGTCCCCGGCCGCGCTGACCTGGAGCGGTGTCACGGCCCGGCGGATGGCCCGGCACGGACTGGCCGAACCGGCCGCGGACCTGGGCCCGACCGGCGTCGCTGGCGTGCTGTGCGGCGCGCACGCTCAGGTGCTCAGCGCCGCCGAACTCTCGGTCGGGCGGCGCGTCGCCGGGGCCACCCGTACAGACGTGCAGCGCGCGCTGTGGGCCGGGCGCACCCTCGTCAAGACGTTCGGCCCGCGCAGCACCGTGCACCTGCTGCCCGCCGCCGACCTGCCGATCTGGACGGGGGCGCTGTCAGCCCTGCCGTCCTCCGTGCCGTCACATCCGGAGGGAGTCCGCTTTACCGCCGCGCAGGCCAGCGAGGTCATCACGGCCATCGGCGACGCGCTGGCCGACGCCGAGCTGACCACCGGCGAACTGACTGAGGCGATCGCGGACCGGATCGGCTCGTGGGCCATCGAGCGCACCATGGACGCCTCCCAGGACAAATGGCCGCGCTGGCGGCGACAAAACGCTGGAGCAGGAGGCGCTGCCCGGGATCAGGCTCGGCGGTCGGCGCCCAGTCCAGCCGTCCCTGCGGCCACTGATCGCGCAACGCGGCGCGGGCACGCTGGAGCGTGCTGTTGACCGCCGGGACGCTCGTGCCGAGCAGCCCGGCGACCTCGGCGGCGGGCCAGCTGACCACGTCGCGCAGGATCAGCACCGCCCGCTGGCGCGGCGGCAGTAGCTGAATCGCCGCCAGGAAGGTTAGCGAGATCGTCTCCCGGCTCACCGTCACCGCCTCCGGTCCTGGCTGGCCGGCGGCCAGCTCGTTCAGCAGCGAGTCCGGGTACGGCTGCACCCACGGCATCGCGGCGACCGACGGCCCCGGGCCGCCCGGCGTGCTGGACGGCCCAGGCACGGCCCGGCGAGCGTCACGGCGCAGCGTGTCCAGGCAGGCGTTGGTGGCGACCCGGTACAGCCAGGTACGCGGGCTCGACTGGCCCTGGAAGCTTTCCCGGGATCGCCGGGCGCGCAGGAACACTTCCTGCACACGGTCTTCGGCCTCGTCAAACGACCCGAGCATCCGGTAGCAGTACACGTGCAGCTCGCGGCGGTACCGGCGGACCAGGTCCTCGAAGTCCACGGTGTAACCCCATACTAAGGACAATCCGTTTGGTACCAACGGGCACCGGCTGCATGAGTGGCTGGGCGGCGGCCAAGAAGGCGTCGGCGGCCTCCGGCCGGACGATGAACCAAGCGGAACGGTGTTCGGCGAGATGCTGTCGACCGATGCTGTGATCACTGGCAGACGCACCGGAGACTTCACCGGCTACCGGGGCGGTGACCATCACGATGGCGTGCCGATTTTCGTCCCGACGGGATGCGAAGCATCTGCGCTACCGGATCTCCGGATGAAAGGGCACGTGATGAGGAAGCTCGTATCGCTGATGGGTGTTTCGCTGGATGGCCTGGTAGCCCGGCCCGGCAAGTTCGGCGCCGGCGGCTGGGGGGTGCAGGCTCCGCCTGATCGACGAGTACCGGCTCGTGCTTCAGCCAGTGGCGCTGGGAGACGGTCTCCCGCTGTTCGCCGGACTCACCGCGCCGTTCGTGCTCGACCTCATCGAAGCTCAGGCCTACGCCGACGGCGCGGTGCTCCACGTCTACCGCCCGGCTGCCGGGTGAGCGGTCCGGCCTGACCTGGGCCGGTCAGGCCGGCGCCAATGCCGTCAGCACCGACGTCACCCTCGCCGGTGCAGCCGAGGCTGGTCACCGGGTCCAGGGCCTGCTGCCAGCTGTCATCCCCGGTTCGCCCCCAGCCGGATCCAGGCCCAGCACGGAGCGCATAACCGCAGGTAAGCGATCGATACCGAGCAGTCCACAACATCCAGTTCTGGCGCGAACAAAACGACTCGGCCCGCCATCGAACTCCCGCCCAGATAACGGCGGATACTTGCGCGGACGGGCGATGCGAGCTAACCGGCACCATAGAGCCGGACCGGGAGCCCCTCCAGCCCGCGGATGAGCGTGCTCGTCCGCCAGCGCAGGTCCGCCGGCGGCACGGCCAGGGTCATGTCGGGGAACCTGTCCAGCAGCCCGCCGAACGCGATCTGCGCCTCCAGCCGGGCCAGCGGC
>Ga0335076_10002740_pt1 | contig 17559 bp, 18 predicted proteins | sample Lox_Sample_25_FD_206717 | JGI IMG/M metagenome (GOLD analysis project Ga0335076, IMG submission 206717) | Soil microbial communities from Loxahatchee National Wildlife Refuge, Florida, United States - Lox_Sample_2.5 | ecosystem: Environmental > Terrestrial > Soil > Wetlands | place: USA... | reverse complement strand
CTTTTGGCCGCGCAACGCGCGCACGCGGCTCGCGAACAACGCCCAGGACAGGAACCGCAGCTGCTACATCTGTCAGTTCGGCAAGTACGAAGGGCTATCGAACGCCGAGCCCGGCCGCAACGTCGAGGTCGTGCCTAGCCTCACGACTACCCGCACGGACACGCGGCCGGCGACGGCAAACGGGACGTTCACGAACGGCAACTTCGATACCGAGCTCGGCGTCGGGGTGCGCTGGGGAATCACGCCGGACGTGACGGCCGATCTCACGATCAACCCGGACTTCTCGCAAGTGGAGGCCGACGTCGCGCAGCTGGAGGAGAACACCGAGTTCGCGCTGTTCTATCCGGAGACGAGGCCCTTTTTTCTGGAGGGCTCGGACTACTATGACAGTCCGCTGCAGGCCGTGTACACGCGCACCATCGCCGATCCCGACTTCGGAGCGAAGCTCACGGGACGGCTCGGACGCAACACGTTCGGCACGTTCCTGACCCGGGACGCGGTCACGAATCTGTTGTTCCCGGGGCCGCTCGACTCGACGACGACGTCGCTCGCGCAACCGAACGACGGCATCGTCGGCCGCTACACGCGCGGCTACGGCAACGCGTCGACGATCGGCGCGTTGTTCGCGCTGCGCCACGGCGACGGCTACAGCAACGACGTCGGCGGAATCGACGGACGGTACCGCATCAACGATCAGAATTTTCTGCGGTTCCAGTATCTTACGTCGCAAACCGAATATCCCGTCGATATCGCGACGACTTTCGATCAACCGGTCGGCAAGTTCGACGGCGACGCCTATCGATTCGAATACCGCTACGGCGCTCGCAACTGGTATTCGTATTATTTTCACCAACGGCTCGATCCGGGGTTTCGCGCCGACACGGGGTTCATATCGCGCGTCGACCTGGTGCAGGACAACGTCGAGACGGGACGCATCTGGCAGGGGCCGGGCGGTGTATGGTGGACGGACTTGCGCGCGGGCGCGTATCTGAACAGCGCGCGCGATACGCAGGGGCGCCTGCTCGGGCGCAGCGCGCAGCCCTTCTTCTCGTTCAACGGCCCGTTGCAGTCCTTCATGGAGATTGACGTCGGCCCGCAGCAAGAGCTCTGGAACGGCCAAATATTCGGCACGAAGTCCGTGTTCGTCTACGCGCAGATGCGGCCGGCCGGCGGCATCTCGGCGTACTTCCAGGGACGCTACGGCGAGCAGGTCGACTACGCGAACTCGCTGGTCCGCGACGAGCAGCGGATCCAACCCCAAATCGAGTGGAACGCGACGCGTCATCTGCTCGTCAGAGGGCGCTACACGCTCGACCGGCTCTGGAGCAAAGAGGGCCCGATCGTCTACAAGGCGAGGCTCACCGACTTGCGGCTCACCTGGCAGTTCAACATACGCAGCTTCGTGCGCGTCACGCTGCAAGGCTCCGACGTCGAGCGGAACGTGTCGCAGTACGTCGATCCGACGACGACGCCGAGCTCGGCGTCGCGCGCCGCGCAGATCCTGTACTCCTACAAGTTGAATCCGCAGACGGTGTTCTTCGCGGGCTATTCGAGCGATCAGCTCGAGGACGAGACCACCGGCCGCATCGAGCCCACGGGCCGCACGGCGTTCCTCAAGGTGAGCTACGCCTGGACGCCATGATCGCGAGCCGGCGATGGATCGCGCTCGCGAAACGCGGCCTGCGGAGCGCCTGTGCCGCGCTCGCGTTGTCGACGCTGGTCGTCGGCGCGGCCGCCGATCCGCCCGACGAGCTCACGGTGACCGGTCGTTACCCCGGCCCGCCGCTCTGGAGAGTGAGCAGCGGGGCGCACGAGCTCTGGATCTTCGGCATGCTGAGCGTGATCCCCAAGGACATCACCTGGGGCTCGGTCATCGTCGAGCGCGTGATCGGCCGGGCCGACGAGGTGCTCTTGCCTCCGGGCGTGGACGCGGCCGCGCGCAATCCATTCCGCTACATCGGTCTCTTCTTCCGCGTTCGCAAGCTGAGCCGCAACGAGGACGGCGCGCCGCTCAAGGACGTTCTGCCGTCCGACCTGTACGCGCGTTATGCGACGATCCGCGATCGCTATGGCGGCCCGCGCAGCCTCGAGAAGGAGCGGCCGGCCGTCGTCGCTGGGCGGCTCTATGCACGCGCGATCGACGCATCGGGATTGACGTTCGGCGGCAAGCTCCAAAGCTCGATCGAGCGCCTCGCGCGCGACGCGCACGTGAAGAGAACGGACACCGAAGTGCGCGCCGATCCGGGCGATCTGCTCGACGCGGCGCAGGCGCTATCGAGACAGGCGGAGATCGATTGCTTCGCGACCGTGCTCGCGAGCATCGAGAACGATCTGCCCGGGATCGCCGCGCGCGCACGCGCCTGGGCCGTCGGCGACATCGAGGCTCTGCGGCGCTTCGACTATCCCGACATCGAGGGCGAATGCTTGTCGTTCGCCGGCACGTCGGAAGGGTTGCGTAGCACTCTTCGCCGGGCCGAGGACGCCTGGCTCACGGCGGCGCAACGCGCACTCGCGGAGAACGGCACGACGTTCGCGGCGCTCGGCGTCGGCGAGCTGCTGCGTCCGGACGGGCCACTCGCGAGGCTGCGCGAGCTCGGCTACGAGGTCCGCGAGCCCTGACGCTCGTCGCGCGGCCCGGCCGGAAGCGTCGCCAAGCTGGCGGGTACGAGCACGAGCCGGTGTGATCACGATGGGCTCGCCTGTTTCGTCCCCGCTCGATGATCTCGTTGGACCGGCCGCCGCGGGCGCCGCGCAGCTGTGGCGCGCAGTCGACCGAACCCGGGCGCGGTTGCTCGTATAAGCACCATCGCGGGACGGTGGCGGCGGGGTCTGGCAGCCCTGAACAAGCCGCCACCGTCGCCGAGCGAGGGACGCCAATAGCGCGCCCACGGCCGCGGGCCTAAAATCGCCGCATCTTCCAGGGGTTACTCTCGACCGTGAGACTCGCTCGCGCCCTGTTGTCGTCGATCCTGCTCTCGGCTGCGGGGGGCGCGGCCGTCGCGCAAGACTCGCCGAGCTTGAACGGCTACGTCACGCTCGCGAACGGCTACTGGAATCGCGGCTTGTCGCAAAACGACGGGCTCTCGGTGCAGCTCGGCATCGACTATCAGCAGAAGGCGGGCTGGTTCGTCGGCGCGTGGGCCGCGAACGTCGAGTACGAATTCGAGAAGACGTGGGCGGAGCCGCGCAAGATCGAATCGGAGATCTATGGCGGCTATCACCAGCGCAACGGCAACTGGTCGTGGACCGCGATGCTCGGGCGTTACTTCTATCCTGACACCGCGGTCTCATACGACTGGAACGAGCTCAGCGGGACGGTCGGCTATCGGGATCGGATCTACTACACGGCCGCATACACGGATCAGTACTACGGACTCTGGCGCTCGTCGCTGAGCCAGGAGCTGTCTTTCTCGCAGCCGTTGCGCGGCAACTTCGAGTTGGGCGCCACGCTGGGCCACGTCGAGGTCGCGGGCACGCCGATCAATTACACGCACTGGAACTTCGGCGTCTCGAAGGTCGTGCGCCACGTTGCGATCGACCTTCGCTACTACGAGAGCGGCTTCGACTACGCCGGATTCCTCGGCGATCCGGAGCACCCGCACTACGTGCTGAGCGTTTCCTACGCGCTGCGCGGCAGCAAATCTAGAATCTGACGAGCTTCGCTTCGCGCGCGCAGAACGTCGTGTCGGTCAAGCGCTCGAGCGCTCGGCACGCGTTGATCGACGCGTTGCCGTCGGCGTGAGTGGTAGTGTCGGTCAGTACCTCGGCGATCCGCGCGACGTCGAGGTGTGGATCGCGTTCCATGAGCAACGCGACGACGCCGGACGTGTTTGCGGCCGCGAGCGAGTTGCCCGACAAGAACGCGTACTGTGCACCCGGCGTCGTCGTGAGCACGTCGGTCGCGGGCGCGCCGATCACGTAGGGCGACGCAGAGGCGAGGACGTCGGTCGCCGAATGCGCCGCGAGCACGCGCGGATGCGATGCGGGGAATTCGTGGCCGTTTTGGCCGTGCTCGGGTTGCGCAGCGACGACGATGATGCCGCGCGCGATCATCTCGTCGAGCAAGCGGCCGAGCAGAGGATCGTCGGGCCCGGCGAGGCTCAGGTTCACGACGTTCGGCTTCAGGTCCATCGCGACCTCGAGCGCGCGCGCGAGCGAGAAGCTCGAGCACTGCGCCGCCACGCTGTCGCGCGTCACGGCCCAGCACGCACGCAGCGACGCGATGGTGACGTCCGGAGCGACGCCCACGATTCCCACGCGATTGTTCGCGGCGGAAGCGATGATCCCCGCGATCGCGGTGCCGTGCACCTCGCCGCCTCTCGGCGCCGGTCCGGCGTCGACGAAATTCCGCTCGACTCTGATGCGGCCGTGCAAGTCCGGGTGCGACGCGTCGATCGCCGAATCGATGATCGCGATGGATACGCCTCGGCCCGTCGCGAGCCGATGAGCGTCCTCGATGTCCATCTGGACCGAGCTCGTCTGGAGCTCGGCGTACTGATCGTCGTAGCCCGTGGCCTGCGTCTCGAACGTGTTCATGCGCTGCACGAGCTCGACTCGGTTGTCGGCTTTGAGCTCGGCGATGACGGTATCGAGAGACCGATCGTCGGTCACCGCGAACACTTCGCAGTAGACGGACAGCGACGCGATCGGCCAGCCGTCGACGCGCTCGAGGCGATGCTCGCGCGCGAGCTGGGTGAGTATGCGTTCGACCGACGGCGCCGGCCCGTACCGGCGTTGCGCATAGCGCTGATTCGGCGGACCGGTCAGGCCGAGCGCGAGGCTATCGGGCTGACGCACGGTCAGCAGAATCTGGCGCGCCGAGCTACCCGACCCGCTTGCCGTGGCTTCGTGCTTGCTCGGACCCGCGCCCGCGCACGCTGCGAGCAGCAGCGCGAGGCCGAGCGCGAGCGCGCGGCGAATCACGGACCGGTCTCCTCGGTCAGCGCGCGAGCGGCGAACCGCACGCGTGGATCCTTGTTGAGCTTGCCGAGCAACGCATCGAGTTGCGCGCCGTTGGCGCCCGGAGACTCGATCCGGACGCGGTAACGGCCGACGCCGCTGGGCCCCGCCTCGATCTTGCCGCCGATTTCCTCGAGCAGGTTCTGCATCTGCGCCTGCGTGACCGACTGCCCGAACACGATGTCGAGCTCGTCGGCTTGGGCGGCCGGGCCGCTCGCGAGCGTGTGATAGTCGCCGCGCGTGTCTAGGCGCGTCGGCGAGAGCCACAGCACCGCGCCGACGGCAATTGCTGCCACGACGGCAGCGGCCGCGAAACGCACGAGCGGCTCGAAGCGCCGGGGCGGCTGCGTGCCGAGCGCCGGCCGTCCGTCGAGCGTGCGCGCGAGCTTCTCGAAGTTGGTCTGCGGCGAGAGGTGCACGACGGGCTGCGCGCGCAACGCGGCGCGCAAACGCTGCTGCTCCTTGAGCTCGCGATGGCAGGCGAGGCAGCTGCGGACGTGCTGCTCGACGGTGTCGCGCTCTTCCGCGCCGAGGCTCCCGTTGACGAGCCAGGGCAGCAGCTCGAACGCTCGAGAATGGGGGATGGGTTGGCTCACGTCGGCGGGAAATCCTTACCGAGCGTCGGCAGGAGCTTCCGGAGCTTGGCGCGTGCGTGGAACATTCGGGTCTTGACCGTGTTGACCGGGCATCCGGCGATCACGGCGATCTCCTCGTACGAACATCCATAAAAATATGTCAACTCGACGACTGCGCGATGGTCCGCCGACAGGTGCGTCATGGCCTGGTCGAGCAGGTCGCGCAAATCGCCGTCGTCGCTGGGTTCCGCGGCGACGTCCGAACGTTCAATCCATTCGTCAAAATCCACGGACGCGAACCGGTCCGACCAGCGTCGCGAGCGCTCGAGTAGCTTCAGGGCCTTGCGGTACGCGATGCCCATGATCCACGTCGAAACCGAGGAACGGCGCGCGAATTCCTCGGCGTTGTTCCAAACCACCATCATCACGTCGTTGACGCCTTCCTGGGCGAGCTCGAGCTGGCCCGTGACCCGATAGATGAAGCGCAACAGCGGGTGGTAGTAGGTCGTATAGATTTCGTGAAGTGCGTCACGATCGCCGCGGGCGATCCGAGCGAGCAGCGCGAGATCGGACTCGTCATCGGAAAACTTCGCGCGGCCGCGGGGGGTGGTGGGTTGGCTCTCGTCCACTTCTGGTTATCGTTACCGGTGATGGCCGTTAGTCTACGCACCTGGCTCGGAAGTTTCACGGCCCGGCGGCGGCACCGTCCCAAATCGACAGAATTCCCGCGGGCAGCGAGGCCTCAGCGTTGCCCGCCGTAACGGGCATAAATTTTCGCGAAATCTGCCGCCACCTGCGCCGCGTCATGCGGCGCGGTGAACACGGCGCGCAGGGCGCCGCTCGGCTCGAGCAGCGCGATGCTCGACGAGTGACTCACGAGGTAGGTGTGCTCGTCCTGGCCCGGCGGCACGAAAAACACCGCGCCGGCCGCGTTCGCGAGCGCCGTGATCTGTGCGACGTCGCCGGTGAGCCCGTGAAAGTCGGGATCGAAATAGCTCACGTACTCGTGCAGGCGCTCCGGCGAGTCGCGCCGCGGATCGACGGAGACGAAATACACGCTCACCGGCGCGCCCGGCGTCCGCTCGGCGATCCGCTTCTTGACGTCGGCCAGCTCGACGAGCGTGAGCGGGCAAACGTCGGGGCAGTAGGTATAGCCGAAATAGACGAAAGACCAGTGGCCCGCGAAGTCCCGCGCCGTGAACTTCGTGCCGCGATCGTCGACGAGCTCGAAAGCGCCGAGCGGCTTCGGGGTCGGCAGCGCGTAGCCGCCGATCTCGAGCGGAGGGCTCGGTGTGGCCCTGCGCCAGAGGCCCGCGGCGATGCCGACCGCGATCGCGAGCGCGGCGGCGATCCCGATCGAGACGGACTGGGCGCGTTTCACTGCGCGTGGTGCTCGTGCTCGTGCTCGTGCGCGGCCGGCGGGGCGCGCGCGTCCACGACGGGCACCTCGACCGCGATTTCTCCCGCAACCGCGAAGACGAGCGTGAGCTCGACCTTGGCGCCGGCAGCGAGCGGCGCCGCGAGGCCGACGAGCATCAGGTGCGTGCCGCCGGGCGCGAGCTCAACCGACGCGCCCGCGTCGACGGGCAGCGCGTCGATTCGGCGCATCTCGACGACTCCGTTCTCGGAGACGCTCGCGTGGATCTCGACGCCGTGCGCGGCGGGGCTGCGCGCGTCGACGAGCCTATCGGCGCCGCCGTGGTTCAGGATCTTGCAGTACACGGCGCCGGTCTCGACGCCCGGCGGCGTGGCGCGCGCCCATGCGTCGACGATGTGGATCGAAGGCTCCGCGGCGGCCGCCGCGCGAACGCAGAGAAGCCCTACGAGCAGCACGCCGAGCGCGGGCCGGCTGGAATTCGTGGCTATCATCCGGCCCATCGTACACGCGGCCGGTGTCGTTGCGATGCGCCGGGCGGCTCAAACGGACGCGGCGTTCGGTCCGGCCACCGTCGCCACCCGCGCGTTCGGCCCGTCGGAGTCGAGAGCGAGGATCTCGGCTGCAGGCGAACGCGGAGCCGGCGCCCGCCGGCGCCCGTGCAATCGCTCCGGGAGAGGCGCGCGTGGGCTGGCGTGCCAGCGCGTGCTCGTCATCGAGCAGACCCCGGCGAAGTCGGACAGATGAGCTTCAGCAGCCGGAGCCGGGTTTCAGCTTGATCACTTTGTCGATCACGAGCTGCTCGCCCGAGCCGGCGTCGACGATGTGCGCGTCCACGGTCGTGAGCGCGACCTTGTGCGCCGGATTCAGTACACGGTGCTGGCGGCGCAGCTCCTTGAGCGCGCCTTCGTCTGCGATCGGCAGCTCGAGGCCGGTGACGCACTGCTTGAACGTTGCGCCGTGGTCGCCGACCTCGCTCTCGCCGTCGAAGACGACGTGGTCGGCGAATGCCGGCGAGCCGGGATCGCGGTTGAAAGACACTTTCGCCGCCGTGTTGCCGAGCCACTCGAGCCGATCGGAGCCGAGGCGCTTCAGTCGCCGGTCGGGACCGTGGCCGTACAGCACGATCTCAGCCGAATGCTCGTCCCAGCTCCAATGGCCGAACGCGTACGACGCGTCGTCCGCGGTGCCGCCGTCGCCCATGTAACGCTGGCGCAAGAAGAATCGATCATCGGCGCGCAGCCAGAGCGTCGCCGCGATCTCTTTGCAGTTGCTGCACGGAAAGGAAGCCGCGTAGACGCCCGGCAGGTCTGCCGGAAGTGGCGTCACCGGGGCCGCACCGTTGTCGCCGCCGCGGTGGCAGCCGAGCAGAACGGCGGACACGAGAATCGTGAGGATTCGACGACGGCGCATGGCTCGCGAACCGGTGTGGGCCGCGGCCATCTTGCAGCATTCGGGACGTCCCGGGAGTAAATGCATCACGGTCGCGCCCGCCTGCGCTGCGAAAATGAGGGTTGGAGCACCCTCGCTCCGCCTGGACGGCGTCGCGACGGCTCGCGTAGAGTCGCGCGACCTTTTCGGCTGAGCCAACGCGCATGCGCGCAGAAGCCGCCTTGCATCGCCACAGCGCGAGATTCTTCGCGCTGTTTCTCTTGGCCCTCGTGGTGGCCTTCTGGCCGAGCTATTTCGCGCGGCTCTTCGAGCAGCCGAGCCTGTTCTTCCACTGGCACGGCGCTGCGCTGACGCTGTGGGTCGTGATGCTCGTCGCGCAGGCGCAGCTGATCCGCACGGGCAGACGCTCGCTGCATCGGCGGATCGGCAAGGCGTCCTACGTGCTCGCGCCCGCGGTCGTCGCGATCACCGTGAGCTTCGTGCATTACCGCGTCGCGGGCTCGCTGCCGAGCCTCGAGCGGCTGCCGCCGTTCGTTCCGTACTTCCTCGCGCTCACGTTGAACTCGCTGGTCGTGTTCGCGGCGTTCTACGGGCTCGCGATCTACCACCGCCGCGACGCGGGACGTCATGCCCGCTGGATGATCTCGACCGTGTTTCCGCTGTTCACGCCGATCACGGATCGCTTGATCGGCGCGCACTGGCCGTCGCTGGCCGCGCTCGCGCCGCGGATCGGCGGCAGCCCGATCCTGCCGGTATTCGGCTTCGCTCTCGCGGACCTGATCTTGCTCGGCCTCGCCGCGTGGGATTGGCGCGCGAACCGGCGTGTCGACGTGTTCGCCGCGGCGCTGGCGGTGCTCGCCCTCTATCACGTCTCCGTGCTCACGCTCTATCGCGTGCCGGCGTGGAGCGCGTTCTGCTCGTGGTTCTTGAGCTTGCCGCTGTCCTAGCGGCGTCTCGGCTTAGTGCGTCGCGGCGGCAGCGTGCTCCTGCGCGACGAGGTCGTCGATGATCTCGAACCACATCTCGTACGTGCCGGCCATCGCGCCGTTCGTGAGGTACTTGCCGTCGATGACGATGGCCGGCGTGCCCGGCACCTTGTAGCGCTTCACGAGGTCGGCCGCACGGCTCACTTTCGCGTCGATCTCGAACGACGTGAACTTGCTGCGGAAGGTCTTATCGTCGACGCCGAACTGCGCGAAGAACGCGGCGAGCTTGTCCACCGAGTCGAGCATGTTGTGCTTGACGTGGATCTCGTTGAAGAACGGACCGTCGATCTCGGCCGTCTTGCCGAGCGCCTCGGCCGTGTAATAGGCCCGCGCGTGCAGCTCGGCGATCGCGTTCCAGACGGCCGGTATGCGCACGAAGCTCACGTAGCTCGGCGCGGTCTTGAGCCAATTCTGCAGCAGCGGCTCGAACGCCGCGCAGTGCGGGCAGCCGAACATGAAGATCTCGGCCACTTCGACCTTGCCGTGGCCGTCGCCGACGGTCGGCTGTGCGGGTGTGAGCACCTGATATTGGCTGCCGGCCACGAACTTCGGCGTGCCCGCCGAGCTCGACGGCGCAGCCGCGGGCGTAGCAGGCGATTGCGCGGCAGCCGGCCTGCCGAAGCAGCTCATAGCCGCGCAGCTCAACAGCACGAGGAAAACGTTCGCTTTCACTTCTCTAAGCTCCCAGAATCTTCGACGCCGCGGTCGCGCAGTGGTTCGCGAAGCTTATCCGCTGCGCGCGCGGAGCCGCAACGCGGCGGCTCGACGTACGTCCCACTTTTGCCGGCACGCTCGCCGTGAACCTTTGCGCGTGGGCGCAGAACTCACCTGCCGGGAGGAACGCTGCTACTCCTGTTTTCCCCCATGGCGGCGGACCGGCGCGGCGCCGAAAGGACTTCGGCGCTGCCCCGGTTTTTCACCCGTCCGGCTCACCCGTTCGCCCGGAACCTCGCGCGCGAATGCGAATCGCGTGAGGCACGGTAAGATACGCGCCTTTGCGATTCGGTCGGGTTAGTCGCCGCCCGGCTACGAGCCATGGCCGTGCGTGCGTGCGCGGTGAACCCGAGGGCGGTTTTTTTGGTCCGATGGCTCTGGTAAGCGCCGGACCGTCGAGGAGACGTTGCGGATGAGCGAGGAGAAGAAGGCGGGGAAGAAGAACTGGATTCGCCAGGAGTTGTTCTCGTTGGCCGTCGTGCTTGCCGCGGTCACGGCCGCGCGCTCGTCGCTGGCCGATCATTACTATGTGCCGTCGGGCTCGATGGAGAACTCGCTGATTCCGGGCGATCGAGTGTTCGTCGACAAGACCGCGTATGGTTTTCGCATCCCGCTCACGAAGATCGACCTGTTCGGCGCGCGCACGCCCGAGCGCGGTGAGATCGCGGTGTTCGATTCTCCTCGCGACGGCACGCGCCTCATCAAGCGCATCGTCGCGATCGGCGGCGACGTCGTGTCGATCGAAAACGGCAGGCTTTCGATCAACGGCAAGTCTCTCGGCGACGACCACCTCGAGCACTTCGGTGCCCGCGAGGCGCTCCTGAACCTCGACGACGGCGGCGGCCCGGACCTGCACATCACGATCCCGCCCGGCATGGTGCTCGCGATCGGCGATCATCGCGGCAACAGCTTGGACGGCCGATTCTTCGGGCCGATCCCGGAGACCGAGCTCTTCGGCCGCGCGGTCGGCGTCTACTATCGCAGGGGCGAAGGCTTCGTCTGGAAGCCGCTCTAGCGTTCCGCTCGGCGCGGCCGTGCCGCGCAACGCATCGCGAGTTTCCGCAAGCTCAACGGATCTCTTCCGGTTCGGCGTCTACAGGGTGTGGCCCGAGCGCTCCGATACGTACGTGACGATCATACCTAGCCCGAGCAGCGTGACCGCGATGCCGATCAACCAGCCGATCCAGGGCAGATTGATCGCGACGAACACGATCACGAGGCCTGCGAGCAGGGTCGCCGCATAGTGGGGCACGCCGTGCGCCGAGGCGAACAGCTTGCGGCCGATCAGTTGTGCGACGACGATCTTCGCCAAGTAGAGGCCGAGCAGCCAGAGAATCAGCGTCACGATTCCGAGCGGAATGCCGACGACCGTGATGCAGGCGATGAAGGCGACGACCGGCAGCGCGATAGCGGCGACGAGGCCAATTGCGCCGGCCTTCACCCCGGCCCCCGCGTCGGCGAGCGGCGCCGTGCGCAGACCCACGAATACCCAGAGCAGCAAGAGACCGATGAGGAACGCGGCGGCGAGCCGCACGACCTGCCACGTGTAGAAAGAGGTCATGAGGTATTTGCTGACGCGCGCGCCGGGCGGCCCGGTGGAGATCTGCTTGTCGACGTTGCCGCGCACCGTCGCGCCCGGAGCGATCTGGAGATTGTCGGCCGCGCGCACGTGCGCGACGAGATTGCCGCCGACCGACGCGGGCGGGAGCAACGTGATCGTTTGCCCGAACGCGTTGACGTTACGAGTCACCTCGCCGCGCATCACGAGCGCGTTGCCGGCCGTCAGGAGGTCGACGCCCACTTTGCCGTCGACGCTCACGGAATCGCCGGCCGCCGCCGCATTACCCGCGACCTCGACGCCGGCCTCGACCGCGACATCGCGGCCCGCCGTGTAGAGATTGCGGCCGACGCGCATCTGCTTGATGGTCACGCCGCGGCCCGCGGCGTAGACGCTGCCGCCGACGCCGCCTTGGATCTCAACCGTCTCGCCCGCTGTGATCACGTCGCCCGCGACGTGGCCGCGGATCGTGACGACGCGCGCGATCGCGATCAAATCACCGTTCACGTCGCCGTCGATCGAAACGGTCTGGCCGGCCGCGAGCACCGTGTCGTCGATAGTCTCGCCCGCGGGTACGGTGGTCGCGCCCTTGGACTGGCGGAGCTCGAACGCGTGCGAGCGCAGCGGCAACGCCGCGGCGATCACGAGCACGGACAGCAGCACGGCCGCGCCCGCGCGCGGCTTCAGGAACGCGGCGCCCGCGTACGCGAGCAGCGGGACGAGCACGGCCAGCGCCGCAAGCTCGATAGTCGACGTCAACATGGCGATTCCCTCGGTGATTACGAACAGAACCAGGGACAACAGAAGACTCAGCAGCGCGCCCGGATCGAGCGGGCTGAGCCAGTGCAGCTCGCTCGGCACCGCGTCGGCTAGCGCATTCCAGACGGACGCCGCGAATACGCCGGCGCCGAGCGCGCCGAGCCCGAGCAGCGCGACGGCGCGCGCGCCGAGCGGCCGCTCGAAGCCCGGCACCGCGACGTCGGCGGGCTCGGCGTCGGCGAGCAGCGAGCGCAGCGCGGCGCGCTCGGCACTCAGCGCGCCGATCCGCTCGCGGCACGCCACGCAGGAATCGAGATGCGCCTCGAGCGCCGCGGCCTCCGCGGCCGCCAGCTCGCCGTCGGCGTACATCGAGCGCACGAGCGGCGAAGGGCAGCCCGTCGTCATACGGTCTCCTTATTCAACGTGGGGCATTCGGCGTGCGCGGGAGTCATCGCCCGGCGCAGCGCCTGCTTGGCGCGGCAAATCAGCGCGCCCGCGTGCGTGCGGGTGATTCCGAGCGCGGCGGCGACCTCGTCGTAGCTCGCATCGCGGTAGTACGCGAGCACGAGCGGCAGGCGATATCGCTCGGGCAAGGACGCGATGGCCGCCTTGAGCTCCGCTGCTCGCTCTTGCGCGAGGAGCTCGCCGAGTGCGTCGCTGTCGTCCGCCTCGGCCGCGATGCGCTCCTCGCCCTCGGACCCGAACAGCTGCGCTTCCTTGCGGCGCCGGCGCACGACGTCGACGCAGTAGTTGCTCGCGATGGTCAAGATCCAGCCCTCGAACGGGCGCGTGGTGTCGTAGGATGCGAGCGCGCGGTGCGCGCGCAGGAACACTTCCTGCGCCGCGTCCTCGGCGCTCTGGTGGCCGCCGAGCAAATGCCGGCAGAGGCCGAGAACGCGCCGGTAGTTGTTTCGATAGTGCTGCGCAAAGTCCGCCTCCGAGGTCATTCGGACTCCCGAGCCCAACTAGCCCTCTCGTGTCGTTGGGTAATACGAGCCGCGCGCGAATTCATTACAGTAACGCCGATCGGGAGGTTGCGATGCGGGAACCGCAAGAGCTCACGAAAGCGAGGCGCTGCTTGGCGCGCGCGGAGGAGGTCATGAGCTCCGCCGACGGCCTCGCGCAGCTCGTCGAGGGGCTCGCGCTGCTCGACGACGTGATCGGTGCCGGCACCGCGGCCGCGAGCACCGCGCGCAACCTCGCCGCGAGCTATGCCGCGCGAATCTACGCGCGCGTCCGCGACGCGGTCGCCGGCGACGCGCAGCTGCCGGAGCCGGAGCTCGAGCACTTCTTCAAAGTGGTGCTCGCGTTCGACCAAGTCGGTGCCGCGCTGCCCGAGTCCGCGCAAGAGCTCAAGATCGCCGTCGTGCGGCGCCTGATCGATCGATACTACGAAGGCCACCCGCCCGAGAAGAAGAAGCGGGCGCTCGACGAGCTCGCGCAGCTCGGAAGGAGAGATGATGCGCGCGAAGCAAGTGCAGACGATGGCGGCCTATAACCGCTGGATGAACGACAAGCTCTACGCCACGTGCGCGGAGCTCAGCGACGCGGAGCGTAAGGCCGATCGCAAGGCGTTCTTCAAGTCGATCCATGGCACGCTGAACCACATCCTGCTCGCCGACCGAGTTTGGTTCGGACGGTTCATCGGCAAGCCGGTGACGTTCAAGAGCCTCGACCAGGAGCTCTATGCCGACTTCGCCGCGCTGCGCGCCGAGCGCGGGTCGACGGACCAGGACATCGAGGGTTGGGCGCAAGGGCTCAGCGACGAGCAGCTCGCCGGCAAGCTGCGTTTCACGAGCATGCTCCGCCCGGAACCGCTCGAGTTCGACCTGTGGGTCCTCGTTGCGCACTTCTTCAACCACCAGACCCATCACCGCGGCCAGGTCACCGCGCTGCTCTCGCAGCTCGGCAAGGACTACGGCGTCACCGATCTGCTGGGGTTGCCCGAGGTCGCGCCGCGCCGCTGAGCCCGGCGCGACGCCAACGGCTCGCTGCCGGACCGCCCGTCTCGAAGTAGAGAATTTTGTTTCGGCGCGGGCCGCGCAGTTTTCCGAGCTTGCTTCGCCAGCGGGAACCTGGAAGATGGCCGCTCGGCGGAGCGCGGATAGCTCCGTCGGGAGGAGGCGGCGATGTATCAGCAACCGAACGCCCCGCAATCGATCGGCGGCGTGCTCGACAGCGGCTTCAAGCTGTACCGTGAGTCGCTTTCGCAGGCTTATCTGCTTGCGGCGATCGCCGCGCTGGTTACGGCGCCGGTCAATCTATTTCAATCGTATTTCATCGCCAACGGCGTGACGGGTCTGATCGGGACGAGGGGCTTACTCGTGATCGCGGCCGCGCTGCTCGCCGTCGTGTTCTACGCGGCATTGATCGCGCGCATCGACGCGGTCGCGCGTGGCGCCCCGCTGTCCTTGGGACAAGCGCTCTCGCTCGGCTTGCAGAGGATGGGCACGATGGTCTTGTCGGGCCTCCTGACCATCATCGTGGTGGCGATCGGCCTTTGCCTCCTGATCATTCCGGGCTTCATCTTCATGATTTGGCTCGTGTTCGCTCCGTTCGCGGTCGTGCTCGAGCGTCGCGGACCGCTCGAGAGCTTGAGCTACAGCCACTCGATCGTGCGCGGCCATTGGTGGCGCACGGCGGTGCTGCTCACGATCATCGGCATCGTTCTCATGGTCGTGTATATGATCTTCGCGGTCGGAATCTCGATCGCCGTGATCTCCGATCCCGTCGCGGCCGCCGCGGGTCAGGTGCCGTGGTACGTGACGCTGATCTTGGGCCCGGTCTTGTCGGCGCTGATCTTGCCGCTGACCTACGCGCTGATGCTCGCGATCTTCTACGACTTGCGCCTGCGCTACGAAGGCGGCGATCTCGCCGCGCGGATCGCCGCGACCGCGTGACCGCCCGCCGGTTGCTCGCGGCCTCGCTCGTCGCTGCGTTTGCCGCCATCGGCGCGTCGGCGGCGCTGGCGGGACCGCTGCCGGCGGGCGCCGACGATTGCCTCGCGAAGATCAAGGCGCTGCGCGCGACCGATGCCGCCGCGGCAGTGGAGGGGAATAATGGCCCGCCCAGGCTGGGCGAGGTATGCCCCGACGTCGCCGCCGCGCTGGCCGAAAACCCGTGGGGCGAGGCGCTCGCGGGCGTGTCGCCCGACGACCTCGAGGCGTCCGCGTTCGTCGAGCTCGCGGCGCTCGTCGCGGGCTATGAACGTCCGCCGGGCGACGCCGGGCGATCCGCGGCGCCGAGCACGGCCTCTCTAGACGGCGTGCTCGCCGACCTCAAGCTCGAAAAACCTCCCCCGCTGACGATCTGGCAACGCATCCAGCAGTGGTACGAGGAGCATTTCGGCGCGAGCGGCGACGAAGCGCGCGGCTGGCTCGAGCAGTGGCTGCAGCGCTTTGCGCCCTCGGAGAAGTGGGTGAGCTACTTCGTGATCATGCTCGGCATCGTGCTCGCGGCCGTGACGATCGGCATCGTCCACAACGAGCTGCGCGTCGCCGGCGTCTTCCGCGGCGTGGTGCGCAAGTACTCGCCCCTCGGGCCCTCATCGGAGCCCGAGTCGGGGCAGCCGCGCGGCTTCGACGACGTCGTGGGCGCGCCGCTCGCTCGCCGCCCCGTGCTGCTGCTCGCGCTCGTGCTCGATCGCCTGCGTGCGCGCGGCGTGCTGCCGTTGCGCGACAGCCTCACGCATCGCGAGCTGCTCGGCGCGGCGCGCCTGAGCGCGCCGCAGAGCGCCGCGTTCGGCGCCGTGCTCGACGCGGCCGAGCGGGTCACATTCGCCGACTGGCGGCCGGTCGAGCAAGAGGTCGAGCCCGTGCTCGCGCGCGGCAGGGAGCTGCTTTCGTCGCTGCCCGCGGAGGTCGCGCCGAAATGAGGGACAGGCTCGTCACGCTGATCGGCGCGTTGCTCGCGCTCACGGTCGTCTATGCGCTGTTCTTTCAGCGCCCGGGAGAGCCGCCCGTCACCAAGCCGCTCAGCACGGAGGCGGGCCGCAACGGTTATCTCGGGCTCTGGACCTGGCTCGAGCGCGAGCACGTGCGCACCGTGAGCCTGCGCAACCGCTACTCGACGCTCGGCGAGGACCGGTCGTTGCCGGAGGGCGGGAACGTGCTGATCGTGACCCTGCCGTTCCGCACGCCGCTGCGTCAGTCGGAGGTCCAGCCGCTGCACGCGTGGCTATCCCGCGGCAATACCGTGCTCCTGCTCGCGGCTCTCGACGATTCGCCGGAGTGGCTGCCGCTCGCCGACCAGAACGACCTTGTCAACGATCTGTCGGAACTGGCGGGCTTACGAGTCACGACGCCGCGCGAGGACGCGACGGCCGCGAGCCGCCCGACTCCGCGTCTGCGGGTGGTGCGTCCGCCGATCGCGGCGCGAACCGCCATCGAGATCGTGCCCGCCGTCGATCATCCGCTGCTCGCGGATGTCGGAACGCTGCACGGCTACTCGGATGACGCAAGCGAGGTGTGGTCGCTGCATTCGGGCGCGAGTCTCGTGCTGCGCCTCGCGACCGAGTCGTCGAGCGGAAAGGACGCGCTCTGGGAACGGCCCGACGGGAGCGGCGACATCATCCTCGCCGCGAGCGGCTCGCTGCTCGCGAACCGCAACATCGGCGAAGGCGGCGTGCGCGAGCTAGTGCGGAACTTGTTGCGTTATCGGCTCGGCGCCAGCGGCGCCGTGATCTTCGACGACATGCATCAAGGCCTGTCGTCGCTCTACGACGCCTCCGCGCTACTGCGCGACGCCCGCTTACGCTACACGGTCTGGTTCGTGCTCGCCGCGTGGCTCGTGTACGTGCTCGGTACGAGCAACCGGCTCGCGCCTCCGCGCGCACCGCCGAGCGTGCCGAGACAGGGCGACTTCGTCGCGGCTGCGGGCGGCTTCATGGCGCGCCGCCTCGATCGGAGCGCCGCCGCGCGGCTGCTGCTCGACGAGTGGCTCGACGAAGTGCGCCGCGCACGCGGTCTGCCGCGAGGCACGCCGCTCTGGCCGGAGCTCGAAGCGACGCCGGCGCTCGCGCGCGGCGTCTACGAGGAGCTGCACGCCTACGACCGGGCGCTCGAGAACGGGGGTTCGGTCGACTTGGTGCGGCTCCACAACACCTTGCTGAAGGCGAGAGAGGGAATCGGATGACGGCGCAGGCGCACGAGGTCGAGAAGTTTTTTCGCGAGCAAGTCGGCGCGGTCGTGTACGGGCTCGACGACGTGATTCACGCGCTCACTATCGCGCTCCTCGGCGCGG
>Ga0335076_10002739_pt1 | contig 17562 bp, 17 predicted proteins | sample Lox_Sample_25_FD_206717 | JGI IMG/M metagenome (GOLD analysis project Ga0335076, IMG submission 206717) | Soil microbial communities from Loxahatchee National Wildlife Refuge, Florida, United States - Lox_Sample_2.5 | ecosystem: Environmental > Terrestrial > Soil > Wetlands | place: USA... | reverse complement strand
TGCTGGCAGCACGAATCCATCGTTGTAATCCGTGTGCTCCCCAATCAGGTTCACGCGTCCAGGCGCCTGCACAAATCGTGCCCCGCCGCCCTCATAAACCCGTCTGAATTTTTCGCCAAGGACAGAAATTGAGCTAGGGTTCTCCGTTTGCACCGGCCGTCTCTGCTCCTCGCGCCAGTATAACTGTGAAGCCATCTCTGTCACGAATGCCTTGTGGCCCTTTCACACACACTCCGAAATTCCTGACTTCTCACTTGAAATCGCGCGGTGACACAAAAGCCCCGCCAACTCCCGCGCGGAGCAGAAAAGCCAATATTTAACCGATTGAATGTATTGCAAAAGGATAAAAACTAGCTGCTTTTCCCCGAAATAACGTTTTTGTAAATTCTTGTTAAATCGTCTTCCTCTAGAACCCGCCGCTAAAACTGTAACAATTGACAGTTACAACTCCTTCCGCCTTGCCGCATGCTTTGCCTCGCTTTACGTTGTGCTCACTATCGAGCAGCCCGACCGGTTCGCGAATCGTTTCGTGTTTTTTAACGGGCGGAGTGCTTCTAGAGGTTCTTGGGCGGAGAATTTCTAGGCCGTGTAGGGTTGCTCGATAGTGGGCACGTCTCCAGTGTCAAAAGCCCAAGCCGCAGTCCCTGCCAGTCCTTTGCTTTCTCGCTAGATTGCAATACGATTAATGACCAACATCCCTGGAGGAGCCGTGGCCAAAGCGCGTATCCTCATCGCTGACGATCACACTCTGGTGGCCGAAGCTTTTAAAGGCCTCCTCGAACCCGATTGCGAAGTCGTAGCTACCGTTCCCGATGGCCGCTCCCTGCTTCGTCTCGCACCCCAAGTCTCCCCCGATCTGGTTTTGGTCGATTTAAACATGCCACTCCTCAACGGCCTGGACGCCAGTACTCAGCTCAAACAGATTCTCCCCAATATCAAAATCATCGTCCTCACCATGAACGAAGATCCCGACATCGCCGCTGAAACGATGGACAAATGGGCTTCCGGCTATCTGCTGAAGAAATCTGCGGGGAGCGAACTCTTGAAGGCCGTTCACATCGTGCTTCGCGGCGGCAAATATGTTACGCCCGTTCTTCGCAACGCCGTTTCCGATCTCGCCTCTCGAGACCCGCGCTCCGAAGGTGGTCGCACGCTCACTCCTCGCCAGCGCGAAGTGCTTCAACTTCTCGCCGAAGGACACACCATGAAAGAAGCTGCCGCCATTCTCAATGTGGCCACACGCACCGTGGCGTTTCACAAGTACCGCATTATGCAGGATTTTGGTTTGGAAAATAATTCGGAGCTATTGCGCTTCGCCATCAAACAGAAACTCGTGAATCAGACCTGACCCCAACCAGAGTTATTTCGAGAGGGTCTGCTGCACTGTTTTGTCTCGCCAGAAATCCTGGCCCAATTGCGGCAGCGTGTACACAGGGTCGAAATATTCATATCGCCGGCTCAATGCTTCCGGATCATCCGCCTCTATCCCGGTACGATAATTCTTAGTCCAGTATGAAATTCCAAGCTGCCGGTCATACTCCTTCACCTGATGCACCCAGCGCTTGCCCACAAAGGGCACGTCGCAGATCATGCGCGGCGTAGCAAACCCCGGCAGGTACCCCATGATATCGTGCTGCAATTTTTGCACTTCGTGAATCGCCAAACGCCAGTGCTCCGCGTTGGGAATCATGTCGCACTGGTAGAAGTAGTAGGGCATGATTTTGCCGTAATCCAAAAGCGTGAAGCACAGCTCCAGCAACTCATTCGCGCTGGCGTTTACTCCCCGCAGTAGCACTCCCTGATTCCGCACGTCGCGATAACCCATATCCAGCAGCGCTTGGACCGCCTTGCGCACCAACGGCGTCACTTGCCGCGCATTGTTTACATGCGTGTGTACGGCGATATCTACGCCCCGTTCACGCGCCTTCTTCGCTAGCCGCTCCAGCCCCGCCAGCACTTCGCTCTGCAGGAAATGTTGCGGGATCGCGATCAGCCCCTTGGTCGCCAGCCGAATATCCTTGATGTTCGGAATGTCCATCAGCTTCGAACAAAAGTCCTCCAGCGTCCCAATCGGTGTATTCGCAATGTCCCCGCCGCTCACCACCACATCGCGCACCGATGGCGTCACCCGCAAATATTCCAACATCTGCTGGTAGCGATCTTTCTGCGGGATCTGGAATTTCAGCTTCACCACCTGGGGCACGTCGTTGCCCACCAGGTCCATTCGTGTGCAATGTCCGCAATACTGCGGGCAGGTCGACAACAACTCCGCCAGCACCTTCGTCGGATACCGGTGCGTCAGCCCTTCCACCGCCCACATGTCCGCTTCGTGTAACGAATCGCGGCTCGCCTTCGGGTGGCTTGGCCATTCCGGATGCCGGTCCTCAAACGCTGGCAGCATGTATCGCCGCACCGGATCGTTCCACAAATCCTTTTCGTCCATCGTGTTCAACATGTGCGGCGGTATCAGCAGGGACATCGTGGCGCGCTCTTTAACGTCCCGCTCCATGCTCGCCACCAGCGTTTCCGGTATCAGTGCCCCGAACACCTGTTTCAACTCGGCCAGATTCTTTACCGTGTGCCGCCTCTGCCACAACGCCGTCTCCCACTCTTCCTGGGTGACGTCTTTGTATCCAGGCAGACGCCTCCAATCCGGCTCTACAAATTCCCGTTTCAGAGGGTAGTGGAACGGTTGCTCTCCCGCATGTACCTTCCCAGCCGGTTTCCAGGTCGGACGGGCCGCCTTATTCCCCGGGCTGGCCGCGTTGCTTCCAGGCGCAATGATCTTTGTATCGCTCATGGCTTTTCTCGATTTTAGGGGACGTCCTGCTTGGGAAATCTTCACAAAATCATTACGTCTCAGAATATCTCACGTTCGTTCTTTCCGCCACCCCCACCGATTCGAGTAGCTCGGCGAGCACTTCTCCATTCACCTTTTATTCAGGCCGAACGCGCACGACCTTTCAGGTATGCACTGGGCGAGAGTATGACGATTCCCGCGACACTTTTCCCACAGTACGGACCGAAATGGCGTACATCGCCAGTGATCAGGTGTGTCGCATCAGCTCTCAGCGCCGCCAGTAAAATGGGAGCATCTTTTTCCGGCAAAGCTATACCGTCGGGTAGCGCTTGAGGAATCGCATCGATGAGTTCAACTTCCCGAGCCAAACGCTTGAGCCTATGTTGCTGAGCTTCTTCAGCCAAGTTGATGCGTGCCTCTTCCAGGGCATACCTGGAGGAACACAGCATTACGTTTTTCAATTTCCAGAAGGCCAGGAGCCCAGCGCTCGGGCGATACGCTGCCGAAAACAGAACATTTGCATCCAGAAATAGCCGGTCCATTTATTGCGGCCGGCTTATTCCAGCCGGCGATGTGGGATCGTAGCCGGATCCAAACCGAGCTTGTTCACTTCTTTTCGCGCCCGTTGATAATCCTTTTCACTGGTTGCATTCGACAACAGGAATTCGGCGCGCCGTTCTGGCGTATACCTTTCAATCGGCAGCACAACCGCCGGCCGAATCAGCACCCCACCCTCTCGCTCTTCCGCAATGACCAGCGTGCCTTCGTCGATGCCAAACTGCCTGCGCAGCTTTGCAGGCACGATGATTGCCCCGCGCTTCCCTACTTTTACTGCTTCCATATGACACTCCAACCTCAGTATATCAGAATGCCCGTATTTCAGGCGAGATTCGTGTTTTTTTTGCTCTCGCGGGTCTCGTTCCAGTCACGCCCGTTTCCGAGTACACTCCAACTATTAAGATGGAGACAACATAGGTGGGCGAAGCAGCATACGCCGCGAACAGTCCGGAAATTCCCGCACTTCCACACTCCGAACACTTCGATGTTCTCATCATCGGAGCCGGACTCTCCGGCATCGGTGCGGCCTACCACCTCCAAAAAGAGTGCCCCCACAAAACTTATCTGATCCTCGAAGCCCGCGAGGCCATAGGCGGTACTTGGGACCTGTTCCGCTATCCCGGCGTGCGCTCAGACTCCGATATGTACACACTCGGCTACCGCTTCCGTCCTTGGCGCGAGGCCAAAGTCATGGCCGACGGTCCTTCGATCCTCCAGTACATCCAGGAAACCGCCCGTGAATACGGGATCGATCGCAAAATTCGCTACGGCCATCGCGCCAACCGCGCCTCCTGGTCCTCGGCAGACGCCCGTTGGACCGTCGAAGTTACCTGGTCCGAAGGCAAATCCGTCAGCCTCACCTGCAGCTTCCTGTACATGTGCAGCGGTTATTACGACTATGCCGAGGGCTACATGCCCGGCTGGCCGGGTATGGGACGATTCCACGGCCAAATAGTCCACCCGCAGAAATGGCCCCAGGATCTCGATTACAAGGACAAGCGCGTCGTCGTCATTGGTAGCGGCGCCACCGCCGTCACTCTTGTCCCAGCCATGGCGCAGACCGCCCGCCACGTCGTCATGCTGCAACGTTCGCCCAGCTACGTCCTTCAACTGCCATCGCGGGATCGCATCGCCGAATGGCTCCGCGGAAAGGTTTCCCCCCGCCTTGCGTACTTCCTGGTCCGCTGGAAAAACGTATTCATGTCCATGTGGCTTTTCGTCACCGCTCGCCGCAATCCGGAAAAAACCAGACAATGGCTTCAGGGTTTAGCTCAGAAGGCTCTCGGACCGGACTACGATGTTCACAAGCATTTTTCTCCTCGCTATAATCCTTGGGACCAACGCTTGTGTTTCATTCCCGACGGCGATCTATTTCACGCCATCCGCGACGGCCACGCCTCGCTGGTCACTGACGAGATCGACACCTTCACAGAAACTGGCTTGCTCCTTCGCTCCGGCCAACAACTCGAAGCCGACGTTATCGTGACCGCCACCGGCCTTAAACTTCAATTGCTCGGCGGTATGCAACTGCTCGTCGATTGCCAGCCGGTCCAGCTTTCGCGCTCCATGGCTTACAAAGGAATGATGTACAGCGATGTGCCCAACCTGGCCTCCTCCTTCGGTTACACCAACGCCTCCTGGACCTTGAAGGCCGATCTCACAGCAGAGTACGTCTGTCGCTTATTGAACTACATGGATGCTCATGGGCATAATGCTTGTACTCCACGCCGGCCCGATCCCTCCATCACCGAACAACCCGCCGTTGACTTAACCTCTGGTTACATTCAGCGCGCCCAAGACGTCCTTCCAAAGCAAGGCTCCAAGCGGCCTTGGCGACTCCATCAGAACTATTTCTTCGACATGCTCGAATTCCGCTTCGCCTCCGTCAACGACGGCACCATCGAATTCTCCCGCACTCCCAAACAATCCCGCTCTTCGGGCTAGCCACACAACGTCATCAGCTCCGCTAAAACGAAACACGTCCTTTCGCCCCAGCAAAAACAAAAACATGTCATTTCGAACGGAGTCCGAGGACTGAGAAGCGCTTTTGCATCGCGCCGTTTGCGATGAAATCCCTCTGGGATTAAGACGTAAGGCATCTTCCGGATCTGCTTATAGCCGCTTGTGGCACGAGCCGACACGCAATACACTACAACCCAAACATCGAATTAACTCCAGCTCTTGGCGCCTCAACAGACGGATCCCGCCGTTGCAACGCCGGCAGCCCTTCTTCCTCCGGCGTCACTGGGGCCGGTGCTTGCGGCGCCACGGCTTTAGCCGGCGCAGCTACGGCTGCACCCGTTCGCGCAACAACTTCACGCGTACCAGCACTTGCTACAGCAGTACCCGCCGCGGCAGCAGCCTGTTGCGGCGCCACTTCCTTGAGATACGCCAAATCGCGAGCTTCTTCGGTTCCCGGCTGCACTGGTGGAAACGACAGATTCATCTGGTGCTCCAGCGCGCTGGCAATTCGGTGCAATTGCCAGATGAGCTTCTCCAATTCCTTCGAGCGGCCAACATTCAAGTTGCGGTCCCACAAAAACCGGATCGCCAACACCATTACGATAGGCAGGCCTACCGCCAGTATCACAAGCACGATGTTCACCAGCAGGGGATATACCGCAGGAGTGGTTTGCGCCATAGTTGCCTCCAAATCCAAGGCTCTGCCCGAAGCATAACGCACCGCGCTAGCACTGACAACGCGCTGCGCCTACGACTTAGCTACCCCGCGTCGTGGTCAAACCCTCGAGCACTCGGACGGTCTCGCTCGGATCCGGTCGCACGGTGTAATCTGCGTTTACATCGGTGCTGCGAATTACGCCGCTTTGCTCGATTACATAACGTGCTGGCATCGGTAGCCGGTAGGCGTCCTCACCGTTAAATTCATCCAACCTGACTCCAAAACTCGTGTACAGCGTCTTTAGATAATCGGGCAGCTCGAACACCAGCCTAAACTCACTGGACACTCGCAACCCGCGGTCACTCAGCACGTCAAAACCAAGATTCAGCCGCCGGTGCACAATCTGCCCGTATTTCTCTATCTCCGGAGTAACCGCCACCACGTTCCCGCCCAGCCTTTGTATTTCTGGTAATGCTCCTTGTAGAGCCTCCAGCTCCATCACACAATACGGTCACCAGTGTCCGCGGAAAAACGTAATCACTAGCGGACCCTTCGCCAGCAACTCCGCCGAAGCTCTCTCTTTCCCCTCCTGATTCGTCAACGTGAATCCTGGCGCTTGCTCTCCCGCCTTCAGCGCGCGTTCCACCAGTCCGGAATCGCGCAGCTCTTTCGTAGCTCGATGCATGGTCTCAACCGTTGCTTTCGGCGTGCTCGATTCGAACTTCGCTTTATACTCATCCAGCTTCTGCTGAAGCGCCATCTCTACCTCCATTTGCCAACTGCTACCATTGCTGATGCCGGCGCGCGCGTATTCGACACATCTGTTTCTGTCCGCCGTTCTTCCGGATGACTTGACCGTAGCGTTCCAAGTGTTTCGAAACCCCTCCCAAACCGCAACGCTTCCTAGCTCTCCACCTGTACTAGAGTTCAGTTGTAGTTTTGGCCTCCTTTGATCGATAAGCCGCTGCGCACCTCCCCTCCAAACCGTACTATGTCTCCATCCACCTATCTTTTTTCGTGTGAGGAGCACAATGAAATCATCCCTTGCGATCCTCCCGGTTATCGTTCTTCTTTTCCCTGCTCTTGGCGCGGCTCAAAGCCCGCAGCCCAAAAACTCTTCCCGGAAGGCCACGACCGCCGCCAAAACCGCTGCACCTCCTCCCAAGCCCGTCGACCCGCCCAAAAAGCTCTACACTGAACTCACCATCACCGAACTTGTCGCCGAAGACCCCAATCGCTGGTCGGATAAAATGTCCACCCGCGTCGCCCTCGGTGGTTTTGTTACTCAAATCACCAAAGAAGACACCGGCGATACCGACATTCGTATCTGCGAAAACCCTAAAATTGACGGCATGGACCGGGGCCGCTGCGTCATCGCCAAATGCATCCCCAAGCTGCCTTGCGATGTCCCTCAAGTGGGCCGACCTGTCAACGTGAAAGGCATCACCCGCTATGACGCCGGTGTCGGCGCGCACTGGTGGGAAATTCATCCTATCGAGGAAATCGAAAAATAGACGGCGCGCCCCTCGCCTCTCCTTCACCTGCCTCAAATGTGTGGAATTTCCCTGCTTTAGCGGTACTGCTTGTTGTTGGTAGCCAGCAATTTCACGGCAATCCCACGCTGCCCATTTCCGACTTCGTCCACGCGTGCTATTTGCCCTAGATACTCGTAATTTTGCGGGCTGAATGGCGAATGATACGGCACTGTTACAAACAGCCGCATTCCTTCGCGATACTCGCCACGCTGCGTCACAAAATACACCCCATCCTGCGAGACATTGGTCGTGACGCCGATCTCCTCGAACGTCCCGTCTTCCGGACTGCTTGGGCGCACGCGCAGCCCCTGCTTCATCTTTACCCGGCGCGTGCGTCGACGCTCCGACTGTCTTGTCTGGTACATACCTTCATCTCAGCACAGGTCTAGCCTCCGCGGTACCGCCTGTGCCGAATCTGCCATAGCATCTTGCATCATCGGACCCGGCGCATCTCACCTAGCCCCAGATCGTCCTTCCCGCTCCGGCGTATCCTTTGTCTTTTTTCGCCTAACCAACGAACTTTTCCCTACCTCCATTCGTCTATCCCGTATCGCTTATGGCGAGCGCAGTGGTCCGCAGTGGTCCAGTAGGGCATTACCTTGGGGCGTGCCTCTTCGGGCTGTGCTCGTGCGGCATTCCGTGCCGCGTCACTTGCCGCTGTCCACGTCTTCCCTAGTAGTGTGCCTTCGCTCCTCGTCTCGACCGTCTGCGAGGCTGGCGCCTTCGCGGCTCGAGCACGTGGACTCCTATCTTCTCGTTCGAGGAGGCCACTATGCGCCGCGCCTCTTGCTCCTTCTCTCTTGACCTTGTGCTTCCATCCTTGGTGATTCTCAGTCTCTGCTGCTTGCCCAGTCGCACCTTTTCCCAGGAAATCGCCTCAACCGCCACACTCGCGAATGGTGCCGCCCCCGTGGATCCCGCTTCCGAATATAGGCAGGCTTACTCGCTCCTCTTTGAAAACCACGTCGAACGTCCCAACGCCGACTATGCCTCCGCTATGATCCGGCTCCGGGCTGCCGTTTCTCAGCACTTTGCCCCGGCGCAATTCCTCCTGGGGTACCTCTACGAACGCGGCCACGGGCTACCTCAGGACTACACGCACGCCGCCGAACTGTACCGTGCCGCCGCTCAACAGCTGTACTCCCCGGCCGAGAACAATCTCGGCACCCTCTATCACCTCGGTCACGGCGTTCCTCAGGACACGACCCTTGCCTTCGAGTCTTACCGGGCTTCCGCTCTACACGGCAACCCCATCGGGGAATACAATCTCGCTTCCTTCTATTTCCTCGGTACTGGCACCGAGCGCGATCTCAGCAAGGCCCTTCAGTGGTTCCGCGCTTCCGCAGAGCAAGGCGTCGCCGCCGCGCAAGCCAATCTTGCTCTCTTCTATTTCGAAGGCCGCGGCACCCCGGTGAACTATTCCGAAGCCGCACATTGGTCCAAGCTCGCTGCGGAACAAGGCCTCGCCCATGCCGCTTCCAACTACGCCTATCTTTGCGAACAAGGCTTCGGCATTCACCAGGATTATGTTGCCGCGTACCTTTGGTATTCGCGAGCCAGCGCTGCCGGAGACAAGTTCGCCTCCTCACGCCTCAAATCGGTCGCTCACCATCTCTCTCGCTCGCAACGCGATCAGGCCAACTCCGTCTTGGCCGCCGATGCGCAACATCCCAAGCGGCCAACCGCTGATTCCTCCACCAGCGCCAATGCCGATGTTTCCATGATCGACACACCCTGATTCCAACCCCAGCGAGCTTGCAATCGCAATGCCTACTGTTTTTTGTAACCAGACTTCTCATCAGACTTGCTGTCAGACCGCCGGATGGTCATCTTGAGCCCGCGCTGTTTGCGGGCGAAGGATCTGGCAGAGAACACATTTTTTCACACTGCGCTGAGTCGTTTTTCGTCGGGGCCAGCACCGCTGGACCCCGACTTGGCAAGGCCGATGGTGCTTCCTGCGCAGGACTTTCCCCACCATCGGCCAGAAAAAAGAATGGCTCCTCTCTCGGACGAGGAGCCATCTTTCGCGAGTTCAACCTTTGCGATTCACTCCGCCCTGGGGAATCGCTCCAGCCGCCCTCGCAAAGCCATAAATTGAAAGCTGTAACTTGAACCGCGCAAAGGATGCCCTACCCGCCGATTCCCCTCAATGCACCACGGATAACTTGCGGGTGACCTCCTGGTGAACCGTTGTATTCCCCGAACGCATTGGCCCACGGTTCATGTCCCGTAGCTGCGAAACTTGCCATCCGCCACCACCGCAATGTACTTCCCGTGTTCCAGAAACTGCATCACCTTCTTACCGGCCCTCGCCATAGTCGCCCATCTCGACTTCGACCCCGGATTTTGTTCCAACCCGCGTATCTCCCGGCCTTCCCAGCGAAAATCAACCTGCTCGGCCCCTGTTTTTGCGTGCTTCGAACCGGATAACTATCTCCGCCCACCGTCACCGTCCGCGCATTCTCCACCAACGCCTGCTGCCATACAGACACCAGTGCGAACTCGAACTCCGCTTCGTTCGTCATCCTCCCAATTTAGCTTTTTGGCTGAGACTCGGCCAGCCTTCTAATTCTCTCGGCGGCCCGCAACAAAATACGCGCACTTCAACTCGTCTTTCAGCTTCAAACTTCCACCTGCTAGCGACGCAATTTTTAACCCATAATCCGATTGCAGCATGGAAAACGAACCCTGGGCCTTCATGGTGTCTTCGCCCTTCATTACTTGGGATTCGATGTGCATCCCCCGCGTAATCCCGTGCAACCGCAACTCCCCCATTACATTGAGTCGGAACATATTCTCGTTCAGCTTGATTCCAGTCACTTGTGTGCTCTTGAATCGCACCGTCGCGTACCGGTTGGTCTCGAGCACCTCGTCGAACATCACCCGCTCGATCTGTCGTCGCTCGGTCGAACGAACATCGTCCATCAAGTCCAGCGAACTTAGCTTGATCGTCAACTCCAGTGATGAATCGCCAATCGGCTCGGGGGTAAACGCCGCTTCTCCGAAGAAGCTGCGAATTGCGAATTTCGGACTATGCGCTACCACTGAGGCGATTCCAGAGGCGAATGCCTGCACCGTAAACAGGTTTGCTTGTGCGTCAATGGAATATCGCACCAGGCTGCTTTGGACAGACATCCATCACATTCCATCTCTCCGCCTCGAGAATTGACCTGGTTCGTCCAGTGTGATCGCACTCCTCCCTTCAACCCGCTAGTGCGCGCTTCAGCAAATCCAATAAGTAACCTCTGCCTCCGCGGAGTAGCGCGCCAATCCGAACGCTGCTATCGTCTCAGCACCATGCTCCTTCACGAAAAAGTTGCTTTGATCACCGGTGCGGGCCGCGGCATTGGTCGCGCCACCGCCAAACTCTTCGCTCAGGAAGGCGCCCGCCTATTCTTGTGTGCCCGCACCGAAGCGGAATTGGCTGCTGCCTGCGAAGACATTGCTTCTGCCTCAGGTCTCACCGCCTTCGTTACCGCTGACTTGACTCGCGAATCTGATTGCCTTCGCGCTGTGGAAGCGGCGCGCGAAAAATTTGGCCGCATCGACATTCTGGTCAACAATGCCGGCCACTATGGTCCCGTTGTCCCCGTCGAACAGTATCCACTCGAGGAATTCGACAATGTTCTCTCCGTCCACCTCCGCGCTGCATTTATTCTCTCCAAACTGGTCCTCCCCGAAATGTACGCGCGCAAGTCTGGCGTAATCCTGAACATTTCCAGTTTGTCTGCCAAATCTGCCTTCGCCTGGGGTTCCGCGTATGCTGCCGCCAAAGCTGGCTTGCTTGGACTCACCCGCGTCACCGCCGCCGAAGCCGCCCGTCAAGGTGTTCGGGTGAACGCCATCTGCCCCGGTCCTGTCACCGAAACTGAAATGAGCAAAGAACTCGGCCGCACCCTCGCTCAAAAATTGAGCGTCACTCCCGAAGAACAACTTAGAGGTTTTCTCAACTCCATCCTCCAGGGCCGCGGACAAACGGCCATGGAAATCGCCCAAGCCGCTCTCTTCCTCTGTTCCGACATGTCCACCGCCATTACCGGCCAGTCCCTCAACGTAGACGGCGGCGCCGCCTTTTTCTAACGCCTGGTCTCGATGGGCGCCAACCCCCGGAGCATCGCGTTTATTCTTCGACAGTTGGTGTGCGCGTGCGGATCCAGAAACAGAAAGGCCAGCCGCTCTCTCAGGACGGCTGGCCCACTTTTTTTCGCTGGATCGGATCCTTCCCTGCTTGTTTCAGCAAGAACCTAATCCAGCGCTCTCAAGGAGTCCGCAAACTCTAGCTGGCTGGCTCAGAATCCGGCCGGAACGGTCGGCGAGCCAAATCTTCGAGCGCTCCAACACTCCGGCGCGCGGCCAGGAAGATCGGGTGCTTGCTCCGCACCGCCCAGCTCACCCCGGCTTCCCAACTCTTGTGCATGAGGTATAACGAGCCGACGCACAGTGCGATGGCGGCAAACCCCAGTATGAAAATCGCGAAGGCCGCCAGAAGTTCCCGAACGGCATAAACCTGTAATGCCAGAAGCACCAGCAAGAACAGCCACATCCACTTCCGGAGCTTATCTCTCATTGGCCCAACTCCCTACCTATGCCAGGTTCAAAAGCTGGTCGAGAGGCTCACTTTTTGCCCTGACCAAAGGGCTAGCCGCTCAACCTGCCCCATTAGACAGGTCTCCAAGTGGAAAACCTATGGTACAGGAGCACTAAAGCGACTTTTAGGACTTGGGATTAGTACCCCGAGGTTGACCCTGCGTATCTATTAACCGCATGAAATTAGACAAGTTATCATTGATTCGTAAAAAGCCACCTGGCGATGGAGCCGTCTTGGAACTCGCCCTGTGGAAAACTGCCCTTCGGGACAGGGTACAGTCCCGACTTTAGTCTCAAAACGGAACCCCGCCGCCACCTTTTTCGGTGCCCGGCGGGGTCAACTTCTACGTCCCCTTCGAACCCTATGCTCGCTTCAGCAACCTCGAGATCCACACCAGAATCACTGCCCCGACAAACGCCACCAGGATCGACCCGATCAGCCCGCCTCCCGGCCAGATGTGCAGCATCCCAAAGACCCAGCCTCCGACCAGCCCGCCCAGGATGCCCAGGATGATGTCCATCAGCACTCCGTACCCACCACCCTTCATCACTTGTCCGGCCAGCCATCCAGCGATCAGACCCACAATGATCCATGTAAGGAAACTCATTCGAATTCCCTCCTCTTTTTAAAGTTTGATCTTACCCCATACCATCCGGAATCCCGTCGACAATATCAGGTCATTGCCCTTCAAGCCTACCGGCGGGTAGCTGATATACCGGTCGCTGAACGTGGTCTGCCAGCTCAGCCAGTTCTTCAGCTGCATCGCCGCCGTCGAGTCGAACTGAAACCGGTAATCCCCGGTGCTCGAAAGGTTTGGATAAAACGAAAACCGCTCCGTCACCATCGTTCGCTTCGAAAGATGCGAATCGAACTCCTCACCCACCACAATTTCCGCGCTGTTCTTCTGGTATCCCGCAAACGCTAGCAACGGCGGTGGAGGAGCGGTGTTGACCAGCGTGTACTGTCCAAATGAATCGCGGTCATAGTCGCCGCCCCCAAATACATCGAACACCGTCCGATCTGTTTTGATAACGTGGTACCCGATGCCGCCGCCATACACCTGCCGAAGGTTTAGGTGCTGCAGTTCGTTCGTTTCGAAATCGCCAAACGCAAACACGAACGTGCGTGGACTGAGATTCAGGTCCCCCCGAATTCCCGCTTGAAACAGGTTTGCCGTTGTTCTTGACGGGCTTGTCGTGTCGTCATTCGCAAAAATGTAATTGGAATAAAGCGTCAGTTTGTCGCGCGGCGTTTCCCGTACCGCCTTCGAATTGATGGTGAAGCTGGCCGTCGCCGAATTTCCACGCGTCAACGCCAGTCCCGTGTCCAACAACCCGCTCCAGAAGTACGTGAACTTCGGGTGCGCCATTCTTTCTTCATCCAAGTCAAACGCCTTTTGCTCGGCATCGTTCCGTACGGCCACCACGGTGTCTTTGGCTGCTGGCGCAGGTGCCCCGGCCACCTCAAAGTTCCCGTCTGTCGTTGTCACCTTGCCAGCAATTTTTTTTCCGTCCTTCAACGTGAGATGTAAATCCTGCGTGGATTGAATGCCCACGATGGAATCCCACTGGATCGTCACATCCCCCTCAAACTCCGTTTTAATTAATAATGTTTTCCCGTCTCCGCTGACGATGTTCCCGCTGATCCGGTCCCCATTCTTCAATGTCACCTGATCGGCATTTGCGGCCAATGCCAGCACTGCAAACAGCACCCCACATAATACACTCCGACGCATTTGCGTCCTCCTTGCGATTGCCGGACCTAAATTGAACAAGAGCTGGCCTTCACGCGGGCGGTCGAGAAGTGATCCCAAACTTGTGAGCGGAAACTGCTGCATATTTTAGTGAATCTCTGCACTTCCCGCAATCACATCTCGCTCCCCTTTTAGAAAATTGCCCGGTCCTCCGCCATCGCCTATATAATGAGGGCACGGCAGGGGTGCAGTTCAGCGTTCTGCTAGGGCGCGACTCAAGAAAATTCGATATGCGGCGAACCGTAACGAGTTCCCGGTTCCCGCTCGCTGGGTTCCTGAAGTGGTCAGGTCATCACAGCCGAACCGAATCTGGGGGTTCCGTTGAAACGCATAGTCAGGATGGGTGTTTTTCAGTTTTTTCTCATAATTGCCGTCGCTTTTGCGGGCTGTTCCAAAACCGAGTCGGTTCACTCCCCGGCCACCGACTCCATTCCCGCTTCTCACCCCGCCATCGTTTTTATGACCGATTTTGGCACCGCCAATGACGCCGTCGCCATCTGCAAAGCGGTCATGGTCGGCATCGCTCCCGATGCCCGCATCATGGACATCACCCATCAGGTCACTCCCTTCTCGATTGAAGACGGCGCGCGCTTTCTCACGGGTGTCACTCCCTACTATCCTGCCGGTACCGTCTTCGTTGTCGTCATCGACCCCGGCGTCGGCACCTCCCGCAAAGCCGTCATCGTCAAAACAAAAAAGGGTCAATATTTCGTTTTGCCTGACAATGGGCTTATCTCCCCCGTCGTTGATCGCGATGGCCTCGAATCCGCCCGCGAAATCACTAATACAGGCTGGATGATCGGCGACAACGTTTCCTCCACCTTCCATGGCCGCGATATTTTCTCCCCCGCGGGCGCGCATCTCGCCGCAGGCTGGGACTACACCCTCGCCGGTCCCGAGGTCGCGCAACTCGTTCGCCTCACCCCCAAAGTGGCTCAGACCACCGATAAGGGCATTGAGGGAGACATCATCGCCCTCGACGATCCCTTTGGTTCACTCATCACCGATATTCCCGGCCAGGACTTCAAGAAGCTCGGCTACGCCTTCGGCGATAAGGTAACTGTGCAACTCAACAAAAAGCCCTTCACTCTTCCTTACGCCAAGACCTTCATGGACGTCCCCGTCGGCGAGCCGCTGCTCTATCAAGACTCCCGTGGCCGCATCGGACTTGCCATCAATCAAGGCAATTTTTCCCAGGTGCACAAAATCGTTCCTCCCGCCACCGTGTTCATTCCGAAGAAAGGCGCATCTCCCGCGGGCAAACGATGAACCGCCGCGCCAATTCGGTATGGCGATCCATGCGATGTAGCAGCTCGCGGCGATGTCGCCGCCGGCTCCTGGCGCCACTTTCGCTCGACATTTTGAAACGTCTCGTCGACTAAAGTTTTCTATTCGTTAGCGGCTTAACTTCACCGGCGCTCCCCCGGTGTTGGGAATCCATCAGAAATGGTTTCCCCAATCACAAAGGACCAGGTCATGAGTTACACAAAATCGCCTTCGCTCATTTGCTATCTCGCACTCTTTTCTTTCTTCGTCATCCTTTTCGCTACGCTCAACCTGCCTACTTCGGCCCAGTCCTTTCGCGGTTCTATTCGCGGAGAAGTGCTGGATGCCCAGGCTTTCCATGTTGCTGGGGCCAAAGTGATCGCCCGCAATCTCGGCACCAGCGAAACCCGAGAAGTCACCGCCGATGAAACCGGAGAATACCGTTTCCTCGAAATGGCCCCGGGCGATTACGAAGTGTCTGCCGTTGCTCCCGGTTTCGAAGAAGTTCATGTCCCCAAGGTGCGCGTCGACGTGGGCGTCGACACGCAAGTCAACCTCACTCTTTCGAAAGCGAAGCGCTCGGAAGAAGTCGTGCAGGTCACCGAAAGCGTTCCCCTCGTCGAGACTTCCAGCACCACCATCTCCCAGGTTGTTGACCGTCAACTCGTTCAGGAACTTCCTCTCAACGGTCGCGATTTCGGCAAACTCGTTGCCCTCACTCCCGGTGTCACCGTGGAAGGTTCTGGCGTGGCCGGCTCCGAAAAAGGGTTTGGCCAATTCAACATTGATGGCAATCGCGATCGTTCGAACAATTACAATCTGGACGGCACCGATAATAACGACCCGTTCTTCAACAATTCCGCGCTAAACCAGGTCGGCATCACCGGCGCTCCCGCTACGCTCCTCCCGCTCGATTCCATCCAGGAGTTCAACATCCAGTCGCAGTTCGGCTCAGAGTATGGTCGCAACACCGGTTCCGTCGTCAACATCGTTACCCGCTCCGGCACCAATGTCTTCCATGGCTCTCTCTACGAGTTCAACCGCAACTCCGCTTTCGACGCCAGGAATTATTTCAACACCAAATTTCAATCCGACGGCACTGCCAATCCGCAGTCCCGTTTCAACAACAATAATTTCGGTGGCTCCCTGGGCGGCCCGGTCATCAAAGACAAAGCCTTCTTCTTCTTCGCCTACGAAGGCCAACGCGAACGCGTCGGCTCCGATTTTGCCCTCACCGTTCCTTCGCAGGCGCAAATCGCCGCGGCCCAGGCACTCGCAGTCAGCACCACCGTTCCTGGAGCCGCAGTTCCCTCCGTCAATCCTGCACTCATCAAAATCACCGACCTTTTCCCCACCAGTGATTCCAACTCTCTCGCCTATTCCGTCCGCGACAAAAATGACGGCGACAATCTTATTGGCAAAGTCGACTATCGTCTGAACGACAGTAATTCCCTGAGCGCGCGCTATGCTTTCGGCAACAGCAACCAGGCCTTCCCCCTCGGCTCTCTTGGCGGTTACGGCAGTGGCTCGCGTCTTGCCAATTTCGAACAAACCTCCCCCACCCGCGTCCAGGTGGTTTCCGTGAACTGGCTCACCACCTTCTCCTCTTCGCAAATCAACGAAGTTCGCTTCGGCTACTCACGCTTTCGCACCAGCTTCAATTCTGCCGATGCCACACCCGGCAATCCCGATTTCATCGACCCCAGTGCCTTTGGCCTGAACATGGGCACCAGTCACGTCGGCCTGCCCGAAATCGATTTCAATGGCGACCTCGAAAATCTCGGCGCTACCGCCTACAGCGTTCCTCGCGGCCGTCTCAGCGAAACCTTCCAGGTGCTCGACAATTTCACCATCCTCCAGGGCCGCCACACTTGGAAATTCGGAGGCGAGTATCACCGCTACGATGTCCAGAGTTTCAACGACAATCTCGAGCGCGGCCTGCTTGATGTGAACACATGCTTCTCTCTTCTCGACGGCACCTGCCCGCAGCTTGATCCCAACGACCGCATCGTAAATGAACTAGCCAACTTCTACATCGGCAACATCTACGCCATCGGCAACACGGGTAACACTCAGCGCTTCACCTTCAACAACAATTTCGGTTTCTTTGCTCAGGATGAAATTCGCGTCCGCCCCAACCTCACCATCACCGCCGGATTGCGCTGGGAATACATTTCCCCGCTCTCCGAAAAACACGATTTGCTCTCCAATTTCGATGCCGCCGGAAATCTCGTTCAGGTCGGTTCGCCGACTTTGCCCATCCTCTATCATCGCGACCTCAACAATTTCGGGCCGCGCCTCGGTATTTCCTGGAGCACTCTCCGCAACACCGTGATTCGTGCGGCGTACGGCGTCTACTACGACTACACGCCGCAAAATAACATCATCGCCAACTACACCAATTCCGCCGGCGTCGCCACCAATCCCGTCCCTGCTCTCGCT
>Ga0335076_10002738_pt1 | contig 17562 bp, 14 predicted proteins | sample Lox_Sample_25_FD_206717 | JGI IMG/M metagenome (GOLD analysis project Ga0335076, IMG submission 206717) | Soil microbial communities from Loxahatchee National Wildlife Refuge, Florida, United States - Lox_Sample_2.5 | ecosystem: Environmental > Terrestrial > Soil > Wetlands | place: USA... | reverse complement strand
TGGGCTCGGCACCCGTCATGACGAAGACGTGGCGCACGGGGCGCCGCTCCTCGACTCCCGCGCCGTCCTTGAAGCGGACGTGCGCGAGGTGGCCGTCGCCTTCGAGCGCCGTGATCTCGGTGCGCGTGTGCAGCGTGATCCGTGGGTTCTCCTCGATCCGGCGGATGAGGTAGCGCGACATGCTGTCCGCGAGCCCCGCCCCGCGCACGAGCACGTGCACGTGGTGAGCGCTCTCGGCGAGGAAGACGGCCGCCTGGCCCGCGCCGTTGCCTCCACCCACCACGACGACCTCCTCGTTCCGGCACAGGGCGGACTCCATGTGGGTCGCGAAGTAGTAGACGCCCGCGCCCTCGAACTGGGCCAGGTTCTCGAGCGGGAGCTTCCGGTAGGCGGCGCCGGTCGCGACGATCACGGCGCGCGCCGGCACCCGCTGCCCGCTCGCCATCGCGATCGCGAAGGGCCGCCGCTCGCATGACAGCTGCGCCGCGCCTTTCGCGATCAGCACCTGGGCTCCGAACTTCTGGGCCTGGTTGTAGGCGCGCGCCGCCAGCTCCTGGCCGCTGATCCCGGTGGGGAAGCCCAGGTAGTTCTCGATCTTCGAGCTGGCGGCCGCCTGGCCCCCGGGCGCCGTCGACTCCAGCACCAGCACGTCCAGGCCCTCGGAGGCGCCGTAGACCGCGGCCGCGAGCCCGGACGGCCCCGCGCCCACCACCACCAGGTCGCGGACCTTGTCCGTGTCGATCGCCTGGTTGAAGCCGAGGCACTCGGCGATCGCCTCGTTGGTGGGGTTGCGCAGGAACGACCCGCCGCGGCAGAGCAGCACGGGCATGTCGGCGAGCGTCACGCGGAAGCGATCGAGCGTCTCCTGGAGCGCCGGCTCGCGGTCGAGGTCCACGTACGTGAAGGGGTGGCCGTTGCGCGAGAGGAACTCGCGGATCCGCAGCGTGGCCGCGCAGTGCACGGACCCCAGCAGAACCACGTCGCCGGCGTTGCGGGCGATCAGCTCCACCCGGCGCAGGATGAAGGCGCGCATCAGGATCGGCCCCAGCTCGGCGTCGGTCTGCACGAGCGCGAGGCCGTGCTCGCGGTCGAGCTCCACGACCTCGCCTTGCTCCGTGGCCCGGATGCGCACGAGGCTGCGGCGGCCGGACAGCAGGTTGACCTCGCCCGTGAACTGCCCGGGCCCGAGCGCGGCCACGACCTTTTCCGCTCCCTCAGCCACCTGCACGATCTCGATGCCGCCGCGAACGACGACGAACATCCGGGAGAACGCGGCGCCGACGTCCAGCAGCACCTCCCCCGGCCGTACCGGGAGGCGCCGGCCGTGGGCCGCGATCCGCTCCACCAGCTCGGGGCCGAGCGTCGGGAACAGCCGCTCGGACGTCGTCGTCACGGGCGTGTCGGCGGGCGAGTGTTCGCTGGTAGCCATGCTTCGAGTCTACGTTCCTTGCTCTGGCTGCGCTCGGGGTGCTATACGAAGCGTTCGATCGGTCGCTGCAACGAACCGGGAGTTGAAGCCATGAGATTGAAGAGCGTGCTCTACGTGCTGACGACGCTTCTCGCCGCAGGAACGCTCGGCGCCGCGCCCGCGCCGGATGCCGGCGCCGGCGGCCGCGTGTTCGAGCTGCGCACGTACACGACGGCGCCCGGAAAGCTCGACGCGCTCAACGCGCGCTTCCGGGACCACACGATCGCGCTCTTCAAGAAGCACGGCATGGAAGTCGTCGGCTTCTGGGAGCCTCTCGACAAGGAAGCCGGCGCCGGCGAGAAGCTCGTCTACATCCTGTCGCACGCGTCGCGTGCCGCCGCCGAGGCCAGTTGGAAGGCCTTCCGCGAGGATCCGGCCTGGGTCAAGGTGAAGGCCGACTCCGAGCTGAACGGGCCCCTGACGACCAAGATCGAGAGCGTCTTCCTCGCGGGGACGCCCTACTCGCCGATGAAGTGACGCTCGCGGCTGCGCCTCGAGCGCTTCGGCGCGGGCCGCGTAGAGCTCATGCCCGCTTCAGGCTCGCGCTGTCGATCACGAAGCGGTAGCGCACGTCGGACTTGACCGTGCGCTCGTAGGCCTCGTTGATCTTCTGGATCGGGATCACCTCGACGTCCGACACGACCTTGTGCGCCGCGCAGAAGTCGAGCATCTCCTGGGTCTCCTTGATGCCGCCGATCGCGGAGCCCGCCACGCGCTTGTTGCCCCAGATCAGCGAGAACGGGGCGATCGAGAAGTTCTCGGTGGGCACGCCGACGATCGCCAGCGCACCCTGCGTGCGGAGCAGCTCCAGGTACGGGTTGATGTCGTGCGGCGCCGAGGCCGTGTCGAGCAGCATGTCGAAGCGGCCGGCGAGCCTCGTGAAGGTGGCCGGGTCCTTCGTGACCGCGAAGTGCTGGGCGCCGAGCCGCAGCGCGTCCTTCTCCTTCGAGGCCGAGGTGCTGAGCACCGTCACGTCCGCGCCCATCGCCGCCGCGAGCTTCACGCCCATGTGGCCGAGGCCGCCCAGCCCGATGACGCCGACGCGGCTGCCCTTCTTGACGCCCCACTGGCGCAGCGGCGAGTAGGTGGTGATGCCGGCGCAGAGCAAAGGCGCTGCGCCCGCCGGGTCGAGGCTCTCCGGGACCTTCAGCACGAAGTGCTCGGCCGTCACGATCTCGGTCGAGTAGCCGCCTTGCGTCGGCGTCTTCTTGTCCATCTCGGTGCTGTTGTACGTGAGCGCGACGCCCTTCTCGCAGAACGTCTCGACGTCGCCCTTGCAGCTCTCGCAGACGCGACACGAGTCGACCATGCAGCCGACCCCGACGAGGTCGCCGACCTCGACCTTGCGGACCTCGGCGCCGACCTCGGACACGCGGCCCACGATCTCGTGGCCCGGCACCATCGGGAACGTCGAGTTGCCCCATTCGCCCCGGGCCTGGTGGATGTCCGAGTGGCAGACGCCGCAGAACTGGATCTCGATGCGCACGTCGCGCGGGCCGGGCACCCGCCTTTCGACCGTGAAGGGCGCGAGCGGGGAGGTCGCCGAGGTCGCGGCGTACGCGGCGGCCTTCGACGTGCCGCCCTTGGTCGAATGCGTGTGGCTCGAGACAGCGGTCGTCATCGTTTGAGCTCCTGCGTGGATCGGCCCCCGGGATCGGCGGGCCTGGTTCGATCCTACACCCGGCGGAAGCCGGCCCACGGGTCGAAGTCCGGATCGAGGGTCTCCTGGGGCGGTCGGAGCGCCACGGGCACGTGCTCGAGGTTCACGCGGATGCGGGTCCAGGTCGAAGAACGGCCGCGCATCGAATCGACGAGCACGTCGGCCGCCTCGAGGTGCGCCGCCGCCTCGGGGTGCCGCGCCTTCCAGCGCTCGAGGCCGGCGAGCGCTTCCTCCTTCTTCTGGGCGCGGGCGATCTCGAGCAGCGGCTTGCGGGAGACGCGGCGGCCGCTCGACGCGGCGTGAGCCTTGCGCTTCGACGGCTGCACGCGCGGCGGCTCGCCCGCCTGCTTCATGTAATGAGGCGGCCACGGCGCGTCGCCCTGGCCTTGGGCCGCATGTCGGGCCGAGAGCTCGAGCAGCCCTTCGAGCGAGCCGGGGCTCTCGTCGATCCGCGCGTGGCGGTCGCCGATCGCCGCGAAGCGCGCGGGCATCGTGCGCAGCGTGAACTCCTCGGGCCGGCAGGCGAAGAGCTCGTCCCAGGTGACGGGAGCGGAGACGCGCCCGTCGGGCTTGGGCCGCACCGAGTAGGCGCTGCAGACGGTGCGGTCCTTGGCGTTCTGGTTGTAGTCGAGGAAGACGCCGTGGCGCTCCTCCTTCCACCACTTGCTGGTGGCGATGTCGGGCGCGCGCCTTTCAACTTCGCGCGCGAGCGCCAGCGCCGCGCGCCGGCTCTCGTCGAACGACCAGCGCCTGTGGATCCGCACGATCACGTGGATGCCGCGCGAGCCCGAGGTCTTCGGCCAGCCGACGAGGCCGAGCTCGTCGAGCAGCTCTCGCACCACGCGCGCGACCGCCTGGATCTGCGACCACTCGATCCCCGGCATCGGGTCGAGGTCCACGCGCAGCTCGTCGGGGTGCTCGAGGTCGTCGGTGCGCACGGGATGCGGGTGCAGCTCGAGGCAGCCGAGGTTCGCCATCCACGTGAGCGCCGCGGCGTCGCGCGGCACGACCTCGTGCGCGGTGCGGCCGGAGGGGAATGAGAGCTCGACCACCTCGATCCAGTCCGGCCGCTTCTCCGGCGCCCGCTTCTGGTAGAAGAAGTCGCCGTGGATGCCGTTGGCGTAGCGGACGAGCACGTTGGGCCGGCCGCCGGCGCCCCGGAGGGCGCCCTCGGCGACGCTCAGGTAGTACCGGACCACGTCGAGCTTGGTGATTCCCGCCTCGGGGAAGTAGACCTTGCTCGGATTCGTGACCGCGACCTCGCGGCCCGCGACCTCGAGCACGACCTTCTCGCCGTGGCTCGGCATCAGCCTGTCGCCGCGCGGTTGACCACGGCCGGGTCGCCCGTGGCCGCCCGCCGCTCGCGCCTCACCGCCAGCACCCGCTCGGAGATCGCGGGCCCGCGGCCGGGCTCGCTCCACGGGCACACCTCGATGCAGATCGCGCAGCCGTAGGTCTTGACGAAGTAGGGGATGCACTTGTCGAAGTCCACGTACCACTTGCGCTCGCCGCGTACGAGCTGCTTCTCCTCCAGGATTGCCCGCGGCGGGCAGTCGTCCACGCACCGGCGGCAGACGAGGCAGACGTCCTGGACGCCGACGTCCACCGGCCGATCGAGCGCGAGCGGCAGGTCGGTGAGCACCGCCGCGAGGCGGAAGTTCGAGCCGTGCTCGACCCCGATCATCGAGCCGTGCTTGCCGAGCTCGCCGAGCCCGGCCCGGAGCGCGAGCGGGATCAAGAGCAGGTCCGTGCTGTTCGGATTGCCGTAGGCCCGCGCCGGCCAGCCCATCGCGCGGATCGCCTCTCCGAGCTCGACGGCGATGCGCGCGAGGCGCCGGTAGGTGCGCATCACTTCGACGGCCGCCCGCGCCTGCGGAACGAAGCTCATCTCGCGGTGGTCCATCTCGAGGCCGAGGCAGATCGCGTAGCGCAGGCCAGGCTCGCGGCCTTCGTAGAGCGCGTCCTCCGCCACCTCGGCGACGCCGACCAGCGAGGCCCCGAGCCGTTTCGCGAGGGCCTTGATCTCCGCGGCCGTCGCGGACGGGTCTCGGACGTCGCGCCGCTGCCGGGCGACCGGGCCGTCGGAGCGCCGGAGCTGCCAGGTGTTGAAGAGCACGTGCCGCACCACGCGCCACGGGTTGATCAGGCTGAAGAAGTCGTCGAGCGCTTTCCAGGCCAGCGGCTGGCCGCCGCTCGCGTGGAAGACTTGCCGGGCGCGCACGCGGCGAGTCTCGCCGACGCCGTTGATCGCGTTTCCGGACTCGGGCGGGCGCCGGTAGGCGAAAGCGTACTCGGGAGGAGGGAAGCGGCCGCTCATCGCCGCAGCGGCGCCTCGCGGTGCTCGGTCGGGCCTTCTTCGTCCACCCAGAACGTCTCGCCGCGTGCTTCGAGCGCCCGATAGCGCCGCCGCAGCCGGCCGCCCACCACCAGGTAGCCGACCAGCATCCCACCGATGCGGACGAGCAAGGCGAGGTCGCGGCGCCAGCTGCGTTCGAGCGGGGCGTCGAGCGTGCGCATTCGGGCGAGTGTAGCCGGATCAGCGCGGGACCGGACGTGCGAGGAATGGCGGCGCGGGCGTCCGGGCCCCGGCGTAGGCGCGGACGTCGCCGAAGCGCCGACCGGACTGCCAGTCTTCCCGGGCGGCGACGATCTCCTCGGTCGTGCGAGCGACGAAGTTCCACCACATCAGGATCGTCTCGCCGAAGGGCGCGCCGCCGAGGAGCAAGGCGCGCAAGGGGCGGCTGCCCGATTCGAGCACGAACTCGCGCCGGCCGCAGCCGAGGTAGTAGAGCGTGTCGACCGCGAGCGGCTGCCCCTCGAGCAGCGTCTCCCCCGCGAGCGGCACGACCGCGTGCTCGAAGTCCGGGTCGAGGGGCAGCGCGAGGCGCCTGCCGGCCGCGCCGACGACGTCCGCGCCGACGACCGGCGAGAAGGCGCGGGCCGGCGAGCGCGCGCCCGCGAGGCAGCCCAGGAGCAGCGTCGCGGCTCCGCCGTCGAGCTCGACCCGAGGAAGATCCCGGTGCGACGCGAAGGCCGGCGCCTCGGCGCGGCTCGCCTCGGGCAGGGCGACCCAGAGCTGGACGCCGCGAAGGCGGCCGGCGTTCTGCGCCGGCGTCTCCTCGGCGTGCGCGATGCCGCGGCCCGCCGTCATCAGGTTCAGGACTCCGGGCACGGCCGTTCCCGCGAGCCCGAGGCTGTCGTGGTGGACGACCTCGCCCTCGAGCAGCCACGACACGGTCTGCAGGCCGATGTGCGGGTGCGGGGCGACGTCCATCGGCTTGCCCGCCGCGAAGCTGAGCGGGCCGTACGAGTCGAAGAAGCACCACGGACCCACCAGGCGGCGTCCCGTGCGGGGGAGCAGCCGGCGGATCGCGAGGCCGCCCAGGTCGGTGAGGCGGCCGGGAATCATCTGGAGCGTGGGCCGGGCCGGCTCGGGCGCGCAGGGCTCGGCGGTCGTGGTCGGGGAGAGGTTGCTCATGGGCCCCTGTCGATTCGGCGCCTGCTCGATCGTCGTGTCAATAGGAGGGGCGAGGCGATGCGATTCATGATCGTCGTGAAGGCCACGAAGGACTCGGAGGCCGGCGTGCTGCTCGATGCGCCTCATGCCGATGTGGTCGAAGCTCGAGTCGGTCGCTCATACGCTGCCCTTCGACGCCGCGATCGTGGGCGACGACTCCCTTCTGAGGCAGCGCAGCTTGCGCCGACGGGTCCTGGAGCACGGGCGCGTGAAGCGCGCGACACGAGAAGGAGCGCTGCGCCGAGAGTAGGGCAACCATTCGCAGGTCGAAGGCGTCCTAACCGCAGGACTCGTCCGCGAGCTGCGGGAGGCGCCATGCGCGATCTGATGCGGGACGTGCGTTTCGGCCTGCGGGTGCTGGTCGGGAACCCCGGGTTCACCGCCGTGGCCGTGCTGACCCTCGGGCTCGGGATCGGCGCGAACACGGCGATATTCAGCGTGGTGTACGGCACGCTGCTCGAGCCCATGCCGTACCACGATCCCGAGCAGCTCGTGATGGTCTGGTCGCAGCCCCGGCCGGACAACCGCAACAGCGTCGCCGCCGGCGACTACCTCGACTGGAAGGCGCAGAGCACCGTCTTCCAGGGCCTGCATGCCTGGACGGGGCGGGCGGTGAGCCTTTCGCTGCCCGGCGAGCGTCCAGAGCAGGTCGATGCCGCCCCGGTCACGCCGGGTTGGATCGACAACTTCGGCCTGAAGCTCGAGCTGGGGCGGGACTTCCTGCCGGAGGAGGGCGAAGTCGGCAGGGACGACCGCGTCATCCTCAGCAACGCCTTCTGGCAGGAGCGCTGGAAGGGCGACCGCGCGCTCGTCGGAAAGGCGATCCGGCTCGACGGCAAGCCGTACACCGTGGTGGGCATTCTGCAGAAGGGCCCGGGCGACCGGGTCGAGAACAAGCTCTACCTGCCGCTCGCCTTCACACCCGAGCAGATCAACCACGACTTCCACTGGCTGCTCGTCATGGGCCGCCTCAAGCCGGGCGTGACGATCGCGCAGGCGAACGCCGAGATGGCGGGAATCGCCAAGCGCATCGCGGACGCCTTCCCCGACGCCAAGAAGGGCTGGGGCATCAGCGTCGAGCCGCTGCAGAACAACTTCCTCTCGAAGAGCACGATCCTCGGCCTCTGGTTCCTGCTGGCCGGCGTCTCGTTCGTGCTGCTGATGGCGTGCGCGAACGTCGCGAACCTGCTGCTCGCGCGCGGCGCCGTGCGCCAGCGCGAGGTGGCCCTGCGCTCGTCGCTCGGCGCGACCCCGCGCCACATCGTCGGCCAGTTCCTGGTCGAGAGCGTGATGCTCGCGGGCCTCGGTGGCCTCGCCGGGGTCCTGCTCGCGCTCGGGCTGATGCGCGCGTTCCTGGCGGTGATGCCGGCCTACACGCTGCCCTCCGAGGTCGACGTGCGCCTGAGCGTGCCCGTGCTGATCTTCACCGCTGCCGCTGCGCTGTTCTCGGGTGTGCTCTTCGGCTGCGCGCCGGCCTGGCAGGCGACGCGCCTCGACCTGAACGAGACGCTGAAAGAGGGCGGGCGCGGATCACGGGGAGGCCGCAACCGCGTCCAGCGCGCGCTCGTCGTGGCCGAGTTCGCGCTCGCGCTCACGCTGCTGGCCGGGGGAGGGCTCGCGGTCCACAGCCTGCTGAACCTGAGCCGCGTGGACCTCGGCTTCCGGACCGACAAGCTGCTCACCTTCTTCCTGCCGGTGCCCGACAAGCGCCTCGAGGGCGCCGAGCGCGTGGTCCTCTTCTACGACCAGCTCCGGGAGCGGATCGACGCGCTTCCCGGCGTCGAGTCGGCCACCGTTTCGACGGGCGCGCCGCTCTTCGGGGGCTTCGGCATGGCGTTCAACGTCGTGGGACGGCCGGTGGCGCAGGGCTCGGCGCGCGACGCCGCGCGCTTCGTGATGGCGACGCCGGACTACTTCCGGACCTTCGGCGTGCAGCTCGTCAAGGGCCGGGCCTTCGACGCGCACGACTCGGCGGGCGCACCGAGGGTCGCGGTCGTCAACGAGAGCTTCGTCAAGCGCTACTTCAAGGACACGGACCCGCTGACCCAGGGCCTCGCGGTCGACGAGCTGACACCGGGGCAGACGAAGGTCGGCAAGCCGATCGAGTGGCGGATCGTCGGCGTCGCCCGCGACGTGAAGAACCAGGGCGCGCGCAACGACGTCCGGCCCGAGATCGACGTGCCGTTCGCGCAGAGCCCCTGGCCTCAGGCGCGGGTGAGCGTGCGCTCGAAGGGCGACCCGAACGCGCTCCGCGCCAGCATCGGCGCCGTGATCCAGGGGATCGACTCGGATCTGCCGATGGCCGGCGTGCAGACGCTGGAGGAAACGCGCGACCGGCAGCTCTCGAACGACCGCTTCAACGCGCTCCTGTTCACGGCGTTCGCGCTCGTGGCCCTGGTGCTGGCGGCGATCGGGATCTACGGCGTGATGTCCTTCGTGGTGGCGCAGCGCCGCCACGAGGTCGGGCTGCGCATGGCGCTCGGCGCCGACCGCGCGCAGGTCGTGAGGCTCGTGCTGCGGGACGGGATGCGGACGGCGCTCGTCGGCACGGCGCTCGGGTTCGTGGGCGCCTACCTCGTCGGCCGCTCGATGCAGGGCATCTGGTTCGGCACCAGCCCGCTCGACCTCACGCGCTTCGCGGCGATCGCGATCACCTTGATCGCGACCGCGCTGCTGGCGTGCTACGTGCCGGCGCGCCGCGCGTCGAGCGTGGACCCGGCGGTCGCGCTGCGCGAGTAGGGACGGGGCCGCGCGCTCAGGCGCCGATGCGGTAGCCGATCGCCAGCAGCGCGAGCGTCAGCAGACCGAAGCCGAGCTCCAGATAGCCGAGCGACCGCGGCCGCAGCGGACGCCTTCGGCTCGACAGGCCCCACGCGGCGCGCGCGAGCAGCACCAGGAACGCGACGACGCCGAGGCGAGGGCCCGCGGCGATCGCCGCGAGCGCGACGGCGGCGGCGAGCGCCAGGACGTGAGCCGCGATCGCCCAGCGCGGTGCCGCCGGCAAGCCGCGGTCGAGCCGGATGCGGGAGCGCACGTAGAGCACGGAAGCCACGGCCCGCGCGGCGAGGAGAGCCCAGGCGCCCCAGGCGAGCGCCGGAGGCGCGCCGCCCGCGAGCCCGATCGCGCTCGCCGAGGCGCCGAGCGCCGCGGCTCCCGCTGCTTCAGGCGCGGCGTCGCGGCTGCGACCGGCCGCGTCCGCGCCGAGCGCGATCAGCCCGAGGGGCAGCGCCGCAACCAGCGCCGGCCAGCAGCGGGCGCCGCCGAGGACGAAGGCGGCCCCGAGGAACGCGAGCGCCAGCACCGCGTAGCCGACGAAGAAGCGGAAGCTGACGGCCGTGCGCGGGTAGCGCAAGCCCTTGCGGCGGTCCGTCAGCCAGAGCCGCAGCGGGTGCCGCGCGAGGAAGGCCAAAACGGTCGCGAGGCCGAGGCACGAGCCGGCGAGCGACGGAGCGATTGCGAGCCCCAGCAGCACGGGCTCGGCCAGGAAGCCCCAGCCGCCGTGCTCGACCGGCAGCGCGATCGGCTTCCAGGCGAGGGTCGGTCGGGCCGGTTCGTGCAATCCAGGAGCTCCGTCAGCGACTCTCGTGCCGTTCGGCCGGCGCCGCCATGACCGGCGTCATAGCGTCCGTCAGCGGTAGGCGGCCGCCTGGATCGCGTAGAGCTCGGCGTACGGTCCGCGCCGAGCCATCAGCTCCTCGTGGGAGCCGACCTCGACGACGCGCGCGGCGTCGAGCACCACGATCAGGTCGGCCATGCGCACGGTGCTGAAGCGGTGCGAGACGAGGATCGTGATCCCGCCGTCGTGCGAGCCGGATCCGCGCAGCGCGCCGGCGTAGCGCTCGAAGAGCGCGTGCTCGGTCTCGGCGTCGAGAGCCGCCGTCGGCTCGTCGAGGATCAGCAGGAGCGGCGCCGCGCGCATGAAGCCGCGCGCGAGCGCGAGCTTCTGCCATTGGCCGAAGGACACTTCGACGCCGCCCGGCCAGGTCGGGCCGAGCTGGGTGTCGAGGCCCTGAGGCAGCCGGGCGACGACGTCGTCGGCGCCGGCGCGAGCGACGGCCCCCGTCACGGCCGGCAGGTCGTCGAGCCGCTCGATCTCGCCGACGCCGACCGACTGGCGGGCCGGCAGCTCGAAGCGGAAGAAGTCCTGAAAGGCGCCGGCCAGGCGCCCGCGCCAGTCCTCGGCCCGGATCCGAGCGAGCGGCGCCCCGTCGACCAGGATCCGGCCGGCCGTCGGCTCGTAGAGCTTGCAGAGCAGCTTCACGAGCGTGCTCTTGCCGGCGCCGTTCTCGCCTACGAGCGCGACCACCGCGCCCCGCGGCAGGGTCAGGTCCACGCCGTCGAGGACGAGGCGCTCGCTGCCCGGGTACGCGAACGAGACGCCCTCGAGCCGGATGCCCTGCTCGACGCGCTCGGGAGCCGGCTGGTCGGCGGACTCCGCGACGGAGGCCGCGTAGTCCTCGAGCCACGCGAGCCGACGCGCGCCCTCCATCCAGAACCCGCGCAGGAAGCCGATCTCTCCGACCGCGGCGCCGACGTAGAAGGAGAGCCGCGATCCCGCCGCGAGCACGAGCAGGACCATCTCGGCCGGCGCCTGGAGCGTCGCGGACACGAACACGATCGCGCCGGCGTAGGCCGAGCCGAAGACGGCCCAGGCGAGCGCGTGCCAGAGCGCGCTCGTCACGCGGGCGGCTGCGACGGGCGCGTACCAGCGCTCCCAGGCTTGCCGCCGGTCGCCGACCAGGCGCTCGCCGATGCGCGTGACGCGCACGTCCTTGCCAGGCGCCGCCGTGGCGGCGAGCGTGAAGAGATGCCGGGCGAGGCGCCCCGACTGAGCCATGCGCTCCTGGACGGCGCGCTCGACTCCGGGCCGCCAGCTCGACGTGAAGACGACGGGCAGCGCGAACACCGCGAGCAGCGCGAGCGCGGGGTGGACCCGGACCAGCAGCACGATCACGACCGCCAGTCGCAGCAGCCAGGCGCAGGTCGTGAAGACCGACATGTACATGTGGTCGAGCACGAACACCTGGCTGCGCAGCATCGCGATGCGGTCGAGGTACTCGGGCCGCTCCTGGTGGGCGATCGTGGCGACCGTGGCCTGCAGCCGCGCCACGTGGGCCTCGAGCGCGATCGTGACTCTGTCGCGAAAGCGCCGCTGCACGCGCACGCTGATCACCGACAGGAACCACGTGGCGGCGGCCGAGACGCCCATCAGCACCGCCGCGACCAGCACGAGCCGCGCGTCGCCCGCGATCAGCCCCTTGCCGAGCAGCATCAGCCAGACGGCGAGCAGCGCGTCGGGCAGCGCGGCCACGAGCGCCAGCACGAAGGAGGCGCTCAGCATGCCCGGCTCGGCGCGGTGCCCGAGCTTCAGCAGCCGCCACATCGACGAAAGCGGCGGCGGCAGCGCGTCAGGCGAGCGAGACATAGGCCGTCCCTTCCTCGTCCAGATCGGCCGAGAAGCGCTTCGCCTGCAGCTCGAACATCGTGCGGTAGCGGCCGCCCGCGGCCATCAGCTCGTCGTGGCTGCCGAGCTCGAGCACGCGGCCGTGCTCGATGACGGCGATGCGGTCGGCGTGGCGCACGGTCGAGAAGCGGTGCGAGATCAGGATCGTGGTGACGCGGCGCGTGGCGGCGAGGATGCGGTCGAAGATCTCCGCCTCTCCCCGCACGTCGAGCTGGGCCGTCGGCTCGTCGAGCAGCACCAGGCCGGCGCCCTGCCGCACCGCGCAGAGCGCGCGCGCGAGCGCGATCCGCTGCCACTGCCCGCCCGAGAGATCGACGCCGCCCGTGTAGCCGCGCGCGAGCGGCGTGTCGAGCTCGGCGAGCCCCGAGGCGCCGGCGTCGCGGAGCGCGTCGAGGATCGCCGCGTCGGGCGCGCCTCCGGGCGCGACGTTGTCGCGGAGCGAGCGCTCGAAGCGCGTGAAGTCCTGGAAGACGGCGGTGACGCGCGCGCGCCAGTCATCCACGCCCAGCTCGCGCAGGTCGACGCCGTCCACCTCGATCGCGCCCGCCGTCGGGTCGTAGAGCCGGCACAGCAGCTTGGCGAGCGTGGTCTTGCCGGCGCCGTTCTGGCCGACGATCGCGAGCGACGTGCCGGCGGGAATCACGAGCTCGAGGCCGTCGAGGACCGGCCGGGCTGCGCCGGGATAGGCGAAGCCGAGTCCGCGGAAGCGGATCTCGCGCGCCGGCAGGCCCGCAGCCGGGCGCCGCGTCGGCGACGGGGAAGCGAGCGCGCCGGCCGCGGCCATCGCGGGCTCGAGCCGCTTCACCGCGACCACCGGCGCCGCCGCGCCGTCGAGCACCCAGCTCAGCCCCCCGAAGGCGACGGCGCTCACGCCGACCGCAACCTGCGCGAAGACCACGAGCCTCCCGATCTCGATCCGGCCGGCGCGGGCGTCGAGCGCGAGGGCGACGAAGACGGCGACGTTGGCCGCGGTGACGAGCAGCAGGCTCCACGCGAGCGGCCGCTCGCGGAGCCGCGTCGCGCGGTGGATGCGCTCGAAGAGCAGCGTGCGGCGCTCGACGAAGCGGGCGAGCGTCCAATCGGCGAGCCCGAAGAGGCGCAGCTCCTTGGCGGCGGGCGGCTCGACCGCGAGGCGGTAGGCGTAATCGGCGTGGCGCTGCGCCTCGCGCACCTCGTCGGTGTTGCGCTCGCGCCAGACGGCGCTTTCGCGCAGCAGCCAGTGCGTCGCGAGCCAGGCTGCGGCGAGCACGAGCGGCGGCCACCAGGCGTAGCCGAACAGCACGAGCGCGGAGGCGAGCCCCGTGACGACGAGCGCGAGCCCGTCGGCGGTGAAGTCCATGTTGATGTCCATCGGCGGGCCGGTCATGCCGAGGTCGAAGTCGCGGGCGACGGTGAGGTCGCCCGTGAGCCGCGGATCCTCGAGGTGGCCCATCCCCGGCGGCGTCACGCAGGCCCGGGTCAGCCGGTCGTAGAGCCAGGCGGCGAGGCGGCTGCCGAGGTTGGCGGAGAGCGCCTTGTGCAGCGGGCCTACGACCTGCAGCAGCAGGAACAGGCCGCCTATCACGACGAGCGGTCCCGTGAGGGGCGAGCGCCGCACGACCGCCTGGACGAGCACGCCCATCGCGACCGCGAAGAGCGCGGGCAGCAGGCCGCGCAGCAGGAGCACACCCCACCAGGCGGCCGCGAGCCCGGGGTCGGCCTGCGGCATGGCAGCGAAGAACTGCCATTCGGGTCGCTCGCGCAGCTGGCGCAGCATGGGATCTTCGGGAGACGCGGTCGAATCATCGCATGGCCGTGTCGCGCGGGTGTCATAGTGGAGGCGTGGCGGCCGGCGAGCTCTTCGAGAGCGGGCGGAGCGACGTGGCGCTCGCAGCCGGCGCGGTGCTGCTCGCGGGCTTCGCCGCGCCGGTCGCCGGCTCGCTCATCGCGGCCGTCGAGGCGGTGACGGCGCTCGCGCCGTTCCGCCACATGCTCACGCCCGGCGGACGCCGCATGTCGGCGGCGATGAGCAACTGCGGTGCTTGGGGCTGGATCACCGATCGCACCGGCTACCGCTACTCGTCCGACGACCCGGAGACTCGAAGGCCGTGGCCGGCCATGCCCGATGCGGTCGCCGCGCTAGCGGTCGAGGCCGCCGCGCGCGCGGGCTTTCCCGGCTTTGCGCCGGACGCCTGCCTCGTCAACCGCTACGAGCCCGGCGCCAGGCTGACGCTGCACCAGGACAAGGACGAGCGCGACTTCAGCGCGCCGATCGTGTCGGTCTCGCTCGGGCTGCCGGCCGTCTTCCTGTTCGGGGGAGAGCGGCGCGGCGATCGCCAGCTTCGGGTGCGGCTCGTCCACGGCGACGTCGTGGTGTGGGGCGGCCCCGCCCGTCTCCGCTACCACGGCGTGCTGCCGCTCGCCGACGGATCTCATCCGGCGACCGGGCGCCGGCGCGTCAACCTGACGATCCGAAAAGCTCGTTGACTTTCGCCTTTTGTTTGCCTATGTTGTGGGAAACGCGGAGGACGTCATGACCAGTCTGGAGCTGTGCCGGCAGCAGCGGGCGCAGGAGCTCGCCAAGTTCGTGAAGGTGCTGAAGTCGGTCCCCGAGGGGCGCCTCGACTACCGCCCGGATCCCAAGTCCCGCACGGCGGCCGAGCTCGCCTGGCTGCTCGCGCAGTCCGAGGCCGCACTCGTGAGCCTGTTCGACACCGGCGAGATCCGGTGGAGCGAGTCGAAACCGCCGGCGCGGTTCGAAGCGATCGTCGCGGCGTACGAAAAGAGCGCCGGGGCCGTCAACGAGCGGCTGGCGAGGGTGGACGAAGCCGGCTGGGACGAGAAGGGCCGCTTCCTGATGGGCGACGCCCCAGCCTGGGAGGACAGCGTCGGCGCGTTCGTGTGGGGTTTCCTGTTCGACGCGATCCACCACCGCGGGCAGCTCACGACGTACCTGCGGCCGATGGGAGGCAAGGTGCCGGCGATCTACGGACCCTCGGCTGACGACTCGGGACAGTAGAAGAGCCGCTACGGCTGCAGCTTCTTCGCGCGGTCGCATGCGGCGGTGACGCCGCCGGCACAGGCCTTCTGGTAGAAAGGAAGCGCCTTCATCGGCTCGTGGCCGACGTCCCAGGCCTGCGCGACTTCCTGGCACGCGGCTGGGATGTTGCCGGTGCAGGCCTTGGAGAACAGATCGAAAGCGGGCTTGCGGCCGTTCAGGTCCTTCTGGACCATGCGGCCGAGCGTGTAGCAGTCGGCTGAAAGCCCTCCGGCGCAGGTCTTCTCGTAGAGCGAGCGCGCGCGGGGGAGGTCGCGGGGGATCGTCTCGCCGGCTTCGAGCATCGCCGCGTGCGCGCTGCAACCCGCGAGCGACTCTTTCTTGCACGCCTCGTCGAAGAGCGCTGCGGCGCGATTCAGGTCCTTGACGACACCGCGGCCCGATTGGAAGAACTGGCCGAGCGTCACGCAGCCGCGCGCGTCGCCCGAGGTGCAGGAGTCGCGCAGGAGCGAAGTCGCCTGAGCGAGGTCGGCCGGCGTGCCCTGGCCGCGCGCCGTCAGGATCGCGAGCTCGTAGCAGCCCGAGCCGACCTTCCCGTCGCAGGCCTTGCGGAAGAGCTCGACCGCCTTGGTCGGGTCCTTGGCGACGCCCGCGCCGTCGCGGACACGCTCGCCCTGGCCCAGGCAGCCGCGCGGCTCGCCGGCGGCGCAGGCCTTGGTGAAGAGCTCGAGCGCCTGCTTCGGGTCGGCCGGCAGGCCCTCGCCTGCCTGGAGCGCCTGCGCGAGGCCGACGCAAGCCGCGAGCTCGCCCGCGTCGCAGCTCTTGCGCGCGAGCGTCGCGGCCCTGGCCATGTCCCGCGGCACGCCGCGGCCGTCGCGGAGCATCACCGCGAGCCGCCCACAGCTCTGGGCGTCGCCGCCCGTGCAGCTCTTGTCGTAGAGCGCCGCCGCCTTCGCCTCGTCCTTCGCCATCGGCGAGCCCTCGGCGTACATCGCGGCGAGCTGGCCGCAGGAGGGGGCGAGGCCCGCGTCGCAGGCTTTGCCGTAGAGCTCGGCGGCGTGCCCGAGGTGCTTCTCCAGCTCCTTGCCCGAGAGATACATCGTCCCGAGCTCGGCGCACGCCTGCGGGACGCTGCCGTCGCAAGCCTTCTGGTAGAGCGGCACGGCCTTGAGCGGATCGCGCTTGACGCCCTCTCCGGTGCGCCACGCTGCGGCATATTCGAGGCAGGCCGGCGCCAGGTTGAGCTCGCAGGCCTTCTTCAAGAGGTCGGCAGCCTTCGCGAGGTCCTTGGGGACGCCTTCCTCGCCGCGCTTCGTCCAGCCGGCGAGCTTGTAGCAGTCGGCCGCGACGTTCTTGTCGCAGGACTTCTTGAGCACGACCGACTCGGGCGTGGGAGTCGGGGCCGCGAGGGCCAGGAGCGCGAAGAGCGGGGCGAGCATCGAAGCCTCCTTGCGAGGGCCGACGTGAGTGTACTAGGTTTGTCGCCCATGCCCGAAAGCCCGGACGTGCTCTCGCTCACAGGGAGGGTTGCAGTCGTGACCGGCGCCGGGCGCGGGATCGGCGCCGCCACGGCGCGGCTGCTGGCGCAGGCCGGCGCCCAGGTGGCGCTCGTGGACATGGACGCGGCCGGCGTCACGCAGACCGCCGAGCAGATCGCGCTCTCGGGCGGCGAGGCGCTCCACTTCACGAACGACGTCACGGACGCCTTCGCGGTCGAGCGCACCTTCGACCGCGTGGCCGAGGAGTGGGGCCGGCTCGACGTGCTGGTCAACAACGCCGGCTCGCTGCGCGAGGCTTCGCTCGAGGAGCTGACCGACGACGACTTCCGCGAGACGCTGGACGTGAACCTGCGCGCCGCGATGGTCTGCGCGCGGGCCGCCGTGCCGCACATGCTGCGGCAGGGCCGCGGGCGCATCCTGTCGGCCGCGTCCGGGTCGACGCGGCTCGGCTCGCAGGGGCTCACGGCCTACGCCGCCGCGAAGGCCGGCATCGTCGGCATGACGCGCACGTGGGCGCGCGAGCTCGGCCCGCGCGGCATCACCGCGAACGCCGTCGCGCCGGGGCTGATCGAGGGCGAGACGGTGCGCAGCGTGCCGGCGGAGGAGCTCGAGCACACGCTCGCCCGCATCCCCGCCCGCCGCCTCGGCCGCCCCGAGGAGGTCGCCGCCGTGTACCTGTTCCTGGCCTCCGACCTCGCGTCGTTCGTCAACGGGGCGGTGGTGGGAGTGGACGGGGGATTGCTGCTTTACTAGTCCCGGATTCTTCGGCGTCCCGTCATGCAGTGACACCGAAGAGTTCGGATCTGACCGGGCTATTGGCTCCGTTTCTGCCGGCCGTTGGAACTCTGTCCGGACGGAGTCAGTCGTCATCCAGCATCACCTGGACGAGTCACGCAACGAGGCGAGCGGCTCGCTCGTCGCTTTCTTCGAAACGGGGGGGGGGGGCCCCCCCCCCCACCCCCCCCCCGCAGCGGGCG
>Ga0335076_10002737_pt1 | contig 17569 bp, 16 predicted proteins | sample Lox_Sample_25_FD_206717 | JGI IMG/M metagenome (GOLD analysis project Ga0335076, IMG submission 206717) | Soil microbial communities from Loxahatchee National Wildlife Refuge, Florida, United States - Lox_Sample_2.5 | ecosystem: Environmental > Terrestrial > Soil > Wetlands | place: USA... | reverse complement strand
CAGCGCAGGTCCGCGGCGCGCACCTGCTGGTCGTCGACGACGTGCGGGTGACCGGCGCCCACCAGCGCTGCCTCATGCGCGCAAGTGAGGACCTGCCCCTCGCCGCCAGGATTTTCCTCTACATCGCCGCCGTACCCGGCCAGCCGAACGGGTGCTTCGACCCAGCCCAGGAAGACACGCTCAACCACACGGCCGTTAAGACCCTCGACGACCTGGCCGGAATCGTGGAGGCCGAAGACTTCGCCTGGAACGTCCGCGTGTGCAAGTTCACCCTCAGCCCGGCGAATCACGGCGAGCTGCCGCGGTTCCTGCGCCGCATGCCCGACTGGTTCATCCACGACCTGCACCGCAACAGCTGCCGGGACGGGTACGCGCGGATGACGCCCTATGCCCCGAGCCATGCCCTGGTTCGCGCGGAACTGAGCGCGCGGGCGTAGTGGCCTGCCCGCCGGGCGCGGCCCCTCCGCCGGACGCCGGTAGCTGGCCACCCGCCGACCTGACCGACGCGCGCCACGCCCGCCCCGTCGCCGCCGCGCTCGTCACATCCGGGGCCTTCACCGCCGACCTGCGCATGCCCCAGGACCAGTGGTTCCGCTGGAAATCCGGGATCCTTGCCCCCTGCGGCTGCAACTGCCGCCGCCTCAACGCCGTCCCGGCCCTCCGCCGCCTCGTCGACGACGCGCTCGCCGACGCCACCCGCTCGTCGTTCCCCGGTGCCGACTACATCGTGGCTGTCGCGTATGCCGGGATCCCGTGGGCGAAGACCGTGGCGGAGCGGCTCGACCTTCCGCTCGCCTACGTGCGCGCCGAGGCACGCGAGCCCGGCGGGCCGCTCGTCGAGTGCGAGCCGGGGACGGGTGATCAGGCCGTCATCATCGAGGACGTCGTGGCGAGCGGCGGCAGCGCCGCGCGGGCCATCCGGGCGCTGCTAGCCGAGACCAGCGTGCGGGTGGAGGGCGTCCAGTCCATCGCCAACTGGAACTTCCCGGAGATGCGCGACCTGCTGGCCCCCTGGACGGTCCGCGCGGTCACCAGCTATCCCCAGGTCCTCGCCAGCGCGCAGGAGGCGGGGCTGGTCAGCGCGGCTGACGTCGGCCAGCTCCTGCGCTTCTACGCCGATCCCCGGAGGCACTCCTGGCCGACCTGATGCCGGGCGCCCCAGGCCGCCCGCCCGCGGCGGTCCTCTTCGACCTCTACGACACGCTCATCCACGCCTCGCCGCGCCGTTCGTTTACCACGCGGTCCCCGCGCCGCTCGGCGTCACCCAGGAGCGCTGGCTCACCTGCTATCGCGCCCTGGGATGCGCCGCGATGCTCGGCGACGTGCCCGGCATGACGACCAGGTTCACCCTCGCCTGCCGTTACGCGGGCCAGCGGCGCGACCCGGCCACCGTGGCCGCGGGTCGCCCGCGACGGGCTACCCCCGCTCTACGGCGACATAGAACCCGATCGCCAGGCCCTGAGTGCTGGCCGCCGGTGTCCGGCTGGCGATCGTCTCCAACGCGGTCAGCCATTCCGAGCGGCTGCTCGACAGTTTCGGCTTCCGCGACAGGGTGAGCGCGACGGCCATGTCCTGGTCCGTCGCCGTCCTCAAGCCGGATCTCCTGGTCTATCGGGCCGTACCCGACGCGCTCGGCGTCATCCCGGCGAGGCCGCCTACGTCGGCGACGGCGGGACGGCGGCGACGGCGGGACGGCGGGACGGCGGCGACGGCGGGACGGCGGGACGGCGGGACGGCGGGACGGCGAACTCCGCGGCGCCCGGCGGCTGGGACTGCGCGCCGCGCTCATCGAACGGGGGCTGCCACACACCGAGTCCGCACGGGCCTACGCCGACGTGTGCTACGCGGACCTGGCCGAGGCCGGGCGTGCGCCGCTGCACCCGGGAAAACCAGCCATGAAAGCCGACACGCCATTTGAGTGCAACACCTGTTGCAAAACTCGCCTGTGCCCAGATTAACAGAAACACCTATTACAAACTGCAGGTCAGGCCGCTCTCCAGCGCCACTATTGACAGCTAACACACGCCATTTTACGCTGCTCAGGAGACACATTCGGAAGAGGAGGGAGGGTCCCCGTCAGCACCGCCGCCGCTGGTCCGGTTAATGCTAACCCCGTTCCTGGTAAGGCCCGGCGGCGATCTCCGCCTGCGGATCCCGCGGCAAGACGTTCCTGCCAATCCCTCGGGAGATCTTAAGACGTTCCTTCTTCTCATAGGCGTGGACAGCCTGATCGCGCGTATCGCGATAGTCTGAGCGCCCGCGCTTCAAGCTACTGTCTCTGTCAGCATACTTAAAGTTCCGGGCCCGGGTGCGGTCACCCCAAAGGTTCGGATCTATTCGGACTACTATACGAGAATGACTTTTGTGGTTTAGTGGACAGAACGAGACATAATATGGCCGCCCCTCGCCAGCAGGCAGGGGAACGGTCAAATCGAACGGTCAAAAACGGTCAAACCGAAAGGTCGAAGTGGCATGGGTGGTTTCAATTACGCGGCATTCTTTCTCTTGGGCGTCGATTCCCTGATCGCCTGCATCGTCACGGGACCGATGTTCATCAAACAGCGGCATCACGAGCACAGTGAGCTCAGGTCACCGGGCGAGCACAAGCACCCATCACAGCGGAAGTGGTGGGCGATCGCGGGCGTGTCAGCCCTGGCATTGCCGTACGGGCTTTCGTACGGAGCCGGAGATGGAATCGGGTACCTGATCGGCACTCTGTTCCATTTCTCCATATCAGACTCGCTCAGCACCGTGCTCGAGATGACGCTGCTTGTCGCGCTCGGCCTCTACTGGATCGGGATCTACTTCGTCGCCAGCAAGATGCAGACATCGGAGCAGCTGCAAAAATGGTCGTGGCGAGGCATCTGGGTTCTGCCGGTGGCCCTGAGCATCGACAACCTGACCTACGGTGCGGTTACAGGCGTGCCTGCAAACGCCTCGGTCTGGGCCTCGGCGGGCCTGCAGGCGCTGGCGAGCGCCGGATTGGGCCTGATCGGCCTCGCGGTCGGAATCAGCCTCGCGGTCCTGATTCCGGCGCTGCGCACTCGGATGTACCGCACATTCGGGATCGTAGGCGTCGGCGTGATCGCCACGGCGGCCGTTCTGGCCTACACCGGCTGGTAAACCGATCGTGCGCGCCCCCAGTCCGCGCCTGCGGCGTGGACTGGGGTGCCCACATCAGCTGCATCGACGTCTCAGTCGTACTGCTCTAAGACGACTGGCAAGAAGCTGTGAATCCGAATTCCCGGGATTTAGCCAAGATTCCGGTTTCGTCAGATCAGGCGGGTGTCGTTGATGCGGCCTTGTTACGTGATGGGCTGATGTGAACGCAGCCCGTGGGTGCCAGTAATGCTGACACAGATGCTGCCCTGGGCATCTTCCCAGGGTCCCAGAAACATCAAGTTCTGGATCCGCCTGCGCGAGGGTCAGGTCATCCAGAACCTTCAGTACTCGTGTCACTACCGCCGAAAGGCACTCTTATATGAGGCGGACCGTGATGAAATGCGTGCACCACCGTCCGTTCGGTGAATGAAATCTTATTCTTCCGAACGGACGGTGGTGGCGCGGCCCCGGGCCGCTGCCACGCGCGGCCGGGCAGGCGTCTTCCCCGGGTTCACGGCTCGAGTGTTTTCAGCAGGCCGCGCAGGACACGGATGGCGGCGGTGAGGTCTTCGGGGTCGGCCGCGTCCTGCAGCGCGGCACGAGAGGTTTGGGTGAGGGCGTCGCCGCGGCGGACAAGGGCGGTTCCGGCCTCGGTCAAGGCGACGGCGTTCTCACGGCGGGTGTGGGAGGCGACCCGCACGGTCATCAGGCCGGCGGCGACGGCATGGTCGATCTGGCGGCTCACGCTACCCTTGGTCAGGCCGACCCGGTCGGCCCGGGGTGCCACGCCTGCTGCAGGACCAGGCCCTGGAAGATGGCGGCGCAGACCCGGGCGGCGCTCTCAGGGTCGATCCCGGCCGGCACGCCGCCGTCCTGCCGTTCGCGGCGGAGCAGTCCGGCGATGATCTCGATGGGCTCGTCCAGGCCGCTGCGCACGATGCGCATGACGCGCTCATCGCGCAAGGCCTCCCCCCCATAGCTGGACGGTGACCCGCCGCCACCGCACCACCAGGGCCGACGCTCCCGCCGTGAAGCCCGCCGCGGCCAGTGCCCGGCCCGGATCGTCCGCGCCGGACACGACCGGGACGAAACTGACGCGGGCCAGGGACCTTCCGCTGCGGCGCAGGGCACGCTGCCTGGCCGCCTGGGTCGCCGGATGATCCAGCTCGAACACCCGAACCAGGTGCTCGGCCTGCACACTGTCGATGACGTCCTCGCCTCGGTGCGCGAGATCTTCCCCGAAGAGGAACCGCCGGCACGGCTCAGGCTCCTCCTGGAGGACATCTTCTCCGAACAGGAGGAATGACCGGAGCCTCCCGGTCACCCGCTCGGTCCCCGCGAAACCAGCTGGCCCGTCCGGCCGGGCGGCCTGCAAGAACTCTGCCACCTCCATCGCCTTCGATGCCGCCGCTGAAGCTTTCCTGCACGTGGATCCGGGTCAGCACCGGGCCCTCGGCCGACTCGTCGTAGGCCGAGGGCTCGTACTCGTGCACCGTGATGACTGCGCTCGCGCGCGTCCGCTCACCACTGCGATCGCCCATCTGGCCTACCGCCTTCCGTTGGGCTTCTCAAACGCGCCGCAGAGCCTGGCCGGCGAATATGTGCAGCCCCACGCTGAGGGACTGTCCCCACTGAGGGACCTTTGCCTGAGCTGGGCGTCTGGCTGGGCGATGAGGCTGCGGGATATAAAGCAGTTGCGGTTCCTGGGGCTGGGGGGGCAGAGTTGGCGTGCCGGTGACACAGTTCGCCGGTGCACCCTAGGTGCCGCCAGTCACCGCCTGGAATGTCCTGACCCTTCAGTGAGGTCCGAAATCGGTTTTGCGGGGCTGGCGGTTACCCGGGACGCCGGATCGTCAACAGGGCATTGCGCCTCGAGCGCCGCACAGCGGGATCACGGCAGCGTCCCGGTTCCGCGAACGCACGTACGCACACGTGAATACGAGGGTGCCTCCCCGCCGGGCTAAGCAGCGACGGTAGTTGCACCGTTCGCTGGACACTCTCCACGCTAACGGCGGCAGACTCGATCCGAAAGCTGACATCGGCGCTGGCAGGCGGACGGCGTGGGTGGACCTCGCCCGCGTTTGGCCCAGACCGCCCGGGTCGGGCCCGGGGGGCGGCAAGGCATTCCGCACAACGCGCCTGCCTGGCAGGCGTTGCCCGCGCGTTTGACAACCGATAGCTCATTAACATAGCTTTCTAGCTATGGAGCGTAGCTTTCTGGGGATTGGCGGCCGTGCCTAGGGCAGGGCTCAGCACCGACGGGGTGGTCGATGTCGCCCTGGCCATCGTCGATGAGCGAGGGCCCGAGGCGCTGTCGCTGTCGGTGGTCGCCGCCCGGGCCGGGGTTGCCGCGCCGTCGCTGTACAAGCATGTGGCGAGCCTGGCCGAGCTGCGGTCACGGGTGGCCGCCCGGGTCCTGGCTGAGATGACCGAGGTGGCGACAACAGCCGTGCTGGGGCTGAGCGGGGACGCAGCGATCGCCGCGCTGATGAGGCGGCTGCGCGCCTACGGCGCAGAACATCCTGCCCGCTACCTGGCGGTGCCGCCGGACCCGATGCACGACCCGGCGCTGGCGCAGCCAGCGGAGCGCTTTATCGAGGTATTCCTGGCCGTGCTGCGCGGCTACGGCCTGCATGGCGCCGCCGCGATTCACGCCACCCGGTGCCTGCGCGTGATCGTCCACGGCTTCGTCTCGATCGAATCCAGCGGTGGCTTCGGCCTGGCCGAGGACCCAGCCGAGACCTACGAACAGCTCATCCAGATGTACCTCGCATCGTTGCCCCGGCACTGACCTGCCGCAGTTCACAATCACAGGAGACGCACATGTCCACCTCCGCAACCCGCATCCGCGCAGGCGCTGTCGCCTTGGCGGCTGCCGGCGTGTTGTTCCTCGCGTACCCAGCGCTGCGGCCCTGGCACGACGAAGGCACGGTCGCCGGGGCAACAGCCTCGATGAGCTCCACTGCCTGGGTGACTGCTCATTTCTTCGCGATGCTCGGGTTCATCCTGATGCCGCTGGGGCTGCTGGCCCTGCGCTTGACGCTCGCACCCACCAGGGCCGAGCCGCTAGCCCTGACAGCAGCATTGCTGGCTTGGATCGGCTCCGGGCTGGTGCTGCCCTACTACGGAGCTGAAAGCTTCGGGCTGCACGCGATCGCCGGATCCGCTGGGCCCAGGGCCGACCTTCTCAGTCTCACCCACGCGGTGCGCTACCAGCCGCTCGCGGCGACGATTTTCGGCACGGGACTGCTGCTGCTGGCTGCCGCAGCCATCATGGCGGCGATCGCGGTGTGGCGCTCAGACGTCCTCCCCCGCACCAGCGCCATCCTCTTCGCCACCGGAATGGCCCTGTTCCTTCCGCAGTTCTTCAGCCCTGTCCCAGTCCGGATCTCCCACGGCATCCTGCTCGCCGCGGGCTCGGTCGTCCTCGCCGCCGCACAATGGGCGTCGGCCGGCCGGCCTCGCGCCGCCGTCACCCCGCCCGCCGGCCGTTCTTCCGCCGTTGTCGGCGGCATGGCCCGGCACCCAGCGGCGCGGCCCTCATGACGGCCCGCACCCGGCGGCCGCCCCACGACCACCCGCACCCGCCCGCGCGTAAGCCAGCCGTCAGCGCCAGCAGGCGGTCCCCGGCACCTGTCGCAGCAGGGATGCGCAACACGCCGACCCACCCCGGCTGCGGCCGCGCCGGCTTGCTCGGCCGGCCTCAAGAGCCCTGCGAGTCAGGTCACCGCACATGTCCGCTGGGCGGCAACGGCGCCACACAGGCCGCCCACTACCCTGACGAGTGGAGGATCTCATCATGAAGATCGCGCCGGGCATCCACCGGATCGGCGACAACAGCATGATCAACGCGTATCTTATCGAGCAGGCCGACGAGGTAACGATCATCGACGCCGGGGTGTCCGGCTTCTACAAGGATATCGACCGGGAGCTGGCCGCAATGGGCCGCACGCCCGCAGATGTTCGGGCGCTGATCCTCACCCACGGGCACACCGACCACATCGGCTTCGCAGAGCGACTGCGCCGCGAGCGGCGGGTCCCGGTATGGGTGCACGAAGCCGACGCCGCCCTGGCCCGCGGCGAGGTGCCGAACCCGGCGAAGGGCTACGGCCCGGTAAAGCTCGGGCCCTTGCTCGGCTTCTTGTGGTTCAGCGCCCTGCACGGCGGGCTGCGCACCCCGAAGCTGCAGCAGGTCGCGATCTTCGGCGACGGGGCAACCCTGGACGTCCCGGGCAGCCCGCGGGTCATCTTGACGCCCGGCCATACCCCCGGCAGCGCCGCCCTGCACGTCGCATCGCTCGGCGCCCTGTTCGTCGGGGACGCATTCGCCACCTACGCGGTGACCACGGGCGCACGCGGCCCCCAGGTCGCGCCGTTCACCGCGGACGCGGCCCAGGCGGTCGAATCGCTGGCCCGTCTCGATGCAATCTCCGCTGATCACGCGCTTCCTGGGCACGGCGACCCCTGGACGGGCGGCATCCAGGAAGCGATCCGCCAGATACGCCAGCGGCATGACAGCCGCGGCTAACCCGGCGGCGCAGAACAACGAGGCATCTTGCCATAGCCGTTCGGGTTAAGGGCTGAGCTTCCCCCGGAGTGGGAATCTCCGGGATCCGGGTCGATGGGGCCAGTGCCGCGCAGGGCGCCGGGCCGTCCGGCCATCTCGGTAAGCGTGGTCACGGCGATCAGGCGCGCATAAAGCCGTCGGCGAATTCGCGGTTCCCCGTGGAGGGTGTGCGACCACGCATCACGGATGCTGTCGCACAGAGACCTGCGCCGCCTACTCGGTCAGCTCCTCGAATGGGACGGCGATCTTGAACGGATAGGTCAGCACCACGCCGTACTCCATGACCGATTCCATCCGGTACTGGCACGTGGCGGCGTCCAAGTGAAACTCCCGCGTGTCGATGATGTCGCCATCGGCGGACATCCGGACCACCACATAAGCAGGAATCCCGGCCGCTGCGTACTGCGCCATCTTGTCCACCAGGTCCTCCCGCTCGGTCGACGGAGATGACACCTCGACCATCAGCAGGACGTCCGATGCCTCTGGCTTCGCGTTGCGGTCTTCCTTGCATCGGTATACCACTACGTCGGGACGCCGGAAGGTGTACTTCGGAACATGCCACAGCACCACGTCGGTTTCCATCTGCACGCGAGTACACGGCTCTTTCGGCCGGGCGGTCTCGAACGTGTTCGCCAGACGCCGGGCTACCTGCTGGTGCTGCGGCGTCGGCGACTCGCAGACGATCACGTAACCGTGAACTACCTCGATCCGGCGGGCCACACCGGCCGGGAGCGCCTTATACTCGGCCTCGCTCATGGTGTTCGGCAACCCCATGTCTGGTAGGACGCTCATCGGTTCTCTCCTCTTTTGCGGCGCTCGTTCTCCGGCAACCATCAGTTCTGCACACGTAAGCAAATGTAGAACGGAGCCGGGACCGGTAACCTGGCGGCATGCCGCGCGGCCACCATCCCGGCGATGCCCAGATCCGCCGATCGCTGCGAGACACAGGCCGGGCCTGGGCAGCACTGAGCCTGGCGGTTTACCAGGGACAGCCGGGGCCGAGGGCCAGCAGCGGCCGGACGGCGCGGTCGGCGCGGCGCACATCCTCCTCCGGCAGCCGGAAGTGGTCCGCCACACTGGCGAAGGTCGCCTTCCCTCCGGCCCGGTAGCCGACTAGGCGGATCACGCAGGCGGCCAGGACAGCCGGCGCATGCGCGGCGAGCAGCCGATCCCGGACATCGCCAAGCCGATCCCACGCCGCCAGGGCGCGAGCGGAGACTGGGAGGCCGTTCCAGTCACACCCGGCGACGGCCAGCTGGCGCTCGACCGGATCAAGGTCCCCCGCCGCCGGGGCGGACGACCTGGCGTCCGGGCGCCGACCCCACCAGTAGAAGTTCCAGAAGGCGCCGTCGGCGGTCACCGGAAACGGCAGCACCTCGGCCGCCTGCCCGTCCTGGCAGGGGATGAAGTAGCGGTATTCGGTGCCGGATGAGCCGAGCAGCACGCCATGGACTATCTCTGCGTCAACCGCCGCGGTGAACCGTTCCGGCGCCTCACTGGCGGGCATGCCGATGATGCCGGTGAAGGCGGCCGGACCGTACACGCGGGCGAGCGCCGCTGCCGGCGAATCAGGATGCACGACCCTGGCTAGCGTGCGCCGGTCGCCGCTCGCCACCGCGGACCACACGCGTTCGGCCAGCGCGGGCCTGGCCTTCTGCTGCGGCCCGCGCACCTTGGGCGGGACAGCCCGACGCTGGCTGGGTTTCGACGCTGCCACCGGGGATGCAGCGGCCGGTTTCGCCACCGCAGGCTCGGCGGGCGCGGGCGACTTGACCGGCGCGGGCTTCCCGGCGGCCGATGCAGGTTTCCTCGCGGCCGGCTTAGCGGCCGACGCCACCGTCGGCGGCTTCGGAGGCAGGCACGCCTCGCAGCCGAGCTTCTCCTTGCCGGCCACCAGTGCGGCCTCGGCCGAACACGACGGGCAGCGCACCGGCGCGTATGCCGCGGCTGGCAACAGCCAGTCGAAACTCATCGGGTACCGCCGCGACCCGCGCAGCACGTCGGCAGCGACCCGCAGCGCGGGCACCAGTAGCACATGCAGCCGGTATGGCCTGATCACATGCCGGGCATCGTACTTCTCGGCGATCTCGGCCAGCCGCCGCGCCTTTTCCTCGTGGGTAGCGCGCAGCCGCTCCCGCAACACGGCGGCCCGGTCTGGCGTGGCAGTCGCAAGGCGCCGCTCGATGCCGGCGATCGCGTCCGCATAATACGCCGCAGCCCGGCCGCGTTCGGCCTCGAATCCGCCGCTCACCTCGGCGGCGAGCACGGCACGCCGGGAAACCGCGGCCGAGTCCATCAGCCGGTGGGCGTGACCGATCGCTGGAAGCACGTTCTCAGCGGGAGGTACCACCATACGTTCGGTAGAAAGGGCCTTGGACAGCGACCTGGCAAGCGCGGCAGGCAGCTCGCGACGGGAAGAGACATCCACCCAGCGCTCCGCCTCCTCCTGGAAGCGGTCCTCGGCCGACAGCTCGTAGGTGACCAGCGCGCCTACCCGGATGACGGGGTGCAGCACGAAGGCGGGCTCGCCGGACAGGTCGATCCGGCCATGGTCAGTCGGGAAAGCCTCGCGGACCTCGGCCTGCAGCACGTCACATCCCGGCGGGACGGCGGCGGGCCGGTCCAGGACGAGGTAGCCGGCGTCGCCGGCCGCCAGTACCCGGTCGGCGGCCTCGGCGAGGATGGGATGACCGGCGGTGAGCAGCATGGCACCCGCCTCCCGCGCGACGTCGGGGTCGGCGGTGACCCGGAGCTCCTCCGGCAGCCGGTACGCATCGCGAAGGTGGCCGGGGAGGACCACGTACGCGGAATCCCCGGCCGGGTCCCAGAGCCCGCCGTCGGCGGCAACGTGCCGCAGCCAGAACTCCAGCGCGGGGTCGGTGTTCGATCGGCCTGGGCCTCCGGCCACGGTGTTCACGCGCCCTCCTCTTCCGAGACCAGGTTGTCGATCGACGTGCGGCTGGCCAGGTACTCGGTCCTGGCTCGGGCCAGGTCGTCGCCGATGACCGCCATCCGCTCGCCGAACTCCGCGTCGTCTTCCGAGGCGACGAACGCGTCGAACACCGTGGTCTCGAAGTCGAACTCGTCGTCCACCCGGCCGAGGATCATGTCGAGCTCGCCCACTACCAGCTCGAACAGGTTGATCTTCGCCTCGAGCACGCGCAGCACCTGCTCCTCGATGGTGCCGCTGGCGACCAGGTTGGTCAGCAGCACATCGTGCTCCTGACCGACCCGGTGCAGACGGCCGAGCCGCTGCTCGATCTGCATCGGGTTCCACGGCAGGTCCATGTTCACCATCACGTGGCAGAACTGGAGATTGCGCCCCTCACCGGCGGACTCGGTGGACAGCAGCACCCGGGCCCTGTCCCGGAACGCGGCAATCGCTGCCTCCTTCTCCGCGCGCGGCAGGCTGCCGTGGTAGACCGCAGCGCCCGGCACCTGCTCAGTGAGCAGCTCCAGGGTTTGCCGGAACGCGGTGAACACCAGGACCTTCTGCCCCGCCTGGGTGAACCGGCCGAGCCGATCGAGCAGCACCGCGACCTTCGCCGGGGCGGTGAGCAGGGAGCCGCGCCGGGCCAGGTCGTCCCAGCCGATCTTGGCCAGAGTGGGCGCCGCCGCGGCGGGGCTCGACCCGGCCAGCTTCGCCACGCTGCGCAGGGTCAGCCGTCGCGCCGACGTGACCGTCCTGCCCTCGGCGCGGACTCGTGCTGTCAGGTCGGCGTACCATTGCCGTTCGGCGCCGGACGGCTCGACGCGTACCGTCTCGGCCAGACGCTGCGGGAGGAGCACGCTCACCTCGCTGCGCCGGTGCCTGATCATGACCTCGGCGGTCTGCTTGCGCAGCGCGGCGATGTTCCGTGGTTCCTTGCCGGGCGTGGCGAGCGGCGCGGAGCCGTGGGCGGCGCGGAACTGGGCCGCGGTCCCCAGCAATCCGGGCGCGACCAGGCTCACCATCTCGTACAGGTCCTGTAGCCGGTTCTCTACCGGTGTGGCGGTCAGCAGCAGCAGGTAGCGCGACCTGAGCTGGCGGATCAGCTGCCCGGAAGCGCTGCGCGGTGCCCGGACCCGGTGCGCCTCGTCGACGATGATCAGGTCCCAGGGATCCGCTGTCAGCTGCGATTTCAGCGGGTCGCGACGGGCGGCCGCCAGCGAGGCGACCAGCACGCCCCGATCCGCGTCCTGACCAGGAATCGTCGTAGGCACACCGAACTTGCGCTCGAGTTCCTCCTGCCACTGCGCCACGAGCCCAGCCGGGGTGATGACCAGCGTCCGGTCGGCCAGCCCGCGCAGCCGCAGCTCAGCGAGAATCAGCCCGGCCTCGATGGTCTTGCCCAGTCCCACCTCGTCGGCGAGTATCGCCCGGCCCCGCATCCGGCGCAGCGCGCTTCGCGCCGCCTGCAACTGGTAATCGAACGGGGTGAACCGGAGCGCGGGAACCGAGAGGAACATGTCGAATCCCGGCCTGCTCCATACCTTGACGGCTTCGTCCACCAGGAGCGACACCTGCTCGTCCACAAGCGCCCCGACGCTGCCCGCACCGTCGCCGACGCCGCCTCCCAGGCTGGCGAGCAGTGACGCGTATAGCTCCAGCGCGTCCCGCTCGCCCGATCGTGCCGTCCGCCCGTCCGTCACGCCGACCCTCCTCCGTGTGCCTGACGGGAATCCATGCTCTCACGGGCGGCCGTCATTCTGGGGGTGCCGTGCCGCGGTCGCGCCTACCCCGGACAGCCGGTTGAGCAGAATGCCATGCCGTGCCTGTAGCTGATCGATACGGCGCTTGACCGTGCAGGAAGCATCCGATAACGGGGGACTGTCCCGCTGAGGGACCGATTTCCGGGCTTCCCGGAGCGACACGGCGTCCGTCGCCGCAGGTGAGAGGACATCTCCCGGTCACTGAGGACGGCAGTTCCCCCGTTCGCTGGACACTCTCGATAACGGCTCTTCGCCGAATGCGAGGCACGAGCATCGAGGGCGGCCAGGTAGTCGTCCGCGAACGCTATCCGCTCATCGGGAGCCGGCCGAGGCGGGGGTGGATCACATCGGCGGATTGTCCGCGATGCCGGATGGCTCGGCGGGGCGTGGCGGCCAGGGCAGGCGGTCGGTGACGGCGATGGCGGTGACCACGGCGGCGGCACAGGTGGCCAGGGCCAGGGCCGGGATCGCGCGGGCGGCCGGGGCCAGCAGCGCGAGCAGGGCGATCCCGGCCAGCCGGGGCCAGGAGACGTAGCGCCATACCACCAGCTTGAACGCGGCGTGGCCGGCCAGGAACAGCGCCGGGCCGCCGAGGATCATCCAGGCCGCCGCGGTGGACGCCGGGCGGGCCGGATCGGAAAGGACCTGCTCGTCGGCCGCGGCCGTGACGATGATGCCGGCCACCATGACCGGGTGGATGAAGTGGTACGCGGAACGGCCCAGCCGCCCGGGGTCGTCCGAGCGGGCGATCATCTCGGCCGCAGCCTCGGCGCTCTGGTCGAAGTACAGCCACCACAGCGCCACCGAGCCGGTGAACGCGACGATGAAGGCGGCTACGCCGGATGCGGTGACCGACCTCTGCTGGGCCAGGGTGGCGCCGATGAGGACGATCGACTCGCCCAGCGCGATCAGGATGAACGCCTGGCAGCGCTCGGCGAAGTGGCCGCCCTCGATGGTCCAGTCCGAGGTACGCGACCGGCCCAGGCCCGGCGTGTAGAAGCCGGCCGCGCCGCCGGCCAGGTCCACCCCGACGGCGAGCAGCCACAGCAGGGCGCGGGCGGATCCGTGCGCCAGGCCGCCAGCGACGGCGAACGCGCTGCTGATCACGCACCAGGCCAGGATGCGCTGGAAGTTGGCCTGCAGCGGGTGCCCGCGCAGCGCGATCACCATGAACACGCTGCGGCCGATCTGCTGGACCGCGTAGGCGCCGCCGACCCACAGGCCCAGATTCCCGAACGCCCGGGGCAGCGACGCCGACATGGCCAGGCTGACCAGCATGAGCGCGACGAGCAGCAGCCGGACCGCCATCTGCTCCGGGTCCAGCCAGTTCGTCACCCAGGTGGTGTAGGCCCAGAGCATCCACACCATCCCCAGCAGCAGCCCGGCCTGCAGCGCGCCGGCCACGGTGGGGTGGCCGAGCAGGTAGTGGGACAGCTGGGTGACGGCGAACACGTACACCAGGTCGAAGAACAGCTCGATGTTCGTGACCCGCTGCGCGCCGGACCGGTCCCTGAGCAGTCGCGGGGCCGGGGAGCCGGCGGAGGCCGCTGAGGCCACTGAGGCCAGGTCGCTCACCCGCGGCCTCCGCTCACACGGGGGTCCTCACCAGGCGTAATGCTCGGGCGCGGGACGCCCGAAGTTCATCGTGCCGAGGCACAGGCGGCTCACGGAGAGGCCGGAACGGCCCAGGTGGGTGTATTCCATGCCGTTACCCTTTCACGGCGCCGGGGTTTCATTCCTGTCCGGATGACCGCAGTGCCTGGCCACCGCTCGCGGGTGCCGCAGGCGGCCGGGGTCGCCGGGCGGGGCACGCGCGGACGCGATGAGGACAACATCGCCCGTTCGGGATAATGCCGTTGATTATTGTTACGATAAGCACATGCAGGCAATTCTGGGTGCGCAGCAGTGGTGGCCGGCCGGTTAGGGCGGTCGCATCCAGCGTTCATGAAGGCCGTCCGGGATGGACGGTCTTTTTCCTGCCCTGCCGGCCGTCCGCCCGGACTCCAGGAGGACGGAACCATGACCACGACCATTGCCCAGCAGCGTTCGGCCGAGCTCGAGGAGCTGATCGACCGGGACGCGGCGGCCTTCCGGATCCTGACCGGCGACCGGCCGACCGGGCGGCTGCACCTGGGCCATTACTTCGGCACCCTGCGTAACCGGGTCAGGCTGCAGGACCTCGGCGCCGAGGTCTTCGTGCTGATCGCCGACTACCAGGTGCTGACCGACCGGGACACGGCCGAACGGCTGGACGAGTACGTGACCGGGCTGCTGCTCGACTACCTGGCCATCGGGCTCGACCCGGCCCGTACGGTGATCTTCGCGCACAGCGCGGTGCCCGCGCTCAACCAGTTGCTGCTGCCGTTCCTGAGCCTGGTCTCGGTGCCCGAACTGAACCGCAACCCGACGGTCAAGGATGAGATCGCGCAGTCCAGGCAGGCGGCGGTCAGCGGGCTGATGCTCACCTACCCGGTGCACCAGGCCGCGGACATCCTGTTCTGCAAGGCGAACCTGGTGCCGGTCGGCCAGGACCAGCTGCCGCACCTGGAGCTGACCCGGGTGATCGCGCGCCGGTTCAACGACCGGTTCGGCCTGCCGGTGTTCCCGGTGCCGGACGCGCTGCTGTCGGCCGCGCCGCTGCTGCTCGGCACCGACGGCACCAAGATGAGCAAGAGCCGCGGCAACACCATCCCGCTGTCCGCCACCGCGGACGAGACCGCCCGGCTGATCAGGGGCGCGCAGACCGACTCCGAACGGCACATCGGCTACGACCCGGCCGGGCGTCCCGCGGTCTCCAGCCTGGTCCTGCTGGCCGCCCTGTGCCTGGACCGGGACCCGCGGGAGGTGGCCGCGGACATCGGCGGCGGCGGGGCCGCCGCGCTGAAGGACGTCGTCACCACCGCGATCAACGACCTGCTCGCCCCGGTCCGGGCCCGCCGCGCCGGGTACGCGCGGGACCTCGGCTACGTGCGCCGGGTGCTGCGGGACGGCAACGCGCGGGCCAGCGAGATCGCCACGGTCACGCTGGCGGAGGTGCAGGCGGCCATGGGCATGCGGTACTGAGCCGGCGGGCCAGCCGGGTACGTGGCCGCGGGCCTTAGGGCGCTATCCACGGGGGGCCAGGAACCCGGCGCGTCCCGGTGGTGTTGACTGGGACCGGACGGGTGATGGACCCGTCTTCCCGGCCATCCGCGCCGAAACCCAGGAGGTGCTCATGCCGACCCCCGTCACCGACGCCGATCTCGTCTTCGCCGCCGAACTCGGCCAGCAGTTGCGGGTGGACTCCGTCCGGTCCAGCACATCGGCCGGATCCGGGCACCCGACCTCGAGCATGTCCGCCGCCGACCTGCTCGCCGTCCTGGTCAGCCGGCACCTGCGCTATGACTGGGACGACCCGGACAACCCCGGCAACGACCACCTCATCTTCTCCAAGGGACACGCGTCGCCGCTGCTCTACTCGATCTACAAGGCGGTCGGGGTGGTCTCCGACGAGGAGCTGATGACCGGCTACCGGCGGTTCGGTTCGCGCCTCGAAGGTCACCCCACCCCGGTCCTGCCCTGGGTCGACGTGGCCACCGGGTCGCTCGGCCAGGGGCTGCCCGACGGCGTCGGCGTCGCGCTGGCCGGCAAGTACCTGGACGAACTGCCGTACCGGGTCTGGGTCCTGTGCGGGGACAGCGAGATAGCCGAAGGCTCGATATGGGAGGCCCTCGACAAGGCCTCGTATTACAAGCTGGCCAACCTGATCGCCATCGTCGACGTCAACCGGCTCGGCCAGCGCGGCCCCACCGAGCACGGCTGGGACACCGAGACCTACCGCCACCGCGTGACCGCGTTCGGGGCCCGGGCCGTCGTCATCGACGGGCACGACGTCGCCGCGATCGACCGGGCCCTGGCCCAGGCCGGGGACCTCAGCGGGGAGCAGCCGACCGTCATCCTGGCCCGGACCCTCAAGGGCCGCGGCTTCTCCGAGGTCGAGGACCGCGAGGACTGGCACGGAAAGCCGCTGCCGGCGCAGATGGCCGAGCGAGCCGTCACCGAACTCGGCGGCGAGCGCCACCTGCTCGTCCGCGGCCCGGTGCCCGGCAGGGCCGCCCCGCGCCGGGCGGCCGATGGCCGCGCCGAGATCAAGCTGCCGACCTACGACCGCGGCCAGAAGGTAGCCACCCGCAAGGCCTACGGCGACGCGCTCACCGCGCTCGGCGCCCGGCCCGACGTGGTCGCCATGGACGGAGAGGTCAGCAACTCGACCCACGCGGACGAGTTCGCCAAGGCCTATCCCGAGCGCTACTTCGAGATGTTCATCGCCGAGCAGCAACTGGTCGCCGCGGCGGTGGGCGTCGGCGTGCGCGGCTACCGGCCGTTCGCCTCGACCTTCGCCGCGTTCTTCACCCGGGCCTACGACTTCATCCGGATGGCCGCCATATCCCAGGCCGATATCTGCCTGTCCGGCTCGCACGCGGGCGTGGAGATCGGCGCCGACGGGCCCTCCCAGATGGCGCTGGAGGACCTGGCCATGATGCGCGCGGTGCACGGCTCCACGGTGCTCTACCCCGGCGACGCCACCAGCGCCGCGGCGCTGGTGGCGGCCATGGCCGACCGGGAGGGCATCTCGTACCTGCGGACCACCCGAGGCGCCTACCCGGTGCTCTACGACGCCGGCGAGTCGTTCCCGGTCGGCGGCTGCAAGGTGCTGCGCTCGTCCGGCGAGGACCAGGTCACGCTGGTCGGCGCGGGCGTGACCCTGCACGAGTGCCTGGACGCGGCCGATCAGCTGGCCCGCGACGGCATCAGCGCCCGGGTCATCGACCTGTACTCAGTCAAGCCCGTCGACACCGCCACCCTGGCGGAGGCCGCCGAGGGCACCGGGGGCAGGCTGGTCATCGCCGAGGACCACCATCCGGAGGGCGGCCTCGGGTCCGCGGTCATCGACGCCCTGGTCAGCACCGGGCGCGCCGAGCTGGCCGTCGCTCACCTCGCGGTGCGCGAGATGCCCGGCTCGGGCACCACCCCGGAGTTGCTCGCCGCCGCCGGGATCGACGCCGCCCACATCGCAGCCGCCGCCCGGAGCCTGCTCACCTAGCCCAACTTCATGATCGTGGACAGTTTTGGGCGCTATGGCAACATTTCAAAACAATCTGAGTTATCGGCGTGTCGCATGACATGATTTTGGTATGAACGCTGAGCTGGGATTCTTGGGACAGCTAG
>Ga0335076_10002736_pt1 | contig 17576 bp, 13 predicted proteins | sample Lox_Sample_25_FD_206717 | JGI IMG/M metagenome (GOLD analysis project Ga0335076, IMG submission 206717) | Soil microbial communities from Loxahatchee National Wildlife Refuge, Florida, United States - Lox_Sample_2.5 | ecosystem: Environmental > Terrestrial > Soil > Wetlands | place: USA... | reverse complement strand
GCCTCGGGGGACCATCCTGCACGATCAACCTCGACCAGCTCGCATTTCGCCGCTTGCACGTCCGTGGCACCACCTTCAGCGTGAGGAGCGCGGAGGAGCGCGGAGAAGTCTGCGCTGCGCTGGTCCCCGATGTTCTTCCGGCGGTCGCCGACGGCCGGATCAAGCCGATCATCGATCGCGTATTCCCCTTCGCGGAGGCCCAGAGCGCCGCCGATCGGATGCGGTCCAATCAGGCCGCCGGAAAGCTCGTCCTAACCCTGCCCTAGCACCCCCAACCAGCAGCGTTCGACAAGGAAACACGCAATGAGCCAGATCTTCGGCAACCCCGCGCAACTCGGCTACATCGTGCGCGACATCCGCGCCGGCATGGACGCCTGGCTGGCCCAGGGCATAGGCCCCTGGTTCTACTTCGAGAACGTGGAGACCGACTACTTCCGCCATCGAGGGGTCGACTCACCGATGCGGATGAGCGCGGCGATAGCGAACTCGGGCGCGTTGCAGATCGAGCTCATCCAGCAGCGAAACGACGCACCGTCGATGTACAAGGAGTTCCTCGACGCGGGGCGCGAAGGCTTCCAGCACGTCTCCTATTGGACGACGGATTACCAGACGCTCTACGACAAGGCCTTGGCGCTTGGGTACCAGGTGGGCCACGAGGGAGCAATCGGCGGCGAGCAGGGCCGCTTCGCCTACTTGGAAAACAGCGGCACACCCGGCACGGGCACGGTGATGGAGATTTCCGACGTCAGTGGTTCCAAGGGAGTCTTCTTCGCGCACGTGCGCGAAGTCGCGGAGAGCTGGGACGGCAGCGAGCCGATCCGCCAGCTCAACTGAGCGGGGTATCGAGCGTGGCGCAAGTGGATGTCTGGGTGCATGCGATGGAGACCGGGACGGTGCGCATCAAGACGAGGCAAGCCGAACCCCGTCACGAGCGCCGCGAGCGGCGTCTGCTTGACGTCCTGACGGACCGAAAATGGACTGCGCCGCTGCCGGTGAGCTGCTACGCGATCGAGCACCCCGAGGGAATGATCGTTGTCGACACCGGCGCGAATACGCGCGCGGGCAAACCCGGCTACGAGCCGCGCTGGCACCTCTTGGCACAGCGGGCGGCAAGGTTCTCGGTAGATGCCGCCGAGGAGGTGGGGCCGCGGCTGAGCACGCTGGGGCACGATCCGCGCTCAGCGGCCACGGTCGTGATGACGCACATGCACGGCGATCACGCCGGCGGTCTCTCCTACTTCGAGGGCGTGAGCGTCCTGATGACCGAGCGGGAGGCCTCCATCGCAACCGGTCGCGGCGCGGAGATCAACGCGTACTTCCGGCGCAACCACCCACGCTGGCTGAAGCCGAGCACTGTGCGCTTCGACAGCGATCCGTGGGAGACATTCGACGCATCGATCGCGCTGACGTGCGACGGCGCGATCCGGCTCATCCCCACGCCGGGACACACATCCGGCCACCTCTCCGTCGTCATCGAGCAGGGAGACCATCTCGTGCTGCTCGCAGGCGATGCGGTTTACAGCGAGCAGCAGCTCCAGCGCGGGACGATCGACGGCGTAGCCGAGAGTGCCGCCCAGCACAGAGACAGCATGAGACGCATCCGAGAGCTGTGCACCCGTCGCAACGTGATCGTCGTGCCGACCCACGATCCCGAGGGGGCCCGGCGTCTTGCCGAACGGCGGTACACGGTCGTCGAGGACCCCGCCACCGAACACAAGGAGAAGAGCGATGCATACGGATGAGACGCGCGTCTACTCGAGCGATGACCGGGCATGGATCCCCGTTCCCCTGATCCCGAAAGGCGAGGCGTGGATCAAGGTGATCCACGCCGACCCCGACCTGCACAAGGTCGTCTTCAAGTTCCGCTTCGGGCCGGGAACCGAGCTGCCGGCCCACACTCATCGCTGCCATGCGATCGCGTACACGATCTCGGGCGAGTGGGCGTACGAGGGCTTCACCCTCCCGACCGGCGCGATCGCCTACGAGCCCGTCGAGAGCACTCACACGGCCACGAGCGAGCACGGGGCCGAGCTGGCCGTCGTGCTCGACAGCACCGACGACCAGTTCCTGATCAACCACATGCCTGACGGCGAGGACGTCCCATTCGACATGGCGTTCTTCCAGTCGCTCGAGGGCATCACGCCCCAGGCAGCGGAGGAGATGCTCGCTGATCTCGCCGAGAGCCGCTGACCCAGGCTCCGTAACCAGACGCGCGAGCGATGGTCGCTCACCCGTTGTCGAGCAACCGTCGGAGTCGCAGCGCCGTGTGCAGCTCGGCGTTGCGTGCCGCGATCGGCCGACCGAGCAGCTCCTCGATCGAGCGTATCCGGTAGGAGGCCGTCCGGACGCTGATGCCCAGGCGTGCGGCCATCGAGGAGGCGTTGTAGCCCGACTCCAGGTACGCCTCCAGCGTCTCCAGCAAGCGCGCGCCGCGGTCTCCATCGCTGAGCAGCGGGCCGAGCTCGTCGCTCACAAAGCGGGTCGCGCCCGCGCGGTCGCGGGTCGTCAGCCACTCCAGAGCGACTTCGTCGAATCGCGTCACCGCTCCGTCGCGGGCTGCTCCGAGCGCGTGCGCGGCGCGTGCTTGGCCGTGACCCGTCACGAACCCATCGCGACCGGACGCGGGGCGGCCAATTCCGACATTGACATCGCCTCCGGCGACCGCCAGCTCCGGCGGGTCGCTCTCGAACCATGCCCAGACGAGGTCGGGAGCCACCTGCAAGACGAGCCGGCGTGCCTGCACGATCGCACGCATCATCCGCGCGACCTGCGCGCCACTGGCGACGACGGCTACGTGCTCGCCACGCAGGTCGTACTCAAGGGCCGAGCCGTCGACGGTCGCGTCCAGAAGGATCTCTTGCACAAGCGCCAGCCTCGCCTGTTCGCGCGAGCGCATCACGAGGTCACGCTCGGCCAGGTACTCCTCGGTTTGGAGCGTCGTCATTCGGTCGCCGCCCTCGAACATCACGTCGGCGACGAGCCGCACGAGCAGTTCCCGTTGCACCGGGTCCGGCTCGACCTCATCCACGGCCGCGCACACCGCTTGCCACACCACCCGCTGACCGACCCGGAACAGCCTCAGCAATGTGGGCAGCGGGATGCGGGCGCGAGCCGCAAGGCGCGCCCAATGACCCGTCTGGAAGGTCAGCGACTCCGGGAGGCGTTGCTCGACCCGAAACGCGGTGAAGGCATCGACCAGGTCGGCGTGGACCGCCTCGCGCAGGGCCGCCTGGAGCTCGTCGTCAGCCGGCAGATCCGGGATCTCGCGGCGATGTGCCGCGAGCATCAGCTCCCCGATCCGCTCCACGTCGCTCGAGAGCTTTTGCTCCAGGCGCTGAAGTGCCTCCTCTTGCGGAAGCGTCGACATAGCGCGAGCCTACGCGCGCCCGTCTCAGAGCGTGATCACGTGATCAGGGGGATTCACGGCAAGTGCCGCGTACAGGTCGGGAAAGCAACCCACACGAGCCCCTTCGACGGTGTCCTTCGGCTCACACCCGCCCGGTTCGCCCTCCGCGAGCGCGCGCTCGAGCGCACAGCGATCGCAGAGCATGAGCAGGATCTGCTGGTCTGTGGCGACCTTCGCCAGGCGCTCACCGAGGGGGTCGCCGCGACGGAGGACGAACGTGTTGTCGTCGAAGAACATCATCCCGACGACCTCCACGCCATGCGTGCCCGCCTCGAGCTGCGGCAGGATCATCTTGCCGAGCTTGTAGCTCGCGGTGTGACCCGAGGTGGAGAAGACGTAGGCGACCTTCATGCCGTGGAGCCTAGTCCATCTCGAAAAGAGATGCACCCTGATACGCTCGTCGCGATGCGCCACGACGAGCTCGATGAGGTCTATTGCTCGGTCGCGCAGACCTGGGCAGTGATTGGCGAGCGCTGGACGATGCTCCTGATCCGGGAGGCGTTCCTCGGTGTCCGCCGCTACGAGGACTTCCGGCGCCGCCTGTGCGTCTCGCGCAACCTGCTCAGCGACCGGCTGCGCGTGCTCGTCGAGCAGGACGTTCTCGATCGGCGACTGTACTGCGAGCACCCAGAACGTCACGAGTACCGCTTGACGGAGAAGGGGCTCGTGCTCTACCCCATTCTCGTCGCGCTCGGCGCCTGGGGTGACAGATACAAGGTCTCCGAACCGCCGATCACCTACACGCACACTGCCTGCGGGCTGGAGTGCCACCCGCGGCTCACCTGCGATCGGTGCGGCGAGCCGGTCGATCCCCGCCAGATCGTCGCCCACACGGCCCCCGACGCCTTCGAGCGCGTTCCCGAGAAGGTCCGCCGGTGACGCTAAATGACCGCCGCGCGCGGATCGTGCTCCGGCTCGTGCTCAACGGCATCGGCGCGTGGCTCGCACTCTCGAGCCGCGTCAGCGACGAGTTCCGCAAACAGGTCACCCGCGGCGCGATCATCGAGCTCGGCAGCGACGACGGCGTGACCCATCGGTTCACGTTCGACGGCGCGACGAGAAAGGTCACGCTCCGCGGCGGCGCGCGCAGCGGTGATCCCGACTGTGCGCTGCGCTTCCGGTCGGCGAAGCTCGCGCTGGCCGCGCTCGGCTCGAAGGATGGTCCGCGCATGATGCTCGATGGGCTCGGCGAGGGGACCATCCGCTTCGAGGGCAATCCTGCGCTGTTCGGTTGGTTCCAAGGACTCTTGGGCGCGGCGCTCCCAGCGCGCAACGCGCGCCAACCGCTCCCCCACCCCTACGTTCGACCCAATCGGGATGCACCTCACGCGAGCCTGATCACGATCGAGCCGACGGTCTCCGAGCTCGACCCCACCTGGGCGGGTGCCGTCCGGGCGCGCGAGCAGCTCGCGATCTGGCGCGCCGCCCGCGGCGCTGGCGCCCCACGCGGATGACCGGCAGACTCGAAGGTCGCGGGCGGGGTTGGCTTCGCCACGTGTGGGACAAGGCCACGACCGCGGATGACTGGAGCAGCAGCGGTACACCCCACCCTTGGTGGGACCGCCAGAGCACCGCCCCGATGTGCTCTTTCCCACGCTTCGACCTGAACGAGACGTCATATGTCCTGCCAGTGCTCGCGGACCTGACGCCGGCGTGGCGAGAGGCGTACACGCGGATCACCGACGAGCTGATCAGCCGCTACACGTCCTTCTGGGCCGCGGTCGACTGGCTCACGCTGATCGGACCGGACCCCAACGTCGACCGTTATCCGCCTGAGTGGCTCGGGCTCGCGCCGGCGCATCTGCGCGGCCGCTATCCGTTACCTGGCTGGACCGGCAACGGGCTAGAGCCCTGGGGTCTACAGCCTGACCCGATCGGCGCGGACGGCAACCTGTTCTTTCGCGGGTTCTTCAATCTGCTCCTGTCCGTGTACCGCTCGATCTCCGGCGATGAGAAGTGGGAGCGCCCGTTCGAGGTGACCGGCTACCAGGACCGCCCCTTCAGCTGGACGCACAGCCGGATCACCGAGCTGATGGAGTCGCAGTTCCAATCCCAGCCGCAGGGGCCGCACTGCGAGAACACGAAGATCTGGCCGTACTGCGTCAGCGCCGCCGGCCTCGGGTTGAAGCTTTACGACAACGTCAGCGGCGGCACGCGCCACGAGTGCTTCGGCCAGTGGCTCGAATACGCCAAGCAGCACTACATGCGAGTCGGGCGCTCAGGTGATCTGGACTGGTTCGCGCTCTATTACGACCCGGTGCAGGAGGCGATGTGCGCGGTCCCTGGACCGTCCTCTGCGATCTCGGCGCTCGTCGTCACGCCCTACCTGATGCCGCAGGATCCAGACTTCACGACGCAGCTGTATGAGCTCGCCCTGCGCAGCCTCGGTTGGAGCGACCCGAAGAAACCGGTGCTTCAGCTGCTCGGCGACCCTCGCGGCCTCGGCATCGCGCTGTTCATCGCGAACGAGCTCGGAGACGAGGACACGATCGCTCGGTTGCGGGCCGTCGCCGAGCGGGACTTCGAGCCGCGGTTCTTCGGCCCCGATGGGGACAGCTTCGGATGGTGGTTCGGGTTCGGCGAGGAGTACCCGAGGGGGCAGCCCGGCGCGCTGCTCGCGCTCAGCGAGATCGGGACGCGCGGGTCCTGGCGCGCAGCGTTCGAGCCTCATCCCGACGACCGCTTCACCGAACCGACGCTCGAAGGTGTCGACTACCCGACGCTCGGGATCGCGCAGGCCCGCAACGACAGGGCAGAGCAGACGCTGATCGTGGAGACGTACGCCGCGACGAGTGCCGACCGCGGCCGACCGACCACCGTGCGCGTCGCGCAGCTTGCGGATCCGGCGCGCGTCACCGTCACGTGTGATGGCCAGGACTTCACGCGTTGGCGGCAGCTCGATATCGGCAGGATCGAGCTAGACGTGGAGGTCGCGAACCACGTCTACCGGATCCACACCGGTCAAGTGGACGCGGTGCCGCCGCCCGCGGACGATCCGACACGGGCGACCGCCAAGCAGCCCGTTCGGCCACCGCAATCGACACCGATCATGCCCCCGTTGCCGGGCGCCCGGGCTCACTGCTGCTGAAGGCTGTCGCAAGGGGGGATGTGTGTCGAGACAGGAAGCTGATGCGGCCGCGACTTGCGTTCTGATCGTCGGCGGCGGTCCCGTCGGACTCGGGGCCGCGCTCGAGCTGGCTCGCTTCGGCGTGCCGAGCGTCGTGATCGAGAAGCGCGCGGGGACTTCGTGGCACCCGAAGACGCGCAACTTCAACACGCGCACGATGGAGATTGCCCGCGGTTGGGGGCACGCCGTATATGAGCGACTGCGCGCGATCGACACTCCCCCTGGGTGGAAGTCGCCGATCCGGTTCCTTCGCAGTGCGACGGGAGAGCAGTTCGGAGAGATCGAGTCCAAGGGGTTCGAGGGTCCGGGGCCTGCGATCAGTCCTGCCCTACCGGTCATGTCCTCGCAAGAGCTGTTCGAGGCGATCCTCCGCGACGCGTGTCTGGCAACGGGGATCGTCGACCTGCGCTTCGGCCACACCGCGCGACGCGTCATCGCCGGCGGAACCACAGACGCCGATCACGCCGCACTCGAGGCCGTCGACACGGCGGGGCAGGTGTACGCACTCAGGGGCAGCGCGCTGGTCGCGGCCGATGGCATCGACAGTCTCGTCCGCGACCAGCTCGGCATCGAGCTCGAGGGCGACCAGTCGCTGCATCACTTCGTCAACTGCTACTTCCGCGCCGAGATCGAGCCTCGGCTCCAAGGCCGTAGCGGAGTGCTGTTGTTCGTCGCGAACGAGGGTGCGGGCGGCGTGCTCCAGCCGCTCGACGCAAAAGGGCGCTGGCTCTGCCAGGTCGCCGTCGGTCCGGAGGACTGGACGGATGAGGCCTGGCCCTCCGACCGCGTGCAGAATTGGGTGCGCGCTGCCGCCGGCCTGGAGGATCTCGGCGTGGAGGTGCTCAGCGTCGGGCGCTGGCGCATGAACGCCGCTGTCGCCGAGCGGCTTGTCCAGGGCCGCATCGTCCTTTGCGGCGATGCCGCGCACCAGTTCCCGCCAACCGGCGGCTTGGGCGTCAACACGGGCCTGCAGGGGATGCACAACGCGATCTGGAAGCTGGCGATGTGCGTCCGCGGCGAAGCCGACTGGCGCCTGATCTCGACCTACGAGGCCGAGCGACGCCCTCCGGCGCTGCAGACGGCGCGACAGTCGTTGGAGAACCACCGAAACGTGGCCCAGATCGCGGCAAACGCCTACACACAGCAACCCGGGAGCATGAGCGCCGAGGAAGCCGTGCGAACCGCGCGGCGCTACGGCAATCACCTCGGCATCGAGTTCGGCACCCGATACTCGTCCTCGGCCGTGATACCCGACGGCTCGGCCCCGCCGGACGTCGCCGACGATTACTCGGACTACGCGCCGAGCGCATCCCCGGGGTGTCGCGCACCACACGCCTGGCTCACAGATCACGCACTCTCGACACTCGACCTGTTCGGACCCGGCTTCACGTTGCTCGCCGGGCCGGACGGCGCAGCGTGGTGCGATGCGACAGCGATGATTGCCGAGGACGCGCGAATCGCGGCGTACCGGCTCGACACGCCGGGTCTTCCAGATCCCGGCGGCTCGATACTCGACCTCTACGGGATCACGCGCGACGGGGCCGTGCTGGTGCGGCCCGACGGTTACGTCGCCTGGCGCTCAAGGGGCGCCTCCGAGCAGCCGCTCGAGGAGCTCGGAAGGGTCGTCGCGGCCCTGCTCGGCAGAGGGTGAATGGTTCTGACCTGAACCCGTGGGCTGCCACAAGACGAGTGCGCTGCGCCCCGCGGTGTTCGTGGCAACACGGTGGCAACACTCGCTCCTCCATATATGTCCAATGCGTCCGCGACAGCACGCTATTTGGACGATTCGTACGCTCCTGTAAGCATCTTGCGCGCGTGTACAAGGTTGAGGGCCTTGTGGGCTTCACGGCCCGTGGTGGTTCGAGTCCACTCGAGCGCATGGCAGACGCCCCCGGCTTGCGCGGGCCTTTGCTCTCGCGAGAGTCTCATCGTCGCATCGGCGGCGTTCGGACTGTTGCCAAATCCGAACACCTTCGTCTCGGCTCTGAAGTCCACCGCCGCTCGCGACCAGCGACCAGCCGTTGGCCGGGCCCCCCGGGCGTGCCGCTCGTCACTGCGTCCTCAACGGCACAGTGACGAGTCGGCGACGTGGCTGGCGCAGCTCGCTCAGCGCGCGCCCACCGTTGGCCGCGGGACGATGGCAGCGGGTCGGCTGCGGCGGTTCGCCGCGAGTCCTGCGCCGAGCCCCGTCAGGGCCACGCCGATGCCGGCTCCGATCGCTGCGTCGGCCCAGTCGAAGCCTCCCGACCCGGTGGTGACGGCCGCGGGTTGCAGCAGTTCGCCCGTGGAGGTCGGGTTTCCGTTGATACGTGCCGAGGCGGGCGGCGCGGCGAGTGCCAGGCCGGCCAGACCGAGCGCCATGCCCTTGCTCAAGCGATGCTGCGAAATCGTCGCTCTGATCGTTGTGTGCTGGTGTCGCGTCATCATGCTCCTCCTAGGTGAAGTTGCTCTGGCTGTCACTGCTCTGCGGCGAGATCCTCAGGCGACGCGGTCAGGCTCCGCTGCGCGGCGGCCAGCGCCGATGCCAGCTGCAGCTCCGGCGCTCGCTCGTCGTAGAGCGGGCTCGTTCCGTCATGAAGCAGGCGATCGACGATCGCGACGGTCACCGGGCTCGCGTCCTCGGTGTGCTCGAGAGCGCTCGCAAGAGTGATCATCTCCGCCCGCATGCCGCTGACACGGTTCAGCAGCACGGGTACGGTGAGGCGATCGAACCTCGACGGCGGCGCCGAGCAGGCAGCAGTCTGCCGCAGCTGACGCGCGAGAGCGCGGCGCCGACCGGCCCGACACCTCCACGCGTCGCGCAGCTTTTGCACGCCACCGGCGCGATTGCCTCGTAGGCGTTGGCCGACATTCACCTCAGTCGGCTGCGTTCCCAGAGGGCGTACGGGAATTTGCCCGGCGAGGGGCACTCCACTTGCAGTCATGAGACCTTCCCCTTCATCGCTGGGGTCCCGGCTGACGCCGAAGCCCCCAACGGATGTAGACGGCCTGTGGTGTCGCGGTGCGCTTGCCCGTAGCCGTCTGTGTCGCATTTACTATCTTCGTTTCCCGACGGACCTTTGTGTGTGATGCACGACACGTTCGCGACGTGAGAGAGAACACACAAGGCCCGAGACCGACAACCCAACGGATTCACACTCGGACGTTCGCTGTCTCAACCGAGCGGGGACGCCGGTTGAGACCCGTCGCAGGCCTAGTCTCGGCGAGCATTCTTAGTCGCACGCGCACACGCCTATGGATCGCCCTGAGCGCATGACCGCCGCTCCACGATCGGAGTAGCATCGAGAACAGATGAAAGGGGGCGGGAGATGATCCGGCCCAAGACGCGCTACGCACGCAACGGCGAGACGAACATCGCCTACCAGGTGGTCGGAGACGGGCCACTGGACCTGCTGTTCGTCCCGGCATTCGTTTCGCACCTCGATCTCTGCTGGGCGGCCCCCGACATCGCCGCGTTCTTCCGCCGTCTGTCCTCGTTCTCGCGCCTGATTCTCTTTGACAAGCGTGGCACGGGCTTGTCGGATCCGGTCACTGCGGCCGCGACACTCGAGGAGCGGATGGAGGACGTTCACGCAGTGCTCGACGCCTGCGGCTCTGAGCGGGCGGCGTTGTTCGGGTTGTCCGAGGGCGGTCCGATGAGCATCCTTTTCGCAGCAACCTACCCGGAGCGGACTGCCGCATTGATTACCTTCGGTTCGTTTGCCCGCTTGCTGCCCGCCCCCCATTACATGTGGGAGAGGCGGAGAGGGGTTCCCTATGCCGATGACATCCGGGCGGAAACCAATCGCGTCTGGGAGTCCAATGACGCTTTCAGGGACGCGCTCGAAAACCACTGGGGCGAGGGCAGAGCCTTGGCGATTTTCATGCCGAGCGCCGCTCGGGATGAGAGCGAGATCGCGACGCTCGGCATGTTCGAGCGTGCGGCAGCGAGTCCCTCGATGGTCAGCGAGCTGTATCGGTTCAACGCCGAGGTAGATGTCACACAGGTGCTGCCTGTGATCGGCGTGCCGACGTTGGCGCTGCACCGCAAGGACGATCCGGTCCCCGCGGCATACGGCCGGTATCTCGCTGAGCACATCTCAGGTGCGCGCTACCTCGAATTGGAGGGCGACGACCACATGCCCTGGCTGGGCGACAGCGATGCGGTGGTGAACAGCGTCGAGCAATTCCTCACCGGTGCTCAACACGCTGCGGAGCCAGATCGGGTGTTGTCGACCGTGCTGTTCACCGACATCGCAGGGTCGACCGCGCGCGCGACGACGCTGGGCGATGACCGCTGGCGATCGCTGCTCGAGCAGCACAACGACCTGGTTCGCCGCGAACTGAGCGCGTTCAGAGGTAAAGAGGTAAAGACACTCGGGGACGGCTTCTTGGCGACCTTCGACGGGCCGGGACGGGCGATTCGCTGCGCGTGTGCGATCCGTGCGGCCGCCGCCTCCCTCGGGCTGACCGTGCGCGCCGGCGTACACACGGGCGAGTGCGAGGTGGTCGAATCCGATGTCGGTGGGATCGCCGTCCATATCGCCGCTCGGATCGTCACGCTGGCCTCCCCCGGGGAGGTCGTTGTCTCAAGCGCAGTTGCCGATCTCGTTCTCGGCTCAGGGCTCGAGTTCACCGAGCGCGGTGCTCACGAGCTCAAGGGCGTCCCCGGAAGATGGCGACTTCTCGCGGTCAGCACAGCCCCTCTCGACAGCGAGCCGCGCCAATCGGAGAGACGGACAACAAGCACACTGGCGCCGAACGCGACCTTGACCACTCGCGCAGACCGTGCCGCTCTGCGCTTCGTCCGCACCGCGCCGCGACTCGCTCGGCGTCTGGCGCAAGCTCAATCGGCTGGGAAGCGCCGGCGAAGCCAGACAGGCAGCAAGGCCCAGTCGGGAACCACCTGACTAACTGCTCGATCCCCCCTTTATCGCCGGCTGTGCCGTGGCAACGTCGTGGCAACGCTCGCCCATCCATATGCGTCCGATGCGTCCGCGAAAGCGCGCTATTTGGACGATCCGGACGCTCCTGTAAGCATCTTGCGCGCGTGCACGAGGTTGAGGGCCTTGTGGGCTTCACGGCCCGTGGTGGTTCGAGTCCACTCGAGCGCATGACAAAGCTCCGCGTTTGCGGGGTTTCTTCGTGGTCATAGACACGCGGGGGCTGTAGGGCCTCACGGGCGGGACGGTCCGGTGAAACGTCGGTCCACAACCGTTGACAGGCGTCCGCGCCGCGGGAAAGATTCGGCACGTGGGTGCCAAGGGGGGCACGAGGCTGGTACTGGGCGTCGCCGCGCTGGTGCTCACGCTCATCTTCGCGGGCTCCGCGTCCGCGGCGGAAACGACGATCGGGTTCGACCACTTCCCGGGCGGCGCCGCGGTGCCGTCCGGCACGAGCGTCGGGGTCCAGTGGGAAGCGGAAGGGCTGAAGCTCGGCAAAGCCGAAGAATTCGGCCAGGCAACGGTCTCCGGCGACTGCGGCAAGCCGACCGCCGAGAGCGAAACCATCGTCGCGGCTTCCTCGCCGCCCAACTTCGCGTTGCTGGCGACGTGCTTCGGGGCGTTCAACACGCAGGGCACCTTCGGCGCCCTCACCGCGCCCGCGCGCGGCACCGTCTCGGTCGAAGTCCGCATCGTGAACTCGGGCTCCCCTGTCGCCGTGACCGTCCGTGGCTACAACGGCAGCGGCGAACTCGTGGCCGAAGGCCACGGCGAAGCCTCCTCCGGCTCCTGGCAGCGCATCGCGGCCAGCTCGAGCGGCGCGCAGATCAGCTACTTCGCGATCGCCACGGCGATCGTGACCTCTCAGGAAGTGGCGATCGACAACCTCGGCTTCGAAACTCCGCCGTCGCAGCCGCCGCCGGGGGGCGGCGGTACTCCCCCTCCCCCCACTCCTCCGACCGCGTCGCTGGCCGTGACGACCCCGCAACCGCACGCGGGCCAGCCGATCAACCTCAGCGGCGCGGGCTCGAGCGCCGGCAGCGGCCGGATCATCTCCTACGGCTGGAACTTCCGGGGCGGGGAAAAGGAAGAAACGAGCACGGGCACAGACCCGAACGCGCAGGTCATGTTCGGGCCCGGCGCGCACACGATCACGCTGATCGTGACGAACTCCAACCACGAACAGTCGACGACGCATCTCGGACTCCAAGTGCCGCCTCCGACGCTGAAAGCGCAGCTGCCCGACGGGGGCGAAGGCGAATGCAAAGCGACGCTCGAAATCGGCGATGCCCGCCTGCTCGCGGAATGCATCCAGAAGCTCGGCGAAGGCTACGTGATCCAGGGCCGGCTCGCGATCAACGGGATGGTGCTGATCCCGCGCAACGGGTTCCTGAAGATCAAGACGGTGAACAAAATCGGCATCGGCACCACGACCGAGCTCTACGGAGCGATCGTCGACATCGAGCTGCCGAACACGCCGCTCGGCACGATGGCGCTCGGCTCGCGAGACCTCGAAGCCGAACCGATCCCGCTCGAATCGCACGCCTTCGTGCCGCCGAAATTCGAAGGTCTCTTCCACGGCTTCAGAGGGAAACAGGCCGCGGGCGGTAGCAGCGGCGGGGGCGGTAGCGGCGGCGGCACCACGAAACCGGGCGAAGTGCCGAAGCCGGCGAAGACCCTCCTCTACGTATTCGGCGTCGGCAAGCAGTGCAAGCCGGGCGAAACCACCAAGGCGGGCTGCTGCCCGCCGCCCAACGGCCACATCGTCTGCGCCGAAATCCCCGGCAACTTCCCGATCACGGGCCTGGTCGACGTCTTCATCACGAACACCGGCAAGACGCTGCTCGACGTGCAGGTGGGCCTGAACCTGAAGGAAGTCAACCTCGAAGCCACCGGGGCGCTGGAAATCATCGTCAACGACGAAAGCGGCATCGAACTGCAGTCGATGCAGTTCGAAATCGGCGAAGCGGCGCTGAAGCCGATCTTCAAGATCAAGGGGGCGTCGTTCCAGTACTACTTCCCCTCCTACTTCGAAGAATCGAAGGCGGACACCTGGCAGGCCAAGGGCACGATCACCTTCGGTGAAGAAGTCGCGCAGCTCAAAGCGGCGATGGCGTTCAAGAAAGGCAACTTCCGCTCGGCGGCGATGAGCCTGAAAATCAAACCGGGGGTGCCGGTCTTCAGCGGCGTGTTCCTGAACGAGATCGGCGCGACGCTCGGTGTGGAACCGCTCGAATTCGGCGGCAGCCTGGGCGCCAGCATCTCGGAAACGCTGGAGCTCGAACTCGAATTCCGCTATCGGGAAATGACCGAAAAGGAACTCGGCTACTTCGGCGGCGAAGGCAGGCTCTTGTACAAAGAAAGCAAGATCGCCTCGCTCGCCGCCGACGTCTACAGCGACGGCTACGTCGACGCGGCTCTGAAGATCGAACTCAAGCTGCCGCTCGAATCGAAAAGCCCGCTCGTCTACGTCCGCGGCGGCCTCAGCTTCTGGGACGAACCGAACCACCAACCGGAAGCCTGGTGGCAGGTGCAGGGCGAAGCCTACGTCAAGATCTGGATCATCGAAGTCGAAGGCCTGGTGCTGGTGAACAACAAAGACGTCGCCGGCTGCGCAGGGGTGAACGGCTTTGGGGTCCAGGGCCACTACAGCTTCGAAGACAGCACCGTCGGCGGTGGGCTGTTCGCCTTCAGCAACTGCTCCGACCAGCTCAGGGAATTCAAAGAGAAGGCGATCGGCAAGCACACCGGCGGGTTCGTCAAAGAAGAATCCGAGCGCGCGCCCGGGACCGGCCGCGGCGGCCTCGCTTCCCACGGTCGTGCGGCGGCGACCCCCGGTGAAAGCGAGACGTTCGACCTGCCGCCGGGCACCGAAGGCCAGGAGCTGCGCGTCAACGCGACGTCGGGCACACCGATCCTTCGCATCACCGGCCCGGACGGCCACACGTACACCACGCCGGCATCGCCCGGGCAGAGCTCGAGCGTCGCCGGCCAGTTCATCTCCGCGATCGCGCCGAACACGAGCCAGGTCCTGATCCTCCTGAAGCACCCCAAGGGCGGGCAGTGGACCGTCCAGGCGCTGCCCGGGTCGGGGCCGCTGGGCAAGATCGAAGCGGCTGAAGACGTCGCGCCCGCGCGCGTTCGCGTGCACGTGCACCATGCGCACGGGCACAGCTGGGCGCTCTCGTACCGAATCGCCCACCACGTGCCCGGCACCAAGGTCAGCTTTGTCGAACGCGGCAAGGACAGCACCCATGTGCTTGGTACCGTCTCCGCCGCGCACGGGACGCTGCGCTTCACACCGGCGGAAGCTATCTCCCGAGGCCGCAAGATCTACGCGTACCTGCTGAACAGCGAAGGCGTGCAGATGCGTGATCTCGCCGTCGGCAGCTACACCGCCCCCGCTCCGTTCAAGCCCGGACGGCCGAAGGTGAGGATCATCAGGCGGAGGAGCACCGCGGTGGTCAGCTGGCGGTCCGTCGCGGGAGCGAGGGGCTACCGCATCACGGTACGCGGAAGCGACGGGCGCCTCGAAACGCACATCCTGAAGGGGTCCTCGCACAGCGTCGTGATCCCCAACGCGCTCGGTTTCGAGAGCTTCACCGCGACGGTCACAGCGGTGGGCGGCAAGGACATGCTTCGGGGGCGGGCCGGCAGCGCCCGGCTGACGGCGGCGCGGGTTCAGCGCCGGGGCCATCGGCACAGGAAGCACTAGAGATCCGAGGGGCGGACCGGGCAACGGCATGGCAACCGATGGGCTTTCGCCACGCCAAAGTCGACCCCGCGTAGGCGTCTACCGCATCATCTACCAGCTCGCCGACAACGAACAAACGGTTCGGGTCGCCGCCGTCCGCCACCGCTCAGTGGCGTATGAGAGCAACCCGCGCTAGCCCTCTCGGCGCTCGCCCGGCGCGAATCCGCGGCAACACCGTGGCAACACTCGCTCTTCCATACGCGTTCGATGCGTCCGCGAACGCGCGCTACTTGGACGATCTGGACGCTCCTGTAAGCAGCTTGCGCCCGTGTACAAGGTTGAGGGCCTTGTGGGCTTCACGGCCCGTGGTGGTTCGAGTCCACTCGAGCGCATGAGTTGTGGCTGGAAATCGAAGGTTCCGCGGTGATGTGCCGTCAACGGAACACGCACGCCGCCGACGAGGCCGGGCGCCACGTTCAGTAGCTCTGGGGTCCCTCGCTCTCGTCGGGGACGAGGCGCGGGAAATAGTGCGCGGCGATCCCGAAGATGAAGTCGACGAGCTGCTGTGGTGTCGGGGGGTTGGTCGGGTCGGTGAGCTCGGCGGGGATCGGCAGCCCGGATTGCTTGGCGTGGTCGAAGATGCCAGGACCGATCACCTTGCCGAGGTTGCTCAGCGCTTCCCCCAGTTCGACCTGGGTCAGTTGCCAGTCCGGCACGGGGCGCGGAGTGAAGGCCGGCCAGGTTGCGGGGTCGCGCGGGGCCGCGCGGGCGAGGAGGTGCTCAAAGCTGCGCGCGGCGGCGTCGCGTTCGGTGAACGAGTCGCCAAGATCCCAGACCTTCCGTAGCGTCGAGAGCAGGGAGGTGTGCCGGTACTCGTCGTTCACGACAAGACCCTCGTCGACCCATGGGGAGACGAGGATGGCGGGCACGCGGTAGCCGGAGCGGTCGAACTTGAAGCCGCACTCGCCGGCCGGAGCACTCGGATCGGGTGGCGGCACAGGCCCTGGCGGCACGTGATCGTAGGTGCCGCCGGGCTCGTCCCAGCCGATCACGAAGGTTGTGTTGAAGGCGTTCGAGCCCTCCGTGGAACCGGCGGTCTTTATCGCCGTGTAGATGCGGTTCAGAAAGTTCTCGCCGGCCAGGATCGATGAAGGCGGGTCGATCGCGATGTTAACGTTGTCGCCGATCAGCGAGCGCCCCTCGGCCGGGTGGTAGTCGCCGTGCCCGGCGATCAGATGCGGCTCGATGAGGCAGAAGTCCGGTAGGGCACCGTTGGCCGCGTCGCGCTCGAACTCCGAGAAAGGCACGAAGTGTGTCGCGAGGCGCTCCTTCAGGCGCGGCATGTGGATCCACCCGGTGAACGAGATGCGGGCGGGCTCCAGCACGTACACCTTCCACGTGCGTCCGTGCGCCTCCAGGCGGTCGAACAACGTTTCGGCGGTGTTCTCGCGTGTCCACTTCATGGCTGGTTTGTTCGTCACGAACCCCGACGAGGTGCCCGCCATCCAGAACGAGCGGTTCATGAACGTCTGCGAGGGGACCTCGGAGAACCAGTGGTCGAATACGCCGAAAGCCCGGGCGATCCCGTTGAGCACAGGCGCCTGCTCGGGGGTGTAGCCGGTCATGATCTGCGCGTACTCCTCATACGTGGGCTGACGACCCACCTCACCGGTGAACGTGCTGATGTAGTCGGTGATGAACCCGTCCATGCTCGGCTCGGTGCCGCTGGGCGGCACGTTCCACGGCGCCGTGACGGCATCACCGATCTTGAAGCGGTTGTGCTCGTCGAGCGTGTTGTACAGCTGCGTGTTGGTGTGGAAGTACTCCTCGCCCGAGTCCGGGTTCGGCGCGTCCATGTCGGTCGCAACCGTGTAAGGCACCGTCTTGCGCCCGGCAGCGTGCTCGGCCCAGTCCGGAATCGGGTTGCCCAGGTCCTTGCCGATCACGCCCTCGAAGTCCTTGCCGTCGTCCGGGCCATACAGGTGGCCGAGCATGTTGTCGAGCGACCTGTTCTCGAACAGCACAAGAACTACATGGTCCATCGCGTGTGAACGATCGGGACTCATCGGCAATCTCCCTCCTCGACGTATGGGCTCACGGGCGCTCCGGAAGCTCCCGCTCGCAGATCAGACCCCTCCGGCCGCGGCGCATGCCGAGCCACTCTAGCCCGTCGAACCGACCACATTGCGCCGAGCCCGCGCCCCCCTCGGTCGCTGCGGGCTTGCGGGATCGGTACCCCCACCTTCCACCGGGCCGCGCGGACGCGGGTCAGGCTCCCGCGAGAGCGCTCCGCCCCCGATTATTCGTGGCAACACCGTGCCGACACTCGCCCGTCCATATGCGTCCGATGCGTCCACAAGAGCGCGCTCTTTGGACGATTCGGACACTCCTGGAAGCATCTTGCAGGCGTGTACAAGGTTGAGGGCC
>Ga0335076_10002733_pt1 | contig 17583 bp, 8 predicted proteins | sample Lox_Sample_25_FD_206717 | JGI IMG/M metagenome (GOLD analysis project Ga0335076, IMG submission 206717) | Soil microbial communities from Loxahatchee National Wildlife Refuge, Florida, United States - Lox_Sample_2.5 | ecosystem: Environmental > Terrestrial > Soil > Wetlands | place: USA: Florida... | reverse complement strand
CCGCACCATGCGAAGGAGAGCGAATTTCTCTTGAAGACCAAGGCTCCGGAGCTCTGTTATGGATGCCACGGCGACATTCGGGCGCAGTTTGCGCGGCCGTTCCACCATCGAGTGAACGAAGGATTGGTTCAGTGTAACGATTGTCACAGTCCGCACGGGACGTTCCAGGCGAAGCAACTTCGGACGAACGCCTCGGGAGACGCGGTTTGCTTCAAGTGCCATAGCGAGAAGCAGGGGCCATATGTTTACCAGCACGAGGCGCTGATCGAAGGCTGCACGGTTTGCCACTCTCCGCATGGGTCAACGAATCCGCGGATGCTGGTACAGAACCAGGTGAATCTGCTGTGCATCAGTTGCCATTCGGTACCAGCGGAGACTGGCCCACCCGCAACGCCGACCTTCCACAATCAATCCCAGAAATACCAGTCGTGCACGTTCTGCCACGTCGCCATCCACGGCTCGAACTCCAGCGCCGTGTTCTTCACGCCATGAGAGGCACCGAGGATGAAGACCGTAAACAATCTCTGCTCTCGAAACAGGCTTGATGGATTGCCGAAGCTGTTCTTCTGTCTGGTGGTAGCGATGCTGGTAGTCCCCAACGCCCATCCACAGCAGCAGACTGATGAAGATAAGGGCATCGACCAGGGAAATTACAACATCAAACAGTCCATCGAATTTGGAGGCCGTTTTACCAGCGTAACTGGGGATGAACAGGCGTACGACACCATGGTGAATCTGCAGCAGGGCCCGCGTCTGCTCGGCTTCACAACCGAGATGCGCTCACTCGACCATCGAGGAACTTTCTTCGACCGATTTTTCTTCAGCAACTTTGGGTATGGAGGGGATCCGAACGTTGTAAGCTCGTTGCGGATCAGTAAGAACAAATTGTATTCGTTCGACGCCATGTTCCGACATGACGAGAATTTCTGGGATTACTCGGTTCTGGCCAATCCGTTCAATCCAGCTCCGTTGCAGGCAAACGCTCCGCCGGGGTTCAACCCAATCGTCAACGCACCCAGCACGGTCTTAAACACCCAGGTGATCGCGATGTCTCCGCATTATTTCAACACACGCCGGAATATGCAGAACTATAATCTACTGGTTCTGCCGGATTCCAAGATCCGATTCCGGGTCGGTTACAGCTACAACACAAACAAGGGACCGGCCTACGACGTTATTCACGAAGGCACCGACCAGTTCTTGCTGCAAAATCTTTCGGCGACCTTGGCGCAATATCGCTTCGGGGTCGACTTCCGTTTTTTGCCGCACACCAATATCAGCTACGACCAAATCTGGAGTTACTACAAGACGGATCCAGGCAGCATTGATAACAACCAGCAGTTCAGCGTCGGAGCAGGTCTCCCCCCGGTCGATCTCGGTGCTTCCTGGAACGGCCCGCCGTGTAGCCCAACATTTCAGCCTGGTGGCATCGTCACGTCCACCTGCAATGCGTTTTACAATTACCAGTCACACTGGCGATCACGCAACAACGCGCCCACCGAACAGATCAGCGTGCAATCGAATCCACTGTCCTCCGTGCAAATTACTGGGAAGTTCAGCTATACGGGCAGCGACTTCAACGTTTACGACTATCAGCAAGGGTTCAATGGACGAGCGCGCAACAACCTGGCCAGCTATGCGGAGTTTGGGCCGATGCAAGGTCGCCACGTGTCATCGTACGGCGACTTTGGCGCCACCTGGCAGATCACCCGTGACTTCAGCCTAATTGACTCTTTGCACTACGGCAATTGGAACGAACCAGCACAGTACGTTTCAACCCAATGCTCCTTTTTCTCCACTTCGCTGCTCGTGCCGCCTACACTGTTTGCTGCCACAACAACGCTGCCGGGGGTATCGTGCCCGAGCCCAACAGGGGCGGTCGCCGGCACCCCAACTCACGCCAGCGGCTCGGCTCCAGATATTCTGGTGAACACCGATAGCAATTTCCTTAAGCAGAAGATCATAACCAATTTGATCGAGGGCCAGATTCAAATCTCGCCGAAAGCAGGAGCCTATTTCGGCTATCGATACACCGACCGGGTGATCGCCGACAATTTCTACAATGTGCAAAACGCGATCTATTTTCCCAACAACGCCGCTCGTGGTAACTGTGCGCTCGTCGGTGGCATTCTACCCGACGGCTGCACGCAAAATGCCGACGGCTCTATCTCGTTTATCACTCCCAGCCCTAGTTTCGAGCCAGCGAGCGAGACCGACATCAACACGAGTTCGGCCGTCCTGGGATTATGGTGGAAGCCGAGTAAGCATCTCACGATGAACGTCGACTCCGATTTCGGCAGCGCTGACAATACCTTCACTCATCTCAGCGCCAGAAATTATTGGCAATTCCGCGCCAAGGGGCAATACCGTGCCGCCGCTTGGCTGAATCTGGGCGCATACTTCACGACGACCGAAGGGCAAAACCCTGTTGCCACTGTCAACATGTCCGAACATAACCGCAACGCGGGTTTCTCGATGTCTCTAACTCCCTCGGAAAAGGTTTCCGCGCAGCTTGGATACAACTACAACAACTTTCATTCCGAACTGTTTGTGTGCTTCACCAGCTCGCAGGCACCCACCACGCTGCCTGCCTGTCCGGGTGTTTCGGGTTTGTTTCAGCAGTTTTCACCTTACACCAGCAGGGTCAACACAGGATTCCTGGATGTGCTGTGGTCCCCGATCCATCGGTTCACGCTCGAAATTGGCGCCAACATGTCCGGCGTGACCGGGAATGAGTTGTACTTCAACACCCTCAGCCCGATCGCCACTGCGCCGACCGGTCCTTTGAATTCCAATTGGTATCAGCCTTATGGCTCGATCGCCTATCACTTTGCGAAACAGTGGACGGGACGAGTGCGGTGGGACTACTACGGATATCACGAAGATTCGAACGGATCGTATCAGGACCTGTACGCACCGAGGAATTTTCACAGCAATCTGATTACCCTGTCGCTGCGGTACGCCTTCTAAACGACTCAGAAGGTCGTGGTGAGACGCAGGAAAAAGCTACGTGGCGGCGCAATGGCGTTTCCGGAGAACAAGCCACCGAAATCGAGGACGTTGAGGCGGTCGTTTAGGTTGCGCGCGTCGGCCTGGAAGCGCATTTTCATTTTGTCGGTTTTGTAGACGTCTGCGCCAACGGACAAATCGACCGAGAGGGATGGACGAACGCGGCCGCGTTCGAAGTTCACACGGTCAATCACCCGTTGACCGTATTGGGCGAGGGCGTCTTCTTCGGTTCCCGTAAATTCGAAAGGCAGACCGCTGTCGGACTGAAGTCCGGCAGCAAACCAGATGCGAGGATGGATCTGATAGCGAAACCGGGTGCGCACGGTGTTGCGTTGGTCTTGGGAGATTGGAAAGCGACCGCTGAGTTCACTGGCCGCGTCTTCGGCGTCGTCGCCAAGGAACAGCCCACCGGTGACCGGGAACCATGCCGTACCGACCATGTAGGAGTAACTGACGAAACCGGAGAGGCCGTGCCAGTTGGGAACTTCCAACTTTGCCTCTGCACCATAGATGACCGCTTTGCGAAAGGCGATGGGAAAACTGACAGCGGTGCTGAGGAGTTGGTCATCATCGGCAAAGTTGTTTACCTGGCGGCGGTAGACATTGGCATCAAGACGGAGGTGCTGGAAAAATGCTTTGGATGCTCCTCCTTCGAAATAATCGCCATGGGAAGGCTCCACAGGAAGGCGAAGGACCTGATCGCTGAGGGAAATGATGGAATCAGAGCTGGAGATCAGGATGTTTTCGAAGGAAGGTGTTTGGAAGATACGGTCGTAGGTGGCGTGAAGAATGATGTTGGAGGAGGGGAAAAAGCGCGAAACAGAAATGCGCGGGCTCACGGCGTTCTGATTCACAAGGAGTTGGTAGTGATCCCAGCGGAGTCCGGCACTGATGGCCCAATTCCCCAGATGAATAAGATCCTCGACGTAGGCGGACTGCTCCAGATCGGGTTGAGAGCCTTGGAAGGAATAGGTGGGAGGTGTATCGGGGTCGAATTGGCTGGGGTCGGTGATAACGTCGCTGAACTTTTCGTGGAGGAAGATGTTGTCTGACTCAATGCCGACCTTGATTTCGTGTCGACCGTGGTGGATGGCAAGAGCGCCTTTGAAATAGCCTTCGCGGAAGTAATTGTTCTGAGTGGCGTAGACGGGCGTGGAGTAGTCGTTGGATTGAAGGTAATTGGAATTGTCGCGGACCATGCCGCGAAGATCGGTGACCACGTTGGAGGAGAAGGTGTGCTGATAGCTGACGATGCCCATGGTTTCGTCGTTGCCGGCGTTTTGAAGCTGCGAGTCCAGTGGAGCTGTGGGATCGAAGAAATTTTCGTGGGGAGCTTGCTGGACTTGTTCGTTGGGAATTTCGTAGCGGGAGAATTCGTGGCGGACGCTGAAGCTGAGGCGGTCGCTGGCGGTAAGATCGCGGTCGTAACGGATGGAGAAATCGCCGATGGTGCCGGTGTTGGTAAAGTTCTGCGGGACAACGGGGTTGAGATAGTGGCTGGTTTGGCTGCCGTTGGCGGTAACTCCAAGATTGTTTTTTCCCCAGCCGTACTGGAGTTGAGCAAAACCACCAGCGTTGTCAAAACTGCCCCCGGATAGGGTGACTTGGCCGTGGAGGCCGGGCTGAGTGTCCTTAATCGTGTTCACTTCCACTACGCCGCCCATTTTTCGGCCGTACTCGGCGGAGAAACCGGCAGTGTAGACAGCGAGAGAGTCGACATCTTCGGCTTCAATTTCCGGTCCAAAACTGGGGGAGCGGTTATCCGTGAGAGGAATGCCGTCGATCACAAATTGGGTTTGATATTCCGAGCCACGCGGATGGAGCACGGCGTTGCCTTCGTAAAGCCAGCCGGGCTGCGTGTTGACGAGGTCCTGGATCGAACGACCAGGCAGAGAGCCGGTGCGTGTTCGGATGTCTTCGGAACCGATCTGGCTGACATAGCCAGCGCGGTCGGGGTCCAAAAGGGAATCTTCGGCAGTAACGGTGATGGAGGAGGGAGTAGGATTCAGGCCGAGTCGAATCGTTTTCTCCGAAGGGATAGAGGAGCGAATTTCGACGACTTCGCTGATCGAGGCGAAACCGGGACGGTCAATGGTGATCTGATAAAAGCCGTACGGGAGGTGGCGAGCTACAAGTTCACCGGCATCGTTGGTCTGGAGCTGGTTGTCGTACTGGTTGGCCGAACTGTGAAGCAGAACAGTAACGACGGCAGGTGCACCCTGCGGATCGAGGACCTGGAGACGGAGTTCGCCGGTATTGGTTTGCGCTGAGGCGGAGAAGATGACGGCGCCAAGAAGCAATAAAAGTCGCTTTATCAAGGTCACCCTTTATAATAAGTGGCCACTCGGTGGGGCACCGGGAACGTCCGTGGGGAAACGGTCGAATCGGTTAGCCCCGTCGATAGGTAATTCCCAAGACTTCCCTTTTGTTCACGCAGGAACGCAAGTTTTTCCTGGCGGGGACAAAAGAGTGGAGTGATTGTGTCCGACTCGGAATCATTGTCACTACGGGACTGGCTGCTGGAGACAGGCGAAGGTGTGTCTCGCCTACAGCGGGAAGCGGAGGAATCCGTTGCGCTGCATTTTGAGGCGGATGGACAGAAGGTGGCGCGGTATGTGTATTCGCTGGGAGTTCCGTGGGGAGACGTAGAGGATGTTTTGCAGGAGGTTTTTCTGGCGTTGCACCGGCACCTGGTGCTGGGAGGCGCGCGGCTACACTTGCGTGGATGGATTTTTCGGGTGGCGCAGAATTTGAGCCGAAAGCATTTGCGACGCGAGCGGCGGCGGCGAGCGAGAGATGGCGAAAGTGCATATGTGAGCCGACAACGGGCGGCGCGGGAAGATCCGGAGCGAGAAGTAATCGAACGCCAGAGGTACATCCGACTGGTACGGGGATTTCAAGAGCTCTCGGCCCAAGATAGGCAGTGTCTGTTTTTGCGATTCGAAGGTCTGCGCTATCGAGAAATTTCGACGGTGCTGGGAATTTCGCTCGGGAGCGTGGCAAACTCCATTGCGCGGTCTTTGCAGAAATTGGAAAAAGTAGATGGGAAGTGAAGTATGAAGCAAGAAGCAAACCATATATCGGATGAGGAGCTGTTGTTGGCATCGGAGGCCGAGCTGGAATTGGCGCGGCAGCCGATCGTGGAGGCGCATTTGGCAAGCTGCTCGGCCTGCCGAGATCGGGCCGCCGCTTTGGATAGGAAACTTCATGATTTTGGCGAAGTGTACCTGCAGGAATGCTCGAGGATAGCGGCGATTGCAGAGAAAAATACTCGAGAAAATCAGGAAGAGAGGCAGCCGCGAAGTGCGACGATTCCGGGTTGGGTGTGGATTCCGGTGGCAGCGGCATTGGTTTTTGGAGTGCTGCAATTTCGAGGGGCGATGGGAACGGCGAATACGATCGACAAATACAGTGAGCCGCTGCCGAACAGCCGGCTGACGCCTGGGGCGGTACGAACAACGGACGCACGAAATGTGTGCACGATGGCGCCCGAGACAAAAGTAGGCATTCCCACGGGGATACGAACGGAAGTGTTGAGCGAATACCGTTTGAAGACCGCGCTGGCACAAGACTACGAGATCGACTATCTGATTACGCCGGAGTTGGGCGGCGCCACGGACGTGAGGAACCTATGGCCTGAGCCGTACTCGGACACCCCGTGGAACGCGCATATCAAGGATCAGCTGGAAGAATATTTGCGAGCCAAAGTGTGTCAAGGAACGATGGATTTACCCACAGCTCAGAAGGAAATGGCGTCGAATTGGATCGTGGCATACAAGAAGTACTTCCATACGGATGCGCCGTTATCGGAGAATCCGGCGCTGGTTCGGAACTAATCAAACAACTCAAGGCACCAGCGTCGTCCGGTTAGGGCTGAGTCGGGCTCTCAACGTGATTTATGGACTGTATGTCTGTTTTGCTGACCTTTTGGGAGACCTGACTTGGCGTTGGGAGTTGAGAAACGTCCCAGCCTCCGCCGAGGGCCTGAATCAACTGGACGGATGCGGTCATGGACTGAGTGCGAAGGCTAGCGAGTTGCTCCTGATCGGAAAGCAAGGTGGTCTGAGCAACGAGTACGTTCAAATATTGGTCGACTCCGGTCTCATAGCGGGCGTTGGCGAGATCAAGATATTGCTGAGCGGATTGCACAGCGAGTTGCTGCTGTTCGAGCTGCCTGGAAAGGATGCGTTCGGCGGCGAGATTGTCTTCGACCTGTTGGAATGCGGTGAGGACCGTTTGACGGTACCCGGCGACATCGGCGTTATAGACGGCAACGAACTGATTGACGGTGGCGCGACGGAGGCCGGCATCAAAAATGGTTTCTGAAACTCCTGGGCCGACGGACCAGAAACGGCTGGGCCAAGTCATCAGATTCTTGATGGAGGAACTTTCGAAGCCAGCGGAAGCGCTGAGGGTAACAGAGGGATAGAAAGCAGCCGTGGCGATGCCGATTTCGGCGTTGGCGGCGGCCATGTTGCGTTCGGAAGCAGCGACGTCTGGGCGACGTTCCAGCAATTGCGAGGGCACGCCGAGGGGAACGGGTGGGGCGCTCGCGGCCAAGGGTTTGACCGGCATGGAAAAACCCGAAGGCGCGGAGCCAATGAGCACGGCCATGGCATGCTCGAATTGTGCGCGGGCTATACCTAGGTTTGTGGCAGCAGATTGGGCGTTTTCGAGGGCGTTTTCAGCCTGAACGAGCGAAATTTGATCGTCGATGCCAGTTTCAAAGCGAGCGCGAGTGAGTTCCAGGGATTTTTTGTCGGCTTCAACAGTGTCGTCGAGAATTCTTTGCAGTGCATCCTGACCGCGCAATTCGAAGAAGTAGACGGCCAAGTTCGCGTGGGCCGTGAGGCGGACATTTTCCAAGTCGGCAGCGCTGAGCTGGGCGTTGTATTGATTTTCGCGGATGGTGTTGCGGACGCGTCCCCAGAGGTCGGGCTCCCAGGAAACTTCGAAGGGTATGGTGTAAAGCGTGCTGGTCTGCCCGGAAGTGGTGCCGGCACCAGTGCCGATGGTGTTTTTCAAATTTCCGGAACTGCGGGACTTCTGGTACTGCGGGGCAACTCCGACCGTGGGATAGAGCTGCGAGCGGGCCTGGGTGATGAGCGTACGGGCGGCCATGAAATTTTCGTAGGCCTGCTTGATGTTTTCGTTGTTGATATCGAGTTGGTCTTCGAGGGAATTGAGTTCAGGATCGTTGTAAATCTCCCACCATTTGCCGTGGAGCATGGCGTCGCTGGGCTGGGCGGGGTGCCACGGGCCAGAATCCTGCGACTGAGGTGGGATTTCCTTATAGGCGAGGGGGACGGGTTGCAAAGTGGCGGGAGGAGTGTGGTATTTGGGACCGACCATGCAACCTGCGAGCAGAATCGCGCTTGCGGTGCTGATGGCAAGTTGTTCGAGACGTTGCTGCAACATAGTGCACATCCTTATTAGCTCACGGCGGACGGTGCCGAAGTGTCGCCGGAATGAAACGTATCGCGTTCTTTGCCCAGCACGCGGAGGCGGGCGCGATCGAGCATGAGATAGATGACGGGCGTGGTGTAGAGCGTCAGGAGCTGGCTGAGAAACAACCCGCCGACGATCGTAATGCCCAAGGGGCGGCGCAACTCAGAGCCGGTACCTGTGCCGAAGGCCAAGGGCAAAGCGCCGAAGAGGGCGGCCATGGTGGTCATTAGGATGGGACGAAAACGAAGCATGCAAGCTTCGAATATGGCGTCTTTGGTGGTCTTCCCGCCTTCGCGTTCCTCTTGAAGGGCGAAATCGATCATCATGATGGCGTTCTTTTTGACGATGCCAATAAGCAGAACGATGCCGATGATGGAGATGACGTTGAGATCTTCCTTGAAGAGCATCAGAGCGAGCATGGCGCCGACGCTGGCGGAAGGCAGAGTGGAGATGATGGTCAGGGGATGCACCAGGCTTTCGTAAAGAATGCCCAAGACGATGTAGACAGCGAGGAGCGCGGTTAGAACCAGGATGGGTTCCGTGCTGAGGGACTGTTGATAGGCCTGCAGAGTGCCAGCAAAGAAGCCGCGGACGGTGCCAGGGACGCCCATGCGCTGTTTCATACGCTCAATGGCGAGCGTGGCGTCGCTGAGAGACATGCCGGAGGCAAGATTGAAGGAGATGGTGACAGAGGGAAAGAGACCGGTATGGTTCAAGGTAAGGGGAGTGGTGTTGGCTTCATAAGTGGACATGGCGGCCAAGGGGCTATTGCCCGTAGGAGTCGGATTGGCGCTGTTTCTGGCATGGAAGTAGATGTTGTTGAGATCTTGCGGGCCTTGGGAATACTTAGGGTCAACCTCGAGGACCACGTAGTACTGATTGAGCTGGGTGTAGATGGTGGAGGTCTCCGACTGACCGAAGGAGCTATAGATTTCGTTGTCGATGGATTGCGCGGTTTGGCCGAAGCGCGCAGCGGCGACGCGATCGTAATTCAACAGGACGTTCAGGCCGCCGTTTTGCTGGTCGGAGTTGACGTCCTGAAGACCGGGAAGCTTTTTCATTTCGGCGAGGAGCTTGGGACCCCAGGTGGCGAGATCGTTCACCGTGTCCGATTGAATGGTGTACTGGTAAAGAGCCGCGCTGGAACGTCCGCCGATGCGGAGGTCCTGGGAAGCCTGAAGGAAAGTGGAGGGCGCAACCAGGCGATTCAGCTGTGGGCGCAGGCGATTGATGATTTGTGGCGCGGTGATCTTGCGTTCCTCGAGCGGCTTGAGCGCGATGAAGACAAAGCCATTGTTGGTGGCGCCACTGCCACCAGTGAATGCGACGACGTTCTGCACGGCTGAATCCTTTTTGATGACGGCGACAATTTTCTGGAGAGCCTCATTCATAGAGCGGAAGGACGCATCTTGCGGTCCCTGGACACCACCGGCGAGGGCGCCGGTATCCTGCTGGGGGAAAAATCCCTTGGGGATTTTCAGGACGATGGCGACATTGAGAGCGATGGTGAGGATGAGGATGGTTAGAACGAGGACGGAATTGTCGAGAGCCCATTCGAGGGTGCGGCGATAGAGTGCGAGTACCGCGTCAAAAACACGTTCGGAGGCCAAGTAGAGCCGGCCATGTTTTCGGGAGCGTTCGTCGCGAAGCAAATACGCGCACATGGTGGGAGTGGTGGTGAGCGAAATGAGCATGGAAACCAGAATGGCGGTGGAGAGCGTGACCGCGAACTCGCGAAAGAGGCGGCCCACAATGCCGCCCATGAGCAGGAGAGGAATGAACACGGCGATGAGGGAAATGCTGATGGATAGAACGGTGAAACCGATTTCTTTAGCCCCTTTCAAGGCAGCGGCAAAAGGTTCCATTCCTGCTTCGAGGTGGCGGGTGATGTTCTCCATAACGACGATGGCATCATCGACAACAAAGCCGGTGGCGATGGTGAGGGCCATCAGAGAGAGATTGTCGAGGCTATAGCCGCAGAGGTACATGACGGCGAACGTGCCGATAAGGGAGACGGGAACGGCGACGGCGGGGATCACGGTAACGCGCCCGTTACGCAAGAAGACGAAGACAACTATGATGACGAGGATGACAGAGAAGGAGAGGGTGCGCTCCACATCGCGAACGGAGGCGCGGATGGTGGTGGTGCGATCGAGAACGATGGTGGTGTCCATACCCTGAGGAATGGAAGCCTGGATGGAGGGCAACTCATCGCGAATGCGGTCTACAGTGTCGATGATGTTGACGCCGGGCTGGCGGAAGATGATGAGCATCACGGCGCGTTTGCCGTTGAGGTATCCGCCGGTGCGAAGGTTCTGGACGGAGTCAACGACATCGGCAATATCGGATAGACGCACGGCAGAGCCGTTGTTGTAGCCGACGATGAGAGGCTTGTAGTCATCGGCGTGAGAGATTTGGCCGTTGACGACGATGTCGGCGGTGGTGATGCCGTCGGTGATCTGTCCCCTGGCGAGATTGGTGTTCTGAAGGCGGAGCAAGGACTGGATGCTGGTCATGGTCAAGCCATGACTGGCGAGCTTGGAGGGATTGACTTCGACGCGAACGGAAGGAAGCGCGCCGCCGCCGGCGTTCACCTGGCCTACGCCTTGAATCTGGGAAAGCTTCTGCTGAATGACCGTGGAGGCTTCGTCGTAAAGTTTGTCCGGACCATATTTGTCGGAGGTGAGGCCGATGATCATGATGGGCGCGTCGGCCGGATTGACTTTGCGGTAGGTGGGGTTGGAAGGCAGATTGGCGGGCAGATATGTACGGGCGGCATTGATGGCGGCTTGGACGTCGCGGGCGGCACCGTCGATATCGCGGTTCAGATCGAATTGAATGGTAATGGAGGTGCTTCCGAGGCTGCTGGTGGAAGTCATCTCCGAAACGCCAGCGATGTGGGCGAATTGGCGTTCGAGGGGAGTGGCTACAGAAGAAGCCATGATTTCCGCACTGGCGCCGGGCAGGCCAGCATTGACCGAGATGGTCGGGAAATCAATCTGGGGCAACGGAGAAACGGGAAGAACGTTATAGGCAATGGCGCCGGCGAGAGCGACCGCCACGGTGAGCAACGTGGTAGCGACGGGACGGAAGATGAATGGGCGCGAGACGTTCATGACTGTTCCGCCGGAGCGGGATTCGGCCCGCGAGACTTTCGCGTGAAGCGATGGGCCAGACTGTCGAAGAAAATGTAGATAACGGGTGTGGTATAGAGAGTCAGAACCTGGCTGACGAGCAGGCCGCCAACCATAGCGATACCTAGCGGGCGGCGCAACTCGGAGCCAAATCCAGTGCCGAGCGCGAGAGGAAGTCCACCGAGCAGGGCAGCCATTGTAGTCATCATGATGGGACGAAAGCGAAGCAAGCAGGCTTCGTAGATGGCTTCGGTGGCGTTCTTGCCCTGATGACGTTCGAGGTCCAGGGCGAAGTCCACCATCATGATGCCGTTCTTTTTCACGATGCCGATCAGCAGGACAAGGCCGATGATAGCGACGACGCTGAGGTCCTGGTGAAAGAGGATGAGAGCGAGAAAAGCGCCGACGCCAGCGGAAGGAAGAGTGGAAAGAATCGTGATGGGATGGATGAAACTTTCGTAGAGGACGCCGAGGACAATGTAGACAGTAACGAGGGCGGCCAAGATGAGCAGAGGCATGTTGGAAAGCGAGTTCCGAAAGGATGCCGCTGTGCCCTGGAAATCGGCCTGGACGCTTTTAGGCATATGCAGGTCGTGCTGGACCTTGGTGACAGCGGAGATGGCATCGCCGAGGGCAGCGTTCGGCGCGAGGTTAAAGGAAACGGTGATTGCGGGGAATTGGCCCTGGTGGGAGATGGAGAGAGGCTCGGTAGTGGTGGCAAACGAAGAGAAGGCACTGAGAGGAACGGCGTTACTGGTCGTCGAACTGGTGGCTCCCGCGACGTTGACACCGCGTGAAGAAGAAGTAATGGAAGCGCTGGCAGTGAGGGTCGATTGAGGCGGAATTAAGGTGTTTGCAGAAGGTGTATAGAGAGCCGTGCTGGTAAGAGCATTAGAGCCGGCGGAAGTGGAGCCGTTGCCGCTGCTGGAAGCGGGGGCACCAGTGGTAGTGGCAGCGGAGCCCGATTGGATATACAGCTTGTTGAGTTTATCGGGATCGAGCTGGAACTGAGGTTCGGCCTCGAGAATCACGTGATATTGATTGAGCTGCGTGTACATGGTGTTGATCTGGCGCTGGCCGAAAGCGTCGTAGAGAGTGTTGTCAACACTGGTGGGGGCAATTCCCAAGCGAGAAGCGGTGGGACGATCGATGTTGAGGGAGACTGCCAGTCCTCCGACCTGCTGATCGGTGGCAACGTCTTCAAGCTCCTTAAGCTGCTTCACGCGGTCGAGGAAACGCTTAGTCCAGAGGTTTAGCTCGCCGGAATCGGGATCTTCAAGAGTGTATTGATATTGGGTGCGGCTGACACGGTCGTCCACGGTGATGTTCTGGACGGGCTGCATGAAAATCTGCATGTCTTTCACACCGGTGAGCTTGGATTGCAAGCGGCGGATGACGTCGGAAGCATTGAGATTGCGTTGAGAGAGCGGTTTCAGGTTGATGGCCATGCGACCGCTGTTGGTGGTGATGTTGGTGCCGTCGGCACCGATGAAAGAAGACAGGCTTTCGACGGCGGGATCGGCAAGGATGATGATGGCGAGTTCCTGCTGTTTTTCGGCCATGGCCCTGGAGCCGATGGTGGGTTTGGCTTGAGAGATAGCCTGAATGATGCCGGTATCCTGAACGGGGAAAAAGCCCTTGGGAATGATGATGTAGAGAAAGACGGTGAGGGCTAAAGTGGCGACGGCGACCAAGAGGGTGATGCCCTGAAATTTCAGAACGACCTTCAGGGTGCGACCATAAAAACCAATCATCGAATTAAAAACGTTTTCCGAGAGCTGATAGAAGCGGCCTTGTTGTGCGGCGGGATTGTGGCGAAGGATACGAGAAGCCATCATCGGGGTGAGCGTAAGAGAAACGACGGCGGAAACGACGATGGTCACGGCCAGAGTTACGGCGAATTCGCGGAACAGCCGACCAACGACGTCGCCCATGAAGAGCAACGGGATTAACACAGCGATCAAAGAAACGGTGAGGGACAAGATGGTGAAGCCAATTTGCTCCGCACCCTTGAGAGCTGCCTGCATAGGCGGTTCACCTTCTTCGAGGAAGCGGGAGATGTTTTCGACCATGACGATGGCGTCGTCCACGACGAATCCGGTAGAGATGGTCAGGGCCATGAGGGAAAGATTGTCGAGGCTGTAGTTCAACGCGTACATCGCAGCAAACGTCCCAATAAGAGAGAGAGGGACGGCGACACTCGGGATGATAGTGGCGTAGAGGCTGCGAAGAAACAGGAACATGACAAGGACGACCAAGCCGACAGTCAGTAGCAGTTCGAATTCGACGTCGTTGACTGAGGCTTGAATGGGCTTAGTGAGGTCGGTGAGGGTGACGATATTAATACCCGCGGGAAGATTGCTCTGCAGTTGGGGAAGCAACGTCTTGATGCGCTTGACAACGTCGATGGTGTTGGCGCCGGGCTGACGCTGGACGTTGATGATGACGGCAGGAGTCTTGTTCATCCAAGCAGCGAGATTGTTGTTTTCGACGCCATCGATAATCTTGGCGACGTCGGTGAGCATGACCGGAGCGCCGTGGCGGTACGCGACGACGACGTTGTGGTAGTCAGCGCTGCTGATGAGCTGATCGTTGGCGTCGATCTGGTAGTCCTGGCGGTCACCATCGAAATTGCCCTTGGCGGCGTTGACACTGGCTTGAGTGACCGCTGTGCGCAGATCTTCCAGATTGATGCCGTAGGAGGAGAGCTTGGCGGGATTGGCCTGAATGCGGACGGCAGGTTTTTGGCCGCCGCTAATGCTCACAAGTCCGACGCCGGCCAATTGAGAGATCTTTGGAGCGAGGCGCGTGTCCACCATATCTTCCACTTGGGAAAGGGGCATGGATTGAGAGGTGGCGGCGAGAGTAAGGACCGGAGCGTCGGCGGGGTTGGTTTTGTTGTAGATGGGAGGGGCGGGGAGATTGGCGGGGAGAAAATTCTGTGCGGCGTTGATGGCGGATTGAACTTCCTGTTCGGCTACATCGATGTTGAGACTGAGATTAAATTGAAGAACGATGACGGAGTTACCACCAGCGCTGCTGGAGGTCATTTGGCTGAGGCCTTGAAGCTGTCCGAACTGGCGCTCGAGAGGTGCGGTGACAGTGGTGGAAACGACTTCGGGGCTGGCGCCGGGATAGAACGTGACGACCTGAATGGTGGGGTAGTCGACTTGCGGAAGTGCGGAAACCGGAAGCTGGGTATAGCTGACGATACCGACGAGGAGGATCGCAGCCATTAGCAAGGAGGTTGCGACCGGTCGCTGAATGAAGGGAGTAGACGGACTCAAGGAGCGGGTCTCCCGGACGGACCGGAGGGAGTGGAGTTGTCTTGAGGGGCGACTTTGGTGTTGTCCTGAAGCTTTTCAAAACTGCTGGTGGCTAAGAGGTCTCCGGGATTGATGCCGGTGACCTGGGTGGTGCCTTGGTCGGTGACACCGGTTTGGATGTTCACGAGATGGGCGGTATTGTCACGAATGACGAAGAGATAGGCGACCTTGCCATTGTGCTGAATGGCAGAGGTGGGGACCAGCACGGCGTCGTGAATCGTGTCGACGAGAAGGCGAATATTCACGAATTCATTGGGAAAGAGTATGGCGTTCGGGTTTTGAAACATGGCGCGGGCCTTCACCGTTCCGGTGGTAGTGTCGATCTGATTGTCGAGGGTGAGCAGGGTGCCGGTGGCGATTTTGGAAGTACTGGCACGATCGAAAGCGTCCACGGTCAGTTTTGCGTTTTTACGGAGACGATCTTGGACTTGGCCTAGATTGTCTTCGGCAACGGTGAAGATCACGGTGATGGGTTGGATCTGGGTGATGACGGCGAGAGTCGTGCCGCCGGAGGACTGCACTACGTTTCCGGGGTCGATAAGACGAAGACCTACGCGGCCAGAGATGGGCGCGACGATGTGGCAATAGCCGACCTGGACCTGGTCGTATTGCACCGCGCCTTGGTCGATTTTGATGGTGCCTTGTTGTTGGAGGACGAGTTTTTCCTGATCATCGAGAGTTTGTTTCGGAATGGCTTTCCGAGCCCACGCATCGCGGTAGCGCTGAAGGTCCATCTCGGATTGGGCAAGAAGATTCTGGTCGCGTTCCAGAGTGCCCTGAGCCTGAAGGAGATTTGCTTGGTACGGGCGGGCGTCGATTTCGATCAGGGGCTCACCTTTGCGAACGAGCTGACCCTCGCGGTAGTGGACCGCAGTGACGATGCCATTGACCTGGCTGGTGATAGAAGAGGTATAGACAGGAGTGACGGTGCCGATGGAATCGAGATAATTGCCAATGTCCCCTTTTTTGGCAGTGGCCGTCGTGACCGTAACGGGACCGAGGCCGCCTCTGGCGTTTCGACCGGAGGGCGCGGATTGTTGGGAACTGTGGCGAAAGATGAGAACAAAGCCAAGAGCGAAAATCAGCAGCACCGCGATCCAGACAATAAGGCGAAGTGCTTTGGGTTTCTTGCTTGAGGAGTTCTGGTCACTGGGCGTGGGCCCACTTTCGGGATGCACGTTTTGCTCTGGCGACAAGGCGATTTTCCCTCGGTTGTCAATCTAACGCGTAACGGGGACCTGAACGTCAGCTTTTGTATGGACGGATGGGAGCCCCATTTTGGATACAGTCCCTGAGAGAGACAAGAGGATTCAACTTTAGAGGCGTCAGCAGAATGCTTTATTCCCGGAACGGATATGGGTATTCTCGTTGGTGTGCGCCGACTAAATCGAAGTGTCAAGACGAATATCAGCGTGCGGGGACGCGACGGTTCCCGGGACCACTGGTGGGAACATGCGGTGTTCTATGAGGTGTACCCGCGGAGTTTCCAGGACTCTAATGACGATGGCGTCGGGGACCTGAATGGAATCACGTCCAGACTGGCCTATCTGAACGAACTGGGCATCGATGCAATCTGGCTGACGCCGATTTATCCTTCGCCGGGCGTCGATTTCGGCTACGACATCTCGGACTACAAGGCAATCGATCCCGAATTCGGGACCATGGAGGACTTCGATCGCCTTATCGGAGAGGCGAAACGGCGGAAGATTCGAGTGATCATGGACTTTGTCGCGAACCATACGTCGGACCGGCATCCGTGGTTTGAGGAATCGCGGTCTTCGAGAGGGAACGCCAAAAGGCATTGGTATGTGTGGCACGACGGAAAAGGCCCGGGTGAACCACCGAATAACTGGCAGTCTTGGTTCGGCCATTCGGCGTGGAAGTTCGATGAGAAGACCGGACAATACTACTATCATTTTTTTTACCCGCAGCAACCGGACCTGAACTGGCGCAACCGGGATGTGCGAGAAGCCATGTTCGACGTTCTGCGATTCTGGCTGCACCGAGGAGTAGACGGTTTCCGTTTGGACGCCGTAACACGGTTGTTCGAAGATCCCCATTTGAAGGACGATCCTATTCTTCCGGGAGTGAACGCGTACGGAGATCCGAACATCGCGCATAAACACACGGATAATCTTCCGGCGATGCACGAAGTCTTGCGTGAGTTTCGCGAAGTGATTTCGGAGTTTCCCGGCGACCCGGTGTTGATCAGCGAGAGCGACGAACCAAATATCAGCGAGCTGACAAAATTGTACGGGGCCCATCACGACGAGGTGCAGTTGCCCATGGATTTCCAGGTTGCGGATTTAAATAAGATGTCTGCTTCGGCGTTCCGGGAGCTTTTTGGAGAGGTGGAACACAACGCTGCCACGGGACAACCGTTCATCTTTTTCAGCAACCATGATCAGCCGCGCCAATGGGACCGCTACGGAGACGGAGTTCACAACGAACTGATCGCCAAGCAACTTGCGGTGTTGCTGATGACCACGCGAGTGACGCCACAGATGTACTACGGGGAAGAGATCGGAATGTGTACGACACCGCCAACGCGCAAGGAGGAAGTGCGGGATCCTATCGGCAAGTTGGGTTGGCCAAAAGAGAAAGGTCGCGATGGAGAACGGACTCCGATGCAGTGGGACACGTCTCGGAATGCAGGTTTCACCGCG